>Ga0075436_100001814_pt1 | contig 14642 bp, 12 predicted proteins | sample RhiMethybrSRZTD5_FD_75303 | JGI IMG/M metagenome (GOLD analysis project Ga0075436, IMG submission 75303) | Populus rhizosphere microbial communities from Tennessee, USA - Rhizosphere MetaG P. TD hybrid SRZTD5 | ecosystem: Host-associated > Plants > Roots > Rhizosphere > Soil | place: USA...
CCTCACGCACGCGGCTGATGGCGCTCACGCCGCCAGCGGAGCTGAAGGAGATCGAGAAGGAGCTCGAGCGCGTCATTCGCGAAAAGGACATGTACCTCGAAGCCCAGGAGTTCGAGAAGGCCGCGTCCTTGCGCGAAAAAGAAAAGGTCCTCCGGGCGCGTGAAGAGGAGATGAAGCGCGACTGGGAGAAGAACAAAGGCAAGGGCACGCAGTCGGTCGGCGAAGAAGACATCGAGTTCATCGTTTCGCGCTGGACGGGCATTCCGCTGAGCAAGCTTGAGGAGAAAGAGTCAGCGAAGCTCGCGCGGATGGAAGAGGCGCTGCACGGACGGATCATCGGCCAGGACGACGCCGTCAAGGCGGTGTCGCGTGCCATCCGCCGCTCGCGCGCGGGCCTCAAGGACGCCAAGCGCCCGGTCGGCTCGTTCATCTTCCTCGGTCCCACCGGCGTCGGCAAGACGGAGCTAGCGCGGACTCTCGCCGAATATCTGTTCGGCGACGAGAACGCGCTCATCCGCGTCGACATGTCGGAGTACATGGAGAAGTTTTCGGTCTCGCGGCTGCTCGGCGCGCCTCCCGGCTATGTCGGCTATGAAGAGGGTGGCTTCCTCACCGAGAAGGTACGGCGCCGGCCGTACTCCGTGGTGCTCTTCGACGAGATCGAGAAGGCGCATCCCGATGTCTTCAACATGATGCTGCAGGTCCTCGACGACGGCCGTTTGACGGACTCGCTGGGGCACGTCGTGGACTTCAAGAACACTATCCTCATCATGACGTCGAACCTCGGCACGAGCCTGATCGGCAAGCGCATCACGCCCGGGTTCATGCAGGAGGGTGAGGACTCGACCTACGAAAAGATGAAGGACCGGGTGATGGAGGAGATGAAGCGCGCGTTCCGGCCGGAGTTCATCAACCGGATCGACGACATCATCGTCTTCCACGCGTTGACGCTGGCGCACATTCAGCAGATCATCCGGCTGATGATCGACAAGATCAACAAGCAGCTCACCGAAAAGGGCATCGAACTCGTCCTCACGCCCGCCGCCGAGGCGGCGCTGGTGGACAAGGGTTACGACCCGCAGTACGGAGCGCGCCAACTTCGGCGGACGATTCAGAAGCATATCGAGGATCCGCTCGCCGAGGCCATCGTGCGGGGGCAGGTGCCCGAGAGTGCTCGGATCGAAGTGGACGTCGTGGGAGGCGAGTTCGTCTTCCGCGAAGCCCAGGCGGCCGACGCTCCCCTCGAGCTTGCAGAGCACTAAGCGACAGCCAGCGCGAGCCTGAGCGCTCGGTGACGCCAGGGGGGGGCCTGCGTGTTACCGTCGCCATCGTTCTGCTCGCGGCCGTGGCGGCTTTCGCCATCCCGGCTTCGGCGCAGCAACAGCCCCCGATTCTCATCAAGGAGATCACGGTCGAGGGTAATCGCCGCGTGCAGGAGGCGGTGATCCTCGGTCGCGTGAAGTCGGCCCTCGGCGCACCCTTCAGCCCATCACAGCTGTCCGAAGACGTCCGGTCCATCTTCGCCCTGGGATTCTTCGACGACGTGCAGATGAAGGTCGACGACTTTGAGGGCGGCGTCAAAATTACCGTCGTCGTCGTCGAGCGGCCATTCGTGCGCGACGTCGAGTTCGTCGGTAACAAGGCCGTCGGCACCAGCGATCTGCAGGACAAGATCGACCTTAAGCTGGGCAGCGTGTACAACCCGGTCGAGGTGCAGCGAGCGCGTGAACGGATGAAGGACCACTACGAGAGCGAAGGCTACTTCGAGGTCCAGATCACGCCGGACATCGAGAAGTTTGCCGACGGCGACGTCAAGGTCGTCTTCACGATCAACGAAGGCCGTCAGATGAAGATCGATCGAGTCGTCATCCGCGGCAACCGTGGCCTCACCGACAAGCAGATCAAAAGCGTCATGGCCACGCAGGAGCGTCAATACTTCATCCTGCGTGGCACGGTGCAGCGCCAGAAGCTCGACGAGGACGTGGAGCGTATTCTTCAGCTGTACAACGACCACGGGTACACTCAGGCGCGTGTCGAGTCGCACGACGTGACCGTGGATCGCGAGAAGGCGCGCGTCGTCATCGACATCGTGGTCGTCGAGGGCTCACAGTTCCACGTGGCGTCGGTTGGGTTCTCCGGCGTCACGTTGATGCCGGAGAGCGAGCTGCGCCGGCAGGTCAAGCTCAAGGCCGGCGACGTGTTCTCGCGCTCTGATCTTCGGGACTCCGTCAAGGCGCTCGAGGACCTCTATTCGAACATCGGTCGAGCCTCCGCTGACGTGAATCCCAAGATGGAGCCTCAGCCGGACAACAAGATCGCCATCACCTTCGAGATCAACGAGGGACCCACGGTTTACGTCGAGCGCATCAACATCGCGGGCAACGTGCGCAGCCAGGACAAGATCCTGCGTCGCGAGCTGCAGATGGCCGAAGGCGAGATCTTCACGCTGCGCAAGCTGCAGCGCAGCAAGCAGCGCCTGACGAACCTGGGCTACTTCGAAAAGGTCGACGTCAACACCGCGCCGGGCTCGGACAAGGGCAAGATCATCGTGAATATCGACGTGACCGAGCGGCCGACCGGCCTGTTCTCGATCGGCGGCGGCTTCTCCTCCGCCGACGGTCTCCTCGGCACCATCGATCTCTCGCAGAACAACTTCCTCGGCCGCGGCTGGATCGCCGCGATCCGGATTCGGGCCGGCGCCCAGGTGCAGCAGGGCCAGATCAGCTTCACGGAACCTTGGTTGTTCGATCGCCCGTTGGCGGCCGGCTTCGATATCTTCAGCACACAGCGGCAATTCATCGAGTACGACTACCGGACGATCGGCGCGGGACTGCGGCTCAGTCATCCGTTCGAGGAGTACTGGCGCTGGCAGACGGGCTACCGCCTCACCCAAGACCGGATCAACCACATCAGGATCGCGGAGGATACCTTCCTGCGGGACGAGGAGGGCACGAAAGTGACCTCGCTGATCTCGGGCTCCATCACGCGGGATAGCCGGGACAGCATCCAGACGCCGAGCAAGGGCGGCCAGCTGGTGTTCGGGGCCGACGCTGCGGGGCTCGGCGGGGACCACCATTACATGAAGACCACAGCGTTCGCGACCCGCTTCCAGCCCATCTGGTTGGGGCACATCCTCTCGGGACGGATCGAAGCGGGCTACGGCTTCGGCTTCGGCGATGAGCAGCTGCCGATCTTCGAGCGTTTCTACCTGGGGGGTCCCAACTCCATCCGGAGCTTCAAGACACGACAGATCTCTCCGATCGACGAGTTCGGTACGCGCATCGGCGGCACCAGCGAGGTCCTCGGCAATATCGAGTACATCATTCCGTTGCCGTTCGACATCCGGCTCGCCGGGTTCTTCGACATCGGCAACGTCTATGGCTTCAGCACCAAGTTCGATCTGACCGACCTGCGGAAGGCGGCCGGCGCCGGCATCCGGTGGGTGTCGCCGTTCGGTCCGATCCGCGTAGACTACGGTTTCAATCTCGACCGGCGGCCCGGCGAGAAACTGTCGAATTTCCATTTTTCGGTCGGTTCACCGTTCTGAGGAGGGATGCATGAAGGCAGCAGTCGTATCGCTGGTGGCGGTGGCGGCGGTCGCGATGTTCGTTTCCGGCACGGCCGCGCAGGCTCCGGCGCCGGCCCCTGCCACGGCGCAGCCGGCGGCCGCGGCGCCGGCGGCCGCGGCGGGGGCGGCCAAGATCGGCTACATCGACGTGCAGCGCGTGCTCGCGCGTTCGGCGGCCGGCGTGGCTGCGCGCGAGCAGCTCGAAAAAGAGCGCGCCACGATCCAGAAGGACATGGACGGGCGCCGTCAGGAGCTCGAAAAGCTTCGCGACGAGATCGAAAAGAAGGGCGCGCTCATGACGGCCGACGCGCGGCGCGACAAACAGGAGCAATTCGAGCGCAAGCGCCGCGACGCCGCGCGCGCCGCGGACGATTACCAGAAGGAGCTCGAGAAAAAGGAAGGCCAGCTGCTGCAGAAGGTGCTCCAGGAGATGGGCGGCGTCATCGAGAAAGTCGGCAAGGAGAAGAACTACTACATGATCGTCGAGAAGCGGAACGCAGGTGTGCTCTACGCCGCCACCGACGCCGACCTCACCGACGAGATCATTCGGGCCTACGATCGCGACGCCGGAGGCAAGAAGAAGTAGCCACGATGGCCAGCCGAGCCGAGTTCACTCTCGGCCAGCTCGCGGAGGCGCTCGGCGCCACCCTGGAGGGGGACGCCGCCAGGGTGGTCCGAGGCGTGGCGCCGCTCGAGAGCGCGGGGCCGGACGACGTGTCGTTTCTCACCGACGCGCGGTATCGCGCTGCCGCACAAGTCTCTCGCGCCGGCGCGTTCGTCGCCGCCGCCGGCATCAGCGGACTTCCCGCGCCCATCCTGCGCGTGGCCGCGCCGCAGCAGGCGATGATTGACCTCTTGCTACTCTTTCACCCCGCGCCGCCCGTGGTGTCCGGCGTCCATCCGACCGCGATCATCGCCGTGGACGCGCGTGTCGATGCGACGGCGGCCGTCGGCCCGCTCGTCGTCGTCGAGTCTGGAGCGCAGATCGCGGCGGGCACGCGCATCGGTGCGCTGGCCTTCGTGGGATCGGGCGTGGAGGTCGGTGAGGGATGCGTGCTCGGTCCACACGTGGCGCTGCTCGCCGGCGCGAGACTCGGGCGCCGCGTCATCGTGCATGCGGGCACGGTCATCGGCGCCGACGGGTTCGGCTTCGCCTTCGACGGCGCACGGCACCGCAAGATCCCGCAGACGGGAGGCGTCATCATCGAGGACGACGTGGAGATCGGCGCGAACTGCGCCATCGACCGCGCGACGTTCGGCCACACCATCATCCGTCGCGGCACGAAAATCGACAATCTCGTTCAGATCGGGCACAACGTGGAGGTGGGTGAGCATTCGATTCTCGTGGCACAGGTCGGCGTCTCGGGCAGCTCTCGGCTCGGCCGTGGCGTGGTCCTGGCGGGACAGGTCGGGGTGGCTGACCACGTGAGTGTCGGTGACGGTGCGCTGATCGGCGCTCAGGCCGGCGTGCCGTCGGACGTCGAGGCCGGCGGCCGCTATCTCGGCACCCCGGCGCGGCCGATTCTCGAGGCCAAGCGGATCTTCGCGGCAGAGTCGCGTCTCCCCGAGCTCTTACGGCGCGTGCGGGCGCTCGAGCGCGCGGTCGAGGCACTCGGCGGCAAGCCGCTCGGACCGAAGGCGACGCGTGATGAGTGACGCTATCCATCCCTCGGCCCTCGTCGATCCTCGCGCGAGGCTCGACCGCGATGTCCGGATCGGCGCTTTCAGCGTGATCGGGCCCGACGTCGTCCTGGAAGAGGGCGTCGAGATCGGTCACCACGTCGTCCTCGAAGGCCGCGTCGCACTCGGCGCGCGGGTGAAGGTCGGCCACGGCAGCGTGATCGGTGGCGTGCCGCAGGACCTCAAATACAAGGACGGCACGCCGTCGGGTGTACGCGTCGGCGCCGGCACGGTCATCCGTGAATACGTCACGGTGCATCGGTCGACGAAACCGGAGGGTTCGACGCTGGTCGGCCGCGATTGCCTGCTCATGGGGCTGAGTCATGTCGCGCACGACTGCCGCCTCGCCGACGGCGTCATTGTCATCAATTACGCCGGCATCACGGGCCACTGTGAGATCGGCGAGCGCGCCACCGTCGGAGGCCTCACCGGCATGGTGCCGTTCACGCGCATCGGCGCGTATGCATACGTCGGCGGGATGGCGAAGATCACCGCGGACGTGCCGCCCTATGTGCTGGTGGACGGCCAACCGGCCACGGCACGAGCGATCAACGTCATCGGCTTACGCCGCGCCGGCATGTCGGCCGGCGATCGCCGAACGCTTCAGGACGCGTTCCGCATCCTCTACCGTAGCGGTCTGGCGCCCGCGCGCGCCGTCGAGCGCATTCGGGACGAGCTGCCCGCGACCGAGCCGGTGCGGCGGCTCGTGGATTTCATCGCGGGCGCCACACGACACGGCATCGTGGGACCGTTCCGTGGCGAAGCCGCGGAGCCCGAGGAGGTCACAGGCTGATGGCGAGCGGGGCAAAGATCCGCGCAGGAGTGGTCGGCACCGGCCACATGGGTCAGTACCACGTGCTCGTCTACGCCGAGCTGCCGGATGTCGAGCTGGTGGGAGTGGTCGATGCGGATGCCGGCCGCGCCGCGGCGGTGGCCGCCCAGTACGACACGAGCATCTTTCCCGATCATCGCGCGCTCGTCGGGCGCGTGGACGTGGTGAGCATCGCGGTGCCCACCAACCAGCACTTCGCTGTCGCGCGCGACCTGCTCGAAGCTGGCGTGAGCGTCCTCGTCGAGAAGCCGATGACGGCGACGCTCGACGAGGCGCGCGCGCTGTTCGGCGTGGCCGAGCGGACCGGCGCCGTGTTGCACGTCGGTCACGTCGAGCGCTTCAACGGCGCGGTCGACGAGCTCCGCCAGATCGTGCGCGCGCCGATTCTCATCGAGTCCCGGCGCCTCGGGCCGTTCGCGCCGCGCGTGCAGAAGGACACGGTGGTCATGGATCTGATGATCCACGACATCGACATCGTGTTGCGTCTGGTCGACTCCCCGCCCGTACGCCTGGCGGCCCAGGGGACGCTGGTGCACTCGCCGGTGACCGACGTCGCCACCGTGCAGATCCGCTTCGAGTCGGGAACGATCGCGACGATCACCGCCAGCCGCGCGACCGAAGAGAAGGTCCGCACGCTCGCGATCACCATGCCCGACGCCTACATCCACCTCGACTACACGGATCAGGACATCCGGATCTATCGCCGGGCCAACCAGCAGTACACGATGAGCCGTAAGGCCATCCGCTATTCGCGTGCATCGCTCGTGGAACATCTGCAGGTGCACCGAGAGAATCCGCTGAAGCTCGAGATCCAGCACCTCATCGCTGCGCACCGCCGGCGTCAGGCAGGCGAGAAGGTCGACCTGAACCTCGCCGAGGATCTCACCTCGCTCGCGATGGCGCTCGAGATCGAGCGGATGATTCGGGACGGCGTGCCCGAGATCGCATGGCCGAAGGAGCTGCCGTGGAGCGGTCGCTCGGATTGATGTGCGGCGCCGGCGAGCTGCCGGCGCTGATGGCGTCCGAGGCGCGGCGACAGGGATGGCGCGTCATCGCGTTCGCCTTTGCCGCCGACACGGGCGCCGCTGACCACGCGGCGCGTGTCGTGCCCTCCACCATCGCCGAAATGGCGCCGGTCATCACCACTCTGCAGGAGGAGAAGGTCACCGGCGTTCTCTTCTCCGGCAAGTTCTGGATGGGTGATCTCCTGCGCGCGGACGCGGTGGACGAGGCGCACCGGGCGATGGCCCGCCGTGCGGGCGGCTTGCTCGACGGCAACGTCAAGGGCGTGCTGCTGGCGACCCTCGCCGGCATGGGTATCGAGCTGCTCGATCAGCGCCCGTTTCTCGGCGCCGGACTGCCGGGCGAGACGATTCTCGGTGCGCGAACGCCGACGTCCGACGAGTGGGTGGACGTGCGACGCGGACTCGGCGTTGCACGCGCCGCCGCCGACTGGAGTATCGGCCAAACGGTTGTCGTACGACGTGGTGCGGTCAGCGCGGTGGAGGCGATCGAGGGCACGACGGCCACCATCCGTCGCGGCACGGCTCTCAGCGGCCCTGGCGCCGTCGTGGTGAAGGCCGTCGGCGCCGAGCACGATTTCCGCTTCGACGTGCCGACGATCGGGCCGGAGACGATCGACGCCGCCGCCGAGGGGAGCGCCGCCGTCCTCGCGTTCGAGGCCGAGCGGGTGTTCGTGCTCGAGCGAGAGACCACCACGCGGCGCGCCGACGCCGCGTCGATTGCGCTGGTCAGCACGCGTGGCGCCGGCGCCTGAGCGTCCGCGCGCGATCATGCTCGTCGCCGGCGAGGCTTCGGGTGACTTGCACGGCGCGACACTCGCACGCGCGCTGCGGGCCGCAGCACCCGGCGTTCGACTCTACGGCATGGGTGGCCGTCGCATGGCTGCCGAGGGTGTCGAGCTGCTGGTCGACGTCACCGCGGCCGCGACGATGGGCAGCGCGGAGGCGGTGGGCAGTGTGCCCAGCCTGTATCGCGCGTATCGTCGGCTGCGCGCCGTCGTGACCGGCGCGGCGCGCCCCGACGCGCTCGTCGTCATCGATTTTCCCGAGTTCAATCTGCGACTGGCGGGGGCCGCGCGCCACGCCGGCGTCCCGGTTGCGTACTTCATTCCGCCGCAGGTGTGGGCATGGCGACCGTGGCGCGTTCGTGCGATCCGCCGCGTGGTTTCGCTCGTGCTCGCGGTGTTTCCGTTCGAGACGTCGCTCTATCGTCGTGCGGGCGTGCCGGTGAAGTTCATCGGCCATCCGGTGCTCGATGCGCTCGTCGAGGCGCCCTCGCGTGCCGAGGCGCGCAAGGAGCTCGGCGTCGAGGGTGACGCTCCCGTCATCGGTCTCTTACCCGGTAGCCGCCGTCAGGAAGTGGCGGGCGTGCTGCCGGCGATGCGTGAAGCGGCGACGCTCATCGCCGCCGCGCATCCGAACGCGCGCTTTCTCGTCGCGCAAGCGCCGACGGTGGACGCAGCCGATTTACGCGCCGACGCCGGTCCACCGCTTCGCGTGGTGAGCGGCCGGACGTACGCCGTGATGCGCGCGGCGGATCTGCTGCTCGCGACGTCGGGCACGGCGACCCTCGAGGCCGCATTGCTCGGGACGCCGATGGTCGTGTGCTATCGCCTCTCCCGGCTGACCGAGCTCCTGTTCAAGCCGCTCATTCGGGTGCCGTGGATCAGCCTGGCCAACATCGCGCTTGGTCGCGCAGTGGTGCCCGAGCTCTACCAGCGTGCGCTGACGGGCCCGGCGCTCGGCCGCGAAGCGCTGCGCTTGCTGGATTCGCCAGCGGCGCTCGCGCGTCAGCGTGAGGCGTTCGGTGAGCTCGCGGGCCAGCTCGGCGAGCCGGGTGTGGGCGCCCGCGCCGCCCGTCACATATTGGAACTGGCTAAACCAGCGCCACGCGCATCGACAGCAGGCCACCTACGGCCCGAGCCGGCCTCGCGGGCCCCGCTACAATGAGGTCACGCGCATCGACAGCAGGCCACCCCACGGCCCGAGCCGGCCTCGCGGGCCCCGCTACAATGACCCCACGCGCATCTACAGCAGGCCACCCACGGCCGGAGCCGGCCTCGCGGGCCCCGCTCCAATGATCGCTCGCGTGCTCCCTGCCGTTGCCGGCGCCGCCGTGAGCGTGCTCGGCATGACGCTGTCCGTGCGCGTCGTCGGCATGGATCCGCTGCGTCCGCTGTGGCAAGCCGGTCATCCGCTCATCTACGGGGTGTGGCATGCGCGCATCCTCATGGTGCCGTGGCTGAACGCGCGCCTGCGCCAGCGCGAGGCGGCGCGCCGCGTGACGGTGCTGGCCAGTCGTTCGCGCGACGGGCAGCTCATGGCCGACTTCGCGCGGCGCTTCGGCCTCGCCGTCGTGCGTGGCTCATCGTCCCGGGGCGGTCTCGAGGCGCTGCGCGAGTTGGTGCGCGCGCTGCGCGGCGGTGACGACGTGGCGATGGTGCCGGACGGGCCGCGTGGCCCGGCGTGCCGACTTCAAGGCGGCATCGTGGCGCTGGCGGCGGCGACGGGGGCGCCGATCGTTCCGCTCGGCGTCGCGGCATCGCCGGCGCGCCGTCTTGGCTCGTGGGATCGCTTCATGGTCCCGATGCCGTTCGCGCGCTGTGGTGTGGCCTTCGGGGGTCTTGTCGAGGTCAAGCGCCACGACGATCGCGAGGATGCGCGCGCGCGTGTCGAGCGCGCGATGACCGACGCCACCACCGCGGCGGATGCGCTCGTCGGAGCACGGCCGTGACCTATCTGCTCTACACGGCGCTGCTTGCCGCTGGCGTCGGCGCGTACGCGCCGGTCGCCGTCGCCCGTCGGCTTACGCGCGGCCTGCCTCTCAATCTCAAAGCGCGATTGGGCTTCGGGCCTGAGCACGGCTCCGGCCCGCGCGGCTGGGTCCACGCCGTGTCAGTCGGCGAGGCCATCGCCGCCGCGCCGCTGGTCGAGGGGCTGCACAGCACCTACCCGTCGCTGCCGCTCGTCGTGACGACGGTGACGCCGACGGGTGCGCGTATCGTGACCGAGCGATTCGCGAGCATCGCGAGCCACCGCTATTTCCCGCTCGATTTTCCCGGCGCGGTTCGGCGGACGCTGGCCGCGATCGATCCCGCGTTCTTCATCTGCATGGAGACGGAGCTGTGGCCCAATATGCTCCGCGCGCTCGCCGCGCGCGGCGTGCCGACGATGATCGCCAACGGCCGGCTCTCCGATCGGTCGTTCCGGCGGTACCGCCTGGTTCGCTCGGCCCTGCGTGGAGTGTTGGCCGGCATCACGGTGTTCGGCATGCGCTCCGACGAGGACGCGCGCCGGATCATCGCGCTCGGCGCACCTGCGGAGCGCGTCGTGGTCACCGGTAACCTCAAGAATGATGCGCCGACGGACGGCGCCGGCGCCGCGGATCTCTGGCGGCGGCTGTTGGGGCTGTCACGCGACCAGCGGGTGTGGATTGCGGGCTCCACGCATCGTGGTGAGGAAGAGGCGGTGCTCACCGCTCATGCGGCAGCGGCGGCGGAGTATTCGGGGCTCACGCTCGTCCTGGCGCCGCGGCATCCCGAGCGCGTGGCCGAGGTGCTGGCCCTCGTTGCCGCGCGCGGGTATCGGGCGGTGCAGCGGAGCCGACTGCCCGCCGAGCGTGCTCGGTTCACACAAGACGTCATCGTCGTCGATACCGTCGGCGAGCTCGCCCAGATGTACGCCCTCGGCGAGGTCGTGTTCGTCGGCGGCAGTCTGGTGCCGCGAGGCGGCCACAACGTGCTCGAGCCTGCGCTGCGCCGCAAGCCCGTGCTCATGGGGCCCCACACCGACAATTTCCGCGAGGCCGCGGGTCTGATGGCGGCGAGCGGCGGCGCCGTCGTCGTGCAAGACGGAGCGGCGATGGGAGTCGAATTGCGCCGACTGCTCGCCGACCCCGCGCTCGCGTCACGGCGCGGCGAGGCGGCGTTCGCTGCCATCGCCGCCCAACACGGCGCCGTGAGGCAGACGCTCGATCTCGTCGAGCGTGTGCTCGCCCCGCACTCGGATGGGCGCTGGGGCAACGGCGACCGATGAGTCCCATGAGCGAGCGCGTCTCGCGTGCGTGGCAGCGTGGCGTCGGCCCCGCCGCCTCGCGCGTGCTCGACGTCGCCGCTGGAGGCTACCGGGGGCTGCTCGACGCGCGCGAGTGGCTGTATGCGCGCGGCGTCCTTCGAAGCCGCGCCGCCGGCGTTCCCGTCGTGTCGGTGGGGAACCTCACCGTCGGCGGGACCGGTAAGACGCCCGCCGTCGAGCTGGCGGTGCGCACGCTCATGGATCTTGGCGAACGCCCGGCGGTGGTGAGCCGCGGTTACGGTCGGCGTGGCAGCGGCATTCAGATCGTCGCCGACACCGCGTCGATTCGCCTGGACGCCGATGAGGGCGGCGACGAGCCGTTCCTGCTCGCGCGTCGCCTGCCCGGCGTGCCCATCGTGGTCGGTGCGAATCGCTACGAGGCGGCTCGTCTGGCCACCACGCGCTTCGGTGTGAGTGCCATCGTGCTGGACGATGGTTTCCAGCACCGCACGCTCGCCAAGGACCTGGAGATCGTCATGGCGCGCGCCCACGCTCCGTGGGGGAACGGACGGCTGTTGCCCGGCGGCCCGCTACGTGAGCCGCTGACGGCGCTGGCGCGCGCGCACCTCATCGTGGTGACGGGCGCACGAGGTCCCGCGGACATCGACGAGGTTGCCGGAGACGCCCGCGTCCACGCGCCCGGCGTTCCAGTGCTTGCCGCGCGCCACATCCCGGTCCAGTGTTGGGATGCGGGCACCATGCGCGATCTCGGCGTCGACGCACTGCGAGGGCTCAAGCTCTTCGCGTTCGCCGGCATCGGCGCGCCCGACGGCTTCCGACAAACGCTCGAGGAGACCGGCGCCGTGGAGGCAGGGTTCGCGCCGTTCGCCGACCATCACCGTTATACGGTCGACGAGCTCGCGGCGCTCGAGCGGCGCGCGTATGCGGCCTCGGCCGTCGGCCTGGTCACCACGGAGAAAGATTGGGCGCGCCTGCGCGGGCTGCCGCCGCGAGGCGTGCCGCTCTACGTGCTGGGGGTACAGCTGATGTTGTTGTCGGGCGAGGCGCAATGGCGCGCGGCGTTCGCGCGCGCGTGTTCCAAGCGGCCGGCGTGATCCAAGCGCTCGCGGTCCGTCTCCCGAACTGGCTCGGCGACACCGTGATGGCCGTGCCGGCGGTTCGCGCGCTGCGCCGGGCGCACCCGCAAGCGCGGATGCTGCTGGCCGGGCCGTGGGCGTCCATGCTCGCGGGGCAGGGACTCGCCGACACGCTCGTGACCTATCCACGTCCGTGGGCCGACCGGCTCGCCGCGGCCGACGTCGTGCGACGCTTCGCGCCCGACACCGCCGTGCTGCTGCCGAACTCGTTCGAGTCCGCGCTCGCCGCGTGGTATTGGGGCGCGCGCCGTCGCATCGGCTTCGACACCGGCGGGCGTGGTATCGCCCTGACGGACGCCGTGGCAGTGCCGGAGCCGCGGCGCCATCAGATCGACGAGTACGTGATGCTCGCCGAGCGCTGTGACACGCGGGTCGATGACGCCGTGCCCACGCTCGCGCCGCCGCCCGTGGACGCTGGCGAACGTGCAGAGGTGCGGGCCCTTCTCGAAACCGCGGGCGCGCGCCGTGGATCTCCGGCCGTCGGCGTGCACCTCGGCGCGGCCTTTGGCCCGGCGAAGACGTGGCCCGCGGAGCGCGTCGTCGACTTCTGCCGACTGCTCGACGAGATCGGTGCCCACGCCGTGCTGCTCGGCACGGACAACGAGGCGGCAACCGCCGAGACAATCGCCGCGCAGGTGCCGGCGACGTGCCTCGCAGGCCGCGACCGGCCCGCGCTCCTGCCGTCGCTGCTGGCCGAGCTCGACGCGCTCGTCGCGGGTGACACCGGCGTGGCGCACCTCGCCGCCGCGCTCGGTACGCCGGTCGTAACGTTGTTCGGCCCGACCGATCCCGCGCTGTCGGCTCCGCGGGGCCGCGCGACCGCGCTGACCCATCCGGTGCCATGCGCGCCGTGTTTCTATCGCGTCTGCCCCATCGAGCACCCGTGTCTGCGCGGGCTCGACGCGGCGCGCGTGCGCGACGCCGTCATGGCGATGATCGCAGGTCGGCCCGCTGTTGAGCCGGCGGTGAGCGCGCCGCACGGCTCGCGCGAGCCGACGGAATCGCGTCGATGAGCCCAACCGCGCTGACCGTGCTGCACCTCGCGACGAACCGCTGGTGGACGGGCAGCGCCGATCCGACGATCCAGCTGGCGAGCGCCCAGCAGGCGCATGGTCACCGGGTGTTGCTGGCCGTGCCGCCCGGTGATCGCTTCGAAGCCAAGGCGCGCGAAGCAGGCCTCACGGTGCTGGACGGCTTTCATCTCCGCGCGAGGCTGGCGCCGGTGCAGATCGCACGCGACGCGGCGAGACTCCGTCGTGCGGCGCGCGAGCACGCCGTCGACGTGCTGCACGCGCATCACTCGCACGATCATTGGCTGGCGGTGCTGGCTCGACCCACGGTCGGGAGCGGCCGCCCACCGGTGGCGCGCACGTTTCACACGCTGCGCGCGGTGAAGCGCGACGCGGCCTCGCGGCGTCTCTATCGGCGCACGGGTGCGGCGCTTGCGGTCTCGCGCCAGATCGAAGCGCGCTGCCGCGAGGCGGGCTTCGCGCCGGGGCGCGCGTACTGGACGCCCGGCACCGCGGACCTCACGCGTTTCGGCGCTGCCGCCGACGCGCGTGCGGTGCGCGAAGAATTCGCGGTCGGCGACGCGCCGCTCGTCGTGTCGGTCGCGCGCCTGGCGCCTCGGCGTGGCCACGACCTGCTGCTCGCCGGCTTCCGCGGACTGCTCGAGACCGTGCCGACCGCGCGCCTGCTTCTGGTCGGCAAGGGCGAGATGCGCGATCGTCTCGAGCGCCTCGTCGCCGAACAGGGCCTCGCGCGTCAGGTCAGCTTCGCCGGGTATCGCGACCGCGACTTGCCCGCCGTCCTGGCGGCCGCCGATTGTTTCGCGCTCATGGCACCGGGTTCCGATGATTCGTGTCGTGCCGCCCTCGAGGCGATGGCGGCTGCGCGTCCGGTCGTCGCGCGTGCGCTCGGTGCACTGCCCGAGACGGTGCTGCATGGCGAGACAGGGCTCCTCGTGCAGGACGATCGGCCGGAAAGCATTGCGTCGGCACTGCGGACCGTGCTCGCGGACCGTGAGCGGGCGCGCGCGATGGGTGCGGCGGGACGCCGGCGTGCGGAGCAGGAGTTCGGCGCGGGACGGGTGGTAGAGATCGTCGAGCGCGCGTACCGCGCGATGCTCGATGGGCGTGCTGCGATGGCGAGCGCTCGGCGGTGAAGATTCTCCATCTCATGTCGTGCCGGGGCTGGTCGTCCGACGCCTATTGGGCGGCGCGCGCGTGTTGCGAGCTCGAGCGCCGGGGCCACGCCGTGACGCTGGGCTGTAAACGCGGAACCGACGCGCGCGTCATCGATCGGGCGCGCGCCGAGGGCGTCACCCGTATCGAGACGTTCGAGATGGCCGGAGGGATCCGGCTCGCGCG
>Ga0075436_100001816_pt1 | contig 14640 bp, 8 predicted proteins | sample RhiMethybrSRZTD5_FD_75303 | JGI IMG/M metagenome (GOLD analysis project Ga0075436, IMG submission 75303) | Populus rhizosphere microbial communities from Tennessee, USA - Rhizosphere MetaG P. TD hybrid SRZTD5 | ecosystem: Host-associated > Plants > Roots > Rhizosphere > Soil | place: USA...
CGCAGGCGCAGCGGTTTGGCGGCGCCCAGGTTCAGGTGGCGCATCACGCCGTCGCGGACATCAAACTCCGTACTGGAGGCCAGGGAGCCTGCCAAATCGCTTTTGCTCCAGCCCACCGCCTTCAGCCGGTAGTGCAGGGAAAGCCTGCCGCTGGCCCAATCATCGCCCATAGTCTGTGCCGCATCCGCCAGCGCCGCGTTCGCCAGAGCGCCTGTGCCGCTGTAGACGGGCTGGCGCCCGGAGAAATCAATTGTCCATTCACCCTCGTGCTGGCCTCCCCAGATGCCTGCCCGCACCTGCGAAAGCCGCACCTCGCCATGGTCAATGCTGAGGCGACTGCTGAAGTGGGTGGCCACCAACCGGCCTACAATTACGCGATTGGCGGAGAGGCTGCCCGTGACCAGGAGTCCGGCCAAAGGTTTCTCGCGGTCGCGCTGCAGCAGGCGATACCAGGGACGGCTCAGGCGCGGATGGAGGAGGCTTTCCAACTCAGCGGCAACCAACTGGTCGGCGTGCAAATTCACCTGCGCGGGGCACGTTTCACCGCTAGGGCAGTGACGTTGAAGTTGCGCCGATCCGGAAAGATGCATGCCGCTTCCCGCAAACCCGGCCGCCAGGTTCTGCAGCGTGAGCTTTTCCGGCGCCAGCACAAGTTCCGCAGAGGAGATCTGCAGCGGGGCGGCCACACCCTTCAACTCCGCGCTGAGGTTGCGCAGTTGCGCCTTGCCGGTAACTGCCGGAGCAGGAAAGCCAGTCCAGAGGCCGGCAATTTGCAGGTCCAGCCTGGCCGTTCCTTTTTTCACGCGCGGAGGCGAATGTACGCCAAGGGTGCGCGCCACCTGCTCCAGGCGCGCCAGTTGCGCTTCGCCCTGCAGGTTGACTTCATAGCCGCTGCGCGAAAGCGAGGCATAAAGCACCGCGGGGGCGCCCCCATCAAGTTGCAGCCGGAACGGACCTAGAGCCAGGCGCAGCTCCGGCGCAATGCTCGGCACAGTACGAAGCCTCCGGCTGCGCGCCGGAAGTGTCCCAGTGCCGCCGACAACGGTGAAAGGAATTGTTCCCAACCCGAGCTGATTGTTGGTGAGGTCGGAGGAGAGGATGAACTCGCTGGTTTGCCCATCGCCCGACCAGGAGCGCCGCCACCCAGTCTCGGCCGACTTGGAAACCAGGAAGCTGGCGTTCAATGTGCCGCTGGCCGTCAGATCTTCTGGCAGGTCGCGTTTGGCGTGACGCGCCGCCGCCACTACCGACTGCATGGGAAGCTGTTGCGCCACCATCTTGAACTGGTAGGGGCCGCCGCTGAGCGGGGCCACCGCAGTGCCATTCACCGTCAGCAGCCCATCCTGAACCGGGGCGCGGCAGGCGACGTTCGACCAGCTCTGGTCAATGGAGCTGAAACGGGCGCCGCAACGGGCCCGCAGTTGGAGAGAACCGGGAGTGATGATGTCGTAACGTCGGAAGTCCTGCACCCGGGCGTCAGCCTGGACCGCCAGCGATGCGGGAGTGCCGCTGAGTTCCGCGGAAAGGTCCAGAGCCCCGCGCCAGCCGCGGTCGCGCCCATAGATCAGCTCCGTTAGTTGCCCCAGTTGCCCGTTCTGCCAATTCAACTTCACGCTCACCGGCGTTTCCCGCAGGGAAGGGGCGCGCTGGAATGAGCCCTCAAGCTTGAGCATGCCGGTATCGCTCAGATTTTGGTCCGTGCGCACCGGGCGCGCAGCGACCCGGAACTTCCACTTGTTTTCCGCTTCCTGCCAGAGCGCGAAGTCGGCATCGGTCAGCGCGTAAACCTTCTTTTCCGCGCCCACCTTGAAGTTAATGCGGCCGCTGTCGGCCTCAATGTAGGGGAAACGCGGCCTGGTTTCCGGCTTGCTCTGCGAGGTAGGGGCAGAGGGGATTTGCGCCGTGCGTTCCAGCAGGGCGTAAACGTTCCAGCGTCCATTAGGACCGCGCACCAGGTTCAGGCTGGGGTTCTGCAGGCTGAGCCGGGCGATCTCCAGGCGTCCCCGCCACAACGAACTGAGCCGCAGGTAGGCCGTGACCTCATCGGCCCGCAGCACGGGTTCCGCGCTGAAAGAGGCGTCATCCGCCACCACCAGGCGCTGCAGGTCGAATCCTGGCTGGGGAAGCAGGCGGAGGTTGACTTCGCCGATGGTGACCTGCCGGCCCAGCGCCCGGCCGATGGACTGGTCAATGCGGGCGTGAAACCGGCCCATGCTGATCAGCGGCGGCACCAGCATGGCCAGCAACACCACAGCCACAATAGCGCCCACGAGGTTGCGAGTGGTCCGCTTCATCGCACAATGTGCAGCATGCGCCCCCAGCGCGTCTGATCAAAGAAGTGGAAAATCACATGGAAGATGAACCCGATTCGGTCGGCGGCGCTGCGCTTCAGGTACTGGCCGGAAGATTCCACGAAGGACCAGTAGATGAAGAGCGGGCGGCCGATCACGTTCTCCCGCGGCACGAAGCCCCAGTAGCGGCTGTCGTAGCTGACGTCGCGGTTATCGCCCATCACGAAGTAGCGGTCCGGCGGCACCACCAGGTCCTCGCCCTGGATATGCGAGCTCATGGTCAGGCGCCACTCCGGAGTCACGCTGTTGGCGTCGCTGGCGGAAATCGCCGGGAAGTTATCGCGGTAGGGATTGTAACTGCCGTTGCGCAGCACGTAGCCCTGCTCATTGAGCGCCTGGCCATTGCGGTAGACGATGCCGTCGCGCAGGTGAATATGGTCTCCGGGCACGCCCATAACCCGCTTCACCACGTACAAACCGGGCTCGGCCGGGGAGAGAAACACCACAATGTCGCCGTCCTTGGGATCGTGGTAGGGAAGCAGCGGTCCCAGGTAATGGGAATCGGGCGCGAAGCCGATGCGGTTGACGAAAACGTGGTCCCCGATCAGCAAGGTGTCCTCCATGGAGCTGGAGGGAATCTCGAAGGCCTGCACAATGAAAGTAATGATGAAAAGTCCCACCACCAGCACCACGGCCAGCGAGGCCAGGAATTCAACCGTGGTCTCTTTTTTCTTTTCCTCTTTCCTGGGCAGCTTCCTGGCCGGAGACTTCGTCTTGCTGAGCGCGGTTGCCATCAGTATTAATTTACCCGGTTGCGCGGGATACTGCTAATTTACCAGCCGAAAGGTGCGGTGCCAGCGGGTGGCCTGGAAAACGTGGGTCATCACATAGGCAAAGTGCGACAAGGTGTCGCCGCCGGCGCCGGCCATGCCGGGATCATCTTCCGGGGCGCGAATTGACCAGTAGATGATCAGCGGCCGCCCGACAATATTGGCTCGCGGCACAAATCCCCAGAACCGGCTGTCCAGGCTTTCGTCGCGGTTGTCGCCCAGCACAAAGTACTGCCCCGGCGGAACCACGAGCTCGCCTTCGTGAACCAGGTTGCGCATCTGCAGCCACCAGCGCGCCTCCACACCTGCGGCCACGAAGTCGGTATTGGGAAAGTGGTAGTGGTAGGCGTCATCCGCCGCCGAGCGGTAGATGGCGTAGTTTTCCTTCAGCGGCACGCCATTCACCCACACCTGCTTGCCGCTCATGCGGATGTGGTCGCCGGGCACGCCGATCACGCGCTTCACAAAATGCTGGTCGGGGTGTACGGGATAATGAAACACCACAATGTCGCCGCGCTGAATTTTGCTGTAGGGTAGAACGCGACCCCACAAGCCGCCGTTGGCGTAGTCCACCTTATCCACCAGCAGGTAGTCGCCAATGAGCAGGGTGTTTTCCATGGATTCGGAAGGGATCTGGAAGGCCTGCACCAGGAAGGTGATGACAAAAAGCGCGATGACCACGGTGACCAGCAGGGACTGAATGGAGCCGGGCATGCCGGCGCGCAGCGCCCGCCGGCGCTCCGGAGCGGCGGGGGCAGGTTGCGGCTCAACCGCGGGCTGCTGGCTTACTTCTTCCGTTACTGGCTGCTCACTCACTGGCTCTTCTCGGGTGCTTTGCTCTTGCTACTGTTCGGCGGCAGCGACCACAGGTATTCCAGGGCCTGGCGGGCGGCCTCCTGCTCGGCACGCTTCTTGGTCGGCCCTGCCGCCCGGGCCACAAACTCCGGATGGTGATCGCTCCCACCCTTATGCAGACGCGCTTCCACGGTAAAAGTTTTCCTGTGTTCGGGGCCTTCTTCCTTTACCAGAACATAGGAGGGCTGGGCGTGCCCGGTGGAGTGCACCACCTCCTGCAAAGTGGATTTGTAGTCGGTGATGGGGACGGTGGTTCCGCCGGGAAGCTCGCGTAATTCGGGAAGCAGGATGCGCTGCAGGATAAGCTCCCGCGCTTTCTCCAGGCCCGCATCCAGGTATAAGGCTGCCACCACCGCTTCCAAAGCATTCGCCAGCAGGGCGGCCTTGCTGCGCCCCCCGCTTTTCTCTTCTCCCCGGCCCAGGGCCAGGAACTTGCCCAAATCCAGTTCACGGGCTACCCGCACCAGGTGACGCCCGCTTACCAGGTGGGCGCGCAGCTTGGAAAGGTGCCCTTCTTCGAAGTCCGGATAACGCCGGTAAAGCTCTTCGCTGGTCACAAACCCCAGGATGGCGTCGCCCAGGAACTCCAGTTGCTCGTTATCTATGATTTTACCGCCCGCGGCAGCTTCCTGCTCGCGCGCCCGCGAACTGTGGGTCAGCGCCCGGTGCAGCATATCCGGGCGCTGAAAGTGGTGTCCCAGGAGCGTTTCCAGTGCGGCTATGTTCAGCTTCTCCATGACAGACCAGCGGGCGCCCCCGCCTTGTGAGGCACCCTGCCGCGCGGCACATTGGTCCCGGGCCTAGTTATGTGGCGTTTCCGGCTGCGGTGAAGTCGGCGCCGGTGCTTTGGGCTGGTTGGCCGGGGCCGGACCGCCACCCGCCAGCTGCTTCAGCCGGCTCTGCTCCTGCCGCGAAAGCTGGCCCACCGTGGTGTTTTCCTGGGTCATGCTCACCGCCTGGTCGGCCGTGGACAGGGCTTCCGCGTACTTGGCCTGATTATCCAGGGCCACCGCCAGGCGCAGATAATTGACCGGATCGGGCTGGTTCTTGCCCATCTCAATGGCCTTCTTCAGGTTCTGTTCCGCACCCGGATAGTCCTTCTTCACCATAGCGATGTTGCCCAGGATGGCGTAAGCGGTGGCCCGCAGCCAGTCTTTGGCCGCCTGTACCTTGTCCGGCGGCGCATTGGCCGCGAACATCAGGTCGCTGTCAATGGTCTCCAGCGCGTGCGTGGCCAGCTTGGTGGCTTCCCCGGTCTTCTCGTTGAAGTCCAGGTCGGTGTTGCGGGTGCGCTCCGAAAGCACCTCCGCCACCTCGATCAGCGCCTGCGGATCATTGGGGTCAATGCCCAGAATCTTGCGTCCCATTTCCACCATCTTGTCGGCGTTGTTGGCGTTCTGGTAGCCGTTCATGGCCTGCCGGTAGAGCAGGACGCGCAGCTCGCTTTCGGGGAATTTGGCGGCGAAGTCGTTGGCCGCCTTCTCCTGCGCCTCCGGGGTGGCCGAAGCCGCCGCCGTCTGGAAGGCCTTGAACTCTTCCTGCGTCTTGGCCTGTGGCGGCCGCTTGGTGGTCGGGGCGGGCTGGCCCGCGGCTCCGGGCTGACCCTGGGCTCCGGCCTGGCCCTGAGCTCCCGGCTGCGCCTGCGTGCCCTGGGCGGGCGGATTCTGCCCCTGCGTGCCCTGTTGATTGCTGGTCTGCGCCATGGCCCAACTCGCGGCCAATAGCGCGGCTGCAAATATGATTACTCGCTTCATGCTGTCTCCTTGCCTCTTAGGCGGACTGCTCTCTCGCTCTGGCTGCTTGCGAACTTATTGCGACCGTTGCGGCGGCGCATACGGCTGCTTCAAACCGTTTTCCGCGGCGGCTCGCACCTGCGGATCCAACTGCCCGCTGTTCAATGCCGTGCGGTAGTGGTCCAGGGCCGCCTGCCGATTATCCTGCAGATCGAAAATTCTTCCCAGATAGATGTGCGACCAGGCCAGCACCCGCGGCTCACGGCTGACCTCAACCGTTTGCGCAAAGTACTTCTGCGCTCCCGCCATGTCGCCCTTCATGGTAGCCGCCCGCGCCAGGATAAAAAAGGCACGTCCGGGGTCGTCCTTTTTCTCGGCCAGGGACTGCTCCGCCAACTGCTGCGCCCCGTCCACGTTTCTGGTGACCAGGTCCTTTTCCGCTTCGTCGAGCAACGACGGCTTAGGCGGCGCCAGGCGCACTACTTCCGGATGCGCACTCTCCGCGAACTCCACGTTGCGCGCCACCTTCTTCTCGTGCTCTATGTCCATGTCATAGAGCCAGTTAGGGAACGCGTCCTGCAGCCCCACCGGCTCTTTTTCGAACTTGGGCAGCTGATTGTAAAAATACTGGGTCAGAACGTAGCCCTGCTTCATGGCGGCGTCCACGGCTTGGCCGCGCTTCGTCTCCGCTTCCTTCTCCTGCTCTTTACCTTTGCCGTCGGCTTTAATAGTGCGCGCTTCGATTGCTTCGATGAGCGACTCGGTGCACAGCAGGGTGGCATCGTGCTTGAACACTTCGTCCATGGGCGCGGTTTGCACCAGCGGCAGCAGCGGCTCCAGGTGGGCCATAGCGGCGGGCCGCTTCATGGCAATAGGATCAAGCACATAGTGCAGGTAGGTATGGCGGACCTGGTTGTATTGCAGGGTGCCACGCGCGGGCGTGAGCACAATGTAGTAATCGCTGCCGTAGTTGCGCGCGTTCACCTGCCCGGGCGCGCCCAGCGGCGCCAGGTAAATGTTGAACTTGCGTCCCATGTAGCCGGCGATGGGCAGCCGCAGATACAGGTCGGTGGAGTTGAGCAGCTTGGCAATAGGCTCGTGAAACTGGTTGATCAGGCCCTCAAACTCCTGGTGGTGGCGGGCCCAGATCATCTCCAGGTCCAGGTTCTTATAGAAGCGGGGCAGCAGGGGCACCAGGCCGAGCACGTAGCCGGCATCGGGCGGCAGGTCCGCCTCTTTCATTTGCGGCTTGAAGTCGGGCGGCGGGCCCAGGGTGAGCGCCAGGGAAATGTACTGGGCCAGGTCGTGGGACTGGTCGCCCTGGCGGTGGTCGCGATAAAACTGACAGAGCTCTTTGATCGTGGTTTCGGCGTCCGGTGAGGCTTGTGCGGCCCCTGCCAGCTCGGAGCGAATCTGGCGGCGCAGCGGGTCGGATTGCCCCAGTTCCTGGTCATAGCCGCAGGTGTTCATGGCCGCCAGCACGGTAAAGATGGTCTCGCTGGTATCCACCGTAGCCTTGGGGGTCATCTGGGCGGCAGCGGGGGTGAAGGCGGCCAGGGTTAGGAAGGCCGCAATCAGGCCTGCAGCGGTCAGCCATGTCATAGCCAGTTGGGTGGCCCACTCAAGCCTGTTTTTGGTGGGTGGCCCACTCAAGCCCGCTTTTGGCTTGAGTGGGAGTGGACGGCTTGCCCGCTGAAGTGGGTGGGTGGCCTGCTCAAGCCCGCTTTTGGCTTGAGCGGGACTAGCTGGATGCATTGTCCTTGAAAACACTTGGGCGGGGGCGAAAGTTTCGGCCGGAGGCACCAGCGGGCGCGCGTCCGCTTCCGTCGGACGCACCCGCGCAAACACGCCCATACGCGCGACGCACCACCAGCGCCGAAACCTTAGCTTCAGGAAAGGGCCTCCCACAGACGGGCCAGAAAGTCGGGGAACGCTTAGGTAAGTTTAAGGAATAGCGGGCGGGGGGTCAAACCGGGCAGGGGATAGGAGACAGAGAGCCGCGAAACCGGGCCCCCAATATGTTGGGGTCGGAAATATCACTACCACAAGTACCCGAAAACGGAACGCAGATTCAGCCTGACCCAGGCCAGGCCGAGGGCTGTGGCGCGCTGCGCGCTCGCTGCGCTCGCACGGGCGGGGGTCCCTATTGCAGTTTCGCGTACTCCGCCTTGGCCTGCTTCAGGATGGGGATGTCGGGGTCGGCATCTTTCCAGAGCGTGAGGAAGTCTTGGTACGCGGTCCGCGCTTGCGATGCGTTGCCCGCCATAGCCCACGCCCTCGCCATGCCAAGGCGGGCCAAAGGGGCGATGGGCCAATTCTGGACGATACCTGGATGGTCCAGAATCTTCTGAAATTCTGCGGCAGCATCGGCAGCCTGGCGGAGACTAAGATAGACATAACCGCGCACGTAAACGGGGTACAAGGTTCCTAGCGGCGAAAAGGGCGATGGCTCGCCAAGCTCATACGGCTGTGCAGACTGCAGGCTGTCGAGAGCCTTTGCTGATTGTCCACGAATGATCTCAATGGAAGCCCGAATTGTAGGTAGCCAATAACCGTTGAGTTGGGTGTCTAGCGGGAAACGTTTCGTCAAATCGTCGCCTAATAACTCGGCGCGCCCCAGATCGCCGGCCCGCGCAAAGGCCAAAGCCGCCAATGCCTGAACGTAGCGTCCGCTTGACAACCCTAGGGCAGCAATTGCGTGTTGACGCCCGAGTGCAAAATTACCCACTTCCGCATCCTGCAACGCTCGATCGGCCTGCCAAACCGCAGCGACTTCATGAGTACCATTGCGTTGGGCCGATTCAATGGCACGTTGCGAGTACTCCTGACTGTTCCTGAGCCGACCATGATAGGACTCCGTCCTGGCCTGCTGCACCAGCATCCCATCCTCGTCTCCCGCCCTACCCATGGCTAACGTAAATTGTTTCTGCATGCCTTCCGCGTCGTTTTTCAGAAATGAAAGTGTGTAGAAGACGGCAGCCAGCTCCGCTGGATCAACCTTGTGCGCGAGCGCCTGGTTGAGGATCACTCTGCCTTCGTCTATCCGATTAAGAGCGAGGTATGACTGCAGGAGGTTACCGTATATGATCACATTGTTCGGATTCACATGAAGGGCATCTTGTTCTTCGCGAATGCTCCGCTCGTACTCACCCAGGACATTCTCGTCTGCCCCAAGATTGATGTGACCACCCTCGTCGCGAGGGTAGGTTTGCTTCCACAGCTCGTTGGTTTCCATATCTTTGGCAAGATCACCGCTGATGTAACTGGAATACAAGGTGGAGATGCCAAGTTTCTCTCGCTCAGTCACACGGTCCCGAAGCTCGTATGCTTTCCGTGCGTATTCACTCGCGAGAGTCGTTTCGCCGATATTGCCATACATCGTGGCTGTCAAAGTGTATGCCAGTGCAAAATTGGGATCCATTTCAGTGGCACGCTTGAAGAACGGAATTGATGCCATGCTTCCCTGTTCGTCCAGAGTTTTCAGGCCCAAGCTGAAGACCTTCAGGGCTTCAAGGGAGGTGGTGGTCGCTTGCTCGATAGGCGTGTCGAATTTTTGAATAGAAGGAAGTGATTCGCCTAGCTTTGCTCGCAAGTCGGATGCGGCTTTGCCTAGCGCCTCTAGTACTTTGTCCTTGCTGGATGCATTGGCGCCGGTGCGCACGAGCGAAGCGCCGGTATCACAATTCGTTGCTTCCAGTGTGAGCGCGTATTCAGTTCCCACCTGGGCTATCGAACCGGTCAGCATCGCCTTTGCCTGGTTGCGCTGGCAGACCTCACGCGCGATATCCTCCGTTAACGGCACATTTGATGCCCGTCCCATGTACCGCAACGTCTGTTGGACCTGCTCCCCCGACATTATGGTCAGGAACGGCGATTGCTGTAGCGAAACGGCGAGCCCTTGCTTGAGCGTGCCATCGAACACCGGATCGCCTGTGGTATTAACGAAATCCGCAATTAGGACTAAGTCTTTCTCTGTCAGTACTGCGTACCGCCGGGAGTAGAAGAAAACGGCGGTTGCTGCCGCCATGACAATCGCGGTAGCCGCCACGAATATTGCCCAGTTCAGCCGCTTTCTGGGCAAGACCAATGCTGCGGAACTCGAACTCGCGGCTGGACCAACCTTTACGGCTGCCTGGGTCGACCCGGACACGCCAGCTACCGCGGGAGATAGTAACCCTTCGTTCGCGGAGGGGAAAGGACGCGCGGGTGTCCTTCCAGACTCGATTTCTCGCTTGAGCCGCTTAAGGTCGCCGCGCAACTCCGCAGCACTCTGACAGCGCAACTCGCGATCCTTTTCTAGAGCTTTATTAATGACTTCTTCTATCTTGGCGGGCAGCTCCGGGTTCAGCCTAACCAGCGCGGTCGGCGCGCGATTCAGGATGCCGTCGAATATGACGGCCGTGGTATCTCCCCGGAACGGAACCGCCCCAGTGGCCATCTCATAGAGCACGGCCCCAAAAGAAAACAGGTCACTCCGGGTATCCAGTTCTTTGCCACGCGCCTGTTCTGGTGACATGTAGGCTACAGTGCCAATTGCCATGCCTGGGCTCGTGAGGTGCTCTTCTGCCATCGTTCCGGCCGTTAGTGTGGCCATCGGCACACCTTCTGCTGTGATACGTCCGGGGGCGAGCTTCGCCAAACCGAAGTCGAGAATTTTGGCGTGCCCACGTTTGGTAACGAAGATGTTGGCGGGCTTGATGTCACGGTGAATGATACCTTGGCCGTGCGCGGCATCGAGGGCGTCGGCTATCTGAATGCCCAACTCCAGAAGCTCTTCAAGATCAAGTGGCTTGCCTTTGATGACGTGCTTGAGCGTAAGCCCATCGAGAAGCTCCATCACAATAAAAGGTTGACCATTCGCCTCGTCGATCTCGTGAATGGTGCAGATGTTCGGGTGGTTTAAGGCTGAGGCAGCGAAAGCCTCTCGCTGGAAACGTTCCAGCGCCGTCGGGTCCTTCGCCAGTTCCTCCGGCAAGAACTTGATCGCAACATGCCGATGGAGCCGCAGATCTTCAGCCTTGTAGACCACACCCATCCCACCGCCGCCGAGCTTCTCGATGATGCGATAGTGCGAGATGGTTTGGCCGATAAGTTGGGAAGGAGTCGCCATTGGCGGGAATATTAGGCCCACTCCGGGGGCAGGTCAAACTGAAACGGTACCGTCTTCGGCAAGCCATCCGTTACGTTGTATCAATGCGACTGAGCTTATGTATTGGGTGGTGGCGTGCTGGTAGGCAGCCCTACCCCTCCGAAGGCGGCAAGTAGAGCGATCCCCAACCCGACCGCCAGACCAACAAATATCTTCCATCCACTTGTGGGCGGTTGGTTTGGAAGCGGGTCGGGCGCAGCTTTCGGGTGAGAATGGGTTGCGTGGTGAGCCGAAGCTCTCGCCGCCTCGCATTTCGCTGCTCCCGGTGTTCACGTTCCCACTGCCGCTTACGTTCTTGGTCTTTGTAGGGCATTGAGATTCACCTTTTTCCTTTCTGGGTCGTGCATATTTGAAATCAACTCTCTTGCGACATTCGCGAGCAAGTCCTGGTTCTTTCTGCGGGGGCGGCGGCGACCTGCGCGAACCTCCTGCAGTTCACCTACGAGACATTCCGCTCATGCTCATAACTTGGGAGAGCGGTGCTTTTTTTATGATGGGCAAGAGCTTTGTTTGCCATTCATCCCGTCGCGGGTCAGGATATTCGGTGTAAACGTTCTGAGCGGCATGGATCAGGCCGGACTCAACATCTTCCATGCTGTTTGACTCTTTACCGATGTACCTGATCTGGTCGACCCGGATATGTCGCCGACCGAGCCTCTCTCGCCTGTGCCCCGGCCCGCGCAAGCGCAGCGAGCGCGCAGCGTGCCACAGCGATCTGCCCGCAAACTGACCGCCTTCCACAGCCCGACTCGGCTTAGCCCAACCGTGCTCAGGCCCTGGTTCCGCTCGGGTCGGCTTTCACCAGGCTGCTGGGTAGGCCGAGTGTTCCGTTGTCACAACTTGTTGCGCTGATATCACTGACTACAATATATTGGGGCCCGATTTCGGCCGTTCAAGACCGGCATACGACATGTTGTGGTCAGTGATATCACGGCCACAAGTACTTGAAAACGGAACACCGAGCTGGCTTAATGCGGAACCGGCGCGGCACTAGGCGCGCTGCGCTCGCGCGGGCGGCGGCAGGGAGGAAGAGGGGGTGAGGAGGCTAACTCCGAAGAACGGCGTAACGGATCAACCTACTACGAAACTCTCAATGCCTCTGCCTCTAGTTTTTCTTCCGACTCGCGAATCTTCTCTACAAACCAGTTTCCGACTACCGTCTCCAACCGCAAATGCAAAAGAAGTTCGCTTGTGGTTAGTCGCCGCCAAGCGCTGCGCCGATCGGGAAAAGTGCGACCGGCTGGGTCAAGTGTGCGAAATTCGAGGTCGCGATCCGTCAGTCGATAGTCGCTTATGGGCTGGCCAGCGATTTCGATACGAAGATTCGTGATTTGCATAGAACCTCCTATGCTGCCTTTGGAGGAACATGGCCCTTCCTACTGTGTTGCTTCGAGTTGCAGGATCCCATAGTTTTGTCAGCCCACCTGAGATATCTCTGGATTTCAATAACGTTGGTGTGCGTGACATGCTCCTGCACTTCCGTGCCATTGGACGTGGGAGGCGTGGGTTTTATACGAGCGAGGATTTCGGAAGCGAGGATCGGGGCCGTCGGTGGGAGCCTACTCTCGCGGCTGACTTTCTTTTGCATGCCGCCTGGTCGTTTTCTATGGGCCCAGATTCTATGATGACACCCCATGTCGAAACGGGTTGCCTGTGGTAACAATAGATATCAACCGAAATCATCGCCCCAGTATTGGTGCACTTTGGTGGACGCCGGATCAGATACCGCCGGGCGCGAGCACAGCGAGCGCGCAGCGCCATGGACCACCGGATCGGATTCACTGACTCGGAGCAATCGTCCGGGCAGGTTTTCGGGCCAGTTCTACGCCTTCCAGCACGGCGCGGGAAGGCCGCTTGCACTCCGTATCTCAGGTCAGCTCTCGTTAGCAGGTGGGATACCCGATGGGTTGCAGTTCGCAGGGGAAGGGACATGGACCTCGGTCCGGCTTCGCAGCAGCCAGGAAACAAGATGGCCGGGCAGTGACATCTCACGTGTAGCGTCAGCCCAGGTCGAGGTGGCAGCAGGCCGCGACGCTGGCGTAAAATCCTTGGGGCCTTGCGTGCATTTGCTTTGTAGTCAAAGTTTCTGAGCTCGTTCAACCATCCAATGTAAGACGTAATGATTGAGAGCCATCTTAGAATGTCAATGAGAAAAAAGCGTTCCAGTGAGTCTCACGCGAGCACCGGAGTCGCCGGACTCGATCACGTGCTGATTGGCGGTTTTCCCCGAGATCATCTGTACCTGGTAGAAGGTGACCCAGGCACCGGCAAGACAACGATGGCGCTTCAATTTCTGTTGGAAGGTCGCGAGCGCGGGGAAAGCGGCCTATATGTCACACTGTCGGAGTCGAAAAACGAGCTGGTGCAAATCGCCGCTTCACACGGCTGGAATCTTGACGGAGTTGCTATATTCGAGATGACACCCACGGAGGCCGAACTATCCCCAGAAGCGCAGTACACCGTCTTCCATCCGTCGGATGTGGAACTGAGCGACACCACAAACTCCATTTTGAAGCAGGTTGACGAAGCAAGTCCAAGCCGCGTTGTATTCGACTCTCTTTCAGAGTTGCGCTTGTTGGCCCGCGATGCTCTGCGCTACCGCCGCCAGATTCTTGCCTTAAAGCGGTACTTTTCCGGTCGGAAGTGCACAGTGCTGATGCTTGATGACCGCACCTCCGAAGCACATGATTTGCAAGTGCAAAGCATTGCGCATGGAGTGATCGTGATGGAGCGTCTAGATCGCGAATTTGGCGTTAACCGCCGACGCCTTGAGGTTCGCAAGCTGCGTGGTGCCAGGTACTCCGAAGGCTTTCATGACTTTACTATCGACACAGGAGGCATAGTGCTGCACCCGCGCCTCATCGCCGCCGAACACACAGGGTCTGGCAGGCGAGAGCCGGTTCCAAGCGGCTTGCAGGAATTGGACGATCTGCTTGGCGGCGGCATTGACACTGGAACAAGCACACTGCTCATCGGCCCGGCGGGCGCGGGCAAGTCTACGGTCGCCCTGCAATACGCGATTACAGCCGCAAACCGCGGCCAAACCGCGATGGTGCTTAGCTTCGACGAAACATTGGCCACCGTACTCGGGCGCGCCACAAGTTTCGGTATGCCCCTGCAGAAACACCTTGATTCGGGAACTATGCTGGTGCAGCAAGTCGATCCGGCTGAGCTTTCGCCGGGAGCTTTCGTAACACTGATACGTGATGCGGTTGAGAACCGGTCCGTTCGTCTACTCATCATCGACAGCCTTAATGGTCTATTGAACGCTATGCCCGGAGAACGCTATTTCACCTTGCAACTGCATGAGCTACTTTCCTACCTGAGTCAGTTAGGTGTCGCAACCCTCATGACCGTAGCACAACAAGGCGTTATGGGTGTCGCCATGAACAGCCCGGTCGATATTACCTATATTGCGGATACTGTGATCCTGTTCCGTTATTTCGAAGCTGGTGGCGCTATTCGCCATGCCATATCAGTCCAGAAAAAGCGAAGCGGCATGCATGAGTGTTCGATACGCGAGCTGACGTTCCGATCCGGCAAGTTGCAAATTGGCCCCGCACTGTCTGAGTTCGAAGGTGTGTTAACGGGTTTGCCGACGTTTGTGGGCGGGCGCAAGGACCTTGCCTGATATGCACGCCTCACTACATACATTTCCGGCGGCTAACGCCGGGCACGATGACATCTCCCGGATGGAATTGCGGGTTCTCATCAGTGCGCCTACCGGTCGCGATGCATCTCTGATCGTCAATCTGCTCAGGAGTGCTGGTTTGGCTGCCGAG
>Ga0075436_100001818_pt1 | contig 14627 bp, 23 predicted proteins | sample RhiMethybrSRZTD5_FD_75303 | JGI IMG/M metagenome (GOLD analysis project Ga0075436, IMG submission 75303) | Populus rhizosphere microbial communities from Tennessee, USA - Rhizosphere MetaG P. TD hybrid SRZTD5 | ecosystem: Host-associated > Plants > Roots > Rhizosphere > Soil | place: USA...
AAGCAGGCGCTCATCGACGTGCGTGAGGCCGCATCGATGGATGCCGACTTCTTCACACACGCCGAAGCCGAATTCGCGTTGTGGGACCTGCACGTCCGCGAGCGCGATCTGACGCAGGCTACCGAGGTCGCCCGACGGCTCGCACACGACTTTCCGGATAATCGCGAGGTCGCGGCCTTTCTCGAGAGTCGCGTGGCGAGCGGACGGCCCCGCAATCCATGATCTCGATCGATTCCACGATGCTCTGAAACGTGCGAATGTCTCCGACGCCGAGTCGCGTAGGACGACGGCGAGCGGGTAGTCGGGCGAGGACCTGTGCGTCAAGCGGCCGATGCGAGCGGCTCCTCGACGTCGTTCTCAAGATGACGCCGCTGCAGCCCACCTCATGAGGATTGCCGGTAGCCGCGTGGCGCGGCGGCTTGGATCGCCCTCACAGCGACGGACGTGGGCACGCCGCGGCAGATCGGTCGGATCGGGCCGCGCCATCAACCGGGCGAACGCATTGAAAGACGCCGGATCGAAAGTCTGCATCATGTCCATATCCGTCGACAGCACGGTGACACTCGGAGCGCTCATCCAGTGTGCTCAACGGCACACCGGTTGGACGACCGCCGCATGGACGACTCGTCGCGGCGCCAGTCCGCCCAGTGGCGGTACACGACCGTGACGATCGCGGCGGCCGGTACCGCCAGGAACATTCCTGCGACTCCATGCAACTCGGCGCCGACGAGCACCGAGAGGATCACCGCCAGCGGATGGAGGTGGATCCCGCGGCGAACGAGACACGGGTAGATCACGTAGTCTTCGACCAGCCGGAGGATCCCGAGGAAGCCAATCGTCCACAGCACGAGGATCGGCGCGTGGAGGGCACCGACGATCGACGCCACCGTCGCCAGCACCAGCGGCCCCACGAGCGGAATGAATTCCAGCACGCCCGCCAGGACGCCGAGCAGCACGGGATACGGCGTCCTCAGAAGGGCGAAACCGACGCCGCACAGCGTGCCGACGACCAGGCACGCCAGCAACTGGGCGCGGATGAATGCAGCAAGCGTCTCATTCAACTCCTCGAACAGCCGGTTGGCGGGCAGCCGCGTCGGATGCGGCAGCGCCGCGAGGAGCGCGTGCCGGATTTGAGGCGCGTCCTTCAAGAAGAAGAACGCGAAGATCGGGATGAGGATCAGCCACGGCAGGTTCGCGAAGGCGCCCACGAGCGACAGCAGCGCGCCGCGGCCGTAGTCGATCGCCGCCGCCCCCGCGGCCGTCACCGATTGATCGATGTTGCGCCGGACCGCGGGCGGCATCCGCAAGCGGTCGTAGTATCTTGACCAGCCGCGCTCCCACGTGGTCATCGACTGTGTGTACGCCGGCGCGTGCGCAACCATCTCTTCGATCTGCTCGGTCGCACTGGGCAGCAGCAGCGTCGCACCGCCTGCCGCGGTGCCGGCCAGTACCACATAGACCAGGGCGATCGCCATACCGCGCGGCAGGCGATGCGGCCGGCCGCCGAGAGGCACCGCGTGCTGCGCGATCTGAACGAGCGGGGCGATCACGTACGCGAGCAGCGCGGCCAGGATCAAAGCCAGGACGAGCGCGGCGATCCGGTACAGCACCCACGCGCCACAGACGAGCCCGGCGGCGATGAGCAGAAACTGCAAGACAACAAGCGCCTGCTGATTCGTTCCGCCGCGGACGACCGGATCGCTAGCCAACATGTTCTGACAGGAACCACACCTGCATCTCGTTGGTGCGGATGATGTCGCTGACGATCAGATCGTTGGTTCCCTCATCACCGCGCTCTCCGGCCTGCCGGGCCGTCGTCCGGGCTTCCGCCAGCACGATCTCGTGCGCCTCGAGCAGCCGCTCGATCTGTGCCTGGACATCTTCGCGTCCCTTCGGCGGACGAGGAATCCGCGTCGCATCCGCGACGTCGGCCGCCATCGCGAGGCAGACGCCGCCCAACATCTGAATGCGCTCGGCGATCGCGTCGACGAAGAGGTGCTGCTCGCCGGCGTGTTTGTCGAAAAGCAGATGCAGCTGGTAGAAAGTCGGCCCGTGCACCTGCCAGTGATGCTTCTTGTACAAATCGCGAAGCGTTACGGTGTCGGCGAGAAGCTGGTTGAGCTGCTCCGCGCCTTCACGCCTGACAGTCTCTGGGAGTGTGGTCTCGGCTCGAATGGCGGTTTTCACAGTCATGCCTTCCTCACGTGCACAGGCGGGGTCGACGTCTTGGCGGCCATCGCGAAGCGCTCCACTTCATGGGCGCTACGCGCCACGACGTCGGCGACGTCATCGCGAACGCTCTCGCCTTTCCGCGTGATGTCTTCGACCGCGTCGGAAACGCACGCAGTCACCTTTTTCGCCGAATCGGTCACCTGCTGGCGGAGCTCCGACATCATTCGCGGCGCCAGCCACATCATCAGCCCGGCACCGACGAACGTGCCGGTCAACAGTCCGATCGCGAATCGATGATCTCGAGGTTCTTGCGTTTGCGTATTCATGCTCGTTCTCCGTAAATCGTTAGAGAGCTGTGGAAATCAGTGTGACCGGGAGGTTCACATCGCGGTCGACGATCGTGATTTCCGTTTCCCAGATTTGATAACCGTCTTTCGACACTTCAACCAAGTGGCGGCCGATGCCGAGGTCGGTAATGGCGAACGCGCCATTCGCGTTCGTGAATTTCGGATCGCTGCCGCCCGCAGAGTCGAGGACGCGCACCTGCGCGCCGGAAATCGCGCCGCGAGGCGCTTGACCACTGACGATTCCGCTCAGCGCGTACGTCTTCGGCTGGCTGACGATGAGATGCGACGAGCCGGTGACGGCCTGATATACAGCGTGGACGTCGACGTCACCATCGCCGCGGACGGTGACGACGCCAGTCGATGAGACCGTTGCTTTCGTGATGTCGGAGGAGTCCCAGGCGGCGACCTTCGTCACGTCGAGCGTGCTGCCGTCGGAGAGGTGCGCTATCGCGCCTAACTGAAAGGTGATGCCGGTCGTGCCTGTATTCGTCACGGTGACCGTCGTCACGGTGGGAGCCGCTGGCACTGGCATCGGGACGATTGTCACCGCCGGCGTCGGGGCGGTCGCGTTACTGCCACATGCCGCGATGATCGCGCTAATCGCCACGCCCGTGATCCACGACGCGTGTTTACGTTCCATGCGCGGAGCATGACACGCACCGGAGGCGGCCCCCTGTGCCGAAGAGCACAGCAGCTCTGTGGCGCGGTTCTACGTGCGCTTCCGCACGCCGACGATCAGGAGCGCGACTCCGCCGGCGAGTGCCGCGATCCCGACGATCGGGGCAGCGGCAGCGCTTTCTCGCAATCCACGGTCGCGTGTAGCGGACCCACGTCGATGACGGTTTCGTGCGTCGTGCACGTGATACGTTGGTACACGAGCGGCGCCAGCCCCAAGACCAACAGCACCAGAGCAACGATGGCACTCGATGTCATCAGAACCTCAGTCGTGCAGGACCACGCTCAGTAGTGAGCTATTGATCTTGAGCGGGAGCTCGCCGTCGTACTCGATGAATCCAAGTTTCTTGAATTTGTTCAGAAAGAAGTTCACCCTCGACCGCGTGGTGCCGATCATCTCCGCGAGCGTTTCCTGCGACACGTTCGGCACTACGCGAACCGGCTTGTCCTGCTTGCCGTACCGCGCCAGCAGCAACAGCGCGCGCGCCAGCCGCTTCTCGCTCGAGTTGAACAGCTGATCGATCAAGTCTTCTTCGATGCGGATGTTGCGCGCGAGCATGTGCGCGATGAACCGGTCGGACATCGCGTGCTGCTTGTGCAGCAGTCCCACCATCTTCTGTTTCGCGACGTGCATGATCATGCTCGGCGTGATCGCGGTCGCGCTCCCCATGCGGAACGGCTGGCCGGCCAGGCAACCCTCGCCGAAGAAGTCGCCGGGACCGAGCATCGCGACGACGGCCTCTCTGCCGCTTTTCGACAAGACCGACAGCTTGACGCCGCCCAATTGGATGTACATGACGTGTTCGCAGGGATCCCCCTGCGTGAAGATGTTCTCGCCTCGGCCGTACTTCAGAATGGTATTTGCCACGCCAGTCGACTCGAGGTAGGCCTGCGCGTTGAACGGAAGCGCCAATCCCCGGACGACGTCATTTGGTGCTCGAGGTTTCATATCGGTCTTATTTCTTGTTCCGCGTGGCAAGGTCATAGATGAGCCCGCCGACGCCGCCGGCCGTCGCGCCAATCGCGGCGCCCTTCTTGCCGCCCGTCAACGCGCCGATCGCGGTTCCAGCGCCAGCACTGCCGCCGACAATCAACGCTTCCTGCTCCCACGAACGCTTGGTCCGCTGTTGGGGGCTCGCGACCGATTCGACGACGGCCGGGGCGCGCACCACTTCGTCGCGCGTTGCGTTCGGCTTGATCGCCACCGGGTGCAGTCCCTTCTCGTCGCGAAGATAGACCGCATTCGAATCGCGGGTCTGCTTGTCCGGAATGAAGAGATGGCCCTGCCCGCCATTTGCCAGCGTGATCGGGACGAGCGTGCCGCGAATCGGCCCATCCGACGTGTTGATCGTTTCGGTGTACGCGCCTGACACTCCGTATCGCTGCTCGAGTTGCTGCGCGTCCATGGCCTGGACGTCCCGCGTGCACGCCGCGAAGAGCGTCGCGCCTATTGCCGCCAACACCAATGCCATCGTCGTTTTCATGTTTATGCCTCAGTCGTCGGTCTTGTCCCGTTGATTCTCACATCGACCTTTCAGCGTACTGGGTCCGTTTGGCGTTGCCTGTCTCCGATTGGACACCTTGCCAGGGCGCTTTCAAGCACAAACACGTCGCCTTGAGCAGCTCGACCTTCAGCCGGCTCTTGCTCGCTCGCTTCGTGGGAAAGTTTGTCGATGAGTTCGTCGAAGGTTCGCCCAGGCGCCGCCGAACTCGTCGTTTGTCTGGGTCGAGTGACCGCCGGGCTCTCCTTCGGGACGTGTTCACTACGGGACATGCCGCGATTTGCGGCCGCGGCATGTGGGGCCGACGCATCGAATGCGTACAAGGAGGCAATGAAACCTCGGCGCCGACAACGGCAAAGAGCTCACGTTTCCAGTCGACCAGGTCGCCGTCATCGACTTCGTCGGGGACGTCCTTCGCGCGGCGAGCTTCAGGCGCTGCCGCTCGAAAACAGCGCCCAGGTGATCGTGCGCAGAAACGGTGCGACCGAGCAGGGCCGGTTCGTCAACATGATCGGCGGCGACAAGGTCCGCTGGCAGAGCGAGTCAGGCGAGCAGCAGCAGTACGCGATGCGGACGTCAGCCGCATCTACCTGAACCTGCAAAGCGCACGCGGTCTGTGGGGCTTCCGCGGCGGGCGCCGAGCGCGCCGGTCGCGGCATCCGGGACGATTCTCGACGCGGGCGCGGTGCGCGTGGAGGCGAGCCAGCGATGGACCGACACCGGTCTGGCGGTGAAAAAAGGCGATCGCGTCGCCTCCCGCACGACGGGTCAGATTCGATTCGCGCAAGATGCCGGGACGACCGCTGGACCCGATGGCAACGATGCGGTCCGGTGCGCCGATTTTCCGGTGACCGTAATGCCAGCCGGCAGCCTGATTGGCAAGGTCAGCGCGCCGTTCCCCATCGGCTCCAAAGCGCAGCCGATTGTGATGCCGGCCGACGGCCGCCGCATGCTTGGCGTGAACGACAACGACTGGAGCAACAACACCGGCTTCTTTTCAGTAGTCGTCACGCGGCAGCAACAGTGCGAGGCCGCTCGACGACGATCCTTGTCATTATCTTCCTGTGCCCGATTGCACACTGGCGGACGCCAGAATCGACGATAGTCACTGCGTAATTCCGATTGGAGAACATGTATGAAGATTGCTGCCTGGATCGTCGTCCCGTCTCTCGCGCTGTTGACTGTCGCGTCGGCCCACGTCGCCGCAATCGCGACAGCCTCGTCTCAAACCGTAACTGAAAAGACCAAAGACGCCGCCGAGAAGACGAAGAATGCCGTCGTCAACGCCTCCAAGGTCGTCGCCGAAAAAACGAAGGACGGTGTGAGCAAGACCGGGGAAGTGATGACGGACGCCTGGATCACCACGCGCGTCCACGAACGGTTCGTCGGCGACGACCTGCTGAAGGACAGCGACATCAGTGTCGATACCAGCAAACACGTCGTCACGTTGACAGGTACCGTCAGGGGCCGCGCCGGCCGCGCCAAGGCCTCGAGTATCGCAAGACACACGGAAGGGGTGCATCGCGTCGTCAATCATCTGACGATCGGACAGAAGCGATAGGCCCGCATCAATGGATGAGTGTTCAAAGTGAGACAGCGGCGGCGGGCCGTCTAGTTGTCGTGCGAAGCTGGAGGCGGATCCATGCCGCACGAGAATGCTCCGCCGCCCGAGCCATCGCCTAGCCGATCTGCGGCCGGCCCGTCAAACGGACGGCGGACCGACGAACTGTGCCGAGCCGATCTGCATGAGCGGTTCATGATCGAAGCGACGTTGACGCAGCACGAACCCGTGGTCAAAGTGCATCGGCCCGACCGGGACGATGACGACTACGCGTCACTCGACACGTTTGCGCCGCGGTCCGCGACTACGCGCAGCTGCCTAACCGGTCACGGGATGCCGCGCCACCGACCTTGCCGAGCCGCACACGCAACGCCACCAATCCCGTGTGCGGAAAGAGACGGTCTCGGGCGGCCGGATCGCGCAACGTAGTGGCGGCCACGGTTGAGGATGAACATGACTGACGCGGCGAGGCGGAATGTGGACCTGAGGCAGATGCTGAGCGATCGGCGACGCGCGGTGGAGGACGACGTCCAGAGTCGGCTGCGCCACGGTCGTGCCGACCGAACGAGTGGTGTCGGTGAGGACCTCGAACACTCCGACGCAGATGTCCAGGACCGTCTCGATTTCTCTCTGCTGCAGATGCGAGCGGAAACGCTGGCGCACATCGATGAAGCGCTGCGGCGCCTCGACGCGGGCAAGTACGTCGCGTGGTGAATCATCTCACGGTCGCACCCCCGCTCTAGACAACGGCTGACAGACTCGACCGCCATGCGCGCATTCCAGCTCGCGGTGCCGATCGGCTGGCCCCAGACGCTCACACGTGCGGGCACGGCCGTGTACGACGGTCGGTGCTTCGCGCGTGCCGCCAGCCTTGCGTACTATTTCTTCCTCGCTCTCTTCCCCGCGCTGCTTTTCGTCGTGTCGTTCGCCAGCCTGTTTCCGGTTCAGCACTTGATCGATCGAATCGTGGCGATCCTGAGCCGTGTCGCGCCTGGCGACGTCGTCGCGATCGCTCGGCACCAGTTCGTGCAGATCACGCGCCGCCCGCATACCGGCGTGTTGACGATCAGTCTGATCGCCGCGCTCTGGAGCACGTCGTCAGGCATGACGGCGATTGTTGACACGCTCAACGAGGCGTACCACATCACTGAGCGCCGCCCATGGTGGCGCGTGCGCGCCATCGCGCTCGCGCTGACGATGGGGCTGACAACGGTCGCGTTGGCGGCGTTCGCGCTCGTAATGGTCGGACCGTCGGCCGTGCAACATGCCGCCGATGCGATCGCGCTTGGTCCCGTCTTCGGATGGATCTGGAATGTGGTGCGGTGGCTGATGGCGTTCGCACTCGTCGTCACGGCGCTGGGGTGCATCTATCACTTCGCGCCAGACACGACGCACGAATGGGTGTGGATCACGCCCGGCTCGGTCATCGCGGCGACGATCTGGCTGGCGGTGTCGCTGGGATTCAAGTGGTACGTGCTTCACTTCGCGGCCTACCAGCAAACGTACGGTGCGATTGGGGGCGTCATGATCGCGCTGCTGTGGTTCTATTTCACCAGTCTCGCGCTGCTGCTCGGTGCGCAACTGGATGCCACCATCGAGGAGTCGCGGGTGCGACCGGTTAGTAAAAGTTAGTTTTGCCGCGAGCCGTGGAAATCGTCGCGTCGTCGTTTCTGCGAGCGCGTGCGCGCTAAAGACGATTCTTCGGACCGAAGACGAACACCAGACGGACGCGGTGCCGCGCGCAGGCTAGACTGGCGCGCTCCTGGGCATACGTGTGGCTCCCCACGAGTCAAGCTTCCACTACGAGGTCGACCTGAAACACGGAGTCGATCGCTTCGCTGATCCGTTACGAAGGGTTACTGCGCTCTGCTTGCCAGCGAATCCCGAAATAGGCTCACGGTGCGGGCCCGTCGCGGCCGCGCGCCAGCGGTCCGTGGCGATCGGACGCTCGGCTGTCGGATCAGTCCAACAACTTCGCCTTCACCAGTGCGCGCTTCATGGCGTCTACGTCCGCTTGGAGTTGAGCAATCCGAGTGAACTGCGTGGCGAGGTCGGCGGCGTTTTTCTCGACTTGATGGAGCGATTTTGTCACTTCTAGAAACTCGTCGCGTTTCACGGCCGCTCGCTCACGTTTCAGTTTAGCGATTTGCGCTTGGATTTCCGCGAGGCGTTTACGTAGGACAACGCGCGTGTCGCGACGGCGGTTGAGCGCGTGACGTTCTCTACAGCAAGCGCGCATACGGCTCAGATGTCGTTGCCGCGGACTCCAAATCCCACGCCCGCGCCGAGACGGCCGTGTCCATCTTGCCGGTCCACGAACACCGTGCGGACGAACGAACACCTTGGGGAAGAGATGTTTTTCTGTCCTGCGTGCGAACGTTCGTGGAGTTGCTACCGGGAAGACCGTCTACAAAACAACCAAAACTTAATTTGGCGCGACGGATGGATTTGGTGACGCCCGCAGACGTCGACATCACAGCGAATGTTGGCGGCGCGGCGTGCAAAGCCGAACTGAGCATCAACGCGCCTGTTCACGCGACATCATTTCAACGAATCGGTGACGTCCGGTAGAGAGCGCCGTAGTCTGCGCGGTCCTCGGTAGCCCGGCGTCGGCGCCCGCCCGGTGGGACCCCCGCCGGGATCGCGCGCCGTCGACCGGCATTTACAGTAGGATGCCGGGGCTGTCGGCGGACCGACACGCCGACTCTCACTTGCGTTACGACGACGCCCAGATCGAGTCCTCGGGCCTGGGGAAAGGAGCGCGTATGACTGCTCCCAACAACCAGCGCGGCCGATTCCCGGAGTCCCCGTCCCCGACATCCCCGCCGCCTGAGAGACGGCTCCGGGGTGAAGTGCTCAGCGAGTTCGACGCCGGCTCGGACCATTTCCGTGTCGAGCTCCGCGGTCACGATCTGTGGGGTACCGACGTGCTGGTCTTCCAGAACGGTGCCCTTCTGCACCGCCGTCGCTTCTACACGCGTGAGCTCGCGGAGCAGTGGGCACAGGAACAGCGTGCCGAGCTCCAACGCGGGAGCTCGAAATGAACGATGTGATTAGCCGATCCGTCCGATTCAGCTGAACGACGTCCTCGCGAGGCGTCGCCGCGTCGACGGCCTGGACGAGATCTGCCAGCGCACCCAGAAATGTGACGTGTTTCTCGAGGGGCCGTTTTCTCGCGTGACGGCCGAGACGCGTCTGCGCGAACTCGCCAAGGAGCATGGCTCCGATTCCTGGATCGAGCAGAGCGACGGCAGCTACGGCCCGTCGAGAGCGATTGAACGGCGGTCGAGCGGCGCTGTAAGCTCAGGAAACGCTCACCTTCACCTCAAGGCGCTGCGTGAGCCAACCCAGCGATGCCCTACAGAATGGAGATCAATCGCCATAAACACCGCGTCATCGTCACGGGATCGGATCCGGTCGATGTCCGCGACGTGTTGACGCTCTTGGATAGGCAAATTGCGGCGCGCGCCTGGTCGTTCGGCTCCCTACATAACGCACGTGACGTGACGTGGCTGCCGACGGACGACGATATCCGAACGATCGTCGCCTACGTCGACAGGAACGCACATACTCTGGGCCCGCGCGGCCCCGTGGCGTTCGTCGCCCGATCGTCGAGATTGTTCGGGATGGCGCGGATGTATTCGCAACTCGCCGAGGGCTCGGCGCTGAACGCTCGGGTGTTTCAGGACATCGCCGCGGCCGCGCGGTGGCTCGATGACTATGAGTCGCGGCCACCGACCGGTCCGACGAAGGTGGCATGAAGGAGAGCCGGCGCCGTTCGAATGTCCACGCGAAGGTCGCCGCGAACGAAGCGGCGCTCCGAGCGCTCCAACGGGAACGCGAGATCCATTTGCCCTGCCTTCACCCTTAGTGGGATGGACGACCATCGTGACGGACACGTAGCCTATGGGTCCCGCCAAAGTGCTTTCCCCGCCTTCGCTGAGCATGGCAGCCGTCAGCGCCTTTGCGCGGGGCGCTGACGGCAAGATTTCCTCTGTTGAGATTTCCGAGGTTCCAACTCAGCACTCCGGGGCTGGCACCCGCTAGACTACGCGGCCCTCGCGGCTCGTTTGAGCGCGTTGGCTGAAGACTCGAGGCCTTTTAGGACTTGCGCTAGCTGCCGCGATTCAGCGCGCATCTCGCGAGCGATCCGCTCTACCTTTGTAGCTGCCGCCTTACGGCGCACGATGCTGCCACCCGCCACTCCGCGCACTCGGAGGATATGGCGTTGGATTTCTCGCGCCCGGTTGAGCAGGAACTCGGCCTGCGACAACACATCGATCACCGCGACGTCCAAAACCCCCGTGTACTGATCCAGCTCAAGATGCTTGGTCACTGTGGGCTGAGCGGCTCGGGGCCGCCGTCGAGGGTTCTTCAACATAGCGATGATTCTGTCACGACATGCGCGCAAGACCGTACGTCCTTCGACATGCTCGTCGGAGGCAACGAACGCGGGTTGGCGCTAGCGTCCCGGCGGCTAGACAGCGTTCCTGCGCGGTGATCGTGTTAGCCTCCAGAGACTGAGCGACTGGTCGATGGACCCGATTCAACATCGCGACGTCCTCGCAAGGCGTCGGCGCGACGACGGCCTATTTGAGATCCGCCAGCGCACCCACAAGGGCGACGTGTTTCTCGAGGGGCCGTACACTCGCAGGACGGCCGAGACGCGGCTGCGCGCGCTCGCTCACGAGCACGGCTCCGATCCGTGGATCCAGGAGATGAACGGCCTGTACCGATTCCTTGAGCCAGACTGAGCATCATGGCGTTTTCGATTCGCGTCGATCCCGTGCGTCGCGTGAGCTACGTGGGTATGTCAGGCACGGTCACGTTCGACGACCTCGCTGCGGCGCAGCGCGCGCTCGCCGCAGAGCCCGCGTTCAATCCGGCGTTTCCGTTGCTCCTCGACTTGCTCGACGCCGACGACGTGCGCCTCACCCGGCGGGAGATGCAATCGTTGGCCGGCGCAAGCGCGCTGGCGCCATCAACGCGCCGCGCGATCTTGGTCGGCGGACCCGGAGTGCTGGGGATGGCGCGTCTGTACGAGACGATCCGCGAGAACGACACGGCTACAGACGTCGTGCGGGCGTGTCAGACGCTCGAAGAGGCGGCGGCGTGGCTGATGATCGATCGCCTCGAAGTCTGGAGGTGAGAGCGTGCCGCGCGTAGCGGTTCCTACGCGACCGTGAATGGGCGACCGACCAAGATTCTTCCGTGCTGGCATCAATCCTGCGTAAGTAAACGGTTGAGGCGGCGTAGACGCAGGTGATGCGTATCAAAGTCTTGCACAGACCCACAATCGCTGAAGTGGATGGCATCAGGCTCGATGTCTTCAACCCCGGTGTCCAGTACGAGATGGGGAACTGCTTGGGTGCCCTCTTCCTCGCGGAAGGATGGGCGATCCCGGTTGATTCAACGGAACCGGCGATGGTCATTCCGCTGAGCGAGTTCGCAGCCGATCGTGCAGCGTCGCCCTCACAGCAGAACTTAGTCCGCGAAATCTACTCGCCCTACTGCGAAGCTCCGCCCGCGTTGGCGGCGGACCGACACCGACGTCCACACCGGACGAAATAGCGCGATTCCCCGGACCGCCAACTCTCGGTCAACGGCTTGCGGTGCTGCCGCCTTTGGAGTCGCACGGCGCTCGATCCGCAAATCAGTGGAGCAGCGCCTGTCGCCATCCGGCGGAACGCTCAGTCGCGCTGTAACATCGCGGCGCTCGTCGTCTCTGTTGACCGCCGGACAACGGCGGACACGTCAGAACGCGCCGATGACTAGTTCGTTGATACGCCAGTACTACGGGTTCTTCAATGAACGCCGTCTCTCCGATGCTGCCGGTCTGTTCGCCGACGACGCCGATGTCGAACTCATCCCCGGCGAACGCGCGCGAGGCGGAGACGGCTACGTGCGGTTTGCAGAGACGTGGCTACACGCGTTTCCAGACGCGACGTTGACGGTTCAACACGTTGTGGGTTCCGGAAATTCTGACCGGTATTTTCCGGAAATTCTGACCAGGTCGGCGTCCTGATCTGACCCTTCTTTCATGGCCTCGTCAAGGTTGACGTGGAGGGTGCGCACCGACGGCCCATCGAGTCGCAGCAGGCGGCCGCGTTCGAGCACGCGATCGATGATGGCCTGCGCGAGATCCTCGTCGTGCAGGACCTTCCCCCAGCCTTTCAACGACTTGTTGGTCGTGAAGATCATCGGTCGCAGCCGACGGTGCCGCTCGTTGACGACGTGGAACAGCATGTTGGCCGCGTCGGTGCCGTAGGTGAGATAGCCGACTTCGTCGACCACGAGCACCGCCGGATGCGTATACGTGGGCAGCGCCTGCGCGAGCTCGCCGGCGCGGAACGCCGCCGAGAGATCGTCGATGAGTGTGGCGGCGGTCGTGAAGAACGCATCGAAGCCATTCTGAATCGCGCGATAGGCGACGGCGATGGCCAGGTGCGTTTTCCCGCGTCCGGGCTTGCCCGTGAAAATCAGCGTGCGTCCTTCGGTGACGAAGTCGGGCGCGAGCGCGGAACCGAGCATGTGCACCCGCAGCGAGGATTGGTAGGTGAAGTTGAAATCATCGATAGTCTTCAAGAACGGGAAGTGCGCTCGTCGGGTCAGCCGCGCGAGCCGCGTCTGCTGGCGATGAGCGATCTCTTCAGTGACGAGCAGCGCGAGGAAATCGCGGTAGGCCCAGGACTCGCGTTCGGCGCGTTGCACAAGGTCGCGCCACACCCGTCGGGCGTTGGCGAGGTGGAGGCGTTTGAAGAGGGCATCGAGGTCGGTCTCGCCGGCGATCATGACCGGCCTCCGATGCGCCGCGAGGATGCCGCCGTGCTCGGCCGCGTCCAGAGGCTCCGCTGCGCTCCGCCCCTGCGGGCGCCGGAGGCGCTCTGGACCCGGCCTGCGCGCGGCAGCGACGGGGCGGCTATCGTCGGAGGCCAGTCCGTCTCCTCGAACGGCAGCGGCGGCATGGTCGCGCCCAGGTAATGCGCGATGTACTCGGCGCCGATCGCCTGGTCGGCGAGGCCGCGTTCGAACGCGGTGCGCAGCGCCGCGTCGCCGTGGGTTTGCAGGAGCGCGTGCAGCCGCTCGACCTCCGGAATCCACGTGCGCGGCCGTCGGTACGTCAGCTCGGTGAGATACGCGAGCGCGGTCGCCCCGAGGTCGATCAGATGCTGGCGCTGGAGGTAGCGCCGCGCGCGTTTGCCGGAGACGGCGGCCACGCGCTGCGCGCGATGCTCAGGCAGAATCGAGCTCGCACCGGCCTCCCACTGTCGCACGTGCTCGGCGCCGAAACGACCGGCGACAATGCGGACGCGATCGCGATAGAGATACAGCGTCCCTGGCAATCCAATCGCGTCCGGCGGCATTGAGTACGGGTGGGTGTCGTGCATCACGACGCCCGTCGGGCTGACACTCACGGGAATCCGCAATGCCAACTCCGCCGGCGCGATCTTGAGGGGTCGCAAGCGCGCACGCTCCTCGCTGATCCGTGCCGCGGGTGAGACGCCAGTCGCGCGCGACGCGCGGGCCGTATTCGTCTCGGTGAGCCACTCACGCAACTGCCGCTCGAGATCGGCGCGATCGAGAAATCGCCGCTGCTTAAAGAACGAGCCTTTCACCCACCCCACCAGATTCTCGATGCTGCCTTTCTCTTGCGGCCGATACGGCCAGCACACTTCGACGCCGATGCCAAGATCGAGCACCACGCCGGCAAAGGTCGGATTCCAGTCGGTGACGATGCCATCGCGGCCCCACCGGAGCGCAATCGTCTTCGGCCGATCAAAGACGGCAACCAGAGGAATGCCGCCGAATCCAGCAAGATGATCCACGAGCGTCCGCACCAACGTTTCAACGCGCTCATCCGGCACCAACGACACCTCGGCCCAGCGCGAGTACTTGAGCCGCGACGCAAAGAAATGGACCTTCGTTTCGATGCCGTCCTGATAGGTGACCCACACCTCACCGAAGTCGTGCTGCGAAAATTCGCCCGCCAGTCCCTCGAATCGCACCAACGGCGTGACCGTCCGGACGCGCATCGTCCGGGCCAAGGCATAGACGGCGGTCTTTCCACCGGTGTAGCCAGCTTGCCGCGCGCGATGCAGCAACTCGACGGATCGCAGCGTCGGGTCCTCGCCCAACGCATGCACGAAAAGCTCGCGATGGGCCTCCGCCCTCGACGGGCGACCGACCTGCCGGCGCGCGCGCTCGGCACCGTTATCTGCGGTTGTGACGACCGCTTCCGCGGCGATCCGTCGCGCCGTCTTCTCGGACACGCCGGTGAGCACTGCGATCTCGTTCCACGTGTGCGCCGCCCGACGCAGGACCTGAATCTCGTGTCGCTTGAGCATGTCGATCATCCTTTCCCTCGTCGGA
>Ga0075436_100001819_pt1 | contig 14624 bp, 12 predicted proteins | sample RhiMethybrSRZTD5_FD_75303 | JGI IMG/M metagenome (GOLD analysis project Ga0075436, IMG submission 75303) | Populus rhizosphere microbial communities from Tennessee, USA - Rhizosphere MetaG P. TD hybrid SRZTD5 | ecosystem: Host-associated > Plants > Roots > Rhizosphere > Soil | place: USA...
CAGAATTGCCTGTTTGCTTGCACAGGATGGGAATGCGCTCATGGTCAAGCTTCGCGAGAAAAGTCCGCGCCGTCCACGTCAGACTAAGGCAGATTCCCGCCAAGCCTTAAACGGCGATCTGTCCCGCATTGTCGCAGAGCTTCGTCAATCCAACGAAAGATACGTGCGCATGATCCAGTCCAGCCCGGACGCTATCACTCTGCGTACGCTCCCCGAGCGCCGTTACCTCGAGGTCAACGAAGGTTTTTGCCGCATGACGGGCTACACGGCCGAAGAAGTCATCGGCAAAACCTCCGCCGAACTCAACGTCTGGGCCGACCCCGATCAGCGCGGCGCCACTCTGCAAAAGGTTTTGCGCGAGGGTGAAGTACACGAAGAAGAATTCCGTTTTCGCACGAAAGCTGGCGAAATTCGCTTTGGCCAGCTCGCTGCGGTCAGGGTCGCCGTCGGCAATCAACTATGCATGCTGTCGGTAAGCCGCGACATCACCGAAAAAAGGCGCGCGCAAGAAGAACTTCGCCGCTCGGAAGCCAACTTCCGTTCTCTTATTCACGATGCTCCCTTTGGAATCCTTCAGGTCACTCTCGAAGGCCGCATTCTTCAAGCTAATCCCGCGCTTGTGAACATGCTGGGATATGAATCTGAAGAGGAAGTTTGCAAGCTCAATATCGAGCGGGATATCTATCACGATCCAAAGCAACGGCAGCGTCTTATCGAGGAGCACGCACAGAAAGAGGACTTTCACAGCGTGGAGGTCCAATGGAAGCGCAAGGACGGCAAAATCATTACCGCGCTCCTCAACGGACGCCGTGTTGCCGGGCCTGACCACGCGCAAACTTACTATGAGGAATTTGCCGAGGACATTACTCAGCGCCGCATCCTCGAGCGGCAGCTTTTCCAATCGCAAAAGATGGAGGCGATCGGCCGGCTGGCCGGAGGAATCGCGCACGACTTCAACAACTTGCTCGGTGTCGTTCTTGGCCACACGGAGATTCTCGAGGAGTCTGCTGGGCGAGACCAGCGGCTCCAGAGAAGCGTCGAGGCCATCCAAAGCGCCACACAGCGCGCCGCGGCGCTCACCACGCAGCTTCTCGCCTTTAGCCGGAAGCAAATGGTCGAGCCCAGGATTCTTGACCTCAACGTGGCCGTCCGCGAAATCGAAAAACTACTCCGCCGCGTAATCGGAGAAGACATCGAACTGATTATCCGCGTGCAACCCAGTGCGAGCACCATTCTGATTGATCCCGGCCAGATCGACCAGATTCTCATGAACCTGGTGGTGAACGCGCGAGACGCCATGCCCAGCGGCGGCAAGCTGATTCTCGAAACTTCCTCCGTGACTCTCGACGACTCGTATGTCGGTCAACATTTGGGTGCCGCGGCGGGGCCGTTTGTGCAGTTGAGCATCAGCGACACGGGTTTCGGCATGGATCAGGAAACGCTGTCCCACATCTACGAGCCGTTTTTCACTACCAAAGAAATAGGGAAAGGCACAGGGCTCGGGCTTTCGATGGTCTATGGAATTGTTAAGCAATGTGGTGGCTACATCATGGCCTACAGCGAGCCCGGTCGCGGCACCACCTTCAAAGTCTATTTTCCCCGCGCCAGCGGAGCTCCCGATGCTCCGCGCGCGTCGGCCCGGCGTGCCGACCTTCCTGGAGGAAATGAGACCATCCTTCTCGTGGAAGACGAAACTGCCCTTCGCGAACTTACGCGCGGTTTGCTGGAAGCCGCGGGTTATACCGTGCTGGAAGCCGCCAATGTGGAAGACGCCATTCACCTTGCCGAGAACGCTCAGCGGAAGATTGATTTGCTATTGACGGATGTTGTGATGCCCGGAATGGACGGCCATGAATTGTCGCGCCGGCTGACGTCAAGTTGCGCGTCACTCAAGGTTCTCTACATGTCGGGCTATACGGATGATGTGATAGTCCAGCGCGGAGTCCTGAATGGCGGTACCACGCTGCTGCAAAAACCTTTTGGCCGCGCCGGCCTTCTGGGAAAAGTCCGCCAGGTTTTGGACTCCTGATTCGAATCCAAAAACCCAATCTGAGTTGTCAGGCACCTGTAGACTATTTGCGCTCATCGAGGAGCGATTGCAGCCGCGCGTACCCGGTGCGGCTGACAGGCAGGCGTGCGCCATCGTTGAGAATCGCCAGGCGGCTATCTTTCCCGTAAGGCTCGATGCGCACGACTTTTTCCAGATTCACGATGTAAGAGCGGTGGATGCGGACGAAGCAGTTCGGGTCGAGGCAGGCTTCCAGGCTGGCGATGGTCCGCTGCTTAAGATGTTTCTTGCCTTGGCTGGCGAGCCCCACGTAATCGTCCTGCGCTTCGACATAATCCAGCTTGGCGACCGGAATCAGCGTCACTCTCGTACCGTCTTTGACCACGATGCGCTCCAGAAACTGTTGTGGAGGACGCGCGGAGTCGGCAAGCTTCTGCGCGGAAGGCATCTTCTCGCCAAGGCGCGATTTTGCCCGTTCGAGGGCTTCCTCGAAACGTTTTTTCCCGATGGGCTTCAGCAAATAATCGACGGCATGGACTTCAAACGCGCGCATGGCGTATTGATCGTAAGCGGTGACAAAAATGACGGAAATGTCCTCGCCTATCAGCTCGAGCACATCGAAGCCTGTAAGTTTAGGCATCTGCACGTCAAGAAAGATCAGGTCGGGTTTGTGCTCGGAGTAGGCCTTAACCGCTTCGAATCCGTTGGAGCATTCCGCCGCGACTTCGATTTCCGAGTGCGGTCGCAATAATTCACGGATGATGTGGCGCGCTAATTCTTCGTCGTCTACGATAACCGCCCGCCACCGTTTCTTGACTGAGGCGGTCACGCTCTCTCCTCGCTTTCGAGCGGAATCGACAAACTCACCTGGAAGAGATCGCCCTCTGCCATTACGCGCATAAGTGCATCCTTTCCGTAACGCGCTTCCAGCCGCTGCTGCACATTCCTCAAGCCGAGCCCGCTGGAACGGCGCGGCGGCGCATCGGGATCCCAGGAATTCTCAACGAGGATTTCCAAACGGCCATTTTGCCGCCCGGCGGTCAAGCGCACTTCGCCTCCTTCCGGCAGGCTTGCAATGCCGTGTCTGATCGCGTTCTCCATCAGCGGCTGCAGCAGCAACGGAGGCAACAGGCAGGCCTTGGATTCTTCCTGGATCGTTTCCTGCGTTTTCAGCCGGTCCCCAAAGCGGATTTTTTCAATGGTCAGGTATTTTTCAAGGAGGTCGAGCTCCTCGGAAAAGCGAACCACCGTTTTTTCGCCGAGCCCCAGGGTCATGCGAAGAAACTCACCGAGCAAAACGCACATATCGCGCGCGCGCGACGGATCAATACTGGTTAGCGCGCTGATGGAATTGAGGCTGTTGAAGAGGAAATGGGGATTGATCTGGGCCTTGAGAGCTTTCAATTCAGCGTCGCGAGCGAGCACACGGGCTTCTGCCGCCAGCGCTTCTGCGCGGCGCGAGTCTTCCATTGCAATCAGCACGTAGTGGAAAGCGACGGAAAGCAAATAGAGAAGCACTCCGACGGTGAAGACCACATTACCTTGCTGCCCAAATTCGCGATTGAGGGCAGCCCATTTCTCAGGGCTGAGAGCGGCGTAGAAAAGCGCGGCAGACGCCTTGGTCCAGGCAAGGCTCATGAATACGGCGGCGCTCAAGTGTGTCAGCAGCAAGCGGAGGAAACTAACTCTGCCCAGAGGTGTGGCGCGGCAAGGGTACCAGGCCGAGAGGCACAAAAAAGCGAAGAACAGATAATCAGTTATGGAAAGGGCGGATGCTTCGAACCAGCCTAAGGTTCCTCGCGACACCAAAACGTAGGCCGAAGTGGCCGCGAGTGGCACCCAAGCCAGTAGATAGAGTCCCAGGCGGTTGCGTGTGAACAGTGGGTGCATCGAGCTGGTTTAGTTCTTGATTTCTAATCCGCCAAAAATGACCGCGCCGGTAATCACCAGCACTTTGAGATTGGAATTTGCGGGGTCTTCAACGCGCGCCGTCCGCGTCTTGTCTTCAATGCCGCCAAAGATGGGCGCTCCGCGAAAGGCCACTTGCCAGTTGGGCGGGACGCGGATTTCCACACCGCCGAAAATCGCCGTGATGGCCAAAGTGGCTTCTTTGGCTTGCATGTTTGCTTCGGTCATGTCCAGTTCAACGCCGCCAAAGATGGCCGTGACATCACCGCCTTGAAAATCCTGGCTGGTCATACGGCGCTCCAAACCGCCAAAAACAACGGCCTCATTGAGCGTCGTGCGTGGATCGCCATCTGTCGATGCAGAAGTAACGGATTTTTTCCGCCCCTCGAATGAACCCCATATCACAAAAATGCCCAGCGCAATAAGCGCGGTGGGCCAAAGCTGGGCCCAGCCAAAATGAATTTTCCCCAGTTCATTGAGCTGCAGTATGACGCCGGCAAACATCAACAGGGTTCCCCAGGCACGGCGGCCAGAAATGAAGTTCAATAGGCCGACCAGGACAATCAGCATGGGCCAGAACCGAAAGGGGTTGCCAATGGAAATGATTCCCATGTGATCCAGCAGGAAAGCGATGCCGACCAGGACGAGAATGCCGCCCGTAATCATGCCGCCGCGCCCGCGGGCGCGCAGGTCCAGACCGATCACCATGGGACGACGGCGCCGTTCTTTCCAACTCCGGTAGGTATTCTTCAACTGATCGTCGATGTCCCGATGGATGCGTTCATGCAAGTCATCCTTGAATCTTTTCGGGTCAAAATTGGATTCATCGCTCACGAAATTCTCCTGTGGTTCGCGCGCCACATATGCCGTCTAGGACTCACTTTCGTACTCCCCTGATGGAAAGGTCCGCGCCAACTTCGCCTTGGCGAAACGCATGCCCATTGCGTCATGCAAAAGAATAGCTCCGATAATAACCAGAATCAGAGGCCAAAGGGATACCAAGATCGAAAGAAAGCCGGCCTGAAACGCGGATGGATCGAAGAAGTAAGCTTGCACGGCACGCAGGCCCGTCAGGCCAACTTCAATCGCCGTGCCGAGAGAGCGCGGCGTTGGACCGAACCAACTGCTGATCTGGACAGCAACCGCATCTAGATTTGCGGCTAGCAACGTCAGCCCGAAGGAGAAAAGGACCGCGCCTGCAACGGTGCGGAGGTTTTTGGATGTTATCTGCATGTGCGCTTTTGCCATGTTGACCTCGCGTGGGCTGGTTCCCCGTGCCCAAAGCGAGAATAGGCGGACTCCTTTCTGGGTGCACGCGAGATTCGGCAGGAAGAAGGGAATTACCGGCGAATGACGCCTGCGGGCCGGGGAATAGCGCCGCGGAGGTGCCATGGCTTAGACCGCGCGTTTCGCCCTTTGAGGTGGTCCTTTTTTTCAAAAAAACAGTTGACAGCAACGCCCCGTGTGCTAGATTTGTAGCATACGTGCTATAAAAATAGCATGATGACCAGAATGATGAAGAGAAAGCCAAAGCCGAACGCTCTGACACGGCGCGAGCGCCAAATCATGGACGTTCTTTACCGGCTCGAACGCGCTTCGGTCGGAGAAGTCCTCTCACAACTGGACGGCAAGCCCCATTATTCCACGGTCCGGGCCCAGCTTCGAGTGCTGGAGGAAAAGGGCCACGTCCAGCATGAAGAGGACGGGCTGAGGTACGTGTACGTCCCTTGTGTTCCCCGCGAAGTCGCGCGCCGCTCTGCTCTGCAGCACCTGGTCGAAACGTTTTTTGATGGCTCCACGGAGAAGGCTGTCGCCGCTCTGCTGGGCGGTGAAGGCTGGAAAATCTCTTCCGACGAACTCGACCGGCTTGCCCGCATTATCGCGCAGAGCAGGAAGGAGATCTGACCATGCATTGGCCTGGAAGTCCGGAACTTGCGTTGTCATTTCTAGTTGGTTGCACGGTGAAGGCAACGCTGGTGCTGATGTTGACAGCCGTTGCAGCGCGGGCCATGCGCCGCGGCTCGGCGGCCCTGCGCCACCACGCGTGGGCCTTGGGAATTGCGTGTGCGTTAGCCCTCCCGCTGTTCACGCTCCTTCTTCCCTCGTGGCATTCCGCCACGCTCGGCAACGCGGCCCGATTATGGAGTGCGGCTCACGCAGCGCCAGGAAGCGTCAATTTTAAAAAGCTGCCCTCCACGGTGATTGATGCCGCAGCGGCCTCGCCGTTCTCCGGTCAATTGCTAAGCCTGATGCTGCTTTTGTGGGCTCTCGGGGGTCTTTTTGTAGTGGTGAAGCTTCTGGCAGGTCTGGCGCGGCTCGCATTAGTGTCAGCGCGCTCGGCGCCAGTCGTGGAAGAGGGTTGGGCGCAGATGGTTGCAAGCCAGCGCAAGCAGCTCGGTATTGTGCGTCCCGTGCAGATTCTCCTGTCCGCCGATCCTGCGTCCATGCCTCTGACCTGGGGATTTGTCCGTCCCCGCATTTTGCTTCCGGCCGGAGCCACGCAATGGTCTCCCGAGCGTCGAAGGACCGTTCTTTCTCACGAACTCGCGCACATTGCCCGTCACGATTGGTTGGCGCAAATTTTCGCTGAGCTGACTCGCGCCATGTATTGGTTTCATCCGCTCATGTGGTTTGCCGCCGCAAAGCTGCGAAGCGAGAGCGAACGAGCTTGCGATGATTCCGTCCTGAACAGCGGAGTCGATCCCTCGCACTACGCGAACCAACTGCTCGAACTTGCCCGCACTTTGAAGAATGCCCATCGCGGCTGGTCCACCGCACTCGCTATTGCCCGCCCAACAAATCTGGAAAGGAGATTTATCGCCATGCTGAATCCAAAACTAAATCGTGAGGGAATTTCACGAAAGACGAGGCTTCTCGCCAGAATTGCAGCGCTGTGCCTGCTGCTTCCGCTTGCCGCTCTCCGGCTCCCCGGCCAAAACTTGTCCGGAAAATTCACCGGCACCGTCTTTGATCCCAGTGATGGGGCCGTCCCAAATGCAACCATTGTAATGACAAACCATAAGGCCAATACTGTCGACATGACGACTTCGGATGCCGAAGGCAACTTTGTTTTCAAGGCTCTGCCGGCGGGCGAATACGAAATGAAGGTGCTCAAACCGGGATTCGCCACATACCGCGCTCCCCAAGTCGCGCTGGAGCCGGGCCGCGACCTCTCAATCACCGCCAAGCTGGACATCGGCGGCATCAACGAGACCGTAGATGTAAGGGCTGAGGGTTCAGCGAAGGCCGCCGAGGCGGCGGAAGGCGAGGCTAAATCAAAAGCGATTCGAGTACGGATTGGCGGCAGTGTGGAAGCTGCAAAGGTGATCAGCAGGGTGCAACCTGTCTACCCTCAAAGCGCCAAAGCCGCGGGCGCCCAGGGTTCGGTGCTGCTCCATGCGGTTGTCGGAAAAGACGGCACTCCGCTGTCTCTGCAAGTCTTGAACAGCCAGATTAATCCGGATTTGGCCCGCGCCGCAGTCGAAGCCGTCAGCCAGTGGAGGTATCAGCCGACGCTGTTGAACGGCGACCCGGTCGAAGTCGATACCACGATCACCGTGAATTTCACCCTGCTGCCGTAGTTTGAGGCTGAGTTTCAGTTTCCCAGCCCTGGCAAAAGACCTATAGCGAGAAGAAAGATCGCTCAGTCTGCCTCAGGGTTCGCGGTCCTTGAAAAGATCGAGAAGGGTTTGGTGGACCCGCTCGACAGCTCGCAGAAATTCCTCTATCCCCACGGTTTGGCGAACTACCTCATGTGCTGCTGAGGCGGCGGTGATGGCGTCGCAGAGCTGGGTAGCCCGGCGGATGCGTTCTGCAGTCAGCAAGGGAAGCACGGATTGCGGATCTTGCCGCCGCGATTGGCGCTCCTGCCACTCCTGAACTGCCCACGCGGTCTTGCGCACATTGTCCACGGCATCGCGGAATTCACCGAGGACGCGCTGGTCGATCGTGCCCGAGCGCATGTCGTACTCCAGCTTGACTAGGTCCGCGCAGGCTTTCTTTAGCTGGAAATTCATGCCCCAGAACGTGTCGCTGGGGACAAGAAGTTCGACGGCCACTCCAAGCAAGCGGTCTTCGGCACTGCGGCGCACGCCAACGACGCGAGCGTGCGAGGACTCATGCGATAGAAGGTTCGTCATCTCGATCTGAGTGCCCACAGCGGGGTACGTCTTCATCTCCAGCAAGCCACCCTGGGCATTTACTTCCGTGGCTTGTCCCGTTTCTCGGAAAATTTTGCCATTAGGCTCTTGCCATGTCGCTTCCACGGGGGAGATGAAGGGGAAACGTCTGCTTCGCCGCTTTCCAGCGGCTGAAGAAGGCTGATTTGCAGTCGGCTGTGCCATTGCGCCGCTCCCCGGGTTGCTCCTGCGGAGCTATACCATTACTCGCTATTCTTGCAAAGCGAAACATATATAGGGAAAGAGATGCCTTCGTTACGGAAGACTTATCTTCCACCGCCTAATAACCAGCGGCTTTGCCAGTGCCGCGCACGTCGTGGCCGCCCTGGAGCTAGCCGACGCTGCTGAATGACGAGCCGGTCGAAAATCGATACCACCATCACCCTGAACTTCACGCTGTTGCCGCAGGGCCGAAGAAGGATCTTGCCACCGCGAAGAAAGAGAGGCTACCTTTTGGGAGCGCTATGCGTCTCAACTACGCAGAGCTAAAACGCGGAGGTAACCATGAAGGGACGAATCGTCGCAGGGCTCTTTCTTTGTGCACTCTTTCTTGCGGCTGGAGGAGACGCGCAAAATCGCAATGCAGCCGACAAACCAGTCTGGACACTGGAGTTCATTCACGTGAAGTCTGCGAATTTCAGCCTGGCTATGGGGTACTTGGACGACCACTGGATGCGCGTCCGTGCCGAAGCTAAACGTCAAGGTGCAGTTCTCGACTATCACTGCATTCAAAACGCCGTGTTGGAGATTTCTGGACGCAAAGCAGGCGACCGAAGCTCCGTCATATTAATGACGGAATATAAGGATATGGACGCTTTCCTGCAGAGCGAAAAGCTGCTGGCGTCGATCCGTGAACGTCTGCCGAAGAGTACGCCAGGCGTGTTTAAGTCGGAGAAACCGGACGACCTTTACGAAACTGTGGATTCACAAGTATTCATAGAGGAGCCCGAAGTCAGCGGTGGCTTCAAGCTTCTCGCGAAGAATTAGCGATTCTTCCTGGCTGATTCCTGCCCGAAGTGAAGTGAATTGAGTGTAGCTCCGCCCTTCAGGGCGGCATCTTTGCTAAGCACGTTCAAGCGTCTAAGCGTCTAAGCGCCTAAGCGCCTAAGCGCCTAATACCCCACAGCTTTGCCGGTCCCGCGTTCGTCGTGGCCGCCTTGCAGCCAGCCGTCGTTCAGCAAAATCGCTTCCACGCGCGCAATCACAATCGGCTTGGACTCTTCAATCGAGTAGCCGGCGCTCTTGAGCAGGGCAATCGTGTCCGGGGAGACGCCGCGCTCGATGCCCAGAGTGTCCGGTTTCCATTGATGATGAATGCGCGGCAAATCAATGGCGTCTTGCACATTCATGCCGAAATCCATGACATTGAGAATGACCTGCAGAACGGCGGTGATGATCATAGAGCCACCCGGCGCGCCCAGGGCAAGGAACGGCTTGCCATCCTTCAGCACGATGGTGGGAACCATGGAAGAAAGCGGGCGGCGGCTCGGCGCGATGGAATTGGTCTCGCCTTGCACCAGGCCAAAGAGGTTCGGCGTGCCGGGCTTCGCGGCGAAATCGTCCATTTCGTCGTTAAGGAGAAAGCCCAAGCCGGGCACAGTCACTTTACTGCCGTAGCCGTTGTTCAAGGTGTAGGTGACAGCCACCACGTTGCCCTGTTCGTCGGCAATGTTGTAATGCGTAGTGTCCGAGCCTTCCGCCGCGCCCGCAGGCAGGCCTGGCCGAATCTGGTCGCTAGGCGTTGCGTTCACGGGATCAATCGAATCGCGGCGCGCGTGAATGTAAGTGGGATCAAGCATCGCGGTGATGGGATTCTTCACGAAATCAGGATCGCCAAGGTATTCGTTACGATCGGCGTAGTAGCGCCGCATCACTTCTGCAAGGTAGTGATAGGCTGTGGCGGAGCCGGCCTTGAATTTCTCGTAACCGGTGCCATCCAGCATGCCCAGCATTTGCAGGATGCCCACGCCACCGGAACTGGGCGGCGGCGAAGTGATGATGTGATACCCCTTGTAATCGCCTTCGAGCGGCTTGCGTTCGACCGCCTGGTACTCGCGAAGATCGTCCAGCGTGATCAATCCGCCGTTTTTCTCCATTTCGCGCGCCAGGATGTGCGCGGTCTCGCCTTCATAGAATTCCTTGGCGCCGTGTCGCGCGATGCGTTCAAGCGTGCGAGCCAGCTCCGGCTGCTGAAAAGTTTCGTTCCAGTCGTAAAAAGCCCCGCTTTTCAGGAAAATGCGCTTGGACTCGGGGAATTGCGAAAGACCATCCGCATTCGATTTGAACGAACGCATCTGCGGATACGAAATGGGAAAACCGGAAGATGCGAGGCGGATGGCGGGCTGCAAAAGTTCCGCCCAAGGCTTCGTGCCGTACTTTTTCAGAACAAGCTCGAATCCGCGTACGCTGCCGGGAACTCCGGCGGCGCGCCAGCCGAGCACGCTGTCCTTCGTAGCGTTGCCGCTGGCGTCGAGATACATATCGTGCGTGGCTTTGACGGGAGCTTTTTCGCGGAAGTCTACGAACGTGGTGCGTCCGTCGGCCATGCGGATGAGCATGAAGCCGCCGCCTCCCAGATTTCCGGCGTAAGGAAAAGTTGCCGCCAGCGCAAAACCAACGGCCACCGCGGCATCAACCGCGTTGCCCCCCGATTTCAAAACGGCGGCACCAACATCAGCAGCCACCGGTTCCTGCGCGACCACCATCCCTTTCCGCGCATAGACCGGTTCGTGCGCGTACGAAGGGGGGACGAGAAGGCAAAGAGTCAAAGCGGCGGAAAGACATTTCAGAGGAAAGGCGTTTTTCATAGGAGGGAATTATAGGACAACCGGCGGAATTGTCGCGACGTTAGCAGCGGTCGCCCTCCTGTAGCGGCGACTTCACATCGCCATCTTTTCCTTCGACCTTGGGCGGTTGCAAGATAGTTGCAGAGACTGCTTGCAAAACCAAGACGATGGCAATAGGTTAGAAACTCAGGAAAATGTTTAAGACGCTGAAGTATTACTGGAACGCGGCCCAGGGCTACCGCTTGAAACCGTGGAAGAGTCCTTATATTCGATGGCGCTTTGAGACGTTTCTCGGAAAAGAAGCGGCGGACATGACGCCTCGCAAGTTTTTCCATCTCGCCTGGAAATACCGCGAGCACATGGAGCGATTCGTAGACTGGGCCGCAGAACGACGCCGCGTCCAACGCCGCCACGCCTGAGTTTGCTCGTAGATCTACCGCATCACCCTAAACATCCTCGCAAGCACTGTCCTCCATCCAAGCTTATTACGCGCGTATAATCATTCTTAGGAGGAAAGTTCGTGGAAGAGTTGAGGATCCTCCAGAAAACCGAAAGACTCCACGCAGGTCGCTGGTGGGAGCCGGAAGCGAACGGCCGCGTTCACTGCTATCTTTGCCCGCGCCACTGCCACATTCATCCGGGCCAGTCGGGATTCTGTTTCATCCGCATCAATCAAGACGGAAAACTCTACAACCTGGGATATGGCTCGCCCGCGGCTTTGCAGATTGATCCCATCGAGAAAAAACCGCTCAATCATTTCTTCCCCGGCACCCGCATCTTCAGCATGGGAACGGCGGGCTGCAACATGGGCTGCTTTTTCTGTCAGAACTGGGACATTTCCAAATCGCGCTCGGACCAGGTGCGCTCGCAGGAGATTCCCCCGGAAGATGTGCCGCAGTTAGCGATGAAATACGGTTGCGAGTCGTTGGCGTTTACTTACAACGAGCCTACCATTTGGGGCGAGTACGTCATCGACATCAGCAAAGAAGCGAAGAAATACGGCCTGAAAACGGTCATGGTGACCAACGGCTACGTCACCTATGAAGCCTTTCACGACATTTATGACCACATTGATGCGGCCAACGTGGACTTGAAGGCGTTCACGGAAAATTTCTACGGAAAAATTACGCTGACGCATCTTCAGCCGGTGCTGGAGACGCTGGAGTGGCTGAAGAAAGAAACCAAAGTGTGGTTCGAGATTACGAACCTCATGATCCCAACTCTGAATGATGATCCGGTCGAGACGCGCAAGCTTGCCGAATGGATTTTGACGCATCTCGGACCTGACGTTCCGTTGCACTTCACCGCGTTTCATCCGGATTTCAAGCTGCAGGACAAGCCGCGCACCCCGGCCTCCACCTTGGACCGCGCACGCCAAATCGCCATGGAAGTTGGGCTTCGTTACGTCTACGAGGGGAACATCTACGGCGACGGCGCGAACACGTATTGCCCGAATTGCAAGGAGCTTCTCGTGCGCCGCTCGTGGCACGATGTCGTGGAATTTCGCATCAAAGATGGCGCTTGCCCGCAATGCAAATTCTCAATTCCCGGTGCCTGGGCGAACGACGCTCAAGGGAATCACGGATCGAGCGGCGCTCGAACGGACACTACCCGAAAATACACTCACCTGAATCTGTAAAATGAGCGTGAACTCGTAGCAGACCTGAAGGGGCGGCTCAATATCCGCGGAAATGATAGAACCCAGGCCCTACGCGCATACTGTGGTGCCACGCGATAGGAAAAGCCCACCAAACCACCGAGCCCGGAATCGTCCGCCACACCGTGAGCGGAAGAATGTTGCGCTCTTTCCAGAACAGCCAGGCCATCAAAGCTCCGCCAACAAAAGTGAGGGGCACAAGAACGGGACTCGGCCAGTGGAGCAAGGCGAATAAGAGGCTGGCGATAAAAGAAGTGCGTATGGGACTATCAGTTGCTGCAAGAAGCCGATTGGTGACGAGAGAGCTCAAGCCGACTTGTTGCAGGAGGCAGAAAGCCATGTACCCAAAGAGACGGCTCGGCAGAAGAACATGCTGCAAGGTGTGGTGTTCGCGTCCCAAAAGGAATCCCACAACGACAATGGCGAGCGAACAGGGCAGGAAAACCATGGACGCACGCTTCGTGGTGCTCCACAAATTGTCCACGCGCCATCCAAGAGTTTGCGGCGTATCTTTGTTCAGAATGAAGGTAGCAATCAGCCAAACTGGAAACACGAGCCAAGCGTAGCGATAAGAATCCTGAAGTTGCCAGATGAACCACGCAATAAATCCGGCAAAGCTGAAAACCTCCACCAGAGGCAAAATGCGCACAGTTTTGTTGGTTAGCGCGACGCTAATCATGAAGTGATTCCTCGCTAGGATGGCTCAAATCGAGCAGTTGCAGCGCGCTCTCAAAGAGCTGATCGATTTCTTTTTCACTGACTTCGTGCGGGGCAAGGAAGGACTTCAAATCGAAATCGGGGAATCCGCGATTCGTAACTCGCGCCGGCAACAGCTCCCGTAAGCGGCGCGAATCAATGGGGCCCAGTTCGCGAATTTCCTCGAAAACCACGCGGCGCAGCGTATCCTGAAACACGCTCGGATCCAGCAGCCGGCAAATCTCGCCGCGCGTTCCGCCCTTGATCAACACCGAGCACAGGAAACGCAGCGTGTTTCTTTCCAGCAAAGGCCTGCTTGCGGATTCAAAGGTCATAGAAAATCGTTTCGCGCTGCGATGGCAAACACTCTGTATCCCAAATCAATCTTACTTCATGGTCTTTGGCTTCACGGTCCCTGGCTTCATGGTCGCCCGCGAACAGCATCTCCCGTGGACGCTCCGTTCCCTGGTTTCATGGTTTCCCGGGAAATCTGTTGTCGGATCAGCGCTTCGACTCGAGACCAAACCGCGGGGTCGCAATCAATCTCGGTATGGGCCTTCGCAAAGGTCCTGTCATACCACGGGTACTCACGACAATGAATAGGGTTTTCCTTGTAAGAGATGCGGAAGTTTCCGAGGATGTGCGTCTTCGCCGGATCGGCCGCGCGAATTTCCGCCCGGCCGTGAATCACTCCATTGGGCTGATAGAAGTTCGCTGCGCGCGCGACATTTGGCGGAATCACGCTGTCATCCGCGCCGAAGCGCTTCACGCTGTCGATCTGAACGGTAAGCAGAACGGGAATCCCGCGCCTGTCGAGCTCGCGCGCAAGTTCGACCATTGCCGAGCCGCCCCAGCTATGGCCGTAAAGAATGATGCGCGCCTGCCGCTTTTCATTTTCGGAAAGCAGACCCGAGCGATCCGCGCCCAGTTGTGTGAGAATCACGTGCAAGGCCTTTTCGCGGCGCCGGTTCTCGAAAGTTTCAACAAAGACGCCCCTGGCGTATTCAGCGCGGAGGTGCTCTGCAATTTTTACTTCGCTTCGGATGGGGTCATCGTGTTTTACTGTGCCGCCGACAAAGCCAACGACGATCACGGGAGGGCTTGGCGGAGGCGTCAGTGACACGGGCGGAACGGTAGGCCAATCATGTCGTTGAATGGCCGGAGAAGCGCAGGCTGCCGCGCCGAACGCCAGCAACAGGATCGGCGAGACGCGAAGGGCAGGAAATCTAGCGCAGGCCGCCGCGCTCAGCGCCAGCAGCGTGACCGGCGAGAGGCGAGGGCTTGGGAGTCGTAGAAAAAACGTGCGCCTAAAGTGCAAGAGATTCACTCTAACTAAGATGAGTTTCATTTGAGCGGGGTTTGCTGAGGCAGAGGAATGGAGCCAAAACATA
>Ga0075436_100001820_pt1 | contig 14622 bp, 10 predicted proteins | sample RhiMethybrSRZTD5_FD_75303 | JGI IMG/M metagenome (GOLD analysis project Ga0075436, IMG submission 75303) | Populus rhizosphere microbial communities from Tennessee, USA - Rhizosphere MetaG P. TD hybrid SRZTD5 | ecosystem: Host-associated > Plants > Roots > Rhizosphere > Soil | place: USA...
CCCGCCGCACCCCCAGCATGTGCGAAAGAAATTCTTGAGTCAGGCGGAATTGGTCGGACCGCACCCGGTCGCGGGTCATAAGAAGCCAACGCGCAAGGCGCGCCACCACGACGTGGAAGCGGTTGCATGCGGCGGTTTGGGAGACCTGGGCCATCAATGTGTTCGCGTAGCGGTGAATCCCTTGCCGTAACTGCGGGCTTTTTCGGATTTCCTTGGAAAAGCGCGCCGACTGCATTCGCATGGCCGTTCCGGCTCCCTGCACCAGCGCGCGAACCTGCGAAACGTCCGTTCCCAGGGCGAGCGGGATACCGACCATGCCCTCATGGCCGACCATGCCGACTTCCAGGGCCATATGGCCGTCCACCAGCGTCAGCAGGGAAACGAGCGAGTCGCCGGGAAAGTAGACATGCCGGATTTTCTGGCCGGGCTCGTAGAGCACGTCGCCGAAATTCAGCGCGACCGGCTCGAGACCGGAAAGCAGGCTCTGATAGCTCTTGCCCGACAGTGCAGCAAGCAGGTTGTTGGGAATTTTTCGGTTTGCAACTTTCGTGCGTCGCTGCTCTTTCATTGGGCGCTCCAGGTGTTCGTTGCCGGAAAACCGGACAGACGGCACAAGGAGACTGAAAAGGGAGAGACCCGATGTCGAAAGCTTGCAACTGGCCGCCGGTTTCGTTGACCGGGCCCTTGGCGAGCGGCGCGGAGTCCGGGCGGCTTGCTGCCGGATGATCAGCAAAGATTAGCTCGAATCGAACGGCGCGTCTGTGCGCAATGGAACAGAGGCCCACCCGCGCGCGCGGATCCAAACGTCCACCTCAAGAGCGCAAATGGCGCTCAAACCAGATGGGGTAACCGGTGCGCGAACTCGCGTATTGCGGCGATCCCGCTGGCTTCGGCGCGCTCCCGCCAGTCGCGAAGCTGCCTCAACAATTGCTCAGTAGACGCGCTGGATCGACTCCAAAGCTCGCTCAATTCCTGTCGCATCGCATAGGCGGTGTGGAGGAGCTTCACTTGGCGCACCGCCGGATCGAGAGTGATCGGCCGGCGCGCTTTCCTATCCCATGTGTGCAGCCGCAGCCAGCGCAGCAGGGCTCGGGCCGAGCGCGCGTCAATCCTCTCTCCACTCGCGGCAGCGGCCGTCTGTTTGAGCCTCCTGATCTCCTGCCGGCATGCGTCCTTGACTGAGCGGGTGTATTGCGCAAGCACGTAGTAGCGATGCGTGATGATGGCTTTGACGGTATCGGCGTCGCACTCGGTCTTCCCCAGGCTGAAACCGGGCACGGGCGCGATCCTTCTCACTGCGGCCAGGCCCAGCATTTCAAGCAGCCGGATGTACATCCAGCCGATGTCGAACTCGTACCAGGCGCTCGAAAGCTTCGCAGACGAAGGGTAGGCATGATGGTTGTTGTGGAACTCTTCGCCGCCGATCAGGATGCCCCAGGGGACAATATTGGTGCTGGCGTCCTCGACCGGATAGTTGCGATAGCCCCAGTAGTGCCCAATGCCGTTGATCACGCCCGCGGCCCAGAACGGTATCCAGATCATCTGGACTGCGAAGATCAAACCCCCTGGACCGATCCCGAACGCCACCACATCCACCAGGGCCATCAGGACGGGACCGAACAAAGCCCAGCGCGCATAGAGGTGGGTCTCGATCCAGTCGTCCGGCGTGCCATGGCCGAATTTCTCGAGCGTGCCGCGGTCGTGCGCTTCCCTCACGTAGAGAAACACGCCGGCCGATAGCACCCGGACAATGCCGTGGATCTGCGGGCTGTGCGGGTCTTCCGGCGTTTCAACTCTGGCGTGGTGCTTTCGATGGACGGCCACCCACTCCCTGGTGACCATGCCCGTCGTCAGCCATAGCCAGAAGCGGAAAAAATGACTGGCGACCGGGTGGAGATCCAAAGCACGATGGGTCTGGTGCCGATGCAGAAATATCGTGACCGTGGCGATCGTCACGTGCGTCAGCGCGAGAGCGATCAACAGATGCGCCCACCACGGCAAATCCAAGATGCCGGAGAAAATCATGCCCCGTTGCCCTTGCCGTTGACGAGCGCGTAGCACTCGCAGGCGGCAGCTTCGAGCCCGCGGTGGTCGAGGATCCGGATGCTGCCGCGGTTGTAATCGATCAGCTTTCGAGCCTGCAGCGTGCGCGCGGCCTGGGTGACGCCGACTCGCCTCACCCCCAGCATGTGCGCAAGAAATTCGTGGGTGAGGCGGAATTCGCCGGAACCCACCCGGTCGCGCGTCATCAGCAGCCAACGGGCAAGGCGCGCGCCTATGACGTGGAAGCGGTTGCACGCGGCAGTCTGGGAGACCTGCGCCATCAATGCATTCGCGTAGCGGTGGATGCCTTGCTGCAACTGCGGGCTGCGACGGATTTCCCTGCGAAAGCGCTCGGACTCCATCCGCATGGCCGTTCCCGCTCCCTGCACCAGCGCGCGGACCGGCGAGACTTGCGCGCCCAGCGCGAGCGGAACGCCGACCATGCCCTCGCGGCCGACCATGCCCACTTCCAGGGCCATGCGGTGGTCCACCACCGTCAGCAGCGAAACCAGCGAGTTGCCGGGAAAGTAGACATGCCGGATCTTCTGCCCGGCCTCGTACAGCACGTCGCCGAACTCCAGCTCGACCGGCTCCAGGCCCGACCGCAGGCGCCGGTAGTTCTTGCCGGGCAGCGCAGCAAGCAGGCTGTTGGCAACTTTTCGGTCGGCCGCGTTTATACGCATGGTGAGCAAGGTTGGAGCGAACAGCCCGGCGCGTCTGTGCGTCAAGGAACACAGGCCCATCCTGCGCAAGTGCGCTGACGTACAGACGCCGCGTGCGCTCGACGCGTAGCGTCGTCGCTGTCCAAATCGACCCGGACCCCCGATGAACCCGAACCGCACCGAAGGCAACTGGAAGCAATTCGCCGGCGACGTCAAGCAGCGCCTGGGCAGGATGCTCGACAAGCAGCTCGACCTGTGGTCGGGCAAGCGCGAGCGCGCGAAGCAGGCGGCCGTCGAGCAGCCGCGGCAGCAGCAGCCCGAGCCGCCCAAGTAGCGGCTCCCCATTTTTTTTCGACTTACAGGAGACAGCAATGACCATGCTCAAACGCTTTTCAGGATTCTTCATCATCGCATTGATGCTTTCGGCGCTCGGCTGCGGCTCGACGCCGCAGCAGTCAAGCACCGGCCAATACATCGACGACACCGCCATCACCACGAAAGTGAAGACCGGGCTCTTCAATGAGCCAACGCTCAAGTCGGGCCAGATTAGCGTCGAGACCTACAAGAGCGTGGTGCAGCTGACCGGTTTCGTGGATTCCGCGGCCAGCATGGACAAGGCGGTCGCGATCGCGCGCTCGGTGCAGGGCGTGAGCTCGGTGAAAAACGACATGCGGCTCAGGTGAGCATCCTGAGAAACCCGGTTCATCCACTGCCGGCCGCGATTGCGGTCGGTTTGTGGATTGTTTCGCTGTTCTGCGACCTCCTCTACCTGGGGGGCGCCGAGGCTGACCTCTGGTCCCCGCTTGCGCTCTACACCATGGTGGGCGGGTTCGTCGCCGCCCTCGCCGCGGCGGTGCCGCGGTTCAGGGAAATCAAGGAAACCGGCCTCGCACAGGTGCCCGTCCATGTGATCGTGGTCAGCCTCTACGCGGCGAGCCTCGGGCTGCGGCTCGGCGAGGCGCCCAACACCGGGCTAGCCATCGTGCTCTCGGCGATGGGCGTGAGCATCCTCGCCGTCTTGAGCTGGCTTGCGGGCGCAAGGGTCCCGGTCCAGGGCGTTGGCGAATAGGAGATGAAAAGGCTTCTGCTGGCCGGTCTTGCCGCGTCCATCGGCTTCGCCGCATGGACCGGCGTTGCCGGCGCACAGCTTTTGTCGTCGACCGGCCCGGTGATCGCGATCCTCGACGGCGAGCTGCTGGTCGGCGAAGCCACCGGCCATCTCGGCGGATGGGGCACGATCGCCTTGCGTTCCCGCGCGAACGCAGCGCGGACCTGCGTCGGCGAATTCAGTCATACCGAGGCGCTGGGCGACGCGGGGCAGTTGAGATGCAGCGATGGAGCGAGCGCCGCGTTCCGCTTCCAGCGCCTGAGCCTGAGGCGCGGCTACGGCGCCGGCTCGAGCGGCAACTCGCTCAGCTTCACCTACGGGCTGAGCGCCGAGGATTCCGCACCTTACCTGACGTTACCCGCGGGGAAGGAGCTCAGCGGCAGCGGTAAGGATCTGGAGCTCGTTGCCGCGGTGCCGTTCCCGCCACGCTGAGCCGGCGCCCTACGCGGCGCGCGGCTTTCCGCGGCTGCGTTCAAGCAGCGTCTTGCGGACCTTTCGGAGGGCGAAGATACCCAGGAAATTCCTGATGCGCGCGCCAGCCTCGAGCTCGGCACGTGCGTCTTCGTAGAGCCGCGCCACTTCATTGCTGAACGGACTCGGCATGCCCCACGATACGCCGTCGACCTTGGGGATACGGTGCGCTCACGCGCTTAGCTGCCCGCTCGACCGCGGTGCGGGTATTCTCAGCTCGATGAGGTGTTCCCGGCGATCGTCGACCAGGCGAATGACGTGGACCGGCTCCACGGCGCTGCCGCTTTCGTCGCGCACCACGACGATGCGATAAGGCGTATCGCGGTACCGGTAACGCAGCTTGAATCCCGGCCAGTTGGCGGGCAGGCAAGGCGCGAGCCGCAGCTTGTCGCCTTCGAGCGTCAAGCCGAGGAGCGATTCGATCGCAAGCCGGTACATCCAGCCCGCCGACCCGGTGTACCAGGTCCAGCCGCCGCGGCCGGTGTGCGGGGGAGCCGCGTAGACGTCGGCCGCCATCACGTACGGCTCCACTTTGTAGGTGGCGAGCGCCGCGGCGGATCGGGTGCGGTTCACCGGGTTGATCATGGTGAAGAGCTCCCACGCGCGGCGTTCGTCGCCGAGCTCGGCGAACGCCATCGCGGCCCAGACCGCCGCGTGGGTGTACTGCCCGCCGTTCTCCCTCACTCCGGGGACGTAGCCCTTGATATAGCCGGGATTCGCCGCCGACTTGTCGAACGGCGGATCGAGCAGCTTCACCAGGGCGGCCTCCCGGCGGACCAGGTTGCGGTCCAGGGCCTCCATCGCCGCGCGGGAACGTGCCGCGTTGCCGGCGCCGGAGAGCACCGACCAGCTCTGCGCAATCGAATCGATGCGGCATTCCGCGTTGCCGGCCGAACCGAGCGGCGAGCCGTCGTCGAAGTACGCGCGCCGATACCATTCGCCATCCCAGCCATGCAGCTCGATATTGCCGCGCAGCCCCTCCGCTTCGCTCAGGCAGGACTGCGCGAAGGCGTGCTCGCCCCGGGCGTGCGCGAGCCCGGCAAAGCGCCCGAGCACGTCGTGGCGGAAGAAGGCGAGCCAGACGCTTTCGCCCCGGCCTCGAGCGCCTACCTGGTCCATGCCGTCGTTCCAGTCGCCCGAGCCGATCAGCGGCAGTCCGTGCGCGCCGACGGCGGCGCCGCGCTCGATGGCGCGCACGCAGTGCTGGTACAGCGTCGCCGTTTCACTCGAGCGTGCAGGCAGGTCGTAGTACGAGTCGTCCTCGGGATTCACCGGCCGGCCCTCGAGAAAGGGCACCGGCTCCTCCAGCACCGCGGCATCCCCGGTGGCGAGCACGTAGCGCGACACCGCCCAGGGCAGCCACAGGTAATCGTCGGAGCAATGCGTGCGCACGCCCCGGCCCGAGGGCGGGTGCCACCAGTGCTGCACGTCGCCTTCGTGGAATTGATGTCCCGCGCAGCGCAGCAAGTGCTCGCGTGCAAGGCGCGGCTCGGCATGAAGCAGCGCCATCGTGTCCTGGAGCTGATCGCGGAAGCCGAAGGCGCCACCGGACTGGTAATGGCCGCTGCGCGCCCACAGGCGGCATGCCAGCGTCTGGTACAGGAGCCAGCCGTTCGCCAGCAGGTCGAAGGAGCGCTCGGGCGTTTCCACCTGCACCGCGCCCAGCGTGCGCTCCCAGTAGCGCTTGACGTTTTCAAGCGCCGGCCTCGCCGCAAGGCGGGGCGCGGATGCGGGCCTGCTCCCGACGACCCCCAGCGTGAACACGATCTCGCGCTCTTCCCCGACGGCGAGATCGAAAGCGACCTGCAGCGCGCCGCAGGGATCGAGCCCCGCGCCAACCCGGTTCGAGAGCTGCGCGCGGCGCAGCGCGGCCGGGTTGCGCAGCGTGCCGTTGCGTCCGAGAAACTCGGTGCGGTTGCCACTGACTCGCCGGCTGGCATCGTCGACGTGGAAGAACGCGGCCCGGCCGGCGAACTCGATGTTGTACGCGTTGCGTGCGTGCAGCGCGCCGCTCGCCGCGTCGATCTCGGTGACCACGTGCATGGCGGTTTTCGGCCTCAGGTCGCCCAGCACCCATTCGACGTAGCCGGTGGCGCAAAGCCGGCGCGGCCGGCCCGACCGGTTGACGAGCTTCAACACCGAGTATTTGACCGCCGCCTCGAGATCGACGTACACGCAAAGCGCTGAGCCGATGCCGCCCTCGCTGTGCTCGAAGACGCTGTAGCCGAAGCCGTGCCGCGTGACGTAGGGCGCGGTGCCGCCGCAGGGCTGCGGCGTCGGCGACCAGAAGTCTCCGCTCTCCTCGTCGCGCAGGTAAAAGGCTTCGCCGCTCGCCTCGCTCACCGCATCGTTGCTCCACGGGGTGAGCCGGAACTCGTGGGCATTCTCGCCCCAGGTGTAGCCCGGGCCGCTTTCCGAGACCACGGTGCCGAAGTGCGGGTTCGCCAGCACGTTCACCCACGGCGCCGGCGTTCTCTTTGCGGCCGAAGTCGTGATGACGTACTCGCGCCCGTCGGGGCTGAATCCTCCGGTGCCGTTGAAAAACTCGAGATCGCTCGGCTGCGCCTGCGCGTCCAGCTTCGCCTGCGGACGGACTACGCGCAGGCGCGGCGCGTTCCAGCGCGCGCCGCGCCCTTCGAGCCGGCGCTCGGTGACGCTCTTCTGGCCGATCTGCTCGGCCAGGGTTCCCCGCTGGTCGCTGATCACGGCGCGGGCCACCGACTCGAACAGAATCCGGTCCTCGTCCGAGATCTGCTCGGCCCGGCGCAGGAAGATGCCGCCGGGACGCTCGAGCACCTGAGCCTCGATGCCCGCGGCGATCAATCCCATGATCTGATCCTGGAGCAGTTGCCGGTAGCCGGCGTGATCCTCGTTCCAGATCACCAGGTCCACCGCCAGGCCCTTTAGCCGCCAGTACGCATGGGCCTGCACGAGCTGGCGCACCAGATCCATGTTCGCGGCGTCGCCGATCCGCGCCAGCACGATCGGCAGGTCGCCCGAGATGGCGTAGCCCCAGAGCCCCGATTGCCCGCGCCGGTTCTTCATGAGCACGCCCGCATCGGCGCGCAGCGCCGCGTTGGCGTACAGGACCGAGCCCGCCAGGCGCGCATAGAGCTGGGCGTCGGCCTCGGTGGCGTTGATCTGGCGCAGCGTGACCGAGCTGTGCGTCGAGGCGAGATCGAAGACGCGATCCGCAAGGTTCCGGTCCTGGTATTTGCCGGCGAGCGCGAGGCAGGCGTCGCGCGTCTCGCCGATGCCGTAAACCATGTCGATGGTCGCCGATTGCTGCGGCTCGAGCGTGATGCGGCTGCGGATCGACACGATCGGATCGAGCACCGAGCCCTGGCTCCCGGAGAGCGCCGCGAACCCGCTCATCGCCCGGGGCGAGGCGACGCTGCCGCCGCGGCCGATGAAGCGCGCACGGTCGGTCTCGAACGAGCTCTCGGCCTGCTCCGCCCCGTGCACGGCCATCAGATGAACCATCCACGGCACCCGCTCCGAAGCCGAGCGCGGCCGGCGGGTACACACGATCGCCCGCCGCTCGGGCACGATTTCGGTCTGCACGAAGAGATTGCTGAAGGCCGGATGCAGGGCGTCCGCCGCGCCTGGCGCGAGCACGACTTCGGCATAGCTCGTGACCTCGATGGTGCGCGCGCTCGCGGCGCGGTTGGTGATGCGCAGGCGCCGCAGCTCGATATCGTCTTCCGACGAGACTACGATCTCGGTGTGCGTATCGTAGTCGTGGTCGAGGCGCCGGAACTCGGCGCGCGCCTCCGAGAAGATCGCGGCGTAGTCCTGCGCGCGCTTGAGCGAGGGCTGATGCGCGCTCGACCAGAGCTCCCCGCTCGCCAGGTCGCGCAGATAGCAGAAGCTGCCCCAGTGGTCGCAGGTGCTGTCTTCGCGCCAGCGCGTGACGGCGAGATCCTTCCAGCGGCTGTAGCCGCCGCCCGCATTCGTGACCATGACGTGGTAGCGGCCGTTCGACAGGAGCTGGACCTCGGGAGCCGGGGTGTCCGGGGTGGTGAGCATGCGCACCGGCATCTGCGCGCCGCTCGCGGCCGCGCGCACGTCGAAGCGCCCGGCGCTCTCCAGATAGAACGCGCTCGCCCTCGGGATGCGCTCCTGCAGCAGCAACAGCGTCGCCTGGAAGCGCGCATCGGTCTGGAATCTCTTCTGCATCGGGCGATCGAGCAGGAGGTGCGCGAGCGAGAGCAGCACCATGCCCTGGTGATGCGCCATGAACGAGCGGATTACCACGCCCTGGCTGGTCGCGTCACCCGGCGCGCGGGGCAGGCGTGACGGCGTGTAGTCGATCGCCTCGTAAAAGCCGAATTTTCCTTCCAGGCCCGCGGCGGCGAGCCGCTGCAGGTTGGCGCACGCCGCCTCGGGCGCCACCATCAGCGCGAGCGCCGACGCATACGGTGCAACGACCACATCCTCCAGCAGCCCGCGCTTCAGTCCGAGGCCCGGCACGCCGAAGGCCCGGTACTGATAGTTGAGCGCGGCGTCGAGCAGGTTGTAGCCGGATTCGGACATGCCCCAGGGCACGCCGCACTCGCGGCCGTAGGCGATCTGCCGGCGCACGGCGGCCCGGCAGGTGCGGTCGAGCAGCGTGTTTTCGTACGTCGGCATCACCAGCAGCGGCATCAGGTATTCGAACATCGAGCCGCTCCACGACAGCAGGGCCGGCTCGCCGGCGGCGCTCGTCAGCAGGCGCCCCAGGGCGAACCAGCTCTCCTGCGGCAGTTGTCCCTGGGCGATCGCCACGAAGCTCGCCGCGCGCGCCTCCGAGGCGAGGAGGTCGTAGCAGCTCGCGTCGAGCCGGTGCTCGGCGACGTTGTAGCCGATGGCGAAGAGCCGGCGCGCCTTGTCGACCAGGAACCCGTACTCCATGCGCGCGAGCTCGCCCGCCTGGCGCGCCAGGCGTTCGAGCGTTCCGATCCTCTGCCTCGCACGCCGCCCAGTTTCGTTGTCGATGGCGGCCAGCTCGCGCAGACTCAAGAATTGTTCAGAGGGAAGAAGCGCGAGTTCTTCCATCGCGGCCTTGCACTGCCGCGCCAGCGCCTGGGCCCAGGGCTGCGCCTCGATTTCCAGGGCACGCGCGGCCAGGCGCTCGAGGAGGAGGACCGCCGCCTTCGCAGTGGCGGGCGGCGACCGGCGGGCCGATTCAATATCGCTCCGTAGTGAATCGACTTCCGGTCCGGTGCTCCCGATGAGCGCGGCAGTGTCGCGCAAGCCCTCGAAGCAGCGCGGCGCCAGGATGCTCGCGTCGGCAAGCGCGAGCAGGCCAGGGCGCAAGGTGAGCAGATGGCAGGCGAGGTTTCCGCTGTCGACCGACGAGATGTAGAGCGGCGGCAGCGGCTTGAGCGAGCGCGTGTCGTACCAGTTGAAGAAATGGCCGCGGTGCCGCTCGAGCCCCTGCATCGTTTCGAGCGCGTGGTGCGTGCGCTCGATCAGCTCCCCGGCCGTGAGGTAGCCGAAGTCGTACGCCGACAGGTTGGCCAGCAGGGAGAGCCCCATGTTGGTCGGCGAGGTGCGATGCGCGACGACGGCGACCGGGTGCTCCTGGTAGTTGTCGGGGGGCAGCCAGTGATCCTCCGCACCGACGAAGGTCTCGAAGAATGCCCAGGTCTTGCGGGACGCGGCGCGCAGGAAGGCGACCTGATCGGGCTGCAGCCGCGTCTCGCGGTGCACCAGTGGACGGCTGATCCACCACGCGATGGCCGGCGAGGCGAGCCAGAGGAGGAGAAGCGGTCCCGCGAGCGCCAGCGCCGCGGGCGCCGATGCGCTCAGCCAGAGCGCCGCGGCGATGGAGAGGCCCGGGCCGACCCACATCCTGCGGCAGACGCCGACGAAATCGCTGCGTTCGCCGCCGAGCTCGCTCGAAGCGGTCCATTCCAGGAGCCGGATGCGCGTGACGAGCACCCGGCCGGTCGTGCGAACGATCGCGTCCAGGCTGAAATACGCCTCGTAGGGCAGGCAAGCGAGCGCAAATGCCGCCTGCGCGAAGTGGTGCCCGGACGAGCGCAATGCCGCCGCAAGGTGCCGGCCCAGCGGCACTTCGACCGGCTTGTCCTGGATTTCCAGCAGCGCGGCAAGCAACGCGGGAAGCCCGACGATTCCAAGCACCCACAAGCCCCAGCCGCCGAACACCAGGCCGACGAGCGCCGCCGGCACGAGGCTGCGCCGCAGGTTGTCGAAAATCTTCCAGCGCGAGAGCAGCGACAGCGGGTTGCGTTCGCTCTTGCCGCCGGCCATGGGCACGCGCGGAAGGAGCCAGCTCGCAATCTGCCAGTCGCCGCGGATCCAGCGGTACCGGCGGCTCACGTCCGCGCTGTAGCGCGAGGGGTACTCCTCGTACAGCTCGACGTCGCTCAGCAGGCCGGCGCGCGCGTAGCAGCCCTCCAGCAGGTCGTGGCTGAGGATCCGGTTCTCGGGAAAGCGTTCCTTGAGCGAGCGCTCGAAGGCATCGACGTCATAGATCCCCTTGCCGATGAACGAGCCTTCGCCGAACAGATCCTGGTACACGTCGGAGACGGCGCGCGTGTACGGATCGATGCCGGGCTCGGCGCCCAGGAGTTGCGCATAGCGCGACTGGCTCGCGGCCGGCAGGCTTACGGCCATGCGCGGCTGAAGAATGCCGTAGCCTTCGACGATGCGCTGCCGGCTCTCGTCGTAGCGCGGGCGGTTGAGCGGGTGCGCCATGGCTCCCACCAGCTGGCGCGCCGAATCGCGCGGCAGCTGCGTATCGGTGTCGAGAGTGATGACGTATTGCACGCCCTGGAGGACCGCGGTATCGCCCACCACGAGCGAGAAGCCGTCGGCCGGACCGCCGCGGAGGAGGGCATTCAGCTCGGCCTGCTTGCCGCGCTTGCGCTCGTAGCCCATCCAGCGGCGCTCTGCGGCATTCCAGCGCCGCGCGCGATGGAAGAGAAAGAACCGCTCCGCGCTGTGGTACTTGCGGTTCAGCGCCTCGATCCCGTCGCGCGCGGCCAGCGCCAGCGCCCGGTCCGCCGGCAGGGTTTCCTCGTGCGCATCGTGGAAATCGGTGAGCAGGGCGAAGTGCAGGTGGCCGTCCCGGTTGGCGAGGAAACGGACCTCGAGCATCTCCACCAGGTGCTCTATATGCGCAGCATTGCTCAGCATCGCCGGGACGACGACCAGCGTGCGCGAGCGCGCCGGAATCCCGGTCGAGAAATCCATCCGCGGCAGCGGCCGCGGCACCGCGAGCGAGGTGGCGAGACGGTTCACCAGCGCCACCGCGAGCTGGCTCGCGCCGACGAGCGAGATCACGCCGATCAGCGCGAGCATCCACTCTCGCGCGCCGTCGGCATAAGCGCCCGTCAGGATCCCGGCGCCGACGCTGCCTGCGATCACCGCGATTGCGCCCAGATACAGCGGGAGGGCGTGGCGCCGGCCCGTCCTGCGCACGGCATCGGAGGGCGAAAGCCGCGCTTGCGCCGCGCGCTCGAGCCCGGGCACGCCCTGGTCGATCAGGTAGAACCCGACGTGCGAGCCGCTTCGATGCGCCAGGCCGAGCGCTTCGCGCGCCACTTCCCCTTCCGCCAGGGGGCTCGCTTTGGCCATCGCCTCGATCACGTGCCGGTAGCGGTCGCGGGTGGCGAAATCCATCGCGCCGTAGACCGGATCCGCGCGCAGCGTCTGCTCGACGACGCTCATCGCTTCGACGAACTCGCGCCAGTCCATCGCTCCGAGGAAGCGCAGGCTGCCGATGCTGTTCGCCATCGAGACCTGGTCGGCGGCCTGTTCCCGGGTCTCCGACTGCACGAGCTGCTCGATCGTCAGGGCTTCCTCGGACAGCCGCTGCTCGATCCAGGTGAGGGGCAGCGCGAGGGCTGCGCCCTGGCCCTGCAGGCGCCGCGCAAGCTCCGCGACGAACGAGCTCGCCATCGGCGGGCTCGAGCGCGCCATGTCCGCCGTCACCAGGATGAGGCTCTTCGGATCCTGGCCGGCGATCCCGATCATGCGGTCGGCCCACGCGTGGGCCAGATTGCGCTCGCTCGTGCTGGCGGCGATCCGCGCGGCCACGCGCCGCAGGTTCTCGATCAGCGCGAGGCGAAGCATGATCGGGATCGCCCACAGCTCGCCGAGCTTGAGCGGCGTGACCGTCTGGTAGGCGGCGACGAAGCGCCGCAGGTTTTCCGCGTCCAGCCGCCCGTCGCCGTGCGAGATGGCCTCGAGGGCGATGTCGTAGACGCGCGGCAGGCCTGCGGACGGGCCCTCCAGCAGGCGCGGCAGCTCACGGCTGTAAGCCTTAGGCAGGTGCCTCTTGGCGGTGCGTACCTGCTCTTCGATGAGATGGAAGTTGTCGAGCAGCCACTCCCCGGCCGGCGCGATTCCGCGACTTGCCGTGACGGCGGCCTTGAGGAGCTCGCCGGCGGCAACCAGGAGGCCTTCGTTGCGGGTCAAGCGCGCGAGCAGGCGGTCGCCGCCGAATCGCGGGCGCCGACCCGGGCGCAACTTGTGCCCGCCGGCCAAGGTCCTCCCGTGCCCTTCCATCTGGTCGGCGCTATAGAGCGCCGAGCGCAGGGGCGCTTCGGGAGCGGCGTGCAGCTCGGGGAGCTTATGCAGCTGCGAGGCTACGCTCGTACTGTTCCGCCGTGAGCTCGCCCGCGAGGAAGGCGAGAAACAGCCGCTGCAGCTTCCGCGGCTCGAGGAGATTGCGCGCCTGACGCTGATGAATCAGCAACATGGCCCCAAGCCTAGAGCGAATTGCCGCGTCCGTATGTTCGCTAACGCCCAGAAGAGCGGGTGCGGCGCTCAGCTCGAAATGGCGGGCGGAAGCAGCCGGTCATACTCCGCCTTGACCACCGCATAGCACTCGCAGACGCGTGCTTCCAGATGCTCCCGGTCAAGCACCCTGATGCGCCCGCGGCTGTATTCGATCAGTCCGTCCGCCTGCAGCCTCCCCGCGGCTTCGGTGACGCCCTCGCGTCGCACGCCGAGCATGTTGGCGATCAGCTCCTGGGTCATCACCAGCTCGTTCGCCGCGAGCCGATCCAGGCTCAATAGCAGCCAGCGGCAAAGCTGCTGTTCCACCGCGTGGTGGCGGTTGCATACCGCCGTCTGAGTCATCTGCGTGATCAGCGCCTGGGTGTAGCGCAGCAGAAGGTGCTGGAGCGGCCCGCCGCTTTCGAACTCCTTCTTCAGCACGGCGGCCCGGAGGCGGTAGCTGCCGCCGGCGCTTTGCACCACGGCGCGGCTCGGCGTGGTCTCGCCGCCCATGAAAAGCGCAATGCCCACCAGGCCCTCGCAGCCGGTGACGGCAATCTCCGCCGACGAGCCGTTTTCCAGCACGTACAGCAAAGACACGATGCTGCTCGTTGGGAAGTACACATAGCCTTGCGCGCCACCGGATTCGTACAGCGCCATGCCGAGCGGCAGGGGCAGCGGCTCGAGAAACGGCAGCAGCGCCCGGTAGTTCTCTTCAGGCAAGGCCGCGAGAAGCCGATTGTCCGTCGGCGGGCCGGAAGGCGGCGCGGTGTCCATGTCCTCTAATGTACATGCTATGTCCGGCAGCGGACATGAGGAAATTCAATGGCCTTCGAATTGTACGCAATCGCACAGACGGTAAGGCCGCCGCGGAATATCTTGGCGCCAAGAAAGGTGGCGCCAATGAATCCGCATTCAAGCATGTCGCGCCCCGCCCAGAGAGGGAATGACCTTCTTGCGGCGTTGCCGCAGGCCGACTACGAGCGGCTCTCGCCCAGCCTGGAATGGGTTGCGTTGCCGCTGGGACGCGCCGTGTACGAATCCGGCGAGCGCCTCGACTACGTCTATTTCCCGACCGATTGCGTCGTTTCGCTGCTCTCGGTGACGCGCGACGGATCCTCGGCGGAGCTCGCGCTTGCCGGAAACGAAGGCGTGGTCGGCATCGCGTCTTTCATGGGCGGCGAAACGACCTCCAGCCGCGCGGTGGTGCAAAACGCGGGCCATGCCTACCGCGTTCCGTCCGTGGTGATCCGGCGCGAGTTCGATCGCGGCGGCGCGCTCCAGTTGCTCCTGTTGCGCTACACCCAGGCGCTGATCACGCAGATGGCGCAGACGGCGGTATGCAACCGGCATCATTCGCTGGAGCAGCAGCTGTGCCGCTGGCTGCTTCTCAGCATGGACCGGCTGCCTTCCAGTACGCTCGAGATGACCGAGGAGCTGATCGCCAACATGCTCGGCGTGCCGGCAGCAGGCGTCGACGCGGCGGTCCGCAGGCTGCAGTCCGACGGGCTGATCCGGTACCGCCGGGGCTCGATCACGGTGCTCGTGCGTCCGGCGCTCGAGCAGCGCGCGTGTGAATGCTACGCGGTGGTCAAGGGCGAGCTC
>Ga0075436_100001821_pt1 | contig 14618 bp, 13 predicted proteins | sample RhiMethybrSRZTD5_FD_75303 | JGI IMG/M metagenome (GOLD analysis project Ga0075436, IMG submission 75303) | Populus rhizosphere microbial communities from Tennessee, USA - Rhizosphere MetaG P. TD hybrid SRZTD5 | ecosystem: Host-associated > Plants > Roots > Rhizosphere > Soil | place: USA...
ACCCGGAACGGCTTGGAGATGAAATCGGCGGCGCCGAGGCCGAGCGACTTCACCGTCGCTTCCTCGGGCGGCATGGACGAGATCATCAGGACCGGAACGTCGCGGAACCGGTCGTCCGCCTTCATTTTCGCGAGCAGCTGCAGGCCGTCGACCTTGGGCATCATGATGTCGAGCAGCAGCAGGTTGGGGCGCTCCTCTGCGAGCTTGCCGATGAGGTCCTCGCCGCCCGGCGCGGTGACCACGTCGTAGCCGTTCTCCTTCAGGATCCAGGTGAGGGTGCGGACCAGGGACTGGTCGTCGTCGGCGACGAGGATCTTGGCGGCGGCTTCGGGGCTCAAAAGGGCCTTCAATCCTCGAGGAGCGAGGGGTCGACGTTGCCGCCGCTCACGACCAGCACGGTCGGCGGAACGGGGCGAATCGCGCCGGAGCGGAGCGCGGCCGTGGTCGCGGCGCCCGACGGCTCCACGGCGAGGTGGCACTGCCGCCAGAGAAATTGCACCGCCTCCCGCAGCGTGTCATCCTCTACCAGCACCACCCCCGCCAGCCGGTCGCGCTGCGCGGTCAGGTGCGCGAAGGGAACGGCCCCCACACTGAGCGTGATCAACCCGTCCGCGAGGCTCGCCGTGCGGTCGAGCCGCACCGGCCGGCCGGCCGCGAGCGAGCGCGTGAGCTTGGGAGCGCCCGCGGGCTCGACCCCCCACACGCGCGCCTGGCTTCCCGCCGCGGCGAGCCCGGTCACCACGCCCGCGATGAGCCCGCCCCCGCCCACCGGCACCACCACCGTACGCACGTCCGGCAGCTGCTCGGCGATCTCCAGGCCCACGGTCGCCTGACCCGCGATGATGTCCGGGTGGTCGAACGGCGGCACGATCGCGAGCCCGCGCTCCGCCGCGATCGCCTCGGCCCGCTGCTGACGATCCTCCGATGTGCGGCCGGCGAACACGACCTCGCCACCCCAGCGCTTGACCCCAGCCACCTTCACGGCGGGCGCTGTCTCGGGCATCACGACCACGGCCGGCACGCCCACGAGCTGCGCCGCGTACGCGACCGCCTGGCCGTGGTTGCCGCTCGAGTAGGTGATAACTCCGCTCCGTCGTACCTCATACGGCATACGACGTATGGCGTTGTAGGCCCCTCGCAGCTTGAAGGCGCCGATGGGCTGGAGGCTCTCGAGCTTGACGTAGGCGTCGAGCGGCTCGATGAAGCGCAGGGGCGTACGCACCGCCACGCCGGCGAGTCCGGTGGCCGCCTCCCGCACGTCCTGGGCGGTGACCACCCTACTTCTTCTGCTTCTTCTGCGGCTGCTTTGCCTTCGCCGGAGCCTTCTTGGCCTTGCTGGACGTGCGCGGAGCATCCTCGTCGTCGGCATCCCCCTCCCCGTCGTCAGCCTCGTCTTCCTTCACGACCCGGGCCACGTCCACCAGCAGATCGCCCGAGGTGAGGTTCATCACCTTGACGCCCTGCGTGTTACGGCCCGAGATGCGGATCCCCTCGACCGGCACGCGGATCATGATCCCCTTCTTGGTGATCATCATCAGCTCGTCGTCGGGCAACACTTCCTTGAGCGCGACGATGTCGCCGGTCTTGTCGGAGCGCTTGAGCGTGATGATGCCGCGTCCACCGCGGTGCTGCACGCGGTACTCGTCGAGCTCGGAGCGCTTGCCCATCCCCTTCTCCGTGACGACGAGCAGGGTCGACTTGCGTCGTACCACCACCATGTCGATGACGTGATCCTTCTTGTCGAGCTCGATCCCCTTCACCCCGGTCGCCGTGCGCCCCATGTCCCGCACGTCTTTCTCGTGGAAGCGGATGCTCATGCCGTGGCGGGTGGCGAGCACGATGTCGTTGCGGCCGTCGGTGACCTGCACGTCGATCAGCTCGTCGCCCTTCTCGACGTTGATGGCGCGGATCCCCACGGAGCGCGGATTGCCGAACTCCGAGAGGACGGTCTTCTTCACGACGCCCTGTGTGGTCGCGAACAGCAGGAACTGATCCTCGGAGAACTCCCGCACCGGCACGAGCGCGGCCAGGCGCTCGTCCGGCTTCATGGCCACGCACGAGATAATCGGCTTGCCGCGCGCCGCGCGCGCCGCCTGCGGAATCTCGTGCACCTTCAGCCAGTAGCACTGTCCCTGCTGCGTGAAGAACATCACGTAGTCGTGCGTCGAGGCGATGAACAGGTGCTCGACCCAGTCGTCTTCTTTCGTGTGGGCGGAGATGACGCCCTTGCCGCCGCGTCGCTGGCGGCGGTAGGCGGAGACGGGGAGCCGCTTGATGTAGCCCGCGTGGGACACGGTGATGACCATGTCCTCTTCGGCGATCAGGTCCTCGATCGAGAACTCGCCCTGGTCGGCGACGATCTCGGTGCGGCGCTCGTCGCCGAAGCCGTGCGCCAGCTCCGCCAGCTCCTCCTTGAGGATCTTGAGACGGCGGGGCTTGGAGCCGAGGATCTCCTTGCACTCCTTGATGAACTTGCGGACTTCCTTGAGCTCCTCCTCGAGCTTGGTGATCTCGAGGGCGGTGAGCCGGGCGAGCCGCATGTTGAGGATTTCCGCCGCCTGCTTCTCGGACAGCTTGAAGCGCTTGCGCAGGGCCGCGTCGGCCGTGGGCACGTCCTTCGCCTTCCGAATGATCTTCACCACCTCGTCGATGTGGTCGACGGCGATCTTCAGGCCTTCGAGAATGTGCTCGCGGTCCTGCGCCCGCTTGAGCTCGAATTCGGTGCGGCGCGTGATGACCGTGTGACGGTGCTCGATGAAATGCTCGAGCAGCTCCTTCAGGGCCATCTCCTTCGGCGCGCCGTCGACCAGGGCCAGCATGATCGCGCCGAACGTCGTCTGCATCTGGGTGTGCTTGTACAGCTGGTTCAGCACCACCGCGGGCACGGCATCGCGCTTCAGATCGATGACGATCCGCATCCCCTCGCGGTCCGAATAGTCCTGAATGTCCGAGATGCCGTCGAGCTTCTTGTCGTTGGCGAGCTGGGCGATCTGGGCGATCAGATTCGCCTTGTTGACCTGATAGGGGATTTCGGTGACGACGATCTGTTGCTTGCCGGTCGATTCCTTCTCCTCGACCACCGCGCGCGCCCGCAGCACGATCCGGCCCCGGCCCTTCTCGTAGCACTCCTTGATGCCGTCGCGGCCGTACACGATCGCGCCGGTCGGGAAATCGGGGCCCTTGATGAACTTCCGGAGATCCTTGATGGTCGCATCCGGGTGGTCCACCAGATGATTGATCGCCTCGACCGTCTCGGCGAGGTTGTGCGGCGGGATGTTCGTGGCCATCCCGACCGCGATGCCCGCCGTCCCGTTCACGATCAGGTTCGGGAGCCGGGCCGGGAGCACGGTGGGCTCCTGCAGCCGGTCGTCGAAGTTGGGGACGAAGTCGACCGTGTTCTTGTCGATGTCCTCGAGCATCGTCATCGCGATGCGCGTGAGGCGGGCTTCCGTGTAGCGATACGCGGCCGGCGGGTCGCCGTCGACGGACCCGAAGTTGCCCTGCCCGTCCACCAGCGGGTAGCGCAGCGAGAAGCTCTGCACCATGCGCACCAGCGAGTCGTAGACCGCCACGTCGCCGTGGGGGTGGTACTTGCCGAGCACGTCGCCCACCACCGTCGCGCTCTTCTTGTAGGGACGGCCGGGCACGAGTCCCAGCTCGTTCATCGCGTACAGGATGCGGCGGTGCACGGGCTTGAGGCCGTCGCGCACGTCGGGCAGGGCCCGCTGCACGATGACGCTCATCGAGTAGTCGAGGAACGACTCCCGCATCTCGTCTTCGATGAGGCGGGGCAGGATGCGTTCGCGGGCGTTGGGTGCGGTCATGAAGCCGGGGCTCGGGGCTTGGGTATCGGGACTTGGGACGTCTCGAGACTGCCTAAGTTGCTAAAAAATAATCACTTAGCATAGGAAAGGCAACGCGGCGGCGACCCCTAACCCGGGCTCGGAGCGGCACTTACAGGCGCGATTGACGGTCGGTTGATCCACCATCGCTACCATGGTCCCGCGCTGAAGCCCGGGCTCGGCAGGCGCTGTTGGAACGCACCATGAGCGAAGCGGCGCGCCTCGCCGGGCCAGGGCTTCAGGGACTGACTTCGACCACGATTTTCCCGAGCTGCTCTCCCCGCTCCAGCCGCTCGAACGCGGCACGCGCCTCGCTGAACGGAAACACGCGGTCCACGACCGGACGCAGCTCCCCCGCGCCCAGCAAGCGTACGATCTCACGGTACTCGGCGTCGTTTCCCATGGTCGAGCCCATGAGGGTCCATTGGTGCCAGAACAGCCGGCGCAAGTCGAGCGAGACGTGGGGACCGGACGTGGACCCGCACGTCACGAGTCGCCCTCCCCGGCCGAGCGAGCGTAACGACTCGTCCCAGGTCGCCTCGCCCACGTTCTCGATCACCACGTCGGCGCCGCGCTTGTCCGTGAGGGCGCGAACCTCCTGGGAAACTTTCTGAGTCTTGTAGTTGAGAGTCGCATCGGCACCGAGCTTTTGAGCCTCGTGCAGCTTGGCGTCGCTGGAGCTTGTCACGATCACTCTCGCCCCCTTGAGCTTCGCGATCCGCAACGCCGCGAGGGCCACCCCGCCCCCGATGCCCCAGATCAACACCGTCTCACCCGCGACCACCCGCGCGCGCGTCACGACCATGCGCCACGCCGTGAGCGTCACCAGCGAGAAGGCCGCGGCCTCGGGCCAGGTGAGTGGTGCAGGCAGTGTCGGAATGATGGCGAGGTTCTGCTCGGGCACCACCACGTATTGCGCCATCGTTCCGGGGGAATGCTCTCCCAGAATGCCGTAGCTGCGACACAGCGACTGCTCGCCGGCCCGGCAGTACTCACACGTATAGTCGGGGATTCCCGGATTGATCATGACGCGGTCGCCCGGTCGCACCGACCGGACCCCGGCGCCGACCGCGTCCACGACGCCCGCGGCATCGGCGCCCACGATGTGGGGGAAGCGGTACTCGTGCGGCAGCCCGTGCACCACGAAGAGATCGAGGTGGTTGAGGGCCGCGGCCCGCGGTGCCACGCGGACTTGTCGCGGGCCCAACGAGCCAGCTCCCGGCGGGTCGGGGACGTCGCTGTGTTGCAGCTGCTCGAGGCCGCCGGTGGCGCGGATCACCCAGGCGCGCATGGGGTGGGCGCCCGGCGGCCTAGGGCATGAACGCGGGAGACACCATCTGCTCGGCGCCGCTGGTCGGGATCGCCACGGGCGAGCCGCCGCCGCTCGCGCCGATCGGCTGGATGTAGACCCGGAACGAGTTTTTCTGTACCGCCACCACCAGGCCCAGCAGGTCACCCACCCCCGAGACGGCGAAATCCGTGACCATCAGATCCGTCCCCGCGAGCGGCGCGACTTTCCCCGTGGTCACGTCGGCCTTGGTGACCTGGGTGGTGGTGCGCCCTCCCTCCTTTTGCTCCACCAGATAGGCGAGCGTGCCGTCGCGCAGGAAGTGCGGGGCGCTCTCCTTGGTCTGCGGGCCTCGCGTGAAGGGGTGCTGATTGGTGCCGTCTTTCGCCATCAGCCAGATGTGGTTGTTGCCGTCGCGGTTCGACACGAAGGCGATGACCTCGCCGTCGGGCGACATGCTCGGCTGGGAGTTGTCGGCCGGCTCCTGCGTGAGCGGGATCGCGACGGAGCTGGTGATCGGCTGCAGATAGATCTGGCGGTGGCCGGTGCGCTGCGAGTGAAACAGGACCGTTTGGCCGTCGGGGCTGAACGACGGGTCGCCGTCCAGGCCGGGTGAATTCGTGAGCCGCGAGACGTTCGTCCCGTCGGCGTCCATGACGTACACCTCTGGCTGCCCGTCACGGGTCGAGGTGAAGGCGATGCGAGAGCCATCCGGCGAGAACGCGGGCTCGGTGGCGGTCGCCGTATCGTCCATGACCTTGCGCAGCTGCGCCAGGTTAGCGCGCTCGGCCGCATACAGCTGGAATCGCCCCGTGCGCGAGCTCGCCACCACGATTTCGCCCTGGACGTACACCTCGGCGGTGGCGCGCCGCCCGCCGGGGGCGGTCGCGGTGATGCGCGCGTGCCCGTATGCGGCGGTCGTGACGGTGCCGTCCTCGCTCACGGTCGCGACCGGCGCATTGTCCGACGCCCACGACACGCCGGTGGCCGGCCCGATCAGCGCGCCCGATTCGTCGGCGAAGCTCGCCCGCAGCGGCACCCGCCGGGCGAGCGGCACTCCCAGGCGGGACGCCGACAGCTTGAGGCCCGCCGCGATCACGCGGATCTGCCACGTGACGCTGAGCCCCGGCCCCGGGCCTTTCACGGTGAGCGTCGTCTTTCCCGCACGCTTTCCGGCCAGCGTACCCGATCCCGGATCGAAATTGGCGAGCGACGTGTCGGCCACCATCCAGTGAAACTGCGCTTCGGGTACCGGCGTGCGGTCGGCAGCCAGCCCTTGCACCGTGAACTTCGCCGTCCCCTGGATCGGAAGGGGTACGTCCGCCTTGAACGTGGGACTTACCGCCAGCTGCTCGACGGTGCGATGTACGACGACCTCGACCGCCTTCGTCTGCAGCAGCCCCGCGACCGTGAGCGTGGTGCGTCCCGGCGCCACCGCCGTCACCACGCCCGTGAGGTTCACGCGCGCCACATTCGGATCACCCGTGGACCACTGCAGCGCCAGCGGGCTGACGACGCGGCCTCCTTGCGTCGGCACCGTGACGTGCAGCGTGTCGACGTCCCCGGGCGACATGACCACCGGCACGGGCTCCTGCACCGTGACGTCGCTCTGCTGCACCACGACGGGCGCGGTGGCGGTGAGCCCGCCCGCGCTCGTCACCTGCACGGTGCCCTGTCCGGGCGCGAGCGCGACGATCACGCCGTTCTGATCCACGCTCGCGATGTCGGGCCGGAGCGATTTCCACGTGACCGAGACCGGCGCGGCGGGCGTGCCATCGTCCTTCAGGGCGCGCGGCGCGGCGCGGGTGTTCTCGGAGGGGAGCAGATAGATCGTCGGGGGCTCGATTCGCAGCACGGCCGCGGGACCGGTGCCCGCCGGCTGGCCCGCGAGGGGATCGGGTCCGGAGGGGGGGGGCGCCGCCGGCTCCCCTGTCGGGTGAGCGGGCGCCGCGGGCTGGGTGGTCGGGTTGGCGGCCGCCGGGGGGGGAGGGCCGCCCACCACCTGGACCGCGGCCGTGCCCTTGCGCGCCCCGACCCGCGCCTCGATGATCGCCACGCCCCCGCCCATGCCCGTGACCGTGCCGTTATTGTCGACCTTGGCGACCGCCACGTTGTTGGACGACCAGATCACGCGCGCGGTGGGGATGACGTTGCCGACGCGATCGAACGCGGTGGCGAGCAGCCCGCTCCGCTCCCCGACCTTGATCGTGATTGAGGGCGGAGCGACCTGGACTTCAGTGACGGCTTGCGCGAGCGCGACGCCGGGCCACGCGAGCGTGACGCCGAACACGAGACGACGAACGATCATAGCGGCGCGAACGTAAGTGCCCGTAAGTGCCCTTGTCAAGCTAACTTGTCGCGATCGCCCCGGATCCCCGCGGGACGCCGCCGTCGTGACGCGGCGCACTTGCGTGACAGCATTCCCGCGGTAAGCTATAGGCCACGCCCACCGACAACCAGCATAGGAGAGATCGTCCGATGCTCGAGCCAACCGATTTTTCGGAGAGCAGCTGGACCGGCCCGGGGATGATGGAGCCGCTGTATCCGCCGGCACCCCCGACGCCGCCCACCCCAGCGCCGATGATGGACGAGCCGATGGCATCGCCGCGGCGCAAGCCAGCTGCCAAGCGGAAGGCGGCGAGACCGAAGGCGAAGAAGCGGGCCGCGAAGAAGCGGCCGCGCGCCAAGGCGAAGCGCGGCGGCAAGCCGAAACGGAAGAAGACGGCGAGACGGCGTCGCCGCTAAGCCGACGTCGACGGCACACCGCGGGAGCGTCTCTCGGATGGTTGGGTCCATCCCGGCGAGACGCTCCCGCGCTACGTTGTGGATCCCGGAAAGCTCGGAGGAGCGCGATGCGGAGTGCGTGGTGCGTGGTGATCGCGGCGGCCTGCGCCGCCCCGCCGTCCGGGAATCCGCAAGCGGACATTACGGCCATGCTCGCGCGCAGCGCTTCCGATTGGAATCGGGGCGACCTGGCCGGCTTCATGAGCGACTACGCGCACGACTCGCTCACGAGCTACGTCTCCGCCGGCCACGTGATGTACGGCTGGCAGAAGCTGTTCGACCGCTACCAGACGACGTATTTCGGCCCGGGCAAGTCGCGTGACTCGCTGGCGTTCGAGGAGGTGCGCGTGCGCTCGCTCGCACCCGATGTCGCGCTCTGCACGGCACGCTTCAAGCTGCTGCGGCACGATTCCGTGACGGCGAGCGGGCCGTTCACGCTCGTGCTGCGGAAGCGCGGCGAGCGCTGGCAGATCCTGCACGATCACACGTCCGCCGATCCGAAGTGACGCATCCCGCATTGCGCATCCCGCATCCCGGCTTGCTTCTGGTGCTGACGCTGGCCAGCTGCAAGCCCTCCGGCGCCGGCGTGATCGCACTCGAGGGCGCGACATTGATCGACGGCTCGGGACGCGCCCCGGTGACCGATGCCGTGATCCTCGTGAAGGACGGCCACATCCAGGCCGTGGCCCGGGTGAACGAGGTCGCGGTGCCGCGCGGCGCCCTCCGGATGAGCCTGATCGGCAAGGCTGTGATGCCGGGGCTCGTCGACGCGCACGCCCACGTGGAGCGCTGGGCGGTCGAGCGCTACCTGGCCTGGGGCGTCACCACCGTGCGGGACCTCGGCGCGTCGAGCACCGACTCGTCCATCGCGCTCAAGAACGACCTCAACCTCGGCTCGGTGCTGGGCCCGCGCATGTTCACCTCCGGGGCCATGATCGACGGCGTGCCGCCCACCTACCCCGCCGCCACCGCGGTCCGCAGCCGCGCCGACGTGCGCAAGGCGGTCGACCAGCGCGCCGTCGCCGGGACGGACCTGGTCAAGATCTACACGAAGTTCACGGCCGATCTGCTTCCGCCGCTCCTGGACGAGGCATCGACCCTGCGGTTCCCGGTGGCCGCTCACCTCGGCAAGATCGACGCCCTGACCGCGGCCCGGGCCGGCGTTGCGTCACTCGAGCACATGGCCGGCGTGGTGCAGGCCGCGAGTCCCAATCCGGGGCCCTACCTGCGGGCGCACGACGACTTCCTGCGCGGTTGGAGCCTGGAGGAGGCGGGGTGGGCGCTGCTCGACTCCGCCGCGCTCGCGCGCTTGGCTCGGGAGCTCGTCACCACTCATGTGGCGATCGTGCCGACGCTGGTGCTCCACGAAATGCTCTCCCGCCTCGACAACCCTACACTGCTGTCACGCCCCGGCATGGAAGACGTGCCCGACGCGGCGAAGAGCGTGCGCGACGTCGCGGGCCTGCTGCGGCGCAGCGGCTGGCGCGCGGGCGACCTGCAGGCATTCCGCCGGTCGCGGGCCCGCGAGAACCAGTTCGTGCGCGAGTTCAAGCGGGCGGGGGGGCTCGTCGCCGCCGGCTCGGACGCCGCGAACCAGCTGTTGGTGCCCGGCATGTCGCTGCACGAGGAGATGAGCCTGCTGGTGGGCGCCGGCCTCACCCCGGTCGAAGCCATTACCGCCGCCACGCGCAAGGGCGCCGAGCTGTTGCGAGCCGATTCGCTGGGCGCCCTCATCCCCGGTAAGGTCGCCGATCTGGTCGTGCTCGACGCCAACCCGGCGACCAACATCGCGGCGACCCGGCGCATCGCCTTCGTCATGATCCGAGGACGGATCGTCTACCCGGATTCGTTGAGGAGAGCATGGGGACACTGAAGCCGGCGCTGGTGGCACTCGTCGCGCTCGTCGCGTGCGGGACGAGGGAAGAGGGAAGAGGGACGGGTGTCTACGACCTCATCCTAAAGAACGGGTGGATCGTGGATGGCAGTGGCAATCCCCGCTACCGCGGAGACGTCGCCGTGCGTGGGGATCGCATCGCCGGGGTGGGGTTCCTGGGCGGGGCCCAGGCGCGCGAGACCCTGAACGTGGCGGGCCTGGTCGTCGCCCCGGGCTTCATCGACATGATGGGCCAATCCGAGATCAACGCGCTCATCGACAACCGGGTGTTCTCGAAAGTCACGCAGGGGGTCACGACCGAAGTCACGGGCGAAGGGGGCTCGGTGGCTCCGCTCACCGACCAGCTCGTCCTGGACGACTCCGACGCCATGAAGAAATGGCACTATCGCGAGGACTGGCGTGATCTGGACGGCTACTTCGCGCAGCTCGCGAAACAGGGCGCGGCCCTGAACATCGCCACGTTCGTGGGCGCCACGCAGGTGCGCCTGGCGGTGGTGGGAAAAGCGAACCGCGCGCCCACGGCGGCGGAGCTGGCGCGCATGACGGCTCTCGTGGATACGCTCATGCGGCAGGGTGCGCTGGGGCTGTGGACCGCGCTCGAGTACGCGCCGGCGAGCTACTCCAAGACCGACGAGCTCATCGCCCTCGCCAAGGCCGCGCGGCGCCACGGTGGCATCTACGCGTCGCACATGCGCAACGAGGGCGTGCGCATCGACGACGCGCTGAACGAGCTGTTCCGGATCGCCCGGGAGGCCGACATCCCGGCGGAGGTCTCCCACCTGAAGGTCTCGGGCCGGAAGAGCTGGGGCCAGATGCCGCGCATCGTGGCGCGCATCGACTCCGCGCGGGCGGCCGGACTCGACGTCACCGCCGATCAGTACCCCTACACGCGCGCGGCCACGGCGCTCGACGCGTCGATCCCATCGTGGGCCGAGAGCGGGGGCTGGGACTCGCTCCTGGCGCGGCTGCGCGACCCCGCGACCCGGGCCCGGTTGCGCGACGAGATGGTCAACCCCAAGGGGACGGAGAGCTTCTACTATGAAGCGGGCGGCGGCGACGGCGTCCTGATCACCGGGACGTTCCAGGACTCGTTGCGATACCTCCAAGGCAAGACCGTCGGCCAGATTGCCGCGGCGCGCCATCGCGACCCGGTGGAGACGCTGTTCGACATCGTCCTGGCCGAGAACGGCCACCGCAGCGACGCCGTGTATGACGTAATGAGCGAGCCCGATGTCCAGGCGGCTATGAAGACGTGGTGGGTGGCGGTGAACACCGACTTCGGCGGCGTGGCGCCGGACGGGCCGTTCGGGACGCAGTCCGCACACCCGCGCGCCTACGGCACCTTCGCGCGGATCCTCGGCCACTATGCCCGGGATCTGAAGCTGTTCCCGCTCGAGTTCGCGGTCCGCAAGATGACCGCCCTCGCGGCCCAGCGCGTGGGGCTCTGGGATCGCGGTCTCCTGAAAGCGGGCATGGCCGCGGACATCACCGTATTCGATCCGGCCAGCGTGGCCGACAAGGCGACGTTCGAACAGCCGCACCAGGCGTCGGTGGGATTCGCGTATGTGTTCGTGAACGGCCAGAAGGTGCTCGACCACGGCACGCTCACCGCCGCCCGACCGGGGCGCGGCCTGCGTGGGCCGGGGTACGTGCCCCCGGAGCAGCGCGCCAGGCAGTGACGCTCACGCGGTTGGTGTTCGCGTGGCTGCCGGTCGCGGTGTGGTTCGTCGTCGCCCCACCGGTTGGATATCCCGCGGAGGGAGTCGTCGATCGACCGTACTTCGTCTGGGTGTACCAGCGCGGGGTGGTCACGGGGCGTCTACTGGAAGCCGTCGTCGTCACGCTGGTCGGGTCGTTGTGGTTCGACTCGCTGGGAAGCGGTGGCTGGTGGCTGCTGTTCCTACTGATCGGTCTGCTCGCCGCTTACCCGCTGCGCTGGGGCAAACCCAAACGGGAGCTCGTCGTCGGTCTCATGGACACGGCGCGTTACGTCGTCGCCGGGGCCATTCTCGCCTGGAGACTGGGATAGGGTATCTTCGGTAGACCGTATGTCCACAGTTTCCATGGCTGCCATCCGGCTGACGCGCTACTCGCACGGCGCCGGCTGAGCCTGCAAGCTCGGCCCCGCCGAGTTGGCGCAGGTCTTGCGCCACGTGCCGGTCGCGACGGATCCCCGGATCCTGGTCGACGCCTCGAGCCGCGACGACGCCGCCGTGTTCCAGACGGCCCCCGATCGCGCCATCGTGGCGACGGTGGACTTCTTCACGCCCTTGGTCGACGACGCCTACGACTTCGGGCGCATCGCCGCGACCAACGCGTTCTCCGACGTCTACGCGATGGGCGCGACGCCGCTGCTCGCGCTCAACCTCGTGGGCTGGCCGCGCGAAGGGCTGCCCTTCGAGCTGTTGGGCGACGTCCTGCGCGGCGGGGCCGACGTGGCACGCGCCGCCGGCGTGTTCGTGCTCGGTGGCCATTCGGTGGACGATCCCGAGCCGAAATACGGCATGGTCGCGATCGGCGAAGTGCATCCCGACCGGATCGTGAGGAACAGCGGCGCCAAGCCGGGCGACGCGCTGGTGCTCACCAAGCCGCTCGGCACAGGAGTGTTGACCACCGCCCTCAAGCGCGACCTGCTGAGGGAGGCGGACGTGGCACCTGCCGTGGCGGCCATGACGACGCTGAACGCGGGCGCGGCCCGCGCCATGCTGGCGCAGGGCAACAGCGTGCATGCCGCCACCGACGTCACCGGCTTCGGCTTGCTCGGCCATCTGCACACCCTGCTGGAGGCGAGCGGGGTCGCGGCGGAGCTCTCCGCGGCCGCCGTGCCCCTGCTGCCGCACGCGCGCGAGGCCGCCGAGCGGGGAGCGGTTCCCGGCGGCACGACGCGCAACGTCGAGGCCGTGGCCGGCGCGGTCACCTACGCGCACGGCGTGGACGGCACGACTCGCCTGCTGCTCGCGGACGCGCAGACGTCGGGCGGGTTGCTCATCGCCATCGCGCCCGAGCGGGCCGACGCGCTGGTGGCCGCGCTCGGGCGCGAGGAGACCCTCGCGGCCGCGGTGATCGGCCGAGTCGTCGCCGGCGGCGCTGGCCGGATCGCGGTGCGCTGATGCGGCGACTCCGGACGGGCACGATCCCCGAGTACACGAGCCTCACACCCGACGCGCTCGACGCGCTCGAGCGGGCGGTGCGGGAGCGGCGCCGCGTGGCGCTGCGACGTCGCGGCACCGAGTACGTCGTCGTCGCCGAGCGGCTCGAGACCGTGGCGCGCGACGAGGCGCTCCAGGGCAGGCTGCCGATGACCGGCGAGCTGTTGGCGTTCCCGCTGCACGACCTCGAGTCGTTCGCGGTGCTGCCGTAACCGTGTTCACACGCCTGCTGGTGGGCCTGGACGGCAGCCCGCGCGCCGATGCGGCGTTCGAGCAGGCGGTGCTCCTGGGCGAGCGGTTCCGCAGCACGCTGATCGCGGCGTACGTACGCGAGGGCAGGCACGCGGCGGACGGAGCCGCCATGCTCGACCGGGCGCGGGAGCGGGTCCTGGCGGCCGGGCTCAAGGTCGAGACCGCGGGGCTCGAAGGCGATGCCGACGTCGAGCTGGCCACGCTTGCCAAGACCGTCGACGCGGTGCTGGTCGGGCGGCGCGGCGTCACGACGCAAGAGTCTGCTCTCGGGCCCACCGTCACCTCGTTGATCCGCATCGCGGAGCGCTGCGTCATCGTGTGCGGCGGCGTCCCGTCCCCGATGCGGTCGATCGCCGTCGCGTTCGACGGGCGCGAGACGAGCCAGCGCGCCCTGGAGCTCGCCATCCAGTTCGCCACGGTGGTGGAAAGCACCATCCATGTCATCCATGCCAGCGACGACCGCGAGGCGGGGCTCCTGGTGGTGGGCGCGGCCGAGGCGGCGTTGTCGATGCAGCGCGTGCCGTTCGTCACGCACGTCGAGCCCGGACGGCCGGGCGAGGTCGTCGCCCAGGTGATCAAGCGGACCCACTGCGACTCCCTGTTCGCCGGCGCCCACATGAGTCACGTCGACGGCCGGCCCAGCGCGGTCGTGGTGTCCCACGCGGAGGAGATCCTGCGGCACACCGACATCCCGGTGGTCATCCAGCCGTGACATGACCGGTGCCCCCGCGACCCGCGTCCTGGTGCACGCGGACGAGAGTTGCCTCGGCAACGGAACCGAGCCTCCCAACCCCGGCGGCAACGCCGCGCTGGTCGAGGCGCCGGCGGGCGACAGCGTGGCGCGGTGGGACCTGTACGAGTGCTCGCCCGACACGACGAATCAGAAGATGGCGCTCGCCGGCGCCATCGCGACGCTCGAGTGGCTGCACCGGCAATGGAAGCGCGCCCGCGTGGTCTACGTGTCGGACTCGGAATACCTGATCAAGGGCATGACCGAGTGGGTCCCGGGATGGATCGACCGCGGCTGGCGCCGCAAGGGCGGCGCGATCGAGAATCTCCCGCTGTGGCAGAAGCTGGTGCAGGCCGCGGCCGGCCACAGCATCGAGTGGCGCTGGGTGCGCGGTCACGCCGGTCACGCGAAGAACGAATACGCCAACGCGCTCGCGATGCGTGCCGCGGAGCGCCAGGCGCGCTCCAACGGCCTGGTGCCGTCGGGCTTCGACGCCTGGCTCGTACACGAGCGCACCCGCGGGCGGTATCAGGATTACGATCCCGACGGAGAGCTGCATGAGCGTAGCTAGGGACGGCGTGGCCGCGAACACTCACCCCCTCAACCTGGTGCCGAACGGTGCCGCGCCACCGCCGGTCGATCGGATCCCGCTGTACGAGGTGTACATGCGCATGGCCGA
>Ga0075436_100001822_pt1 | contig 14616 bp, 13 predicted proteins | sample RhiMethybrSRZTD5_FD_75303 | JGI IMG/M metagenome (GOLD analysis project Ga0075436, IMG submission 75303) | Populus rhizosphere microbial communities from Tennessee, USA - Rhizosphere MetaG P. TD hybrid SRZTD5 | ecosystem: Host-associated > Plants > Roots > Rhizosphere > Soil | place: USA...
TGTGGTTTTCAAACGCGCCCGATTTTTCACAACAGGCGACCCGGTATGCCGGAAGCTCGCCCGGCATCATCGAAACTGGAAACAGCAATTCACCCCCGCTCGCCTGCCACGGAAGTTCGCGGCCCTGCGCGTCCACCACGCGAAAGCCGTCGCGCCGGTCTCCGAACTTCGCCAGCGGCGCCGAAATCACTTCGTCGTAACGGCGGTAAATGCCGGTCGGCTCCTCCACCTGAACACTCCAGGTCTCGGCACACGCCAATGGCACGCATACCGGGAGGATCATCCAGATTCGGCGCATACGTTCTATCATAGAAGCTCGATATGAGTAATCTAGCGATTCTGGGTGGCGCCCCGCAGCGCACCCGTCCTTTTTCACCTTGGCCGCAGTACACGGCAGACGACCTGGCCCGGTTGCACACCGTGCTCGAGAGCCGCAACTGGGGCGGCTACCCGTTCCCCAACCAGCTCGCCAGCCAGTTCGCCCATGATTTTGCCGAATATCACGGCGCCAAGTATGGCTGTTGCGTCGTCAATGGCACGATCGCGCTAGTAGTGGCGCTCCAGGCCGCGGGAATCAAATTCGGCGACGAAGTCATTGTGCCCGCGTACACCTGGGACGGGACGGCCGCGGCCGTGCTTTTCGCCGGTGGAGTCCCGGTATTCGCGGATATAGATCCCGACACCTATTGCCTGGATATCGAATCCGCGCGCCGCGCCATCACGCCGCGCACGCGCGCCATCATCCCGGTGCACCTCGCTATGCGGTTCGCCGACATGGGCGCGCTACTCAAGCTGGCCCGTGAGAATAAGCTCGTAGTGATCGAGGACTGCGCCCACGTGCACGGCGGAGAATACCAGGGCCACGGCGCGGGGTCCGCGGGCGATCTCGGCTGCTTCAGCTTTCAATCCAGCAAGATCATGACGGCGGGCGAGGGCGGGATCGTGATCACCTCGCGCCTGGATTGCTTCGAGCTGGTGCAATCGATCGTGAATTGCGGCCGCGCCAGCGCTACCGATCAATTCAAGAAGCGCGTGATCGGCTCAAACTACCGCATCACCGAGTTTCAAGCAGCGCTTCTGCAAGGGCAACTCGAACAATTGCCCGAGCTCGCTGCCAGGCGTGTTCGCAACGCCACGCTGTTGACCAAGCGCCTTGCCGGGATCGACGGCATCAGCCCTCTGCCGCCGCAGCCCGGCCTGTCGCGCGAAGCCATCTACAACTACGTCTTTCGCTATCGACGGCCGGAGGTCACGCGCGACGTGTTTGTGGCTGCGCTCGACCGTGAAGGGATTCCATGCGACGGGCGGTTTTACGAACCGGTCTATCGCAGCGACCTGTTCCGCGTGAACCCGGAGGATTTTCCGCAGCTCAAAATCGGGCGCGAGAAAACTGTGGATTATAGCCATGACCACTGCCCGGTGGCCGAGCATGCCGCATACGAGGAATCAGTGTGGCTGCCGCAATTCCTGCTGCTGGGTGAGGAACAGGACGTGGAAGATATCGCCGGCGCGGTGCGCAAAGTGGTGACGAATCTCAAAGAGCTGGCGAGCGCCGATCCGCAATTGGCTGGGGTGAAATCGCTCAGCCGGGCGGAACGGCCGCGCATTGAAAAAGCCCGGAATTATTGACCTGTGTACCTCTCACTGAACAGCACGCTCGTGGCCGGCCGCGTGCCATGGCCGGAGTTTGCGCGTCTGGCGGCGAGAGTGGGATTTCCCGGCGTAGATGTTTCCACCTCGGGCGTCATCAAGGAAGGGCTCGACGCCACGCGCGCGCTGTTCAAGCAACTCAAAGTTACGCCGGCCGTCGCCGGCCTCCCGGTGGAATTCCGTAAAGACGAAGCAACTTTCCGGAGCGACCTCGCGAAGCTCGAGGAAGCCGCCCAGTTGGTGGCCGCCATCGGCTGCCCGCGCATGAACACCTACATCATGCCGTCGTCGGATCGGCCCAAGCCAGAACAGCGCAAGATTTACAAAGAGCGCCTGGGCGCGGCGGCGAACATCCTGGCGCGCTCCCACGTCCGGCTGGGACTTGAATTCCTGGGACCGCTCCACCTGCGCAAGATGTTTCCATATGAGTTCATATGGCGCATGGACGAAATGCTGGAGTTTGCGAAGGAATGCGGACCGATGGTGGGCCTGGAGCTGGATTCGTGGCACTGGCATCACGCCGGCGCGACGGTGAAGGACATCATCGCGGCCGGAAAAGACAATATCGTCAACGTGCAGGTGAATGATTCGCCCCAACTGCCGCCGGATCAGATTCGGGACGACGAGCGGCTGATGCCGGGTGAAGGTGTGATCGATCTGGTCGCCTTCTTCGGCGCGCTGAAAGAAATCGGCTACGACGAAGGCGTCAGCCCGGAGGTTTTCGGGCGAGGCTTGAAGAACATACCGCCTGAGGAAGGCGCACGTCTGGGTCTCGAAACCACGCGCGCCGTAATGCGCAAGGCGGGTGTCGCCTAGCCGGCCATGCTCGAACACCTGCTCACCGAGCAACCCAATCCCGCGTCGGAGGGAATCGATGCGCTCCCGATCGCCGAGATCCTCCGCGTGATCAATGGCGAAGATCGGAAGGTGGCGGAGGCGGTTAGCCGGGAGCTGCCGGCCATTGCGCGAGCGGTGGACGCGATTGTGGATGCGTTCGAGCGCGGCGGGCATCTGATCTACATTGGCGCGGGAACCAGCGGGCGGCTGGGCGTGCTGGATGCCTCGGAATGTCCGCCCACGTTCAATGTGCCGCCGGAAATGGTGCGGGGCATCATGGCGGGGGGCGAAGCGGCGCTGGCGCGCGCTACCGAGACCACAGAAGATGATCCCGCGATCGGCGCGCACGACTTGCGGCAGAGTGGATTCGCGGCAAGCGACGTGCTGGTTGGAATTACGGCGAGCGGGCGCACGCCTTATGTTCTGGGCGCCGTCGCCGAGGCAACTCGCATGGGAGCATTGACCATCAGCATCAGTTGCACACCGGATTCGGAGCTGGCGCGCGCGGTGAAGGTGCCTATTACGTTGCTCGTCGGACCCGAAATCGTGGCAGGTTCGACACGGATGAAGGCGGGAACAGCCACTAAGATGGTTCTTAATATGCTCACCACCGCCAGCTTTATCCGGATGGGCTATGTGTTCGGAAATTTGATGGTGAATGTACAGCCGAAAAATTCTAAGCTGGCCGATCGCGCGCGCCGCATAATCGCCCGGGCGGCGGGCGTATCGTACGAGCGGGCGGACGAACTGCTGAAGACCGCGGGCGGCAACGTGCCCACCGCTATCGTGATGGCCAAAGCGGGCGTGGACCGGGAGAACGCCGCACGGCGACTGGCGGCTGCACGCGGGCGCGTCTCGGAGGCGCTGCGGGGATCAGACCATGGATAAATTCGTAGTGAAAGGTGGAATTCCTCTGCGCGGCGAGATCGCGACGGGCGGCGCAAAAAATTCGGCGCTGCCGGCGCTGGCCGCGACCCTGCTCACCGGACAACCGGTGGTGCTCAGTCGCATTCCGCAGGTGCGCGACGTCCGCACCATGCAGAGGCTGTTGGTTGACATCGGCGCGAAGGCGGAAACCGACGGGGAGTGCCTGCGCATTCAGGTGGCGGATGTGCGCTCGCCAGAAGCGCCTTACGAGCTGGTGAAGACCATGCGCGCCTCGAGCCTGGTGCTGGGTCCCCTGGTGGCACGCGCTGGCCGCGCTCGCGTCTCGCTCCCGGGCGGCTGCGCCATCGGCGCGCGTCCCATCAACCTGCACCTGGCGGGGCTGGAACAACTGGGCGCGCAAATCCAGCAGACCCACGGATACATCGAAGCGGTTGCGCCCCAGGGACTGCGCGGCGCTACCGTCCGCTTCGAGCGCATCACCGTCACCGGCACCGAGGACCTCATGATGGCCGCCGTGCTGGCGCGCGGCGAAACCGTAATCGAGAACGCCGCGCGCGAGCCCGAAGTTACCGATCTGGCGTCGCTGCTCGGAAAGATGGGCGCGCAGATCGAGGGGGCAGGAACCTCGACTATCCGGATTCAGGGCGTCGAGCGACTGGGGGGCGCGGAGCACACCATCATTGCGGACCGCATCGAGGCCGGCACGTTCCTGGTAGCCGGCGCGATTACGGGCGGCGATTTGACCGTGACGGGCTGCGTGCCGGAACACAACACCGCGCTCATCGCCAAACTTCAGGCTGCCGGCGCGGATGTAATCGAACTCGACGCCTCGACGTTGCGCGTGCGGTCGGAAGGCGGGTTGCGCTCGGCCGACGTCACCACCGCAGAGTACCCGGGCTTTGCGACCGACCTGCAAGCGCAATATATGGCCCTGATGACCCAGGCCGAGGGCATCGCCATCATTACTGAGACAATCTTCGAGAACCGGTTCATGCACGCGCAGGAGATGGCGCGCATGGGTGCGAATATCCGGCTGGAAGGAAGCCAGGCTATTGTAGCGGGACGCAAGGAACTGACCGGCGCCGGGGTGATCGCCTCCGACCTGCGGGCCAGCGCCTCGCTGGTGCTCGCAGCCCTGGTGGCGCGCGGCGAAACCGTGATCGACCGCGTGTACCACATCGACCGGGGTTATGAGAAAATCGAGGGGAAACTGGCGGCGGTCGGCGCACAGATCCAGCGAGTCGAATAGCTGCCCGGATACTCCCATGACGCACAATCCAGGGTTTCTCAAACTGGTCGACGATTCGAAAACGCGCATCAGCCAGATCGACATCAACGGATACAAGAAGATGCTGGCCCAGGGCCAGAGGCCGTTGCTCATTGATACACGGGAGGATAACGAGTGGGCCGCGGGACACGCGGCGGCAGCCGTTCATCTTTCCAAAGGCATTATCGAGCGGGATATCGAGACCAAGGTGCCGGACAAGAGCACGATCATGGTGCTTTATTGCGGCGGCGGTTTCCGCTCGGCGCTAGCGGCGGATGCTCTGCAGAAGATCGGCTACACCAACGTGATTTCGCTGGACGGCGGTTGGCGCGCCTGGCAGCAGTCGGGAATGCCCGTCGAGCGTTAATGGCTCACCACTGCAGGATCAGGTGGATGCAGCGCCATACCACATAGCAGAACACGACGAGTTCGAGAGTGCGAATCAACTTCTCCACCGCGCCGCCGAGAAATTCGAAGCGCAGCATCATCCCGCAAAGCAGACCACCCAGCACCCAGTAGTTATCCAGCGTGTAGGCGTAACCACGCCAGTAGCTGACCAGGAGGAGGTAGTAGGCCATAAGCCAATTAGTGTCGCCACCCGCCGCCACTCTCTTGGCTGCCGCCAACAGCGTCGCCGCCATAAGGAACAACGTGACGATATTGAAGGACGTAATCTGGAAATACATCGGTGCGACCCACCGGCCGGGCTCAGAACGCGAACGTAACACTCACTATGCGGCCTATCGTGCAACCCACCTGACAGGTGAGCGCCCGGTGCCGGCGCGATCACCTTGCTGGAAACTGGCTGAAATAATCGGCAGCCGCCCATGGCCTGCCAAGCCTGTCATCATTTTCCTCATCTCTGCAGCTCCACGGCGGCGAAGGGCGGGTGCCGGTCAGCCCAGCTGCGCCCTTCGCCTCCCGGTTGGCCTTTGATCTATTCGGCGCTTTTGCGGCGCCGCAACACGATCACGCCCAAAAAAACTAGCGCAAAAACAGCGCATAACAGGCGAATCATCGAGTTATCCATATTCGGCTCTCCTTTCCACCAAGTTCCGATTGGCGCTACATGTTGACCATCATGGGGATGAGTTCGCGCACGATTTTCACCAACACGGGCCCCACCGTTACCACGAACAGCGACGGCAGAATACAGAAAAAGATCGGGAATACCAGCTTGACGCCCAGCTTGGCGGCCTTCTCCTCGGCCTGCTGGCGGGTCTGTACGCGCATGTATTCGGAGTGGCCCCGGAGGCTTTGCGCCACGCTGGTGCCGAAGCGGTCCGCCTGCACCAATACCGCCACCAGCTTCTTTACTTCTTCCACCCCCGTGCGGTCGGCCAGGTTGCGCAGAGCTTCGGCGCGGCGGGCACCGGCCTTCATCTCCAGGTTCATGAGGCCGAATTCCCCGCTGATCTCAGGATGCGCAAACTGCAGTTCCTTGGCGACCTGCACGATGGCCTGATCTAGGCCCAGGCCGCTTTCGACGCATACCACCATGAGGTCGAGGGCATTCGGAAGTCCCCGGCGAATCCGCTTCTGGCGCCTTGCCGCCGCGCGGCGCACGTACTCGTTGGGGCCGAAAAACCCCGCCGCGAACGATGCCACCACGATCAGGATTTTGGTGCTGGGGTTGGCGTCGAACTTGGCGGTCGCAGCCACGGCTACCAGAAGCAGAATCACGGACAGAATCACCTTCGATCCGTACAACATCTTGAGCGCATTGGGGCCGCGAAAACCGGCCCGCATCAGCCGGCGCGCCATCACCGTCGAGTCCTTGGGGGCCGAAGGCACCAGGGTTCCCAGCTTCTTGACCAGTTCGCGCCAGGCGAGCGAGGGATGGCTGATGGACACTTGCGCCTCGACCGACGCTGCCGCGGTGACGCGGTCGATGGCGGCTTTGGGCCGGACCCACAGTTGCATCCCGAGCGTGGCTCCGATGGCCGCAATCAACACGAAAACGAACATGGAGACCAATAACATTTGTCAAACCTCGATGGAAACGATTTTCTTGATCACGGCGTAACCCATCAGTTGCAGCCCGATAGCGCCACCCATCATCCAATGCCCGGTTGGATCATGGACGAAGAACATGATGTACTGCGGGTTTACGTAGAACATGATGACTGCCACCGCCGCCGGGATCAGCGAGAGCGCCGTCCCCGTCATGCGGCCGTGCGCGCTGATGGCCCGTATGCGGCCGCGCAGTTTGAAACGCTCCCGGATCAGATATGCCAGCTTGTCCAGAACCTCGGCCAGGTTGCCTCCCGTGCGCTTCTGCAGCAGCACGGCCGAGACGAAGAACTGTACGTCCAGCAGCGGAATGCGCGCGGCCAGCTTTTCGAGCGCCACCTCTAGCGGCAGACCCAGGTTCTGCTCGTCAAACGTGCGCCGGAACTCTCCGGCCAGGGGTTCGTCGAACTCCAGGTGCAGCATCTCAAGCGAGACGGAGAATGCATGTCCCGCGCGCATGGCGCGCGCCACGAACTCCAGGGCTTCCGGGAACTGGTCTTCGAACTTGCGCAGGCGCTGCCGGCTCTTTCGCAAGACATACAAGACGGGCAAAGCCCCCCCCAGCGGCCCAATGAGAAAAGCGGCGCGGTCCAAGGGCGGCGGCAGCAGGTACCAGGCCGCCGCGAAGGCGCACAGGAAACAGCCGGCAATCAAACGAACCAGGCGCATCACCGGCCAGCGAAGGCCAGCGTGTTCCAGTAGCTGCTTCAGGCTGTGCCCGAGCCGCAGCCGTCGCAGCAATTCCAGACCCATGCGGTCTTTCGGTCTATCCGGGTTCTGCATGAGCGCCGGCGCAGTGTCTTTGCGCTTGGACTTGGTGCCGGTGCTGCCCAGCAGGCGGCTCTTGATGCTGTCCAGGTCGGAACGCCGCATGCGGCTGTCCAGCAGGAAATAGCCGCCGGCGGTGGCGAGCACCACGACCACGAAGCTGACGAAAACCAGGACCATGAGCTTCAAATCTCCATTGACTGGTCGAACAGATCCGGGGAGAGCCGGATGCCGGCGGCCAGCAGCTTCTCGGAAAACTTAGGGCGGATGCCGGTCGCCGAGAACCGGCCCAGCACCTTACCCTCGGCGGAAACACCACGCTTCTCGAAAACGAAGATGTCCTGCAAAGTCACCATGTCGCCCTCCATGCCCGTCACTTCCGTGATGTTGACTACACGGCGCGAGCCATCGCTCAATCGCGCTGCCTGCACCAGCACCTGGACCGCGGACGCGATCTGCTGCCGAACGGAAACCATCTGCATGTTGGCATTGGCCAGCGACACCATGACCTCCAGCCGCGAGATGGCGTCGCGCGGGCTATTGGCGTGTACGGTGGTCAGCGAGCCGTCATGACCGGTGTTCATGGCCTGCAGCATGTCGAGCGCCTCCTCGCCACGCACCTCGCCCACCACGATGCGGTCGGGCCGCATGCGCAAGGCGTTGACCAGCAGTTGCCGCTGGCGCACCGCCCCCTGGCCCTCCAGGTTGGCCGGGCGGGTCTCGAGCCGCGCCAGGTGCGGCTGTTTGAGCTGCAACTCCGCCGCATCTTCTATGGTGACAATACGCTCTTTGGGCGAAATGAAGGCCGACAGCGCGTTGAGCAGCGTGGTTTTCCCGGCGCCGGTTCCGCCGGCGATGACGATGTTCAGCTTGGCCTTGACCGCCGCCTCGAGCAGATCCATCATTCCCGGCATCAAGGCCTTTTTTTCCACCAGGTCCGCCGGCATGAGCTTGTCGGTGCCGAAACGCCGGATCGACAACAGCGGGCCATCCACGGCCAGCGGCGGTACGATGGCGTTCACGCGCGAGCCGTCGCTCAGGCGCGCGTCCACCATGGGGTTGGATTCATCCACCCGCCGTCCCACCTGCGAGACGATCTTGTCGATGATGCGCAGCAAGTGTCCGTTGTCGCGGAAACAAACGTTGGTCGGCTCGAGCAGACCTCTGCGCTCCACGAACACCTGCTTGTAGCCGTTTACCAGGATGTCGGAAATGGTAGGATCCTGCAGAAGCGGCTCGAGCGGCCCCAGGCCGAATACCTCGTCGAGAACCTCTTCTGAGATCTGCTGCCGCTCGATCGAGCTAAGCAAAGTCGGTTCGCCGTCGATCAGTGAAATCACCGCCTGCCGCACTTCGCCGCGCACTCTCTGGTTATCGATGGTGGCCAGCGCCTCCAGGTTGATTTTGTCGAGCAACTTGCGGTGCAGCGTGAACTTCAGTTCCTGGTACTCGGGACGGAGAACGTTCTTGTTTCGCCCGGAGTTGCGCAGCAAGCGCTGATCCCAGGTCATCTCCTGGGCGGGTTTCACATCCTGGGTCGTGGTCGGCATGGGTGGTGTCCTTTAAGCACTGGTTTTCAGACCGCTGTTTCGACAGACGGCTCGGCTGCCGGCGCCTCGGCGCGACGCGGCTGGGAACAGATAGTCTGGGCAAATTCCCACAGAGCGCGCTCGAGCGCGCATGGCCCGATCGGCTGGCCGGCGCTCAACGCCTTGTGCAGGGAAAGGTAATCGTTGGGAAAGGTTGCATAGACCGGCGCCCGGAAAATCTTGGCCATGGCTTCCAGGGTCACGTGATCGGCCCTTCCGGCGCGGTTCACGATCGCGTGAAAGTTCTCCAGGCTCAATCCGATCTGCGCCAGCAACGATACGGCTTTGCGCGTCAGGTGGAGGCTGGGCAATTCAGGGGTGGTCACTAGAAACCCGTATTCTGATTCCGGCAAAATCAGCAGGCTGAGGCGCTCGAATACCGTGGGCAGGTCCACGATCACCCAGTCGTAGACGGGGCGCGCGCACTCGAGGATCTTCCGCAACTTAGAAGGGTCCGGGTAGCCGACCGACAGCCCTCCGGGCGACGGCAGCACGTCGACCCCGCCCTTGCGCTGTATGAGGGGCGCCCAGGATTCAGGCGTGGCGCGCAACGTATTGGCCTCGACAGCGTGCAACGCTTCGGCCAGCGATGGGGTTTCCGGCAGCTTGAAAAGCAGCCGCATGGTACCGCTCGACAGCGCAAAATCCACCAGCAGAATGCGCTGTCCGGTAACTTCATGCAGGGCCAGTGCCGTATGTGCGGCAAGCGTCGAAGCGCCTGATCCCGGCTTGGCGCTGGCAAATGTCACCAGCCTTCCGCGGCGGGCTTCTGTCCAGTCCTCGCCGGGAAACAAGCTGGCAATTCGCGTTACGGTCTCGCACTGCTGCTCGGCGGTAAAGGGAGCGTAAAGAAATTCCGCCGCACCGGCCCGCAAGCACTCGAGCAGCGCCCCGGCGTCGTTGGCAACGTGCAGCGCGATGACCGGAACCGGCAAGGCGCCGCTGGCAACCGCTTCGATGAGCGCGGTGGCCTGGGGAAGATTCGCAGACACGTCCAGCAACACCACCTGGGGCCGCCCGTCGCGCAGTTGTGCTTCCAGTTTGGCCGCGGTGGGGTAACTGGTCCACTCCGCAACGATCTGAAAAGCCCGGCTCTCCGGCAGCGCACGCAGAAACTGCTGCGCCAGACTCCGGTTGGGCAGGATAGCCAGCGCCGTGAGCTGCTTGCGCCCGGCCGGACTGTCCGATTGGGAGTGGTGGGCTGGCATGCGGACTGGCGCTCAGCGGGCGCGTCCCTCCACCGGGGATTTCTTGGCGGGGCCCGGGACCGCCGCGGGCTTGGTCTCATCTGCTGGCAGAAACGCCCTGGGCATGTACGGCAGCGGCTTGGGATCCGTGCGCGACAACGGATAGATGCTCTCCGGTGTCACCAGCACGACCAGCTCGGTCTTGGCTCGGCTTATCGAACGGCTCTTGAATAACGCCCCCAGAATCGGAATTTGCGCCAACCCCGGCACCTGCGACAGGTTTTCGGTCACCCGGTCGTCCAGCAGCCCGGCGATGACGAAGCTCTGCCCCTCCCCCAGTTCGACATCGGTTTCCATGCGGCGCGTGGCGAGGGCCGGAATAGTGAAGCCCGAAAACACAACCGCGTTGGTCAGGTCAATGGTTGAGACCTCGGGCTTGACGTGCATCTTGATGGTATGGTGGGCTGTCACCTGCGGCAGAAAATTGAGCTTGATGCCGAACTCGCGGAACTGAATGGTGATGGCTCCGGCGTTGGCGCCACCTTGCACCACCGGCACCGGAAACTCGCCGCCTACCAGGAAGCTGGCTTCCTTTCCATTGGTCGTCACCAGGTTTGGCTCCGCCAGGATCTGCAGCAGCCCCTTGGTCTGCAGGTCCTTGATGATCACTCCCAGGTTCAGGTCAGGGCGAAAGGCGAAGATGTTCAGCGCGTCGCTCAGCGAGAAGCTGGTGGATTTCCCGGTAATGGCGGATCCAATCGTCCCCGCTACCGGGCTCGGAATAACGCTTGAAAATTGCTGCGTGCCGATGCTGCCGAAGGTGTTGAGCGCCCCCGTGGAAAGCAGGTTCACGCCGAAGCTATTCGCCACGTTGCGGTCGATTTCGGCGAATGTCACACGTAACACGATCTGCTTGTCGGCGCCCGGCGGCACGACCTGCAGGTTGTTCACCACGGTCTTCGCCACGGGAGCGATAAGCGCCATCGCCCGGTCGGCCACGCCCTGGTTGCTCGCGCGCCCCACCAGCGCCAGCGCGTCGCGGTCGGCCCGTACGTCGATGGCTTCCTCGGGAAAGGTCTCCTTCAGCAGCCGCCGAATCGGCTCGAGGTCTCTTTCCACGGTGACCATATACATGGTGCGGTCACCGGCCTTCGACCAGATCACCAGGCTAGACAGCCCCGCCGCCTTGGCGTTGACCAGGATTTCACGCAAGGTGACGGCCACCGCGTCCACCACCTCGGGATTGCTGATCGAGATACGAGCCACATCGGCGGTCCGGTCGAGCACCAGGCTCCGGCCGACGCTCAGCTTCATCTCCTCGGCTCCGGGCGCTCCGGACGCCATGGCAACGGCCAGTGTCACGGCCGGCAGCCAGCGGCTGAAAGCCGCCCTTGCAGATCTTGCTGGATGCTTGCGATTCATGACGATCTCACTTCGCTCCTTCGGATTTCGTGGCGCCCACCGCTTCCACCGTGCGCTGGTTGCCGCGGATGACGACCACCTGATCGGGCACCGCTGCCGGTTGGGGAGGCGGAGGAGCCGTATGGGCAACCGCGACCCGGGGCGCAGCTTTCACGGGCACGTCCACCTTGACGGGCCGCAGGCCATAGAGATCCCCTGTTTGGCGCCCGGGCGTATGTTCGGTGGCTAGATCCATCCCGTTTCGCAGTACTAGTTGAATGCGGCCTTCATTGCCCGCGAGGGTCAGGGTCTCGGCCTGCTCGGGTGTCACGAGCAGGGTAACGACCGGTGTATTGATGGCCTTGCCGCGGGATTCCGGCTCGAGAGTCGTGCCCGCCGACAGCACGATGATGTTCTGCAGGACGGTGGCCGTGATGGTCCCGTCAAATTTCGGCGGACGTCCGGTCACCAACACATCCACGCGCATGCCCGGCAATACGAATCCGGCGACACCCACCACATCGTTCACCCGCACCGATACGGCGCGCATCCCCGGCGGGATGATGGGCGCCAGGCCCTGGCCGCTTCCCCGGGCCGCTAAGCGGCCTTCGAGCACGGGCTCGTCGAGAAGGATATTGCTCACCACCGGCCGGTCGATCACTTCTTCGACCTTCGAGAAGCCGCCGCGCGGAAACAGGCTGGCGGGCATCTTGGTGATCTTCAGCTCTTCGCGCCTCACGGTTGTGCCCACCGGCAGGGGCTGGGCCGCCGTTATCAGGTCGCGCAGCTCGACCTGCTTGGGTCTGCCGCGGGCCGACATCTGGTAGAACACCGCGGACACGACCAGCGCCAGCACGATGCTCATCGCTAAAACCATTAAGAATCTTCGATCCATAGTTCACTCTTTGTGTTCGGTCGTTACCCCAGGGCCAGCTCCGCCAGCCATACTCCTGCGACAATGGCCGGCGCGTAAGGAATCGCGTCGGTGTGCCCACGCTCGCCACTACTCTGCTCCCCGGGCCGGCGCCGCGCCCGCACCGCCAGGGCGACGGCATAGGCCCCGGCCATCAGTCCGCCAACCACCGCCGCAATCCACGCGGCGCAGAAAATCGCGCCCGGACCGAGCAGGCTGCCGCATCCCGCCATCAACTTCACATCTCCGCCACCCATGCCGTTGCACAGGTAAAAAATGAGGAAAACGGCCAAGCCCGACGCTGCCCCCAGAACCGCAACGACAGCGCCGTGCCAACCCTGCTGCCAGGAGTGCAGAACAACGCCAGAGACCATCGCGGCTCCCGAAATCCAGTTCGAAATGCGCCGTCGCGCGATATCTTCCGCCACCGCCGCGCACCCCACGGCCAATAGGACCAGGCCCTGCGCAGTCATGAGGGTTTCCTGTCCCCAGAGGCTCGCTCCCGCCCGTTTTCCATCAATGGGGGCGCCAGAAATCCCGAGGCCAGCGCGAATTCCGCCAGGCGCTCTCCCGACGGCAGCCGCCAAGCATCCTGCGGGCGGCGTTCCGGTTTCTTTGCTTTTGGCTGCGCTGACCGGCGTGTGGCCTGCTTAGTCGTCACTGGCTTTGGCTCCTGGTATTCTTTCGGTGGAATCGGGCTTTTGGTTTAGCCGTATCTCAGAATTCCTTACCAGGACGACCGCCTGCCGGTCCAGGTAGCGGACCTGCCATCCCGGGTGCCGCATCATCAATTGCGCCAGCGGCCACTCGAGCGGAACCAGCGCCAGATCAAAACCGTAGGCACCGACCAGCCTCTCCCAATCGGGTGCTCCGTTCATCAAATCCAGGTACTCGCGGCCGATTACCGGGCCGTAAAAGTCGCTCCGGCCGTCCACAAAAACCCGCACCCGGGGGTAGAACCGGTAGATGAGATAGTCGGCCCACTGATCGGAAGTCAGGATGCGCGGCAGCTTGCCGCTTGCGGGCGCGAACGCCGCGGTATTACGATCGATGGCCGTCACGGGGAATTTGTTGGCCGGAAAATCATGCGGCCCCTGCCAGGGCAGCGCAGCCAGAAGTACGACCGGGACCACGGCCCAGAGGCTGGTCCGCTCCGGCGCCGCCGAGAAATCGTGCAGGCAACCGCGCAGGGCTCCGACAGCCGAGCGACGGCTGAAACCGGGGCTCCAGAGTAGCCACAGCCGGCTGGCGGCGCAGGCGCAGGTAGGCGCGGCCACGATGACGTACAAGGGCACATGCCGCGCCGAAGCCAGTGCCGCGTGCGCCCAGAACACGATCAGTAGCAACTCCCAGAGCCGGCGCTCGCGAAACAGAATAGGCGCCAGCGCTAGCCCAGCGAAGAGCAGGACTTCGAATTGCAGCATGCTCTCCGAGCGGAACCGTGGTGACTGGAACTCGTCCACCACCTGCCGGATCCAGTCCGAACTCAGATAGCGCGCGATATGCTCATGCAGGCGCCAGCCGTACGGGTTTACCAGCGTCCCAAGCGCACACGCCGTGATGAGCAGGCTATAGCGCCGCGTAGGGCGGAAGCGCCCGGGAGTGTCAGGGGGTTCGAGAACCGCTTTCCAGGCGCAGCCGGTCGTCACGAGGGCGAGACACACCATCCCGGCGAGAAATCCCCCATGCAGGTTGGCCCACAGCGCCATGACCGGCACCAGCCACCAGATTGCTTGCGAGGGGCGACGCTGGTCCCGCTCCAGCATCCAGAGCGTCACCGTCAGCCCCAGCAGGGTGAAAATGTGGGGCCGCGCCAGGTAATGCACGGTCGAGGCGCCAGCCGCCAGCAGGGTCGCGAACAGCGCCGCCAGCACGTTGGCGCCCCGCCAGCGGATGTAGCGATAGAGCAGCGTCACCGCCAGCGAAAGAGTCAGCCCGGTGAATGCCACCACGCCTTTCAGTCCCCAAGCGCGGTCGAGCAGGGCGAACGCGACGTCCGCCAGCCACTCCCACGCGAACCAGGGTTGGCCCGCTTTACTGAACGAAAATAAATCCTGCGTCGGGACCGAACGCGTGTCCAGGATGTATTCGCCGGTTCGGATG
>Ga0075436_100001823_pt1 | contig 14608 bp, 8 predicted proteins | sample RhiMethybrSRZTD5_FD_75303 | JGI IMG/M metagenome (GOLD analysis project Ga0075436, IMG submission 75303) | Populus rhizosphere microbial communities from Tennessee, USA - Rhizosphere MetaG P. TD hybrid SRZTD5 | ecosystem: Host-associated > Plants > Roots > Rhizosphere > Soil | place: USA...
TCGGGGCGCACGATCCCGTCCTTGAGCGGCCGCAGGATCTCGTAATCGCCGCAGGCCAGCGTGAGTTCGACAGCAGTGGGCATGAATGTCTCCAGCTTGAAAGCGTCATCGCCCGCGCAAGCGGGCGATCCAGTACTCGTGGCGGCGCGGCTATGTCGTGACTTGACGGCCGGCGGCGGTGCTTACTGGATTGCCCGCTTGCGCGGGCAATGACAGATGTGGATGGGCTCTTGAAACACAACGGCCGCAACCATGCGGGTTGCGGCCGAGGCGATCAAGACCTGTCTGAGCGCAGAACGGGCGTCGTCACACCGCGGCGGCTGCCGAGGTGATCCACTGCTCCAGCTTCTGCTTCGGCGCGGCGCCGATCTGGCGTGAGGCGAGCTCGCCGTTCTTGAACATCATCAGGGTCGGGATCGACATGATCCCGTACTTCTGCGCCGTCTTCGGGTTCTCGTCGACGTTGAGCTTGACGACCTTCACCTTGCCGGTGAGCGAGGTGGCGATCTCCTCGAGCGCGGGCGCGATCATCTTGCAGGGGCCGCACCACTCGGCCCAGAAATCGACCACGACGGGCTCGTTCGACTTCAAGACCTGCGTTTCGAAATCCGCGTCGGATACCTTTGCCACGCCCATGGTCGACCTCATTCCGTTGGGGAGCGGGCGAATCCGGCCCGCGAAGGAGAGCAGAACCTATGGAGCGCCACCTGAAGCGTCAAGGCGCGCTCACGCGGAGGTGACGCGCGCCAGCGCACGATCCAGAAGGTCGGACGAAATCTCCATCAGATCAGGTACATCGGTCCACACCAGCACGGCCCGCACCGGCGTGTCCGGGTAGAGCCTCGCGACCACCGCCCGATAGAGCGCGAGCTGCCGGACATAGGCGTCCGGAACCTCCGCGAGGCTGCGCGGCGCCGGCCGGTTGGTCTTGTAGTCGGCGATCAGCACCGCCTCGGGCGTGACCGCAATCCGGTCGATCTGGCCGGACACCGCGAGCGGCGTGCGGCCGGCCCGATGGAGGCGCCCGACGACCGGCACCTCGGCGCGGCTTCCGGGCGAGAAGAGCGGCGCAAATCGCGGCTCGGACAAGAGCCGCAGCACCGTCGCGACCAGGCCCTCCTGCTCTGCCGGCGCAAGATCGGCGGCGGCGCGCGCCACATGGCGGCGCGCCGCCTCGGCGCGGCAGTCGGGCGCGATCTCCGGCAGCGACTGCATCAGCCGATGGATCAGCACGCCGCGCCGCATCGCGTTGCGGCGCGCTTCAACGCTGCCGCCCGATCGGTCGCGCCACACCGGCGTCTCGTCCTCGGACGGCGTGACCACGACCGGGGCGACCGCTTCCGCCGGCACGTCGCGCCTGAGCCAGCTGGGACGCTCGACCGCCGCCGCCGCCGCGGGCGCCGGCATCACCAGCGCGAGCTCGCTGTCGGCGACCTTGCGATACCGCCAGATCTGCGCCTCGCCTTCGCCGACGACGGAAAATCCTTCGCAGCCCTGCAAGCCCTGCAGGATCAAATCGTACCAGCAGCCGGACGGACGTTTCCGCTCGCCCTCGTAGCCGGCGACGATCAGCCGGTCGGCGGCGCGCGTCATCGCCACATAGAGGAGCCGGCGGTATTCGTTTTCCGATTCGCCGAGCGTGCGCGACCGGGCGTGCGCGACCGGACGGGGATCGTTCGCCTTGCGTCCGGCCCACACCAGGCGGTCGGGCGTGTCCGGAGCGGCGCGCTCCGCGGGAAGCGCGATCAGCCGCGGCGGCCGTGGTCCGGCCGGCTGCGAGGTGGTGTCGGCGAGGATCACCAGCGGCGCCTCGAGGCCCTTGGCGCCATGCACCGTCATCACCCGCACCTCGTCGCGGCTGATCTCCATGTCGCGCTTGATCTCGGTCTGCGCGGTGCGCAGCCAGGCCAGGAATCCCTGCAGCGAGGGTGGCTCGCGCCGCTCGTAATCGAGGGCAAGCGCGAGGAACTCGTCGAGCGCATCGGTCGCCTCGTGGCCGAGCCGGCGCAGCACATTGGCGCGTCCACCTCCCGGCCCGAGCAGCCAGGCGTAGAAGCCGAACGGCGTCGCGCCGCGTGCCATCGCGGCGCAGCGATCGACGAGATCGGCCGCGGCCGCGAAGCGGTCATCCTCCTTGGCGCGAGCGACAAGCGCCGCGCGCAGCGTGCCCTTGCGCTCCCAGGCAAGCGCGAAGAGTTGCTCTTCGCTCAGCCCGAACAGCGGGCTCTTGAGCGCGATCGCCAGTGCAAGGTCGTCGTGCGGCAGGAGCAGCGCGTCGCCGAGCGCCATCAGGTCGATCACCGCCACGTGCTCGGTCAGCACGAGCCGGTCGGCGCCCGCGACCGCGATGCCCTTCTCCTTGAGTGCGCGGATGATCGCCTCGAACAGCGCGCCGCGCTGGCGCACCAGCACCAGCACATCGCCGGCGCTCATCGGCTTCCTCTCGCGGCCGAGCGGCTCGCGGGCGCGAATCCCCTGCGCGATGGTGTCGGCGATCCGCCGCGCCAGGCGCACCTGCGGGCTCGTCTGCAAAACCGCGTCGAACGGCGCGTCCCAGCCCTCCATCTCCTCCCGCTCGAGCGGCCGCACCAGCGGCCAGATCTCGACCAGGCCCGGGGCAGCATCGGGCAGCCATTCGTGCGGTGCGATTCCGCTCTCGTCCGCGGTGACGCCTTTATAGACGGCCGGGGCGCGAAAAACTTCGTTCACGGCGCCGAGCACGTTCGCGCCCGAGCGGAACGAGTGGTGGAAGCGCACGAAGCGCCAGTCGAGCCCGGTGGCGAGAAAATCCCGTTCGAAGTGGCGGCGCATCTCGTCGAACTTGCGCGGCACCGCGCCCTGGAACGAGAAGATCGACTGCTTCTCGTCGCCGACCGCGAATAGGGTGCGTCCCGCCTCGCGCGCCCCGGCGCCGGCCGCGAATTCCGCCACCAGCCGGCCGATGATCTGCCATTGCGGCTCGCTGGTGTCCTGCGCCTCGTCGATCAGCACGTGATCGATGCCGCGATCGAGCTTGTAATGCACCCAGGTCGGATTGATGGTCTCGAGCAGGCGCACAGTCTTGGCAATGAGGTCGTCGTAGTCGAGCAGGCCCCGGCGCTCCTTCTCGGCGCGGTAGCGCTTGATCACGGCGGCGCCGATCGTCAGCAGCGCCGCGGTGCGGTCGCGGCTGATCACGGCATTGCGCCGTTCGAGCAGCGCGCAGACGCGCCCCTGGACTTGCGTGAGCCGCTCGGCAAGCTCGGGGTACTTGCCGCGCAGCCCGACGGTGATCAGGGCTTTGCGCGGTTCGAAGTCCGTCTTGAGGAAGATCGACAGGTACGCATCGATGCGCGCCTGCCCGCGCGCCGCGAGCGCTGCCCGGAAGACGTCACCCAGCTTGCGGTCGTTGGTCGAGCCTTGGTGGCACAGCGCCGCGACGGTGGCCCATTCCGATGACGGCAGCCCCGTGCCTTCGATGAGCTCGTGGTCGATGCGCGCCAGGTCGTCCGCCGGTTCGACGCCGAGTGCGCGCGACAGCTCGTCGATCGCCTCGCGCACGCCGCCCGCGCGGCCGATCCAGCGGTCGACCTCGTCGCGGCGGTGCATGAGCTCGCGCACGACGTCACGGAAGGTGACATCGGCGGCCGATGCGATCGCGGTGGACAGCGCTTCGGCGAGCGGGGTGCCCGGCGCCCGCGTCGCCTCGAGCAGCACCGCCATCGTGGCGCCGTCGATGAGCTCGCTTTCGGCGCGGTCGTCGAGCACCGAGAAGCGCGCCGGCACATTGGCCTCGAACGGGAATTGATGCAGCAGCCGGGTGCAGAACGCGTGGATGGTCTGCACCTTGAGCCCGCCCGGCGTGTCGAGCGCGGACGCAAAGAGACGGCGGGCGCGGGCGCGCTGGGCGGGACCGATCGCGGTTTCGCCGATCGCGCGCATCTCGCGGTCGAGCGCCGCGTCGTCGAGCGCGATCCAGTGGGCGAGGGTGTCGAACACCCGCGCCGCCATGTTGGCGGCGGCCGCCTTGGTGAAGGTGATGCAGAGGATCTTCATCGGATCGGTGCCGGCGAGCAGGAGCCGGATCACCCGCTGCGCCAGCACGTGCGTCTTGCCGGCGCCGGCATTCGCCGACACGAAGGCGGAGACCTGCGGATCGGAGGCGTCGATCTGCTGCCGCCGCACCGGCTCCGGAATGGCGCGCGCGCCGCTCACGCCTCGCCCTCCACCGCATCGCCGGTCGCCGACCACTCCTTGACGCGGGCGAGGTCGTCATAGGTGCCGTAGCGGTTCGCCCACATCGGCAGCACGAGCGATCGGTAGGGGATTTTTTCATCCTCGAACCGCGTCACCAGCGCGGTCAGTCTTGCAAGCGCATGCGCCGCCGCGTCATCGGGCGAGATGTCCTCGAGCGCGACCGGGCACTCGTCGCCGGCCGGATCGCCGCCCTTGAGCTTGACGTAGACCAGCGCGTCCACCGGCAGCGTCGGATCGAGCCCCTTGAATCCGCCGCGCCGCAGGATCGCGGCTTCGAGCGTGAGCTGGGGCGCGATCCCGATGCGCACCTGCTGACCGCTCGGCGGGTTGCCGGTCTTGAAATCGAGGATGGCGTAGCCGCCTCCCTGCCGCCGCTCGATGCGGTCGGCGCGGCCGTAAAGACGGAAGCTGCGCTCGCCCACCGGAATGAGGATCTCGCCACGCGTCTCGGCATGCATCGCGGCGAGCTCGGATCGCCGTTCGCGCTCCCAGCCGACCAGCCAGCGCGCGATGCGGGTGAAGCGCGGCCACCACAGCGCGCGCGCCTCGGGAAAATCGTCCAGCGCGCGGAATTCCTCGCGTCCGAAGCTCAGCAGCTGCTCCTCCGCGTCGGCCGGCAGCGCCTCGGCGAACGCTTGCGCGAAACGGCCGATGGCGCCGTGGATCGCGCTGCCGCGGTCGGCGGCGGACGGCGGCATGTCGACCGGATCGAGCCGCGCGAGCTTGAGGATGTGCTTGGCGTAGATGGTGTAGGGGTCGCGCAGCCAGTGCTCGATCTCCGTCACCGCGAGCGCGGACGGCCGCGCGGCGCGCGGCGGCCGCGGCTCCGGCGCCGGCACCGGTTTCGGCGGCGCCGCCGGATCGTCGAGGCTGCGGGCGAAAGCGAGGTAGCGCTCACCGCGCGCGAGCGCGGCCTCCCAGCGCGCATCGCCCGCGACGGCTGCGAGCCGCTGCAGGAAGCGCGACGCTACTGCCGGCGCGCCGCCGACCTTGGCGGAGCGCGTGAGAATCACGTCCGGTGCGCCCATCAGCTGGGCGAAATCGTGCGCCGATAGCCCGATGCGCCGCTCCGGGAGATCGAGGCCGAGCTGGTGGCGCATCGGCCGGTTGAGCCAGGCATCGGGCCGCGGCTCGGGCGGCCAGCCGCCCTCGACCAGACCGCCGATGACGACGCGGTCCGACGTGGTGAGCCGCGCCTCGAGCGGACCGAGGATGCGCACCCGCGCGCCGGGCGCGCCCGGCCGGCGCACCACCCGGTCGGCCATGGCGGCCTCGACGAGCTCGCCGTAATCCGCCGGCGCGACAAGGAGCCCGGCCGCTCCGTCGTCGGTCGCAAGCTCGTTGAGAAAATTCTCCAGCGCGAGGCCCTCGGCGCCCGCGAAGGCGGCGGACTCGCCGGTCTCGTCGCGACTCAGGGCCGCGACGACGTCGCGATGCGCGGCCGCGAACACACCAAGCCCCTGGGTTTGCGCTTGCGCCAGCCGTTCGAGCGGCGCGAGCGCCTCGCCGAGCCGCTCAGCGAGCGCGATCGCTGCGCCGACCTCGGCGTCGCTCAGCCGCGCGCGCGGTTCGCTGGCGTGTATCTCCGACCGCTCGCCGGCGCGCAGCCGGGCGAGCTCCTGCCGGAACGTCTGCAGCGCGTGGATCAGTCCGACGGAGCCGGCACGCGGCCGAGGGCCCCGCAGCACTGCGCGCTCGAGCGCGTCGACCGCCGCCGCATTGGCGCCGGCGGGCTTGCCGAGCCGGCACAGCGGATCTTTCAGCACCGCCAGCAGCGCGACCGGGGCGACGCCGCCGAGCGCGAGCGCGCCAGCGAGGCGCGCGAACACGCCCGTGCGCGTATCGGCCAGCGCATCGCCGCCCGAATCGTCGGCCGCAATGGACCAGCGTCCGAGCGCCGCCAGCACCCGGCGCGCCAGTGCGCGGTCGGGCGTGACCAGCGCGACCGTCTGGTCCGTACGCTCCAGCGTCTCGCGTAGGGCGACCGCGATCGCGAGCGCCTCCTCCTCGGCATTGGCGGCCTCGATCACCGAGACACCGGCGAGGCCGCGCGCGATATCGGCGTCGATGGCGCCCAGGCGTTCCTGCCAGCGGTCGGTCGCGCGCGCTGGGCGCAAGGCTTCCGACAGCAGCACCTCGCGCCCATGCGGGGCGGGCGCATCGAGGCGCACCACCTCGGCCCGGCTGATGCCGATGCGATCGAGCAATCCCCGCATGGCGAATTGAGGGTGGCCGAACGCCGGCCAGCGCAACGGATCGCGCTCATCCGCCTCCATCTCGGCGATCTCGTCCCAGGCCGCATCGTCGAGATCGGTGTCGAGGCCAGGCAGCACCACGGCGCCATGCGGCAGGCGCGCGATTGTCGTGAGCAGCTTGGCGGTTGCGGGCATCGAGCCGGTCGAGCCCGCGGCGATCACCGGACCCTCGCGCGCCGCCGCGAGCCGCGCGGCTTCGGCGTTGATCAGGCAATCGCGGCGCTCGGCCGGCTCGATTTCGCGCCGCTCGGCGAGAATGCTCGGCCATTTCTCGCGCGCGATGGCGAGGAATTCCAGGGTCAATTGCCAATACCGGTCGACCTGTTCGGGCACGAGCCCGTCGAGACGCTTCCAGTCCACCTCGCGGGTCGCGAGATCGTCCATCAGCCGTGCGAGATCGTCGGCGAGCGCGAGCGCCGCAGCGGGTGTCGCAACCACCAGCGGCTGCTCGCCGGGCGGCGGCTTCAGGCGCTTCGCCCACAGCAGCACTAGCTGCGTCAGGAGCATCCGGCGGGTGAGGCCACCCAGCGCCGGCGGGAGCTCGAGCGCGTCGGCAGCCGCAGCGCCGGTCGCCGCATCCGCGAATGCGATCTCGTCCTCGTCGATGTCGCCGATCGGCACGATCCGCGGCAGCAGCGCCGCATCGGTGCCCATCACGTCGAGAAAGACCTCGCGCGCGAGCCGGCAGGCGCGCCGCGTCGGCAGGTAGAGGGTGGTTGCGCACAGCGCGAGCGGATCGGCGCCGGGCGCAAAGCCGGGCACCAGCGCGCCGTCGAGCAGCGCGCGCACCAGCGTCGGCAGGAACCGGACCGACGGCGGAATCGTGAAGACGCGAGGGGAATCGGCCGCCATGCGCCGCCCTTATAGCGCGCGCGGCGGAAGAGAAACAAATCGACGCGTCGTCATTGCCCGCGCAAGCGGGCAATCCAGTAAACACCGCGTCGTCTGTCGTGTACTGGATCGCCCGCTTTCGCGGGCGATGACACGGGACGGAAAGCCGTCACGCCGCGCTGGCGAGGATCGCGGCTTCAGCGGCGGCGACCGCATCGGGCGTGCCGACGTGCATCCATACCCCGTCGAGGCGCAGGCCGCAGAGACGCTCCTGCTCGATCGCGCGGTCGAACAGCTTGGTCAGCGCGAACTCGCCGCTCGGTGCGTCTCGGAACAGTGCCGGCGCGAGGATCGCGATGCCCGAGTAGACGAAGGGCACCACCTCGCGCTCCGCGCGGCGGCGCAGGCGGCCGTCGGGCAACATGGAGAAGTCACCGCGCCCCGCATAGCCGACGCTGGTCGCGGTCGCGGCGAGGAGGAGCAGCGCGTCCATCCGCGTCGCGTCGAACGCGCCGGCGAGCCTCTGGAGATTGGGCTTCACGCCTTCGATCCACAGCGTGTCGGAGTTGACGTGGAAGAAGGGCTCCGGCCCGAGCAGGGGCAGCGCCTTGACGACGCCGCCGCCGGTGCCGAGCACACGCGCGCTCTCATCCGAGATGACGATCTTGGGGCGCTGCCGCGAACCGAGGTGCTGCACCATCTGGTCGGCAAAATGGTGGACGTTCACCACCGCGGTCTCCACGCCGACGGCGGCGAGTCGGTCGAGCACGTGGTCGATCAGCGGCTTGCCGCCGACCGACACCAGCGGCTTGGGCCTCGCGTCGGTGAGCGGGCGCATGCGGGTGCCGAACCCGGCGGCGAGAATCATGGCGCGGCGCGGAACGACGGACCGTCGCGAGTTCGACATCGGTACTCCTGTTTTGCGGCTTTGGCTCCGGGTGCATGCTCGCCGGAGCATTCTGGTGAGTCGAACGGATCATAGCGTAGCGCGCGATACAACAATGACGACCGCTTCGCGGCGCTCGTGCGGTTGCGCTAGGCGTGCCTGCCGGCCCTGTGCCAACCTTGTCTGCGGCGGTCGCCCGCCAACTGGGGCCTGACCTCCGACGGCATCTCCTTGAGGAATTTCACGCCCACCTCGGAGCCGTTCACCCAGATGCGCTCGCAGCGGCGAAACGCATTGCCGGTGGACGACAGCAGGAGGAAGAACTCCTCCGTCTTGATGTTGCTGATCGCGCCGCGAACCTTCAGCTTGGCGCCCGTGTCGGAGACATCCCCGATGCGACAGTCGCGCTGCCAGGTCCCGTCGATCGCCATGATCCGGGCCATATAGCCGCGCCCGAATTGCACCCGACTGGATCGCCGTCGTTCCATGGGGTTGCCCTTCGGGAGACCCTCTTTCTCATCCCGCATGATAGGCCACAGTTCTCAACAACCGATTACCATATTTGCGCTGCCGGGAGCCCCCGGGGCTGGCGAGCAGCGGCGAGGCGGGCCGAAAAGCTTAATCTTTGCCGGGGCTTGGCAGGGAAGGGAGCCGGCCCGTCAGCCGGGAGGCGGCACATGGGCCTGGAACCAGAGCTCCAGGCGCGCCAGCGTGGGATGCACCAGGGCGCGCTCCAGATAGCCCCAGACCCGTGGCAGGTGGCGCAGGTATTGCGGCTTGCCGTCGCGGCGATCGAGGCGGGCGAAGATACCGAGGATTTTCGCTGCCCGCTGGGCGGCGAGCGTGGAGTACATCTGCACGAAGGCGGCGACATCGAAGTTCGCATCGGCGTGGCGGCGCGCGGTGGCGTAGCGTCCGAGCAGCTCGATCTCGAGCTCCTCTGGCACGTCGACGCGCGCATCCTGAAGCAGCGAGGCGACGTCATAGCCGGCCGGCCCCATCAGGGCGTCCTGGAAGTCGAGCAGCCCGACCCGGGCAATGCCGGTCCGTTCCGGCAGCCACAGCAGGTTCGGGGAATGGAAGTCGCGCAGCACCCAGGTGCGCGGCGCTGCGAGCGCCGGCTCCAGCGCATCGCGCCACATCGCCGTGTAGGTGTCACGGATCGTGCCGGTCACCGCCACGCCGCGATACGGCAGGTACCAGTCGAGCAGGAGCTCGGCCTCGATCAGCAGCGCGTCGAGGTCATAGGACGGAATGCGGTGGACGAGCTGCGGTGTGACCGGCAGCGTGTCGGGCAGTCGCTGCCCGTGCAGCTCGACCAGGAGGTCCGTGGCTGCCTGGTAGCGCTCCGGGATCGGTGCTCCCGGATCGCCCTCGACCACGGGGGTGCTGCCGAGGTCCTCCAGCAGCAGGAAACCCTCGGCCAAATCCGTGGCCAGGATTTCCGGTGCGGACAATCCGCGCTCGCGAAGCCCGTTGGCGAGCGCCACGAAGGGCGTGACGTCCTCCGCGAGATGCGCCAGCGCGCTGTAGGGCTTGCCCTTGCGCACCGCCGGACCATCCGGCCGGCGCGGCGAGTTCATCAGGATCAGGGGCCGGCCGCGCGCCGTCAGCCGCTGATAGGAGCGGGCCGAGGCGTCGCCCGCGATGCGCTCGCGCGCGGCCTCGCCGCAGCCGGCCTCGTCGACGAACTTGCGCTCGGCGGCAAGCCGCGCCGCGCGCTGGGCGAAGCGCCCGTGGCCGGTGATGCGCACGTCGCGATAGTCGAGGCCGCGCTGCGGGGAGAGCGTGAACGTGATGTCGAACCGGTCCGGCGGCAGCGAGCCGGCGGCGCGGTCAGGCCATTCGAGCAGGACCACGGCGCCCGTCGGCAGATCCTCGAAGCCGAGCTCGTCGAGCTCGCTCGTGTCCGACAGGCGATAGAGGTCGGCATGCACGAGCGGGAAGCGCGGCAGCTCGTAGGTCTGCATCAGGGTGAAGCTCGGGCTCGGCACCTCGATCGCGGGATCGCCGGCGAGGCGCCTGATCAGGGCGCGCGCGAACGTGGTCTTGCCGGCGCCGAGGTCGCCCGACAGCGTGACCATGTCGCCGGGCTCGAGCGCCACCGCGATGTCGGTTACGAGGTGGTGCAGGGCCTTTTCGTTCGGCAGCACCACGCGATGACTTGAGCCGCCGCCGGACTTGGACTGAAGCATGATCGGTTCGAGCGCCGCCTATTCGGCGGCCGTCCGCCGGGCCGCCTGTTCGAGCGGGAACCTACATATCACAGTCGTGCCGCGGCCCACCGCCGAATCGAGGGCGACGGTGCCCCCATGCAGCTCAACGAAGGAGCGCACCAGGGAGAGGCCGAGCCCGGGGCCGCGGTGGCGGGAGCCGGTGGTGTTGGTCTCGAACCAGTCGAACACCCGGTCCTGCATCTCGGGCGGGATGCCGGGGCCGCGGTCCGTCACCGAGAACACGATGGCCCCGACGGTGCGCTCGGCCGCGAGCGTCACCGCCGCGCCGGGCGGCGAGAAGCCGACCGCATTGGACAGGAGGTTGAACAGGACCTGACGCACGCGTGGCCCGTCGGCAATGAAGCTGCCGATGTCCGCGCGGGCCCGGATGTCGAGCGAGATGCCGTCCTTGACCAGCCGGTCGCGGATTCCCTCGGCCGCCGCGGTCATCGTGCCGCGGATGTCCACCGGCCCGAGATTGAGCGTCATGGCGCGGGCGTCGATGGTCGCGAGGTCGAGAATGTTGTTGATCAGCGCCAGCAGCGCGTCGGTCGAGTTGGTGATGTGGCCGAGATATTCGCGCTGGCGCTCGTTGAGGCTGCCGGCGCCGGAGGCGCTCAGGAGCTCGGCGAAGCCGATGATGTTGGTGAGCGGCGAGCGCAGCTCGTAGGACACGTGGCGGACGAACCGGATCTTCATCTCGTCCGCCGCGACCAGCGCCTCGTTGCGCTCACGCAGCGCACGCTCGACATAGACCGAGTCGGTCACGTCCTGGAACGCGATCAGCGTGCCGCCGTCCGGCAGCGGGATCGTGCTGCAATCGGCGACCGCGCCGTTGTTGAGCTCGACCCGCATCGCGACGGCGTCGCGCCGGTCGAGCGCCGTCACCGCCGTGCGCAGCCGCTGCCAGGTGGCGTCATCGGGATGCAGTGGGCGGCACAGCCCGATCACCGTCTCGATGTGCGGATGCTCGAGCAGCTCGAGCGGATCGATCCGCCACATGCGGGTGAAGGCGGGGTTGTGCAGGCGGATCCGGCCGTCGCTGCCGAACACCGCCAGCGCCTCGGCGAGATTGTCGAGCGTCTCGCCCTGAACGTGGATGAGGGCGTCGAAGCGGCGTTCGAGGTCGAGCCGCTCGGTGACGTCGTTGAGCAGATAGGTGATGCCGCCTTCCGGATGCGGGACGGCGACGACCCGCAGCGTCCGCCCGTCCGGCAGATGCCACATCTGGGTCTGCGGCTCGGTGGCCCGATAGGATGCGTGCAGCTGCGCCTTCCATTGGCGGAAGTCTCGCTGGTCCGGCAGCTTGCGGTCGTTGCGCAGCCGGTCGAGCACCTCCGAATCGGTCGGATGCTGGTCGAGGAAGGCGTTGTCGAGCCCCCACAGGGCGACATAGGCCGCGTTGTAGAAGGTGAGCTTGCCGTCCGCCCCGAAGCTCGCCACCGCGGTCTCGAGCTGGTCGAGGGTGCGGCGATGGGCATCGCCCAGGCGGGCGAGCTCGCGGCTCAGCGTCTCGACCGTAGTCGCGTCGATGCCGATGCCGGCGCGCCCGCGCGGCGTGGGGATTTCGATCACGTCGAAGCTGCGCGGCTTGCCGCCCAGCACCGTGGGGACCCGCATGCTCGCGCGGCCCCCCGTTGCGGCCGCGCGTGCGAGCGCGTCGCGCGCCGCGGTGTCGAGCAACTCGGTCCCGCGTGCGAGCGCGGCGGCGCCATCCGCCGCCTCGACCGCCCGCGCGTAAGCGGTGTTGACGAAGGCAAGCTTCCCGGACGCATCGCGCAGCCAGGCCGCGGCGGGGAGCGCCTCGATCAGCCCGTGCAGCGCACCCGCTTCCTCCCGCAGCCCCTCGTGGGCGGCGTTGAGGTCGCTCAGCTTGCGCTCGAGCGCGCTCATGTCGCGCACTTTCATCACCGCGAGTCCCGCGATCGCGCGGCCTTCGGCTTCGACGTGGCGTCCGGCGAGCGTCGTCAGCGATCGGCTGAAGGGTTCCCCGCGCGCGCGGAGATTCTCGACCGCGCGCTCCATCGCGTGCGCCTGCTCGATTGGCAGCCAGCTCGCGAAGGCGAGCACGCTCTCGTGCCTCGCATTCCCGGTCAGGCCGGCGGTATCGCCGATGATATCCGGCTCCTCGCTCTCCACCGCCCAGGACACGACCACCTGCGGATCGGCGAGCAGGAGGCCGGTGAGGCGGTCGACGTCGGATGTCAGCGCCGCGATGTGCTCGCGCGCCGCCGCCTGGCGCTCGCCGGCGCGCGTCCGGTTGCGCACCAGCAGGATGGCGGTGAACACCGCGAAGAACACCGCCCCGACGGTCAGCGCGAGCGCAGCGATCTCGTGCTGCTGCAGCCGCCCGAAGGCCGCCACATAGGACGAGTTCAACGGCCCTTCGGCTGCGCGCGCTGCGATCGTTGGCTGAAGCAGTGCCCCGGCGGCGGCCGATGACCGGGTTAGGTTCGTTCGCAGTCGAGCAATGAGGCTTCCGCCCGTCGCCCCGCTCCGCTCCGGCATTCCGCTGCCCCTGATCGGCCCCGGCGACGACTTGCCGCGAGGCCCCATCCCAAATCCGCAACGCTCGTCGGTCGCACCCGAGACCGAGAGCGTTGCAGTGCCGAACTCCTTACTGAATGCGCGTGCGCCCCGCCGACCGCCGTCCCCGACGCAACCCTTGCGGCCCGCGAATCGGCTTAATCTACCCTCATGGGGACTCGGCCAAAAGAGTCTATTTCGTGAACGCGGGAGCCGGTACCCACATCGTCGTCACATGGGTTAAACTCGTCGGAACGCCGCAACGGTTTTGCGAGAGGTCTGCATGCGTCCGCTGGCTCTGGGCTATGTCGGAATTCGCGCCAAGAACACCGAGGACTGGGCGGGGTATGGGGGAAATCTCCTCGGCCTTCAGGTGGTGGACAAGAGCCGCACGAGCCTCGCCTTCCGCATGGACGACCGCAGCCAGCGCATCGTGATCGATGCGGACGGCGGCGAAGGCATCAAGTTCTTCGGCTGGGAGGTCGCGGATGCCGCCGCCCTCGATGGGTTTGCGGCGCGTCTCGAGGAGAACGGGGTGAAGGTGGCGCGCGGCTCGCGCGCGCTCGCCGACGAGCGTCGGGTGAAGGATCTGATCGTGCTCAATGATCCGGTCGGCAACCGGGTGGAGATCTTCCACGGCCCGGAGGTGAGCGCCGAGCCGTTCCGCCCCGGCCGCAACATCTCCGGCTTCCGCACCGGCCCGCTCGGGCTCGGCCACGTGGTGCTGCACGTCGAGCGCTTCGAGGACGCGATGGAATTCTACCGCGACCTGCTCGGCTTCCGCGTCAGCGACTACTTCCTGCGGCCCTATCCGGTCTATTTCTTCCACGTCAATCCGCGCCACCACAGCCTCGCCTTCGCGGCGACCGGCAAGAACGGCGTGCATCACATGATGCTCGAGCTCTTCAGCCTCGACGATGTCGGGCAGGGCTACGATCTCGCCAGCGCCGAGGAGGACCGTCTTGCGGTCTCACTCGGTCGCCACTGCGGCGACTGGGTGACGTCGTTCTATACCTGGACGCCGTCCGCCTTCATGGTCGAGTACGGCTGGGGCGCACGCGACATCGACGTCGACAATTGGCAGGCGAGCGAGCGCCGCGAGGGGCCGAGCCTGTGGGGGCACGACCGTGCCTGGATGACGCCGGAGCAGCGCCGGGAAGCGCGCGAGATGCGCGTCGCCAATGCGGAAGCCGGCCTGCGCCGCCCCGTGCAGGTGATCGACGGCAATTTCGATGTGATGGCGGGCGTGTGCCCCTGGTTCGACGGCGTGAAGAGCCGTCAGAAGAGCGCGTGAGGCGCGGCGGGAAGGACTGATGACAAGACGGTTTGCGGTTGCGCTCGTTGCGGCGCTGGGTTTCGCATTGTGGTCCGGCGGAGGGGCGCGCGCGGAGTATCCCGAGCGGCTGATCAAGGTCGTGGTCGGCTATCCGCCCGGCGGACCGATCGACACCACCGCGCGCATCATCGTGCCGCATCTCTCGGAGATCCTCGGCCGCACCATCATCGTCGAGAACCGGCCGGGCGCGACCGGCACGCTCGCCGCCAAGACGTTCGCGGCGACTCAGCCCGACGGCTACACGCTGATGCTCGGCAATGCGAGCTCGCTGGTCGTGATGCCGGCGATGACTCGCTATCGCGACTACGACAGCACCAAGAGC
>Ga0075436_100001824_pt1 | contig 14602 bp, 10 predicted proteins | sample RhiMethybrSRZTD5_FD_75303 | JGI IMG/M metagenome (GOLD analysis project Ga0075436, IMG submission 75303) | Populus rhizosphere microbial communities from Tennessee, USA - Rhizosphere MetaG P. TD hybrid SRZTD5 | ecosystem: Host-associated > Plants > Roots > Rhizosphere > Soil | place: USA...
GGCGACCACCCCGCCTGCTCGGCGTGTCTCGAAGCCTGCGGCAGCTGCGGGCGGGTCGTTTGCAATCGGCACGCGCAGCAGAGCGTGCCCGATGCGCCCAAGGGGAGCCGGCGGTTGTGTACCGCGTGCGTGCGCTACTGCGAAGGCGGGACCAACGAGCCGGTGGGTGTTGACGAGGTGACGGAGTGCGCGAGCTGCAGCAAGTCTGTCTGCACGGCGCATCAGGCCGTGTGCGTGGTGGATGGGCATGTGCACTGCTCGCGCCACCTGCACCGCACCGACGGATCCCGCCGCTTGGTGTGCGGGGAGCACCGCGCGTCGTGCGTCGAGGAGCCGGCGGCGATCTTCGCGTCGGATGAGGTGGAGGGGTGTCCCGTGTGCGGCAAAGACGTCTGCGCCCAGCATCGCGCGGCGTGCGCCTACTGCGGGCGCCAGGTGTGCACAGCGGATTTGGCGCAGCCGTCGCGCCGCTGCGCAACGTGCGCGCAGCTCGTAGCGGTTGCCGACCCGCCGGAGCAGGTGGTCACCGCAGCTCGGGCGGTGACGGGGGGGGGCGGTGCGCCCAAGGCGTCACGCGCGTGGCGGATCGCCCGCGACCGCAGCCATTTCGTGGTGGAGCTCGATCTCGGCTTGACGCGAAAGACAGTTTTCACTTTGCGACATGGGGACACCGTGCCGGACCGGATCGTGAGGCATTCGGTGCTCGGGTCGAAGCGGCGGAGGTGAATCCTTGGCCGTAGTTCCGGGTATGGGACCCCAGCGCCCTAACCACGCCACTCGGGAGTCCACCGATGCCGCGGCGTATTGTGCTGGTCGGTAAGGGCGAGTCGCTGCACCGCGCCTGGCGGAGCCGGTCATTCGGTCCCGCGGGCGTGGAGCTGGAGAAACTGCTTCACGTCGCGGGCTTCGCGCTCGACGACACATACCACCCCGTCCGCGTCGCGGGGCGCCTGGGCTCAGCTGCGGAGCGGCCCGCCGCCCGCGGATTCCGCTATGCGCGCGCCGAGGGCGGGCCGATCGATACCTACGCCGTGCGCGCGATCTTCGACGACGAAGAGGCCGTGCACCGCCTGCGCCGAGAGCGCGGAATAGATGTCGTCGGCGTCTTCGCCGACCCCGCCGTGTCGGTTTTCCCCTCCGCTTATTGCGGCAGCGCCGCCGTCGGCACGGTGGACGACGTGGCGCGCCGGGTCGGCGTGTCAGCCCTGCGCGCGCACGGCTTGACCGGGAAAAGCGTCCACGTGGCTGTCGTCGACACCGGCATCGACGGCAGCCGCATCCCCGTGGCCGGCGGCTGGGCCCCCGGGTCGGACTACGTGCCGGGCTCGGCCAAGCCCGATCACGGGACGATGGTGGCCTACGATGTGCGCATCGCCGCGCCGGAGGCCAAGATCTACGACTACGCGTTGCTGCGAACCGAGGCGGGGACGTGGGCGGCGTTCCTGTCGGACGCTATCGCCGCCTTCGCCGACCTCATCGAACAGGTGAACGCGAATCCGGGCCGCTGGGTGGTGAACAACAGCTGGGGGATGTTCGACCGCTCCGAAGACGCACCGATCGGATCGCCCGAGAACTACAGCGCGAACCACGACCATCCGTTCAATCAGATTACCGGCGGCCTGGTCGCGTCGGGCGCCGACGTGTTCTTCGCCGCGGGCAACTGCGGCAAGCCCTGCCCCGACGGCCGCTGCGGCACCGCCGACATCGGGCCGGGCCAGAGCATCCACGGCGCGAATTCCCATCCCGACGTCGTTACCGTCGCCGCCGTCACCGTCACCGATCGACGCCTCGGCTATTCGTCGCAGGGGCCGGGGGGCCTTCACACCCGCAAGCCGGACCTCGCGGGCTTCAGCCACTTCAGGGGGTCGGGCGTCTGGCCGGTGGACGGCGGCACGTCGGCCGCAAGCCCTGTGGCCGCGGGCGTCGCCGCGGCGTTGCGCCAGCGCTTCCCCGCGTCGGCGCTCACTCCCGCGCAGCTCAAGGGCGCACTGCAGCGCAGCGCCCGCGACCTTGCCGGGCGCGGCTGGGACTACGACCTGGGTTATGGAGTGATCGACGCTGCCGCCGCGACGCGGGCGCTCGGCCTCGGCACGAAGCGCCCCGCTGCGAAACGGACCAGACGGAGGGTCGCTACAAGGCGCTGATCAGTCGACCGGCTGCTGGCGCGCGTCGGTGAAGAACTTTATGCCGGGGATCCGCTCCGCCAAGGCGCGGGCTTCGGGTGACGCGAAGCCGCGCACCACGAAGCGCCCGAGGGCGGGGTTGACGGGAACAGGGCCGTACCCGGCGTCGAGCTCGACCCCGGTGCCGCCCAGCAGAGCGCGGACGAACTCCATGTCCACTCGCTCGCCCGGCCGCTCGAGCTGGATGACGTAGCGCGATCTGACGGCGTCCGGCACGCCCCGCCTTGGTGAAATTGTCCGTGCAGACGTTAGACCCTCTCAGGACCCTCTGCAAGTCTATTGCCGGACGCGCACGCCGTTCGCGACGACAACAGAGCCGCTCGCGTCCCGTCGCGACAGCAAGACGCGGATCAGCCAGCGGAGAAGATCCGTGGCCGGCTCCTGCCCCAAGGTCTAGTAACCGAATCCTGCCCCTCCACGTACCCTCTTCATCTGTATAGATCCCGCCGCATTCCTTGTGGAGGAGCTATGGCTGCTTCGGTATTAGGCTGCCCATGGATCCACGCCGGCCGATGATCTTCCTCTACCCGGTCCGCTAGCCGGATATTGGGCCAGTCCAATGCACAACGAACGGTCGGAACTCCGGGCCCGCCTGCGCGCGCGGATCGCCGAGCTCGAGGCCGCCATGCGGGGTCTCTCGACCGACTTCCAGAAATCGTCGGCGGAGGTGCGCCGCATCTCCCAACAGTTGCGCCGTGCGGGCGGGAGGTACGGCTTCCCGGAGGTCACAGAGGCCGCGGGCGTCACGGAGCTGGCCGAGGAAAGCCGGCTGCCGGAGGCGGCCGGCCGGCTGCTGGATGTCCTCAAGACCTTGAGCCGCGCGAGCGACAGCGACCAGCGGGTGTTGCTGATCGTGGACGACGACCCAGCCATGGTGCGTGTTCTCGAAGGAGCGCTCGCGGCGCCGGACCGCCACATTCTCTCGGCGGGCACCGTGGCCCATGCGACTGAGTTGCTGGCGGCCCACGATGTCGCGCTGGTGGTGCTCGACCTATTCCTCCCCGACGACGACGGCCGGCACCTTCTTTCACGGCTGCAGCAGCAGCCGCGCAGCGCCGCGCCCTGGGTCTTCGTGCTGGCAGGCCGGGTCGGCCCGGCGGTGAAGGCCGAGTGCTACCGGCTGGGCGCCGATGGCTATTTCGAGAAGCCCGTGGATCCCGCCGTGCTCGCGATCGCCGTCCGCAATCGCCTGGCGAACAGCGACGCCGCGACGACAGTTTTCACGACGCCCTTGGCCGCCGACCCCGGGCCGGCACTGCGCCCCGCCACCACCCGGGTGGTCCTCCTCGCGGAGGACGACCCGCTGATCACCTCGGTGGTGCAACACCGGCTCGGCCGCGAGGGGTTCGAGGTGCGCGCCTTCCCGGATGGGCAGGCCGCGCTCGCCGCGGCCGAGCAGTTCCAGGCCGATCTCGCCCTTCTCGACGGCGGGATGCCGGCGATGGACGGCTTCGAGCTGCTGGCCCGGCTGCGCGCCCTGCCACACTACCGCGACGTTCCGGTCATCATGTTTACCTCGGTGGGGGCCGAAGACCAGCTGGTGCGGGCCTTCGACCTCGGCGCCAACGACTACGTCGTCAAGCCGTTCTCTCCGGCCGAGCTGGTGGCGCGCGTGCGACGCCTGGTGAGCGGCTAGCGCCGTGTGGTCCGAGAGCGCCCTCGGCTTCCTCGTCGCGGGGATGCTCCTGCTCTGCATTCTGCTGGTCGTCTTTAGCGCGATCACGCTGGTGGTACGCGTGCGCACCACGCGCCGCGCGCGCCACTGGTCGATGCTGGAGGACCGGTGGGAACCGGCCGTACTGGAGGCGCTGGACGGAGCGCGCACGCCGGCGTCGGTACGGTCGCTGGTACGGGAGCGCGACGCGCTGCTGTTCGTGGAATACGTAACCCGCTTTGCACGCCGGGTACGCGGAATGGAACGCGACCGGCTGGCGGAGATGGTGGCGCCCTGGCTGCCCCGCCTCGCGCAGCGCCTGACGCACCGCGACGAGGCGACACGCGCGCGCGCCGTTCAGACGATCAGCCTGCTCGCCGACGGCGGCTTCGCCGGGCGCCTGGTGCGCGCTCTCGACGATCGCTCGCAGCTCGTAGCAATGGCCGCCGCCCGCGCCCTGGCGCGCCCCGAGCGCACCGAGTTCGCTCCGCAGTTGCTGCGGCGCCTCCCGCGCTTCGCGCACTGGCGGCCCAGCTTCGTTTCGGCGATGCTGACGGAGATGGGGCCGGACGCGGTCCCCGAGCTGCTCGCCGCTTTCGCCGACCCGGAGAAGCCGGCGGAGGTTCGCGCCACACTCGCCGACGCACTCAACGCACTAAACGTCCTGGAAGCGGCGGACATCGCCGCGGGGTTGCTCGGGCCGCAACGCAACCGGGATTTGGTCGCCGCGGCCCTGCGGCTGCTCCGGAACCTCGGCCGACACGAGCACGTGGCCGCGGTGCGCGCACTGCTCACCAGTCAGGACGACATGGTTCGATCCGGCGCGATTGCCGCCTTCGGTGCACTGGCGTCGCCGGCCGAGCTGGAGCTGCTGGTCCCGGCGCTAGCAGACCCGTCGCACTGGGCCGCTCTCGAGGCGGCGCGGGCGCTGCGGTCACTCCGCAACGGCGCGGAGCTCCGCGCGCTGGCGAAACGGGGGGGGGACCACCCGCACGCGATCATCGCGGCCGAAGTGCTGGCGGAGAGCACCTGATGAACCTCCTGCTCATCGCCCTCGACTGGCTGAACGCGACCGTCCTCGTCTATTTCCTCGCCCTCAACGCCTTCTACCTGCTGACGACGCTGGTGGCGCACCGGGCCCTGCTGCGGTATGCGCGCCGCCTCAAGACGGTGGACATCGAGGACTTGCTCGGCTCCGCCGCCGCCCCGCCCATCAGCCTCCTCGTGCCGGCATATAATGAAGCGCTCACCTGCGTCGAGTCGGTCCGTTCGCTCCTCGCGCTGCGCTACCACGCCTTCGAGATCGTGTTCATCAACGACGGCTCGACCGACGGGACGCTGGCGCGCATGGTCAAAGGTTTCGACCTCCGGCCGGTACCGCGCGCGCCGGTGAGCGATGTGCCCAGCCGCCCGGTACGCGGCGTCTATCGCAGCAAGCGGCACCCGGCGCTCTGGATGCTGGACAAGGAGAACGGTGGCAGCAAGGCCGACGCCCTCAACGCTGGGCTCGCCTACTGTCGCACACCGCTGTTCTGCGCCATCGACGCCGACAGCCTGCTGGAACGCGACGCGTTGATGCGGATCGTGCGGCCGTTCCTCGAGGACCGCAGCACCGTCGCCGCCGGCGGGATCATCCGGATCCTCAACGGCTGCACGGTGCGCGCCGGCACTGTGTCCGACGTGCAACTGCCGCGGAGCCTGCTGGCCTGCTTCCAGGTGCTGGAGTACCTGCGCTCCTTCCTCGCAGGCCGCGTGGGCTGGGGGGAGCTCAACGGGACGCTCATCATCTCCGGTGCCTTCGGTGCCTTCCATTGTGAGACCGTGGTGGCCGCCGGCGGCTACGACACCCGCAGCGTCGGCGAGGACATGGAGCTGGTGGTCCGACTGCACCGTTACTGTCGTGAACGCGGCATCCGCTACCACATCGCATTCATTCCGGACCCCGTCGCGTGGACCGAGTGTCCCGAAGACGTCGCCACCCTCGGGCGCCAGCGGCGCCGCTGGCAGCGCGGGCTCACGGAGACGCTGCTGATTCATCGGGGGATGCTGCTCCGGCCGAGGTACGGCGCAGTGGGGATGCTGGCATTTCCCTTCAACTTCTTCCTCGAGATGCTGGGCCCAGCGATCGAAGCAGCTGGATACCTGGGCATTGTCGTCGGATTCCTGCTCGGGCGGGTCAGCCCGCTGCACGCGCTGGCTTTCTTCCTCGTCGCGTTCGTGCTGGGCGGCGTGCTGTCGGTCGCGGCGATCGCCCTCGAGGAGCAGACTTTCCGCCGCTATCCGCGCCGGCGTGACCTGGCCGGCCTGTTCGCGCTGGCGTTCTTGGAAGTGCTCGGCTACCGGCAGCTCAACGCCTGGTGGCGCATCCAGGGAATGTGGGCCGTGATCAGACGCAGCCGGGAAGGATGGGGAGTGATGAAGCGCAAGGGGTTCGCGACGACATGATGGCGGTAACAGCCCTGGCGGTGCTTCTAACCGCGCAGGACTCCCTCGCGTGGCGCGCGACCGCGTCCTACGGCTTCGAGGCGTTCACTGATTCGCGGAGCCCGTGGCATGCGGCCACGCTGGCGCTGAGCCGGCACGGCCCGCGCCTGACGGCCATTGCCCAGGCCGACGCGTACCGGCGCTTCGACATCACCGACGTCGCCGCGGTGGCTGACGTCTACACCGTCTTCCACCGCGGGACCTACGCCGAGTGGCGCGTGCAGTGGGCGCCGGACGCCGAGGTGGTGGCACAGACCGAGGCCGGCCTCGAGCTGTTCCACGCGCCGGGGCGGGGATGGGAGCTGTCGGCGGGCTACCGTCACGGCGCGTACGTTGCCTCCGCGGTGGACATCGCGAACGCCAGCGCCGCGTACTACGCTGGCGACTGGTACCTGCGCCTGCGCGGGACGGCCGCCTTCCAGAGCGGCTCGGAAGGGCTATCGGTCTCGCTTCTCGCGCGCCGGATCGGGGGGAACTCCGACGACCTTGCCGAGGTCCAGGGTGGGTTCGGCGAAGACATCGTAACACTGGGGCCGGGGTCGGTTGACCTCGCGCCCACCGCGTTCGTGGCCGCGCGCTGGCAGCGGCGCCTGACGAGCCGGTTCGGCTGCTCCGCGACGGCAATGTGGAACCGGCAGGAGGGGATCCCGAACCGGGCAGGGCTGACGGTCGGGGTATTTACGCGGTGGTAGGCTGTGCTGCGCGCTCGATTGCCGCAGTCTATTTTTCTAGTACATGCTCGCCGTCATTCTCTTGGTCTCTGCCGCGCAGGGGCCAACAGCCACCGCTCGTGCCGTCTCCATTCCGCCCGTCATTGATGGCCGCCTGAATGATCCCGCATGGCTGGAAGCCACGCCGATCAGCGGGTTCATCCAGCGCGAGCTGCACGAGGGTCGGACGGTCACCGAGCGTACGGAAGTCCGCATTATCAGTGACGGCGAGGCGTTGTACGTCGGCGCGTGGCTGTACGACTCCGATCCGACCGGCATCGTCCCGGGCGAAAAGGTGCGCGACGGCGACATCACGAAAAGCGACTATTTCGGCATCCTCGTCGACACCTTCCACGATCGCCAGAACGCATTCGTCTTCACTACCACGCCGGCGGCCATCGAGTACGACGCGCAGGTCGTCAACGAAGGGGAAGGCGGCGGCATTCAGCTGCCCGGCCAGAGTCGCGCCCAGGCGGGTTCGCTCGGCGGCTTCAATCTCAACTGGGACGGCACCTGGACCGTCGCGACGTCGGTGGATTCGGCTGGCTGGTATGCTGAGTTCCGGATTCCGTTCACGACACTGCGGTATGGCGCGGGTAAGTCCCAGACCTGGGGGCTGAACCTGGTACGCTCGATCCGCCGCAAGAGCGAAGAGTCGTTTTGGTCGTTCATTCCACGCCAATTCAGCCTGATGAAGGTCTCGCGGGCGGGCATGCTGCTGGACGTCCAGGTGCCGTCCCAGCGGGTGGCGACCGCGACACCGTACATCCTGGGGGGCGCCGAGCGCATCTTTGCCGTCGATCCGGAGCCGCGCGGTCGCAAGGACATCGGCGGCGAGGTCAAGCTCGGCCTCACGCCCAGTCTCACCCTCGATCTCACGGTGAACACCGATTTCGCGCAGGTCGAGGTGGATGAGCAGCGCACCAATCTCACGCGGTTTCCGCTGTTCTTTCCCGAGAAGCGGCCGTTCTTCCTCGAAAATGCCGGCGTCTTCTCCGCCGGCACGCCGCAGGCCGTCGACCTGTTTTTTACCCGCCGCATCGGCATCAACGCGCTCGGCGTGCCGGTACCGATCGTGGGCGGCGGCCGCATCACCGGCCGCGTCGCAGGGTTAACGGTTGGCGCGCTGGAAATCTTCACGGAAAACCAGGGCTATTCGGTCATGCGCGTGCAGCGCGAGCTGGCCGCGCGGTCACGCATCGGCATCATCGGCGTGCAGCGTTTGGCGACAGGGAATGCGAACGACTGGAATCGCGTCTTCGGGGTGGACGGACGCATCGGCATCGGCGACCCCTGGACGATCGACTGGTGGGGCGCCGCGTCCGCGACGTCGGGGCCCGACTCCGATGTCGTCGCCTATAGCGCGCGGCTCGGGTATGAGACGGGCTCCTGGAGCAACGTCGCGCGCATCATTCAGGTGGGGCGCGATTTCAACCCCGAGGTCGGCTTCCTGAATCGCGGCGGCGGGTATCGCTACTACGAAGCCGGCGTCGAATGGAAGAAGCGCTTTCCGAGCATCCCGATGGTCAAGCAGTGGATTCCGCACGTCAACTATCGGGGCTATTACGGGCTGGACCACTTCTGGCAGGAGGGGCGGCTCCATCTCGATTTGACCGAGGTGGAGCTTTCGAACGGCGGCCGCGTTGGCCCCGAGGCCAACGTCGAGCACCAGGGGCTGCAGCAGCCCTTTCAGATCGCGGATGGCGTCACGATCCCGGTGGGCTCGTACGACTACACGTCGCTCGGCTTCGACCTGACGACGAATCCGAGCGCGCCGCTCACCATGGATTTGCGCCTCGATCTGGGCGGGTTCTACGATGGGACGCGCCGCGGGGGCGCGGTCACGCTCGGGGCCCGGCGCGGCAGCTCCCTCACGACCTCCGTGCGCGTGGAGTACAACGATGTGCGTCTCGACGAAGGCAACTTTACGCGCGTACTGATTGCCCCCCGCATCGCGTACTTTTTCACGCCCCGCGTCATGTTCCAAACGCTGGTGCAATACAGCAATCAGGTGCACGCGTGGACCGCGAACGTCCGTTTTGGCTGGCTGAGCACCGCGAATACGGGATTGTTCATCGTATACAACGAAGGTCAGGAAGCGGACAGCTTCTTCCGCTGGAATCAGCCCCTCGCGCGCGCATTGATCGTCAAGTACACCCGCCAGTTCGGGAGGGTTGGATGATCACGGCGTTGCTGTTGGCGATCGCGCTCCAGCAGTCCCCCGCAGTGACCGCGCTCCGCGTCGAGTATCTCACCAATCCGCTCGCCATCGACGCACCGCGTCCGCGGCTGAGCTGGAAGATCACCAGCACCGAACGAAACACCGTGCAGGCAGCGTATCAGATTCAGGTGACACGCGCCGAGCGGCTGATCTGGGACAGCGGACGCATTGCCGGCGATTCCTCCGCCTTCGTCGAGTATGGAGGTCCGGCCCTGGAATCGCGCAGGCGCTACGCGTGGCGCGTGCGTGTCTGGGACGCCAAAGGCCGCGTGTCGCCGTGGAGCGCACCTGCCTGGTGGGAGGTGGGACTCCTGCAGCCATCCGACTGGGCAGCCGCCTGGATCGGCACCGCGCCGAGTCCCACTGATAGCGTCGGCGGTCCATCACCGCTGCTGCGTCGCGTGTTTCGCGTGAGTGGCGTCGTGACGCGGGCGCGACTCTACGCGACGAGTCTGGGGTTGTACGAGGTGTATCTCAACGGCACTCGCGTAGGCGATCAGCTGTTCACGCCGGGATGGACTTCCTACCATCACCGCGTACAGTACCAGACCTACGACGTCACGAAGCTGCTCAAGCCCGGCGACAACGCGGCCGGCGTGGTCCTGGGCGACGGCTGGTACCGCGGCCAGCTCGGCTTCGAGGGCCGGCGCAATGTCTATGGCAAGCGGATCGGATTGCGCCTCCAGCTCGAGATCCTCTATCAGGACGGTCGCATCGAGCACGTCAGCTCCGACTCGTTGTGGAAGACGGCCACGGGTCCGATTCAGGCGTCGGACATCTACGGCGGGGAGACCTACGACGCGCGTCTCGAGCGACCGGGCTGGGCCGCCGCGCCGTACGACGATTCCCGGTGGGAACCCGTCGTCCTGCTGGATCCTCCGGCCGCGCGGCTGATGGCCTCCGAGGCTCCGCCCGTACGACGGGTACGCGAGCTCAAGCCCATCGCGATCCGGGGGGCACGATCCGGCGAGACGATTGTCGATCTCGGCCAGAACTTCACGGGATGGGCGCGACTCAAGGTACGCGGCCCCGCCGGCACCGTCGTCACGATGCGGTTTGCCGAGGTTCTCGACAAAGACGGGAGCCTGTACACCGCCAATCTGCGCCGTGCGAGCCAGACCGATCGCTACACGCTCAAGGGCGGAGGCGAAGAGATCTACGAGCCTCATTTCACCTTCCACGGCTTTCGTTACGTCGGTATCACGGGGCTTCCTGCCCGGGCCGATAGCGGCACGATTACTGGAATCGTCGTTTCCTCCGATCTCCCCCGGACCGGATCTTTCGAGACGTCCGACTCGCTGCTGAACCGGCTGCAGCAGAACATCGTCTGGGGCCAGCGCAGCAACTTCCTCGACGTCCCCACCGATTGCCCGCAACGCGACGAGCGGCTTGGCTGGACCGGTGACGCGCAGGTCTTCGCGCCGACCGCGGCGTTCAACATGGACGTCGCGGGATTCTTTGCGAAATGGCTTGGCGATCTCGCCGCCGATCAGGACCGGAGCGGCAGCCTGCCCTGGGTTATTCCCGACGTGCTCGGAGCGGACTCGGCGAACGCGTCGGGCACTGCCGGCTGGAGCGACGCGACCGTCATCGTGCCCTGGACGATGTACGTCGCGTACGGCGACCGCGCGCTGCTCGAGCGGCAGTATCAGAGCATGCGCGCCTGGGTCGAGTTCGAGCACCGCCGCGCCGGTCTCGATCTCGTGTGGCGGCCGGGTTGGCAGTTCGGCGACTGGCTCGCGCTGCACAGCGATGATCCGTCGTACCCGGGCGCCACCACCAGCACCGATTTCATCGCGACGGCGTACTTCGCGCATTCCACGGACCTCGTGGCGCGCTCCGCCCGAGCATTGGGCAAGGAGAGCGACGCGGCGCGATACGAGAAGCTGTTTCAAGACGTGAAGGCCGCGTTCAATCGCGAGTTCGTCTCCAGCGGGGGCCGAGTGGGCGAGAACACGCAGACGGCATACGCACTGGCGATCGCGTTCGACCTGCTGCCCGATACCCTCGTCTCCGCGGCTGCGGAGCGCCTGGCTGCCAATGTCCGCTCGCGCGGCGTGCACCTCACGACCGGATTTCTCGGCACCCCGCAGCTGCTGCCCGTGCTGAGCGCGACCGGTCATCTCGATGTCGCCTACGATTTGCTGTTGCAGCGGTCGTACCCGTCGTGGCTCTATCCGATCACGCGCGGGGCGACGACGATGTGGGAACGGTGGGACGGCATCAGACCCGACAGCACGTTCGAAGACGCCGGGATGAACTCCTTCAATCACTACGCCTTCGGCGCAGTGGGCGACTGGATGTATCGCACGATCGCCGGGATCGGTCTCGATCCGCAGAATCCGGGCGGGAAGAGGGTGCGCATCGCGCCGCGACCAGGAGGCGGCCTCACGCACGCACGAGCGTCGCTCGAGACGCCGTATGGCACACTCGCCTCATCATGGAAGCTCGAGCCACAGAGCTTTGCGCTTGATGTCACCGTGCCGCCCAACACGGTCGCCGATGTCACGCTGTGGGGAACAACGATCGATCGTATTCGAGAAGCCGGGCGCACGTTGAGCGGCGTCCCCGGCGTGCGCGGCGTTCAGCAGCGTGGCTCTGACGTGGTCGTCACCATCGGATCGGGCCAGTACGGGTTCACGGTGTCACGGTGACTGCTGCTCGAGCACCCCGGTTTCCGCAGCACCGGGCCCGGACTCCGTGAACACGCACGGTGTGCGGCCAGTCTCTGCGGCGTAACGATCGGCGATCTCGCGTACTACAGGCTCCGCGTCGGTCGTGCCGAATACCGCAACCGTCCCCCCGCTGCCCCCGCCCGTGATCTTCGCGCCGAACAGACCTCGGCCAGGGCCTGCCTGTTTCACGAGCTCGACCAGGCGATCGGTACCGTCGCTGCCGAGTCCGCAGGCACTGTAACTGCGGTGGGAGCCGTACATGAGCTGCCCCAATTCGATCGCGACATCCGGCTGATGCGCGAGCGCGTGGAGCAGTTGCGCGAAGCGGTCCACACGCTGTTGTTCGCAGACCGGGTGCTCCGCCGCGTGACGCACGGGATACCACCGATCCGGATGGACGACCGTCGCCGTGTCGGTGATGCCGCCGTAGCGCTCGAGGAACTCCGCGCCTGACATCCCGTCGGGCAGGGAGCGGCCGACCTGCGCGAATTGCGCCGGCGTGAGATCAGCCAGGTAGCTCCCTCGCCATCCAGCGTCCACCGCGATCATGCGACTCCCCATGAACGCCGCGGTACGCACCGTCCCATAATCCGCGCCCGAGACTGCGTGGCTCATACCGGAGTCGATCCCGTAGAACCGAAAGCCGGACGGGACCTCGACGTAGCCTTCGATCGTGCCCGGCTGGCAGTGCAGCTGCAGCAGGCGGTCCTTCTTGCCGCAGGCGCTCGTCAATTGGTCCATGATGCCGCAAGGCGCGCCCACGACGTGGTTCTCGACGCGCTGGCACAGAGCCGCCAACTCCGGGTAGCTGATTTGCATTCCGCAGCTCGCCGCGACCGCCACGGCGACCGCGACTTCGAGCGCGGCCGATGATGCGAGCCCCCGGCCTTCCGGAACGTCGGAATCGATGAGGATCCGGAGTCCACCAGGTCGAGCGCTGCGCGTGAAGAGAGCTTGTACAACGCCCACCACGTAACCCGCCCACCGCTCGGCTTCATGATTACGGAACCAGGCGGCGAGCTCTGCGGGCTGGGCGAGCGGCAACTCGATGCTGAGGAAATCCCAGCGCTCCATCTCCCTGCGATGCGTTGCGACATCGCAATGTCGATCCGGCTGCGTTTGTACGAACGCGCTCGTCGCACAGGCGAGCGGTAGCTCCAGCACACGCGCGCCACTGTAGTCGGCGATCCCGCCCATCACGTCCAGTCGCCCCGGGGCGCGCGCGATGAACACCGGGCGCTCGGCGGAAAAGAATGTGCGCAACCGTGGGTCCAGCGCTGATCGCAACGATTCGAGCAGAGTCACTTCTGCAAGCCTCGCCGCCGCAGCGTCGCCTGTAGCACGGGCTCTACAAACTCCCGCAGGCGCTCATTGGCGTACCCAACCCACGCCACGTCGGAGGTTATGTCGAACGGTGCGTCGAGAGCCCCACCCTCGGGGTTGGTGATGATGACGCCGGCCTCACGGGCGATGAGCTCGGTGCACAGATCATAGGGGTGGCAGCACAGCCCTGCCGGCGCGACCAGCGGACGCAAATCGGCGACGAACCGGTCGTGACCCGCCATCAACTCATAGAGCTCGCCGCCGGTGGACGCATACTGGTCTTCGAAGCTCACGGCCCGTTTTGGTCCCGGGTCGGTCAACTTTCGGACGATCTCGTCGTCAATGGCCGCGAGCGGTTCGCGCGCGCCCGGAAAGAATCGCACTACCGTCGCAAAGCCATGGTCGAGCGTGCCGGCGCGCGACGGTCGCACGGTGAGTGGCTCGAATGCACCCGACAGCCGATTGTAGCGCCGAGCCTCGAGTCCCTTCCCGCGAATCGTCCACAGCTGATCCGAGAGATGCTGCTTGAGGAGCGGGATCTCGGTCTGCACGGCGAGGACGATGTCCGACAGGCGCGTCTCAGCGCCGCGATTCGGCGCAACGCCCGTGAGCACCCAGGCGCTGCGCTTCTGGTACATCAGCCCGCGCGTGCCGTCGAGCGGATCGACGAGCAGCCGCCAGCGACAGTCACCCTCACTCGCACCGTGCGGTAGGACAAGCGAGCCACCGGGGATGCCTTCGGCGATCAGACACAGCGGTTCCCGGTGTGCCAGCTGCGCGAGCCCGCGCACGAGCGCGTCCTCGCCCACGCGGTCTACGGCATAGATGGTGTCTCCCTCATCACCAGCTGTTGCCGCGAGTTGGTCGGCTGTTTGCCGGGCGCATGCATCGACCACGTCATCGCGGATGGATTCGTGGACCGACAGGATCGGCTCGAGCAGGCTTTCCGGGCCGGTCACGTCACTCCTCCTGGGTGTAATGGACGTGCGACACCGCCTGCAGCTCCGCGGCTTTTTCTTCGGGTGCCGTATCGTTCAAGAAATTGCCCCCCCCGATCTCCGGGCCGGCGAGGTACTTGAGGAGGCCGGGCTTGCGCAGCGGCGGGTGGATCTCGATATGGAAATGGAAACCGGGATACTCTCGGTCGGTCGGTGCCTGATGGAGCACCATGACGTATGGGAATGACATCCGCCACAAATTGTCGAGCCGAATCACCGTCTCGCGCAGCACGACGGCGAAGTCGCGGAGCTCCGCAGTGTTGAGGTCTGCGAGACTTGCGTGAGTCTCGCGTGGCGCGACATACGTTTCATACGGATAGCGCGCGAAATACGGGATGAACGACAGCGCCTGGT
>Ga0075436_100001827_pt1 | contig 14590 bp, 14 predicted proteins | sample RhiMethybrSRZTD5_FD_75303 | JGI IMG/M metagenome (GOLD analysis project Ga0075436, IMG submission 75303) | Populus rhizosphere microbial communities from Tennessee, USA - Rhizosphere MetaG P. TD hybrid SRZTD5 | ecosystem: Host-associated > Plants > Roots > Rhizosphere > Soil | place: USA...
TAAGATGGCGGCAACGAAGAAAAGGCGAGTGGTCGATGGAACGTTTGATCAAATTGAGGCTCACAGACAGGGGACATTTTCGCGTTGCAGTTAAGGGGACATTTTCGCTCTGCTACAACAGACAAGCTTCAAATCAAAGCGGCGGGAGCGGCTATGCTGTTCGTCAGCTTGGAAGTATCGAATGAAAAACCAGTCGAACTGCACTCACACGCGATCTATCTCCTCTTCGCCTCCCAGGTCCCCTGCATACCTTCCGTTTTGAATTCACCGATCAACCTGCCCTCTTTCAACATGCCTGTAACCGCAATCGATTCATGCCTGGCAAAGACGAGCGTGAAGCTTATCTTGTTATGTTCCCACTTACCGTCGCTCAGCGTGCCCGGGCCCGTGTGCTCCGACTCCACTGTGCCGGTTACGTTATCGCCATCCAGCTTGAGTTTGAAATTCCCGGGGACCCTTGTTCCTTGTAACTCAAACATCACATCCCACTCCCCCGAAATCGGATCCTTCTTATCCTTCACGCTATTTTCGTTCAACGTCGTCGCCGGAGCAGATGAGCAGGTGATTGCCATCACTGCCACAGCGAACAGGGTCATCAAGCTTCTTGACTGCATTGTGCATCCCTCAGATTTTTGGTAGTTGACCTTTAGGTCAGTCGCGCTTCAATCTAATTCGACATTGCCAACGATAACGTAGACGCGTGAGTTTAGAATTGTCGAACGTTGAAAGTGAAAGAATCGAAGATAACGAACAGAAAGGCCGCTAATGTCCAAAAACGAAGAAGTGCACACAGTCAATTCTCATCAATCGAAACGAAAAACTGACCGGCGCGTGTTGCGTACCCGCGACCGTTTGGGAGACGCGTTGATCGCTCTCATGCAGGAGAAGCCGTTCGACGCGATCACGGTGCAGGAGGTGCTTGATCGCGCGGGTGTCAGCCGCTCGACTTTCTATGTTCACTATCGCGACAAGGATGATCTCTTCCTCAGCGACGCTGATGACTTTCTTGAGGCGATAGCTACGCTGCTTTCACGGCGTGGGGAAAAATCCGACCGCATCGCCCCGGTTCGCGAGTTCTTTGCGCACGTTGCCGAAGCACAGCAGCTTTACACCGCGCTGATTGAGGCCGGCATCATTCATGATTTTCTAGAGTTGGCACAAGGTCATTTTGCCCGTGGAATCGAACGGCGGCTCTTAGAGTTGACATCGGTGAAGGGCGCCGGTTTGAAGCAAAGCGCAGCTACGGCGCAGGCGCTGGCGGGAGCGCTGTTGTCGTTGATGAAGTGGTGGATTGATCGCGGCAAGCCCGTCCCGCCCGAGCAGATGGACGGGCTGTTTCACAGATTGGTCTGGTTCGGTGTAAACACATCGGCTGGTAGTGCGAATTCGCCCGCTTCTTAATGAGGGAGTAGGAGCCAACTCCTTTGGGACTGGTGGCACGGTGTAGTAGACACGAACCTACCGATTAGTCCGGACCATTAAAGACCGTTCTTCGATTCTTAGTTAGGGAGGAGATGCAGATTAACTTGCAAATGCTACAGACAACTGGTATTCTGGCAAGCCAGAATACCGGCAGATTGTTTCAAGTCAACGAGCGCTTACAGAGCGCATTGAGAATATGACTATTGGTGGAGACTCTCCGATGAGCAAGTATAGGCCGCGCAGACGACAAGGTGGCAAAGCGGTAGGAAAGAAGGTTTTCGATCCAAGGAGTAGCTACGGAAGCGACGTAATTGACGACGTAAACCTGAGTATCAAAGTACCTTTGCAACTGCGTCAGCATTGGGCGGCGGAGGCGAAGCGCGAGGGTACGAGTCTTACGGCGGTTATCGTGGAAGCCCTTACTAAGCGTTTTGGAGGCCCTTAAGGAAGACTGCTGATGAACCAGGGTGACGATTTAACTAAGCAAACGGGTAAAGCGATGATGCTCAATCCGATCTACCAAAGTAAATTGGGAAGGCTTTACAATGCTGACAGCCTCGAGGCGATGCGAACATTAGCGACCGCGAGCGTTGATCTGGTGGTTACATCGCCTCCCTATGCGTTGCACTTCAAAAAGGAATATGGAAATGCAGACCAAAAGGATTACGTCAAATGGTTCCTCCCATTCGCCATCGAGATCAAACGGATCCTAAAGCCGCAAGGTAGCTTTGTGCTTAACATCGGTGGGGCCTGGACTCCAGGTGCTCCGGTACGTTCTCTCTACCACTACCGCCTACTATTGGCCCTGTGCGACGAAACAGGCTTCCACTTGGCACAGGAGTTTTTCTGGTTCAATCCGGCGAAGATGCCCGCTCCGGCTGAATGGGTGAACGTCCGCCGAGTGCGAGTTAAGGATTCTACGGAGTTCATCTTTTGGTTGTCGCCATCGATGTTTCCAAAGGCTGACAATCGACGAGTATTGGGCGAGTACAGTAATGACATGAAGAGACTGATAAAGCGCGGCGTTGCTAGCGCTAAGCGTCCGTCAGGCCATATCATCAGGGACTCGTTCGCGGAGGACAAAGGGGGCGCAATCCCTGGCAATGTCATCAACGCGGAGCAGGAAGAGTATACCGACATGTTCCGCTGCGGGAACAACGAAAGCAATAGCGCATACATTAAGCAATCCAAGGGTCAACGCCGTAAAATACATCCGGCGCGCTTTCCAGCCGAGTTACCAAAGTTCTTTATTGAGTTCCTAACTGAAACTGGCGATCTAGTCTTGGACCCGTTTGCGGGCTCCAATACAACCGGTGCGGTTGCGGAGGACTTGGGACGAAGATGGATCGCCATTGAAAAGAATGTAGAGTACGCAAACGATTCGGTGTTGCGCTTTCAAGCTCCCGAGCCCTTGCAGGCCACTAAGCGGAATGCCTCGAATCAAAGGGGTCTGTTTGATCAGCACGACGTCAAAACGAAGAAAGCTGCCAGGTAGCGACCTGTCTCAATCAGCCACAACGTTGTTTTTTTCCTGCCTTAGAACTCACCACGTTCAAGTCGAGTAGTTACACTATGAGGTCCCTCGTCACGGAGAGTTTTGAGGAATCGTTGTAGAGGTATGAGATCTTGCGAGAGGGAGAAGTGCATGTCTACTTCGGCGCCCGGGAACACTCGTGTGAAGTTCCTCACTGTCAGTGCGAATACTCGCTTGAAAAGAAGTCTGTGAAGAAGCATGTCGGCTCGACGAGCCGAAAGAATGTACCAGTCCGCTTGCTGAATCTTTTGTAAAGTATCCGCGTAGGTGGCGTGTTTTGTTGCCACAAGATAATCCACAACTGCGTCTTCGAAGGCACGTACAGAGGGGTGCTTCGGAGCCTGATGCATCAATGCGGCAGCCTCTAGGACTTCTTGTGGGAGAGATTCACCTACAGCCTCCGCAGTGAGGTTTCGCACCCCAACGATGGCAAAGAAGTAGGGAAGGGATTCAGCCTCCTGCTTTGCGAGCGCGCTGTTGATCTTATAGGTTGCGAGAGCAAAGCAGTCTTCTGGGTCGAGGCCCACGGTTTCAAGTGCCCTTCGGAAGAGTGCGCCGTGAAACTTGATGTTTATACGATAGACCTGTCGTCCCTGACCGTTGCAGATGAAATAGTCTGTGTCAGTCCGGCCTTGACGGTCGTCCCGCAGGGAAAACTCTTGCCACTGCGTACCGGATCTATATATCTGTTCGAATGCTTCTTCTGCGCACTTACCTAAGAGCATCTGGCCAAGCGCCTGCTTTGCTTTTTTGCGGTGTGTCTCGTCAATCGCGTCGAAGTCGCTGCCTAACACAGCGGCAACCGGATTTGTGGAAGTGATCACATCCTCTAAACCAGCACGAGTCGTGCCTACGGCCCGAGCCGCTTCCACGATGTCTTCGCCGCGCCTAACACGTTGAAGTCCTTGGAACTTGTGGAGGGGCTTCGGCCAAGAGTCGGACCCGTAAAGTCTTGTGAGAAGAGCAAAGAACCTGTCCAAGGTCACGCCAGGATCACCGTCCCTTATAGTTTCCTGTGTTCGGAAGCTGCAGATCAAAAGGGATGTCGCCGCAATTGCAAAATCCCAGTGATGTTACTCTCGGTCGATACTGGTGAGCAAGCTGACCATATAGGTCGGTTGGAAGAGAAAAAAGAGGCGCTCACGAAATGCCAGCTTCATCGTATTGAACACTTCATTGTACCGCCTGCGTCTATATCTTCAGAGTGGAAGGTCATCTTCCTCTTTCGTCAGCTGGCAACAATGTTCAACAAACGACTTGAGAATCTTGGCTGCTGTGGCGCAAACTCACTAGCTTGATCGTGACTTGAAGACTTGCTTTTAATCGTTTCAGCAGACACTCACGATCGAAGACGAGATAAGGGAGAGGTGCACGGAATGATTGTCCCTTTTGTTGACCTGAAGGCTCAGTATAAGACGATCGCGGTGGAGGTTGAAGCGGCGATGCAGCGAGTCGTTACCGATTCCGACTTTATTTTGGGCTCTGACGTTGAGAAGTTCGAACAGGAGTTTGCTCGTTTCTGCCACGCCGAGTACGCAGTGGGGCTTGATTCGGGCACTTCCGCGCTCGAGCTCGCGCATCGCGCATTGGGCATCGGTGATGGCGACGAAGTAATAACTGTTTCGCATACGTTCATCGCAACGGCGGCTGCGATTTCATACACCGGGGCGCGGCCGATTCTCGTCGATATCGATCCAGACACCTACAACGTCGATCCCGAACAAATCGAAGCAGCAATAACTCCCCGCACGAAGGCGATTGTGCCGGTGCATCTTTATGGACAGCCGGCCGACCTCGAGCCAATTCTTTCAATCGCGCATAAGCACAACCTGCTCGTCATCGAAGACGCCTGTCAGGCGCACGGCGCGCTCTACAAGGGCAAGAGCGTTGGTTCGCTTGGAGACGCCGGCTGTTTTAGTTTTTATCCTGGAAAGAATCTTGGAGCTTATGGCGACGCGGGAATGGTAGTCACTAACTCGAAAGAGATAGCAGACAAGGTCAAGTTGCTAAGAAACTACGGACAACCGCAAAAGTATCAACACGTGATGATGGGATACAATCGCCGGCTCGATTCCCTGCAAGCGGCAGTCCTTCGAGCGAAGCTGCGTCACCTGGACAATTGGAACGCCGCGCGCCGCCAAGCTGCAAAGCTTTATGACGAAATGCTCGAGGGAGTTGCCGAGGTCAAAACACCCTACCGCGCTGAAGAATCCTCTCACGTTTATCATCTGTACGTGATTCAACACCCCAGGCGCGATCAGTTACTGGAACATCTGAAAGATCACGGCGTCTATGGGGGACTGCACTATCCAACGCCGGTTCATCTACAGCCGTGTTATGAGCATCTCAACAAGCCGGCAGGGTCTTTGCCGGTTACCGAGGCGATTGCTTCGCGGGTGATATCGTTGCCGATGTTTGCGGAGATAACGGAAGAGCAAATCAAGTATGTGTGCGATTGTATTAGAAGCTTCGCGCAGTAGTACGTGGTCTAAGCTTCCGGCGATACTCTCGGTGGATTACACAACTGGTCGTAGCAGCTCAGCACTTCATCGACGGGCCCCATCTTGTAGATTCGGCCTTCGTTGAACAGGATTGCGCGACGGCATAGTTGTTGGACCATGCCGAGGCTGTGCGTCACGAGCAAGACAGTCCGTCCGCTCTGGGTAACAGAGTCCATCTTTCCGAGACACTTCTTCTGAAAACTCGCGTCGCCCACCGCCAGCACTTCGTCGACGATCAGAATTTCCGGGTCGAGATGCGCAGCGACGGCAAAAGCAAGACGCAAGTACATGCCACTCGAGTAGTGTTTGACTGCGGTATCTATGAATCGCTCGACTTCCGCGAACGCAACTATCTCGTCGAATCTTGATTCGATCTCGCGGCGTTTCATCCCGAGAATGGCGCCGTTCAAATAGACATTCTCGCGGCCGCTCAAGTCCGGATGAAATCCTGTCCCGACCTCGAGAAGACTTGCTACTCGCCCGTAAAGTTCCGCTCGGCCGGTAGTCGGCTCGATTATTCGCGAGAGGACCTTCAACAAAGTCGACTTGCCGGCGCCGTTGGGTCCTATGATTCCCATCACTTCACCGGGTACAACTTCAAAGTTGACGTCTTTGAGCGCCCAGACAGTGTCATCAGCTCCATTGTGCCGAAAGCGCGCAAAGGGTGAACGAATGAGCTTCACCAGGGATTCGCGCAATGTGTCATAACGCACGGAAGGCGCTTCGCCGGGAGTGATGCGAAACTTCTTACTGATGTTTGAAACTTTGATAATCGGCTTCATTGAGCGAGTCCGACTGGATAATACCGATTCCTAAATGAGCTCCGCGAAACTGCGCTCCATTCTTCTGAACGCGTAAGACGAATACACCAGCATGCCAAGCGTGAGCGCGGCGGAATAAGTGAGAGCGTTCCAGGGCAGTTCCCGTCCGAACAGCACAGCGCGAAAAGATTCAATGATTCCCGTAAGCGGATTAAGAGCAGGGAGCCACCGCCATTCTGCCGGCACAAGACTGGACGGGTATATGATCGGCGAAACAAAGAACCATACCTGAATCAGAAACGGCAACGCGTAGCGTACGTCTCGGTACTTAACATTCAAAGCCGAAAACCATATTCCCACGCCAAGCGACAGGAGCGTCGTTAGGACGATGATCGGCAAGAGCAGCAAGTATGACCACGTCGCCGCAAATCCATAATAGACTATCAAGCCGACCAGCAGCACCGATGCAATCGCGAAATCGAGCAAGCCTGCTCCCACAGCGGCGGCTGGAATTATCAACCGGGGAAAGTAGACTTTGGTGATCAGGTTGCTGTTACCAATCAGGCTATTTGCGCCGTTGGTCACGCCGTTGGAAAAGAATGTCCACAGTAGCACAGCCGTGTAAAAGAATATGGGACTGGGCACACCTTCAGTAGGCATTTGCGCGAGCTTCCCGAAGAAGAACGTGAAGATGATCATCGTTATCAACGGCTGTATTACTGCCCATGCTGCTCCCAAAACGGTCTGCTTGTATCGCACCTTGATGTCGCGCCATATCAAAAAGTAGAGCAGCTCACGGCTCGTCCATAGATCTCGAAGCTTAAGCGGAACCCATGACCTGTGCGGGACGATAGTGACCAGAGGCTTCTCAGGCAAATCGTATGATGAAAGACCGGTCGCCGCTGAAGCGTCGGCGATTGCAGTTTGTGCGGTAGAAGCGGGCTGGTCGGTTGTAGAAATCATTCTCGCGTAGAATAAATCCCAAAAACGCGCGTTCAGTTGTTAAGAGCCCCCGCAGTCCTTTTGCAGCGCACTCAAAGCCTCCTGAATTGCCTTTGTGTCGTCAGGAGTCGAGGCAGTAGATTGCGCGGTAGTAAGGAACCCGGTCGCCTTCGCGCAATCCTTTCGTGTGCGATAAATCTGACCCAATTGATAGTTTGCATAGAAGTCATTGGGGTTCATTGCGAACATGCTTTCAATGTAAGGCAAGGCGTCATCATAACGTTTATCTTCGATCAAGCGAAAGGACAAACTCCGAAGCGCGAAATAGTCACTCGGGAAAATGCTGACTTGTTTCTTCAGCAGCGCGATCTCTTTTTCGTGATCCACCGAGTGATAATAGTTTGCAAGCGGCGCATAAGGCTGTTCATTGGCGGGGTACATATCAATCGCCTTGAGCATAAGCGATTCAGCTTCTTTCTGTTGTCCTTCAAATCCCTTTGAAATCGCGAGCGCGGTCGTCAGCTCAGATCGGAACCTATTCGGGTTTTCATAGCCCGGAGATATGACTCGGGAATCCGGAAGAGCGAGTCCCTGCCGGATAATTTCCTCGCACTCTCGAGCCTTATCGCGCGTTTGGTACAGAAGAGCGAGGCTGACGTAAGCGGGCGCGTACGACGGATCGACCGCGATGCATTGTTTGTAAAGCTCAGCGCCCTTCGCTGGATAACTAAGCGCGTACTGCCCCGCGAGACTCGCTATCGCGCGAGTCGATGTCGGGGCTTCCTGGTAGTTCGTCTTCCACAACGTCAGATCGTCCTTGTAAACCGTATTTCGAAGCACGGTCATAACAGCAAACGCGATCAAAACGGCGGCCATCACGCCATAGGTCAATCTCCTGACTTGCAGGCTTCGCGCAGCAATCTTCTCCGCCAGCACGGCCACCAATAGTCCAAAGCTCATCATCGGCAGATAAAGATAATGATCGGCGAGCAGCTCCTGGTGAGGAATCAGCTGGCTTACTGGAAGCAGCATCGCAAAGAATGACAGTATCGCGAACGCCATCAGCTTGTCTTTGTTAAGCAGCACGAAGCCGGCGACGATCGTGAATGCGACCACGATGATCGACAACATCACTCGCCATTCAAACGGTGATCTCGCGATTTCGAAAGCGCCCGAATACTGCACGATAGGCGTCGGAAACACGAGTTGCTTCAAATACCAGGCATGCACCTTGATTGAAGTGAGCAAATTTGTGAAGAAGCTCCCGCCCCAATACTCGAAGCCCGAGATTCCTGCTCGAGCCGACCCGCCTTTGACGAACACCTGATACCAAACATAAGCAGGCACAACCAGCAGCAGAAGGATATATAGCCACTTATCTCGGCCGAATGCTTTTGCGGTCGACCTGAGGAACTCTTTGCCCCACGAGTTGTTCCCTCGCTCCCAGACATCACAGAAGTTCCAAACAAAGATGAACAGAGGCAGGCTGGCCGCCATCTCTTTGGACAAGAGGCTGAGAGCCCAGCAAACCATCATTAGCGCGAAGTAAATCAGGGCGCGTGCACGCTTTGGCTGCGACTCTCCGGTTCCAGCCAGGCGCTCTCGATAAGTGAGGTAACAGTGAAAGCTCGCCAGATAGAACAGACTGAACAGAACGTCACGTCTGCCGGATATGTAAGTCACAGCGTCGGGTTGTATCGGGTGAATCGCGAAGATCGCCGCAGCTAGACCGGCGAGCAAAGTCTTTCGGGTGATTCGGGAAATCAGTGCAAATACCAACAAGGTATTCGCTACGTGAAGCAGGATACTGGTGAGATGAAACCCCAGTGGCCGCTCACCCCAAACCGCGAAGTCGAGGGCGTAGGTTATGTCTCGAAGAGGGCGGTACGAATCGAACAACAACTTTGGCACATTCGTCAGACTTCGAAACGAAGGATCGCTCAATACGTGACCGTGGTCATCAAAGACAAAGCCGTTCGCAAGAGCATCGGCGTAACACCCAAAGGCGATGACCGCGAGTGCTGCAAGCGCGACGTAACCTGAGTGTTGTTTTGTGAATTCGATCAGCTTTGAGCCCGAATCGGGCACTTCGATCTGCGTGCTTTTTCTTTTTTTACGAGCGGCTACACTGACCATCCTGGATTTCCCTGTTAAATGGCTGGAGGGACCTGATGAAAACTTCAACGACGAATCTACTTCGAATTTCTTTGTACTGGATTGCGATTAATCATTGGAAAAAAGCAATTCGGAGAAACCTTTGCTCGCAGAAATTCATTTGTAATCGGTCCCATAGCCGCTATATCTTATCGAAGCGGGCGTCACCGCGCAATTGTCCAGGCAGCCAGCGCTCATGACAGGTCACCAGGAAAAACCTTCACGCCCCTCGAGAATCTCAGTGGTCGTTCCTTTGTACAACGAGCGGCCTTCTTTGGATGCGCTTTATCGCAGGCTGACTGCGGTGCTCGCCGATGTTGCGACTCGCTATGAAATTATCTTCGTAGATGATGGAAGCACCGACGGTGCGATAAAACGTCTCAGGGAACTTCGGGCAAGTGACCGCGCGGTAAAGTACGTTCGATTTCGTAGAAACTTCGGCAAGTCGGCCGCGCTTGCGGCCGGTTTTCGAGTGGCGCGCTACGAAATAATAGTGACGATGGATGCCGACCTTCAGGACATTCCCGAACAATTGCCGCTGCTGTTGAATCAACTCGATGAGGGGTGTGATCTGGTTTCAGGCTGGCGTTATCAACGCAACGATAAGTTAACTAAGCGAATTGGATCAAAGATATATAACTCCGTGACGTCACTGCTTACGGGGGTGCGACTGCACGACATCAATTGTGGATTCAAGTGTTACCGAAGAGAGGTGTTGGACGAAGTGATGGTGTACGGCGAACGCCATCGTTACATTCCGGTGCTCGCAAGCTACCGAGGCTTTCGATTGGGCGAAGTGAAGATCGAGCACGCGCCAAGGGAATACGGGGAATCTCGATACGGATTGGAGAGAGTACTGGGAGGCGTCTTCAGCCTGCTCACCGTCATATTGATGACGCGCTACACGAATAAGCCGCTTCACTTTTTCGGTCTTATGGGACTCGTGCTTGCGGGCACCGGCTCCGCGATAGATTTATATCTCGTCATCTTGCGAGTGTTCTTCAACGAGTGGCTGAGCAATCGTCCTCTACTGATAATCGGTACGCTATTCGCGATAGTCGGCGTGCAACTGGTTCTTTTCGGATTGCTGGCTGAGATGGTTGCCTTCTCGTACAGGCGTGAGAGCGACTACTCTGTGGTCGAGACAAGCGACGAAAAGGATTTGAGCTTCAGCGAGGATAGCGCGGTTCGAGTCGGTCGGAGCAAGTCGGCTGAATGAGAATCAGCATAATCGGTCCAGCCTTTCCGCTAAGAGGGGGCATCGCTCACCATGTCTACTGGCTCCATCAGGAATTGACGCGCCGAGGCCACCAGGCGCAAGTGATCTCATTCCTCAAATTATATCCGAGACTACTATTCCCGGGCACAACCGAGTACGACGCCAGTCGATTGAAACTAGACGCGAACGCCACTCCGATTCTGAAGCCCCTCAATCCCTTCGCGTGGGTGCGCGCACTAAAGGCAGTGAAATCATTCTCTCCTGATATCGTGATCTTCGAGTGGTGGCAACCATTTTTTGGGCCGTTGACGGGTACGCTCGCGAGATGGCTTCGAAGGGCGGGCATCAAGTGCGTCATCGAATGTCACAACGTGGTTCCCCATGAAGCGAGACTGACAGATAGTATGCTGACCAGGTATGCGCTGTCGTCTGCCGATCATCTGATCACTCACTCGTCGAAAGACAAGGCCGATCTGCTTGCCATGTTGCCCGGCAAATGCGTGAGCGTCTCTCCGCTTCCGTCTCTGGGGGAGTTTTCAAGAAGTCAAAACACAATGCGAAGCGGAAACACGATTCTGTTCTTTGGAAAGGTGCGAAAGTACAAGGGGCTGGGTGTGCTACTGACCGCGCTTCCAAAAGTTTTGTCGAAGATAGAATGCAGGCTGTTGGTGGTCGGAGAATTCTACGATTCGATCGCACGCTATCAACGATTGATCCGTGAGCTCAATATCGAGAACCACGTGCAGATAGATAACCGCTATGTTCCGAATGAGGAAGTGCCGGAAATTTTCGAACGGGCTGACGTCCTGGTGTTGCCTTATTTGAGCGCGACTCAAAGCGCGGTTGCGCGAATCGCTCTATCGAACAAGCTCCCGGTGATCGCGTCGAGGACGGGAGGACTAACTGAGGCGATAATTGAAAACGTGAACGGTCTGTTGTTTCCACCGGGCGACTCGGAAGCGCTCGCCGGTAAACTCATTTCGTATTTTTCCAATCGACTGGGGCCGGTGTTAGCGGAAAATCTCCGGGAGCCTCAGGCACAGACCTCTTGCAGCGTCGTAGAAATTATTGAGAAGTTAATCGAGGATAACTCCACGCTACCTGCCGAGAATTGTCAGCTTTAGATACTTCGCGTACAACTCAAGCTTCATTCTAACCTCGGCCGTCGGGCGTCCCGTCAGTTTTCTCCACGCATAAGCGAGAGACACAACCAGATAATTGGCGAGGGTATTGGTCGCGAGTTGAAATCGCGAAAGGCAGAGTCTCTGAAATCGCAGTCCTTCATCCGTGATCCGTCGAGATCGTTCGAGATCAGTCCAACGGCTCGACGCCCCGTAGGCGCCGTGATGCATAACAACAGCCTCGGGCTCGAAAACCAACCACCAGCCCGCTCGTGTCATTCGCAGACACCACTCGTCGTCCTCGGCGTACATGTGAAAGCTTTCATCGAAGCCGCCGACATCGTCGATCATTTCCCGCTTCAGCATCATTGCTGCGCCGGACAACATTCCCACTTTTCGTCTTCGCGCATGATTCCAGTGCTTGCCAAGCAGCAACTCACCGCTTACGAACGCCGGCATCACCTTATGCAGCCTCAGCCCTGAAAGGAGAATCGCCCAGGCGGATGGAGGGTTTCGCCAGGCGCTTACCTGGACGGAACCGTCAGGATTCAGGATTCGCGGACCGCACGCGCCGATTCGTTCGTGAGATTTTAGAGTTGTTATGAGCGAGTCAATTGCTCCCGGTCGCACTTCGGTGTCGTTGTTTAGCAGCAATATCAGCGCGGCATCATTTTGCGCAAACACTTGATTGCAGGCGCTGCCATATCCGAGGTTTTCTGAGTTTTCGATCAGAGTCGTTCTCGGTTCATCGATCGACTCCGCAGCATTTTCGATACGCAACCAGGCTGCGCTGTCATCAGTCGACGCATTATCGACAACCACGATCTCGTATGACACGCGGGGCGGTGATTCTCTGATGCTGTCGATGCAGCGACGCAGAAGGGGCCCGCCATTCCAATTGACAATTGCAATGCACAATTCGACGGGCACTTTGCTGTAATGCCTCTCAGTCAAGTTATCGGTGTGGAATGCGACCACTAAATAGACGAGTCATCATAACGACTATCATTTCGTCAAACAACGAGAGGAGGTCAGGGAGCGGACGCGACTTTCAGTTGGCCTCCAGTGATAGGACGCTATATGCTTGCCGCGATGGTGTCCGCTGAAGCGCGAAGTGAAGTGCCGGTTACCGTGATCGTGCCCTGCTACAACTCGGAGCGAACGATACGCGATTGCTTGAATGCAATACTCGGCCAACGCACTGAAGTTCGTTACGAGGTTGTGGTAGTGGATAGCTCCTCAGATCGCACACCGGATATTGTCGAGAATGAATTCAAATCGGTTCGGCTGATTCACCTGGAGCGCCGCACTTACGCAGGCGCCGCTCGCAACATCGGCGCGCGTTCAACGACAGCTGGCTTCTGTCTGATGATCGATTCGGATTGCGTCGCGCGGCCGGATCTGATGGACCGATTGATCGCTCGTCACAAGGAGGGCGAGTACGCAGCAGTCGGCGGCTCGCTTGCGAATGGAACGCCGACCAGCCTGAGCGGCTGGACCGGGTACCTGCTTGAGTTCAAGGAATTCATTCCATCCGCGCCGATGAGAATCGTGAACAGCGTGCCGACAGCTAATGTCATGTATCGCAAGGAAGCACTCGAAAAGTACGGCTACTTTGACGATGACATGTGGCTATCAGAAGACATTCTCTTCAATTGGAAGATGCACAACTCGGGCGAGCGCATTCTCTTCGATCCGGCGATTGAAGCTACGCATTTGAATCGAACCGGATGGAAAGAGGTCTTATCATATCAAGTAAGCCTCGGCGCTTGCTCGGCGGAAGCTCGACGACGAGGCGGGCTCCCGGGCGATGTTCTTCTTCGCCATCCGATACTGATAACTCTTATGCCTTTCGTCAGATTGTTCAGGGCGGCAAGCTGGCTTGTGAGACTCGACCTCAAAACATTTTTGATGTTTCTGTTGATCTCGCCGATGTACTTGTTGGGAAGCGGCTTGTGGTCTTTCGGGTTCTTCAAAGGCGTCAGACGTCCACCAACTCCGGCCGCGTCCTCAAAAGCTCATATGTAGAAGGTCGCGCTTCTTGTCAAACACACTACGCGTTGTTCTCTACCGGTAAAACGTCGGTTCTTTCTTCGGGCAAACTCGAGGGGTCCAGAGCGCTCGCGACGAGATCGTGAGTCGCCTTCGCGAGCTGCCTGGCGCGTTCTCTCACTTCCGACTTGGTCGCGTCTTCGTTGATTCGTTCGACGGGAATGGGAGGATGATAAGTGATCGTTAGCTTGCCAGGTCGCGGCAACAGTCGGCTGGCTGGCCAAATCTTTCCGCCGCCTTCGATCGAAACGGGGAGAATCGGAATGCCGTAAGCGAGGGCCATTCGAAACGCTCCCATCTTGAACGGCATCAGCTTGCCAGTCCGTGTTCGGCCGCCTTCCGGAAAAATCATGAGCGCCCGCTCCTTTCGAAGCAGCTCGATCGCTTCGCGTTGAGCCGAAGCATCAGCCGCAACATCGAGATTGACGGGGAACGCTCCGAACATTCGCATTAGCAATCCGAGAACGGGGATTCGAAACGGCTTGTCCCAGGCCATGTAGTAGATGCGCCTCTTCACCGGAATCGTTATCCAGATCGGATCGATGTAAGTCACATGATTCGGCGTGATGATGCAGGCGCGTGTTGGCGGAATATTTTCAACACCGAAGAATTTGATCTTGAACACCAGCCGGCAAAACAACCAGACAAATGGGCTGAGCACGGCGATCAAGAAACGCATGTTTGATTTCCGAAGGCGTTAACTGAACTTGAGTCGTGTCATTAAACTACGCTCGCAGGCGGTGGTGCAAGCGTTAGAAACCAGGCTGTGTATGCACAGCGAAAATGTCCCCTGGTAACTGCACAGCGATAATGTCCCCATGGAACGGGGATACATTTTCGTGAGTGAGAAGCATTATCAGCGCTGGAGAATCATCGAGTTGGTA
>Ga0075436_100001829_pt1 | contig 14582 bp, 11 predicted proteins | sample RhiMethybrSRZTD5_FD_75303 | JGI IMG/M metagenome (GOLD analysis project Ga0075436, IMG submission 75303) | Populus rhizosphere microbial communities from Tennessee, USA - Rhizosphere MetaG P. TD hybrid SRZTD5 | ecosystem: Host-associated > Plants > Roots > Rhizosphere > Soil | place: USA...
GCGCTTTATCTGATTTTCCTCGGTGTGCGTACGCTTCTAAGCAGCGCAGACGCTCACGTCATCTCTTCGGCCGTGCCCCACAGCCTCGCCCGCATTTTCGGTCAGGGAGTCCTCGTCAACCTTCTCAATCCCAAAACCGCTCTCTTCTTCCTCGCCTTCCTCCCCCAATTCGTGGACGCCTCGCGCGGACACGTCTCCGCACAAATCTTCTTCCTCGGCTGCTCGTTCGCTCTGTTGGGTTTGCTGAGCGACAGTTCCTGGGCCATGCTCGCCGGTACCCTCGCCGACCGGCTTCGTTCCAATCTCCGCTGGCTCCGCATTCAGAAAAACATCTCCGGCGGCTCTCTCATCGCCCTCGGCATCGCCACCGCCATTTCCGGCGCAAAAGCCAAATAGCGTAGACGGCCCCCAATCACGACCGCTCGTTGTGTTATTCTGCGGCCCGTTTTCGCGATCCCAATTCCGACATCGGAAGCCGATCATACTGCCGTGAGTCCTGCGCCCCACGTTTTCGCCGCTAAAATTTACAAAGTCTGGCTCATTCGTTTTGTCGATGTGCCGAAAGAGATCAGCCGCGCTCTCGGCAGCGCCAAAGAATGCATCCCCGTTTGCGGCACCGTCGAAGGCCTTCCTTTGCGCACGACGCTCGTTCCCAGCGGCAATAGTCGTCATCGCCTGGCCATTCACGGGGACATCTACCGCAAACTTCGCATTGACGCTGGCACCGTCGTCGAAATTTCGCTCGAACTCGACGAAGAGTCCCGCGAACCGGTCCTTCCGCCCTCTTTAATCGCCGCCCTCAAATTCTCGAAAGTTGCCGCGCGCGAATTCCGAGCCATGACCACTGCCCTTCGCCGCCAAATCGTTCGTTACCTCACCTCTGCCAAGTCCGAAGCAACTGTCGAACGCCGCGTCGCCAAATTCATCGCGCGCCTTGAAAAAGACCCGCCCAGCCGCCGCAAGGTCCGCAAATCCACTCGCAAGCCGACAAAACTGAAGAAGCCTAGGCACGAAAAAGGAATATGACCGAAAACCCGCCCGCGCCGCCCAATTTTTGCTCTTGACCGGCATGGTGAAACTCCCTTGGTTTCTAGGGCTTAGTTTTTCGCTACCGGGAATAGTTCGTGATGTACTGCGGCACAGCAGTGCCTTCCTTCAACCGGGTATCCGGCAGCGGTGTGCCTTTCGTCTGCGAGAGCGGCAGCACACCCGCCCAAACCGGCAGCGAATAGTCCTCTTCGTCATCTATAGGACCGCCGACGCGCACTTTGGCCGAAACCTCTTCCAGCGGCAACGCCAGCACGGTCGTGCCTTTCAGCTCTTGTTCGTTCGGCCAGCGGATTTCGTCCCAACGCCCCTTCATGATGTGCTCGGTAAAAAGCCGCAGCGCTTCCATTTTTTCGGCCGGATCTTCCACAAGTTTGGCGGTTCCGAGAATGACGACGCTGCGGTAATTCACCGAATGATGAAACGCCGACCGCGCCAGCACCAGGCCATCAACCAATGTCACCGTCACGCAAACGGGAATTCCTTCGCTTAGCGTCCGCAACATTCTGCTTGCAGCGGAACCATGCAAATAAACGGTATCGCCCACGCGCCCAAAGTTCGTCGGAATCACAAACGGCTGTCCGTCCACGACAAATCCGACGTGGCACACAAACGCCTCATCAAGAATTTTGTAAACCGTCTCGGCATCATATTTGCCGCGCTTCGGCAGCCGCTTAACTTGCGTTCGTTCCGTAGGTGCAAATTCGCTCATGATTTTCCTATGCTCTTCCATATGGAGTGCGGCGGCTCGACGCCGCTTTTGCAGTGCACTGTTGCGCTCTAATTATCGTACCGCCGCAAGCCTTCGCCTCAAGTGCCAATCTGGATGCTCGATCCGCCGAAGAAAAAACGTCGTCATCCTGAGTCCCGGCCGGTATTGCCGGGGCGAAGGACCTCAACGTACGATTCACCAACAGCCCATCCGCGAAGCTCAGGGCTTCGCAGCCTCAGGCTTCGCCGCGCCACGCACGACACGAAACCCGACATACTCCGGCGCAGCCGTACAGGTGGACTTTGTATCGGCTGGACAATCCGCGCTGCCGCCAATCACTTTACCGTTGCCATCGCGAGTGAGCACCCACTCGGCAACGTTGCCGCCAAGATCGAAGATCGGCTCTTCGTCTTCTTTGCCCTGACCGCGGAAACTGCCGACTGCCTTCAGAAGGGGCGCTGGCCCGCGAAGCTCTTTTGCTTTCTCGCGAAGGCGAGCCGTGTCTTCTGGATTCGGCGCGTACCCGGCCCAGTAGTCTAGGGTGTTCTCGCCATCGCGGCTCTCGTAGAAGCTCTTGACCTCGTCCTCGTACGGTATACGCCAAGTCTGTTTCGTTTCCTGGCTAAGCCAGGCCGCGTACGCCTTTGCATCCTCCAGCGATACGCTGCTTTGAGGGAAATTTTTCTTTTCAGGCGTCTCATCATCTGCAATCTGAACTGCCCGTTTCGACGAAAATTCGAGGTACTGAGCGCGCGTGACTTCAAAACGACCGATTTCTAGATCGCCACGCTTGACCAGCTCGGGTACTAAGATCCAATTGCCGGGGGATTTCCGAACCACCGCAGTGCCGGACGGTTTTGCTTCCGTGCCATACGAACCATGACTTTGAGAAATATTCTTGCTGCGAAACAAGCCTTCCAGCGGCGCGCCTTCTTTCAACGCTTCGTTCGCCGGCTTCTCCGTCTTGAAGAAATATTTGTCGAACCAGGCGATTTCTTCATCGAGTTTGCGTAATTGATGGGTAAGTTTGCGCGGACCGTGCGGCTCGTTTGGAAAAATCACGAATTTTACGGGGACTTTTCCGTGCCACTGCAGCGTGCGGAAATACGTCCAGCTTTGCGCGAAAGGAACGTTGCGATCCGCGTTTCCGTGGAAAATCAAAACCGGCGCTTTGATGCGGTCCATTTTGAAGACCGGTGATTTCTTGATGTAAAGCTCCGGGTCCTGGAAGGGAGACTTTCCAAAATAGTAGGCGTCAAACGATTCCCCGAAATCCACGTTTGCCCAGTCGCTGAACCACTCAATGTCTCCCGCGCCTACGCTCGCCACTTTGTAGCGGTCGGGATAAGTAATCAGCAAACTCGTCGAAAGAATCGAGCCGTTTGACCAGCCCATCGTTCCCACGCGGTCGGGATCGCCCATTCCTTTTGCAATCAAATAGTCGACGCCTGCGTTGATGTCCGGCGTTTCCAGATCGTAATATTTTCCGCAGCAGATCGATTCGACCCACTTCAATCCATAGTCGTTGCTGCCGTGATAATTTGGCCGCAGCACGAACGCGCCGCGATCCGTGAAAAGTTGAATCGGGTATGCCCAGCTCTCTCCCCAAAGGTCCTTGTCCGCGCCCGAGGGACCGCCGTGAATCGCCGTGATGATCGGATATTTTTTCCCGGCTTCGTAGTTCGCCGGATAATACAAAATTCCTTCCACTTCCTCGTTGTTCGAGCCGGTCCAGTGAATCACTTCGCTCTTCGCGTAATTGCGGCCGTTTACGAGTCCTTGATTTAGTTTCGTGAGTTGCGCCGGCGAAACGATTTTGTCGCCGTCCAGTTGCGCCCGATAGAGTTGCGAAAGTTTGCTCGCCGTAGAATGAGAGTAGACAATCGTCTTTCCGTCCGCGGAAACTTCAAACGCTTCCATGTTTTTCGCGTGCTCGCCTTCGAGGTCGTGGCGCTTCCACGTCCACGAATCGCCGGATTTTTCGCGCGAGTAACGGGCCATCCGGTAACGAGCGCCGCCCGCGAGTCCCAAAATAAATCCGTCCTGCGTGGCTGCAAGGTCCGACCCAATTCCATTTTCCCAGTCGAGCGGAACCTGCACGCTTTTCCCCGCATTTACGTCATAAAAATAGAGCAGCAAAATATTCGCCGTAAGAAATCGCGCATCCGTCGAATACGGCGCCCACGCATAAAAACCGGAATTGTCCGGCGCCCATTCAAATCCGTACGGACGAATGCGGCCTTCCGTGAAAATAGTTTTCTCTGTACCGTCGGCGAGATTGTGCAGCATGGAAATAGGTGGAATTTTCTGATCGAACTGATAACGCAAACTCTTGCCATGAATCGCCGCCGCGTATTTTCCGTCCTTGGACACGAACCACCGTTGAATCCAATCAGTGTTCGTGGTCAGCCGCGTGACTTTTTTGTCTTTAATGCTCAACTTGTATAAACGAACCGGCGGTTCGTGCGCCTCGTCGTCCACCACTTCCGAATCGTCTTTTTTCTTTTTTGCTTGCTGCTCGAAAAGCGATTCATCTTCCTGCGCGCTGAAAATCAAAGTGTCGTTATCGAGCCAATCTACTTGATGTGGCGCGCGCGCAAATTCGGTGACGGGCCACGGTTCGCCGCCGTGCGGATTGATGAGCCAGATCTGCGTTCCCGCTGAATCCGGCTTGCCGTTCGGACGTTTGCGGTCGCTCAAAAATGCAATTCGTTCGCCGTTGGGCGACCAACTTGGCCCGTTGTTGTGGTCACCGCCGCGGGTCAATTCAATTTCAGTGGAGTCTGTGAGGCTCGACAAAATTAAATTCGAGACGCGGCCGTCTTTTTCCTTGTCGGTCGTGGACTTTGTCCAGACGACCCATTTTGCATCGCGCGAAATGCGGACGAATCCAGCAGATTCCGTGTAGACAAAGTCTTCTGTCTTCCACGGTTCGGTTTTCTTCGCGCTATCCTTTGCGGGTTTCGCTTCGTCGGCTCGTGCCGCAGATTGCGACCCGCCGTAAAAAATAGCCACAGTTGACGCCATGAATCCCGCCACGAGCCGCTTGTTTCGCATTTCACTTCACCTTTTCGCTGAATTGACAGACACGCCTAATCTGCGTCCGCAAGCCGCAAAGGATAGACGAATTGACGGCCTTTTGGAATGGTGTAGGCTCAATTGCTGCGCACACGGGGTGAAAGATGGCGGCCAAAAAGGTAATTTTCAGCAAGGAAGCGTTCAAATTCTTTCGCGATCTGAAAAAAAACAACCACAAGGATTGGATGGACGCGAACCGCGACCGTTACCAAGCTGCGGTGGTGCAGCCGCTACGGAACCTGATGGAAGAAATGGCTCCCGCCATTTTGAAGCTCGATTCGCGATTTGAAACAACGGGAAGGCGCGGAGCGAATCTTTCTCGGATCAACAACGATATCCGTTTTTCAAAAGACAAAACACTTTATAAAACCCACATGTACTTGAAATTCTCCGTCCCGATTTCCGCAGACCTGGAAAGCGGACAACTCTATACGGGAATTTCCACGGACGTAGTGACCGCCGGATTTCGCATGTACGGAGGATCGAAACGAAAAGAATCCCCGCTCGCGCTGATTGCCGACGAGCGGATTGCGAAAAATCCGCGATGGCTTGTGCGGCAGAAGAAACGTCTCGGCAGAAAATATGAGAGTTATTGGTATTCCGTGACCAAAGGGAAATGGACGCAGACCAACGGCTGGCCTGCTCCCGAAGAGTGGTACAAAGTGCAAGCCTGGATCGTACGCCGGAAATTCTCGCCCGCGGCAGCCATGCGCAGCGGATTTCCAGGCGAACTAGCCAAAATCTACCGCGACGTGTTCCCGTTGCTGAAATTTGTTTCACTCACTGACTAAAATATTTTTCGTTCGTGCATTTTATTGTTGCAATGCAACTCCGTTGCGCGTAGGAAATAAATTACGGCACTCATTGCCGTGGGAGGTGCGCGAACTTTGATTCTGTTTGTTTTTGTTTTATTTGCCGCCGCCGTTTTTTTCATTCAGCATCCCAGTGGGCGCGCCGTTTTGTTCCCTCCTTTTGCCGCGCACCGTTCAGGTCGAAGACTTACTTGGGGCCTCCTGATCACTTTCGGCGTCTGTTTGGCAGCGAATCTTGCCGTGTTGCTGACCATTTCCTCGGCAGATGTCCGTTCGGATAGCGATGAAGTCGCTTTTTACCTGGCGATTACTGCGGCATGGCTGGTGCTTTCCGTTCTCGGATTTGAATACCTCGGAATCAGCTTTCGAGACGACGTTGCAGCGAGGAGAAATCCCGCTGCCGCGGCCGCGATTTGCGGACTGATGGCGGGCGAAGCGTTTTCCCTCGCCGGGTCCCACACCGGCAATGGACCGGGCCCCGAAGCCGTTCTGGCATGTGCGTTGATCTCCAGTGTGGCGTTATTCGCTTCGTGGACAGTGTTTAATTCGTTTTCAGGAATTGTCGATCGAGTGTCCGTAGAAAGAGACCTCGGCGCAGGGATACGCGGCGCGGGATTTCTGGGTGGCGGTGGAGCGATCCTTGGAGCTTCGGTCGCGGGAGATTGGATTTCGCTCGAAGGCACGCTGCGAGACTTTGCGCGCTTCTGCTGGCCGATTTTTTTGCTGATCGCGGCGGCGGCCGTGGTCGAGCGAGCGATCGCAGCAAATCGACGATTGACCCAGAAAGTTACGAATTACTTGTCGCTGACTTACACGGGAATAGCGTTCTCGCTTAGCTTGCTTTACGCCGTGCGGGTTTGGAGCCGGACATGAGCACCGGCCTTGAGGCGGGACCGAACCTGGAATTGGACGCCTGGCAAAAACTCCGCATGCGCGCGATTTTCGAGCACTGCAAGTGGGATCCGCAGTCGCAGGATCAATCAGTGCTCGCGCGATATCCGCTTTTTTTGTGTTCACGCCAACTCAGCGAATTGCGGTCGCTCGCCGAGAGCTTGAGTGATGAAGCGCTGGAAGCCGAGAGCGAGATTTTGTGCAGGCCGGACCTTTGGCCGGTGCTTGGGATTCCGCAAAAGATTCGTTTGGCGCTGCAATCCCGCGGTTTCGGCGCCGAGACTGAACATGTACGTGTCATGCGTTTTGATTTTCATTTTACGGATCGAGGGTGGCGAATTTCGGAGGTCAACGCTGACGTTCCGGGCGGTTATGTGGAAGGGGCGGGATGGAATTCGCTCTTTGCGGAAAATTACATTGGGGCGCAAGCACCACCGAGTCCTTCGCGGCGGTTATGCGAGGCGATTCGAGACCGGCTGGACGCCGAGGACGTGATAGCGCTGGTGCATGCGACGACGTATAGCGACGATCGGCAAGTGATGATGCACCTTGCCGGGGAATTGCGCCGCGCGGGGCTACGTCCAGTTCTCGCTGGGCCCGAGAACATCGAATGGCGTGACGGCGTTGCCCGTCTTAAAGGGGAGACAGGTTCAGTCAGGGTAAATGCCGCGATCCGTTTTTTCCCGTCGGAATGGTTGCCGCAATTGCGTGCCGAAAGCGAGTGGGCGAACTGGTTTTCGGATGGCCAGACGATCCTGTGCAATCCGGGGCGCGCGATTTTGCTGCAGTCGAAGCGCTTTCCACTGGTATGGGGCGATTTGAAAACAAATGTGGACGCCTGGCGACGCGTGTTGCCGCTGACGGCGAGTCCTGACTATATCCCCGGGAACGCGAGGAAAGATTGGTTAATTAAACCTGCATTCGGCCGCGTGGGTGAAGGAATCGGCATGAGAAATGTAACGAGCGACGAGGAATTTCGCCGGTTGCAGCAATTAGCCAGCAAGAGGCCGGAAGAATGGATCGCACAAGAGCGCTTTGAAACGACGCCGGTACAAACGGAGGACGGGCAAGTCTATCCCTGTGTGGGGATTTTCACCGTGAATGGAAAATTTGCTGGAATTTATGGGCGGGCTAGCCGCACGCCGCTGGTCAATCAGGACGCACAGGACGTGGCAGTTCTAGTGCGGAATGACGGGAATCGAGGAGATCAATGACGCAAGAAGAAGTGTTTTTGGCATGGGCGCCGCACGATTCGATTTGGTCGCCATGGGTTTTGCCGGTCCCGTTCGCGCAGTTGAATTGTTTGGATTTCACACGCCCCGTGGCAAACGAACAAGTTCCATTTATCCCGAGTTGGGTGACGAACGGTGGGCGCGAAGGCCAAGGCTACGTGGTTGATATTCCCGGCGGTGACGCGATGCGATTTGGGATTTTGCTCGCGAGTTCTGGGATACGGCCGGTCCCGGTAATTGACGGTTCGCCCGGCGCTGGCGATTTCTATTTTAGTCAGAACGCAGAGGCTTCTTCGAAGCCCACATGGCATCCCAACGTTGTTGTAGATATGACTGAGTTGCTGAAGGAACTGTGCCAAGGGGCTGCCCTGCTGAAAGACATTGGGCTATCGCCTGCGGCGATGCCCGCTTTTCTGCTTGATGCGGACAGGGGGATCGGTCATCGACCGCCGCAGGCCGTGATCTACGACAACCGCTGGCAAGTGTTTGCGCAGGATTTTCCTTCGGCAAAATTTCTGCTCGAGAATGGAGTACGAGGCGTGCTGCTCGTGCAAGAGAGGAAGGGCCAGCCGCAGGAAGACTTGGCACATGTGTTGCTGCGTTGGCAGGAAAGTGGGATCGCGATTGAGAGTGTTGGAATGAAGGATGGAAGTATGCCGGAAGCCATTGAGATCACTAGGCCTTCGAGATTTCGGAGAATTTGGTATCGAGCGCTGGCAATTTTACGCTTTCGTCGAAGTGGGACCGGGGGCTTCGGAGGGTTTGAAAGTTTTCGGATGGGATCGGGCGGCTAATCAGTGACGCCGACAGGTTAGCTGGCCCAGAGGCGGAGGGCTAGTAAGTGATAGTTTGCGAGGAAGATGGTGAGGAGGCAGCAGGCGAGGGAGACGAGGAGGGAGTGGATGCGGATGGCGGGGTGGATTTCGGTGCGGGGGACGCTCGCGGCGAAATAGAGGCCGACGAGGGAGAGAACGGCGAAGACGGTGGTGCCGAGGAAGAAGAAGACGGACCAGAGGCCGAAGGCGCCGAGCGTCTCGATGGATTTTCCGGCGCTGAAGAACGCGAGGATGAGCGCGAGCACGGCGAAGAATGGAACGACGCGGACGCGGAGATGTTTCACTTCCTTGAGGCGGCGCAAGAGCCAGAGAAGAATCCAGAAGATGGCGTAGGGCAAGGAACTGGCGAGAAGGATTCCGCAGAGCGCGAGCAGGCACAGGCGCGCGTAGGGCCAGATGGGATTGATTCGCTCGGCGTAAGAAATGTTGTTGGCAACGAGGCACAGATGCCCGGCGGCATTCGGAAAAAATACGGCGGTGGCCTCGGGGTCCTTTTCGTTGCGGAAGAGATTTTTTGAGACGGGAATAAGCGGTTTCGGTGCACCGCCGAACATGCCGCCGAGCGTGAGTTGGTTGTTTTGGACGCGGACGCGAGTGTTGTCGAGTAGAGCGGTCACGAAGGCGATCAGTTGATTGCGCGGGGCACGCGCGGCGTAAAAGCCGGTGAATTTCTTGAGTTCGGCAGCGGAGACCTGCGGCACGGGCGGCTGCGGCTTGGGAAAATCTTTTGAAAGAAAATCGATCGCGAGTTGATTGAGGTCGTCGATCGCTTTGCCGGAAAAATCGGCGTTGAGCAAAACGACGTAGCCCCAATTTTGTTCCGGCATGTAGCGATAGCTGGAGAAGAAACCGTCGATGCCGCCGTCGTGGCCGTGCGTGACGACTCCACCTTTTACTTCCGTATAGTTGGCGAGGCCGTAGCCGAGCCGGAGACCGTTGCGTGCGGAGAGTGGCGTTTGCGGATATTCCATGCGGGCAATGGTTTCGGGCTTGAGGAGTTGATGTTCGTTTGTGGCACCGCGGCGGAGAAAGAATTGGACGAGTTTGGCAAGTTCAGCGGGCGATGCCTTCATGTCGCCGGCGGGACGAAGATAGATTTCCTTGTACGCGACAGGCTGGATGAGCTTACCGTCGGGGCGTTGGTAACCCTGCGCAAGTAACGGGCGGTTTTGCGGAGTGAGATCGAAGTCGCCGGTGGAAATATCAAGCGGGGCGAGAATATTTGCGCGGATGTACGAAGTCCACGGCTGGCCGCCCATTTTTTCGACGAGGTAGCCGGCGACGCCGTAATCGGGATTGGAATACGCGAAGCGAGTGCCGGCAGGCCAGCGAACGTTTTGGGGATTTGGGTATCCCTGCAGGACTTGCAGGATGGAAATGTTGGGCGAGTCTTTCGTGTTGTAAACCTCGCGAAGAGCCATATCGTCGAAGCCGGCGGTATGCTCGAGAAGATTGGTGATGCGGAGGGGATTGGTGGACTCCCACGGATTTTTTACCGGGACCTCTGGCGCGACGTCTTGCAAGCGGGATTGCAGATTGATGCGGTCTGCTTCTTCGAGTTTGAGCAGCGCGAGAGAGACAAAAGTTTTGCTGATGGAGCCGACACGAAATTCGGTGTCGCAGGTGATGTCGCGATTTTGTGCGAGGTCGGCTTTGCCAATACCGCCGCACCAGAGGATTTGGCCATTGGCGACGAGCGCGATGCCGGCTCCGGGGACGTGCTCGGAGTCGAGAACTTTTTTTGCGGCGGATTGAAATTCTTCGAGCGATTTGGGGTGAGGGAGTTCGTCTTTTTTCGCGGGTGATTGTTGGGAGAGAAGAACGGACGGGACGGCGAGAACGAATAAGAGTGCGGCGATTCGGGTTTTGCGCATTTTGCCTCGAAGGATTGCGAGATGGGCGAGGAGTTTAGCAGAAGAAGGGGAAGGAGAGGGACGAGAGCTAAGCGCGGGGACGCAGAGTACGCAGAGAAGAAGCCGATCGGGAGATCGGCGTTCCCGGCGGATTGATACGGCGCCGCCAGATCGGACGCACGCTGAAGCGTACGCTACATTGAGGGCGCATGCTGACAAGGTAAGCGACATTGACGGGTAGGGACGGGGTCGCATACGATTTCGCGGGCGCAATGGCGACTAAAGTTGATTGATGAGAGGGAATTCCATCCATGCGTAAACGGTTTCGTTTTGTTTTTGCGGCGGCGGTTTTTTGTTTCTGCGCGAGTTTTTCGATGGCGCAGCAGCCGGGTGGGGAAAAAGCGGCGGATAAGTCCGCGGACAAAGCCGGAGAAAAACCGAAAGAAGACAAGAAAGCGCCGGAAGACAAAAGTGTGCTGACGAAACACTCGGTGAAGATTGGCGGACAGGAAGTGAAGTACACGGCGACGGCAGGAACGATGGTGCTGAAGCTGGAAGATGGAACCGCCAAGGCGAGCGTGTTTTATGTGGCGTACACGAAAGACGATGTGACCGATGCATCGAAGAGGCCAATTACGTTTGCGTTTAATGGTGGACCGGGCGCGGGATCATTGTGGCTGCACGTTGGAGCGCTGGGGCCGCGGCGCGTAGAGATGGGTGATGTGGGGAATTTGCTGCCGCCGCCCTACAAGTTTGTCGACAACGAAGCTTCGATTCTGGATGTGACGGACATTGTCTTTATTGACCCGGTGACGACGGGTTACAGCCGGCCTGTGCCGGGCGAGGCGGACAAGCAGTTTCACGGCGTGCAAGAGGATGTGCAATCGGTGGGAGATTTTATCCGGCTGTGGGCGACGCGAAACCGGAGATGGGGTTCGCCGAAGTTTTTGGCGGGGGAAAGTTACGGCACGACGCGAGCGGCGGGATTAAGCGGCTATCTGCAGCAGCGGTATGGGATGTATTTGAACGGGATTATTTTGATTTCGTCGATTTTGAATTTTCAGACGGCAGAGTTCGATACGGGAAATGATTTGCCGTACATCCTTTATCTGCCGACGTACACGGCGATTGCCTGGTATCACAAAAAATTGCCGAGCGATTTGCAGGGGGATTTGCAGAAAGCCATTGCGGAATCGAAAGCGTTTGCGACGGGGGCGTATGGGGACGCACTCATGGCGGGCGACGCGTTGCCGGCGACGAAGCGGGCGGAGATTGCGCAAAAGCTATCGAGATTGACTGGAATTTCCGCGGACTATGTTGACCGCGCGGATTTGCGGATTGAGATTCAGCGATTCGATAAAGAGCTGATGAAGAGCGAGCGGCGGACGGTCGGGAGATTGGATGGAAGATTTACGGGAATCGATGCGGATGCGGCGGGAGAGCAGCCGGACTACGATCCGAGCCTGGCGGCGATTGTTGGGCCGTATACGGCGACATTGAACGAGTATGTGCGCGGCGAATTGAAATTCGAGAGCGATTTACCTTATGAGTTTTTGACAGGACGAGTGCGGCCGTGGAATTACGCGCCGTATGAGAATCGTTACGTAAACGTTGCGGAGACGCTGCGACGGGCGATGACGCAAAACCAGTTCTTGCACGTGTTCGTGGGCAAGGGCTACTACGATTTGGCGACGCCTTTTTTTGCGGCGGACTACACGTTCGATCACTTAGGACTCGATCCCACGCTGCGATCACACATCAGCGGCGGATATTACGAAGCGGGGCACATGATGTACGTGCATCACGATTCGCTGATGAAGCTAAAGCAGGATTTGGCGCAGTTTATTCAGGCGAGCCTGCCGAAATGAAGAAGTTTATTTCCGCATTTGTGTGGATCGTCATCGCGGTGATTGGCGCCGGCGCTCTCGCGGCGATTGCGCTGCACCGAAATGAGCGGATCAGCGCGACGTGGTTTGTGGTGGCGGCGGCGTGCTTTTATTTGGTGGCGTACCGATTTTATTCGGCATTTTTGGCGGCGAAATTGGTGGCGCTGGACGATTCGCGCGCGACGCCATCGGAACGCAATGACGATGGACGCGATTTTGTTCCAACGAACAAGTGGGTGTTGTTTGGGCATCATTTTGCGGCGATTGCGGGGCCGGGGCCGTTGGTGGGACCGACACTGGCGGCGCAATTTGGTTATTTGCCGGGAACATTGTGGTTGATTGCGGGCGCGGCGTTCGCAGGGTGCGTGCAGGATTTTGTGATTTTGTTTTGCTCGATCCGGCGAAACGGAAAATCGCTGGGCGAGATGGCGCGCGACGAGGTGGGAAAGCGCGGCGGATTTATCGCGCAGCTTGCGGTGCTGGCGATTCTGATTATTTTGCTGGGCGTGGTGGCGCTGGTGGTGGTGAACGCGTTGAAGACTTCGCCGTGGGCGACGTTCACGCTGGCGATGACGATTCCAATCGCACTGTTGATGGGCGTGTACTTGCGATACTTGCGGCCGGGACGAGTACTGGAAGCGTCGCTGATCGGGTTGGCGTTGGTGTTGTTTGTGGTGGTGGCCGGGCAGTGGGTAGCGGATTCGGCGTCCTGGGCAAGCGTGTTTACGTTGAGCGGCGTGGCGCTGGCGTTCTGGATTATCGCGTACGGATTTGCCGCGTCGGCATTGCCGGTGTGGCTGCTGCTCGCGCCGCGGGATTATTTGAGCGCGTTCATCAAGGCCGGCGCGATTTTTTCCCTGGCAGCGGGAATCTTGATTGTCCGGCCAGAAATTCAGATGCCGGCGCTGACAAAGTTTATTGACGGCTCGGGGCCGGTGTTTGCCGGCAAGGTTTTTCCGTTTTGCTTTATCACGATTGCGTGCGGGGCGATCAGCGGATTTCATTCACTGATTTCGAGCGGCACGACGCCCAAGATGATTCAGCGCGAAGGCCACGCGCGGGTGATTGGGTATGGCGCGATGCTGCTGGAATCGTTTGTGGGTGTGATGGCGATGGTGGCGGCGTGCGCGATGCAGCCGGGAGTTTATTTTGCGATTAATTCGCCGGCGGGAGTGGTGGGCACGGCGCCGGATGCGGTGGCGGCGACGATTTCGGGCTGGGGCTATCATCTCGACCCGCAGACGATGACCAACATGGCGCGCGCGGTGGGCGAGCAGACGCTTTTCAATCGAGCGGGTGGAGCGCCATCTTTGGCGGTGGGCATGGCGCAGATTTTTTCCAGCACGATCGGCGGCGAGCGGTTGATGAGTATCTGGTATCACTTTGCGATCATGTTCGAAGCGCTTTTTATTTTGACGGTGCTGGATGCCGGGACGCGCGTCGGAAGATTCATGGTGCAGGAGATGGGCGGGCGCGTGTGGAAACCATTCGGGCAGACAAGTTGGATGCCAAGCGTGGTGATTTCAAGCGCATTTGTGGTGGGAGCGTGGGGATATTTTCTGTATCAAGGCGTGATCGATCCACTTGGAGGAATCAATTCGCTGTGGCCGTTGTTTGGAATTGCAAATCAATTGTTGGCGGCGGTGGCGCTCGTGGTGGCGACGACGATTCTGCTGAAGATGGGGCGGCTCAAGTGGATTTGGGTGACGCTAGTGCCGACGGTATGGTTGATCACGATCACGATGACGGCCAGTTGGCAGAAGATTTTCAGCGGGAATGCGCGGATTGGATTTCTCTCCGGGGCAAGTGCATGGGCGGCGCAGATTGCGGCGGGAAAAATTCCCGCGGCGCGGCTCACGGAGATTCAACGGACAATATTTAATTTGCGGCTGGACGCGGTCGTGACGGCGGTGCTCGCCGTGATGATTCTGGTTTTGGTGTTGGAGGCGATTCTGCGGTGGACGGCGATTCTTACCAAGCGGAGCGAAGCGGTGCTGCACGAGACGCCGTATGTGGCGACGCAATGGGTTGCAGGCGCGGAGGGCGACTGATGAAGAACGCGTTCTTGAGTTTTCAGCATGGGTTGCGGCGGATTTTAGAGCGAATCCGAGAATGGTGCGGAGACGCTTCCTACGAACGGTATCAACGCGCAATGGCGAGGAAGCGCGAACCGATGGTGTTGAGCCCGCAACAATTTTACGTGCAGCAGCTTGAACGGAAGTATTCGCGCCCGAA
>Ga0075436_100001830_pt1 | contig 14578 bp, 13 predicted proteins | sample RhiMethybrSRZTD5_FD_75303 | JGI IMG/M metagenome (GOLD analysis project Ga0075436, IMG submission 75303) | Populus rhizosphere microbial communities from Tennessee, USA - Rhizosphere MetaG P. TD hybrid SRZTD5 | ecosystem: Host-associated > Plants > Roots > Rhizosphere > Soil | place: USA...
AAAGCGCCTCCGCTCAGGATTTATCGGCGGCTCTCCCTTGGACCTGTCTTTTGGGCAACCCGTCGTCTTCAGTCGTGAATACGTCACTTTCCGCTTTTTGTTCCACAACCCGGCCAGGCTGGCTAAAGACTAAGACGATCCACAATCGGATTGGTCACGCCAAAAGGAAGGTCCTGAAGCTTGGGACTAAGCTCTTGGGTTTTCCACCAGTTGCCGATCCATCCACTCCAAAATCAGCTTCCGCATTTCCGGCAGCTCCACATGCGCGCAGTCAAACAATTCAATGTGGCAGTCTGCTTCCTTCCCGTATTTCCGGTATAGCGGCATTAAATAATCGCGAATCTTCTCCACGCCCTTCGGCGGCGTCAGTTCGTCCAGCCGCCCGTTTACGCTCAAATGCGCCCGCGGCACAATCAACTCATTGATCTCCGCCGTCTGAAAATGTTTCAGCAGCGACGGCACGTAGTAAAAGATTCCGTGCCCGCTCAATCCATCCGCCTTGATCAATTCTTCAAAATCCGTCAGGCAGCACACATCCATGCAAACTTTCACGCGCGGCTCCAGCGCCGCCAGCCACCAGGCCTTCGTCGAACCCATGGACATCCCTAAAACTCCCAGTCGCTGCGGATCCACTTCCGGCCGGTGCGCCAGATAATCGAATGCGCGGAACTCGTCGAACATCATCATTCCGTACAGCACTCGCCCCTTCCAAAGCATCTCCTTAAACGCGTTCTCTTCTCCCGTTCGCCCCACCTTCTCGTGCTTGCGCTCGCCAAAGCACCAGCTGTCAATCGCCAGCGTCACGATCCCCTTCTCCGCGCATACCGGCGCGTACGGCGGAGCCACACTCACTCCCTTGAGCAGCATCTCCTTGCCCAGGTCGTACATTCCGCCGTGCCAATGGATGTACAGCAGCCCCGGCCCCCGCGCCTCCCGCTTGTCCGGAATCAGCATCATCGCCGGAACCGCCTCCATGCCGTTCAAGTCCAGCACCAGCCGCTCCAGCGTGTACCCCTCATGCTTTTCGCGGCTCACCACCTTGACCGGCCCCGGCACATGCTGCGTAGGCAGATCCCCCAGCAAGCTCCACAATTCCTTCCTCCGCTCTTCCTGCTTCGCCCCAAACGCCGCATCCAGCATCCCGCCGCGTGCCGAAACCCGTTTCGCGCCGGGCCCCGCCTCCGCGTCCAGATATCTCCCTGCGTCCGCCAGCTGGTCGGCGCGCGCCATGGAAGACGCGCCTGCAATTCCAGTTAAAGCCAACGCCGCCGCCGACCGCTCCAAAAACTCCCGCCGGTTCGCTAATTCCCGCCGTTTGGATAATTGCTTTTGTGCACTCACCTCGTCCTCCTACCGACATCCCGCTTCCGACTTTCAGGTCTGTTTGTTCTGGCTCGGCCTTTTTTCGCTGTCATCCCGAACCCGGTCGCGCTGTTTGCGAACGGGCGTGAGGGATCTGCTTTCTGCTTTATCTTCCAGAATACCTCTGCTCTTTCCACGGATCGCCGTACGCGTGGTACCCGTTCCGCTCCCAAAAGCCTAGCCGGTCCCGGTCCAGCAGCATAAATCCGCGCGCCCACTTCACGCTCTTCCACGCATACAAATGCGGCACCACCAGCCGCAAGGGCCCGCCATGCTCCGGTGCCAGCGGCGCGCCGTCATGCTCAAACGCAAACAACACATTGGGCCGCAACAAATCCGCCAGCGGCACATTCGCTGTGTAGCCCTCTTCCGCCAGCACCAACACAAACCCTGACCCAGGCTTCGGCCTCACCAGCTTCAGCACCTCCGTGAAGAGCACGCCTCTCCACCGGTTGTCCAGCCGGGTCCACCGCGTCACGCAATGAAAATCCGAAGTCACTTCCATCTGCGGCAGCGCGCGAAACTCATCCCACGTCAGCCGTTTCGGTTCTTCGACTAAGCCCGAAATCTTAAAGTCCCATTTCGCCGCATCAAACGCCGGCACGTTCCCGTAATGCAGCACCGGCCACTTCAGCGTGAGCGACTGCCCCGGCGGCAGCCGCCCCTCGGCCTTCGCCTTCTTCTCCAACTCCCTCCGGTCCCCCAAATCCCCAAACAATGCCATGGTTTTCTCCGGTCTCGTTTCCATATATCTTAAGATGGGCAACCTGGCAAAGCGTCGTGCTGAAGGAAACAGAGTGGCTGGCACTTTTCAGCCCGCCTCTGAGATGAGGTTCATCTTTTCCGGTAAGTCGACCTATCGAGAGTTGACATTTCGGTCGCCGCTTGCGCCGTTCTCTTGTTGACTTCGACTATCCGCGTTTCGGCGAGGCGAGTCGATTGTTTGACTGTGTCTCCAAGCGGTGAAGTCCGGCGATTTTAGCCTCTTGGGGAGAATCAGCACAGCGGGAACTGCCATGACCAGCAGCAAAACATAAAGGTTCGTGCGTAGAACTGACGCGAAGAACCCCGTTCCCTCGGGGCGTGAACTCAGTCGCCAAATGACCCATTCTTCCCAGACAGTGGTCAGCGTCATGCTTGCGAGCAGAGCTAGAAAGATTGCCGCGAGTTTGATGAGCCAGTAGAGCGAGTGTTGATGCGTCTCAAGTGCCCCTCTGCCTGCCATGAACAGAATGCAGCTCGCCAACATCGCTCCAGTCATTGCCCCAGCGAGAACCGCAGGCGATCTTCGGGCCAACCAGGGTAACGGAGCCGCTTTGACGAGCCTCCGCGTTGGTAACCAGCAAAGAGCGCAGACCAGTGGCGCTCCGATAAGCCAAAAACTGGGTGCACTTGCGATCATCACAGCGACAACGAGCCCGACAAAACTCGTTAACACGTTGCCGAGGAACATTCGCCAGGCGGCACGCAAGCGCGGAAGCCGTCGCTCGAAGACAGCAAAAAGCACTGACTTCACGACCACTGCCATTGTCAGCACAAGTATCGAGCCGGACAGAGCAAGTGCTGGCAACATGACCTGCATAAACGGAACAACGGGCTCGCACGCAAAGGCTGGGTTCGCCACCAGAACCCAAACTGCTATCAGGAGGAGGCGATGAACTCTTGCCATCCTTGTGGACCTTCCTCCCACGGCATCTCTCGGAGTGATTATAGGAGCCGTGCCCTGCATGCTGTTGGAAAAGGTGAGCAGAACCACCGGGACGCCGCGCGCTCCCGGACCACCAACTTCAGCCCCGCTGGCTTAGCCGGCCTAGTTGATATCCACTTCGAGTCCGCCGACCCACCCGGCCGCGAGGTTGTAGATCACTGCTCCCAGCGCCGCTCCGATTCCGCCGAGAATCCCGTATAAAATCGGGGCAACAATAATCGCACCTAATCCCATCCCTAATCCGAGCGCCCTCGCGCCCGCGCCGGCTTGCGATCCGGCCAAACTCCCAAGCGACCCCGCGATCATGGAAAAGAAAGCAAAGCACGCGCCGATAACCAGCCCGAGGATTGCGTATGTAACCAAACCCACCTTGAATGCCGAACCTGGTCCAATGCGCTTGAGCGTAGCCATTGTGCCTCCTTCCAACCGAACTTGCCGCGCATCCTAGCAGAATCCCCATTCGAACGATAGCTACATTTTTATTGACAGAACGGTTACTCCTATGCTAGAATTTTCCCATTAAGAACTACGCCCCGACACCTTGTCGGGGCGTTTTCATTTTGTACCGCTGGTTTGCCCTGAGCCCCGAAGGTTTATCCCGCTTGCGCCGAGCTTCGAGGGGAGGCACCAAGGTTCGGCGTCTTGTTTCCGCCGTCGTAGGGTGCGCCCGATCCGCTTTGCTCGGTGTTCCCGTCGGGGACCTCTTTCTTTTTCTGCTTTCTGCTTTCTTGTTTCTGCTTTCTGGTTTTTCTGAATTCTGAATCCTGAATCTCAAATCCAACTCTAAGGAGACTCTCATGTCTGCAACTCGTTCTGCGTCTTTGTGTACCTATACTTTCTCCGACGGCCGCCGCTGCCGCACTCTGCGCCAGTCGGGCCATCCTCTATTCTGTTCTTTCCACGCACGCCGCCACGACCGCGCCAACGCTGCCGAAACCCTCGGCCGTGAATTCGCTCATTTCTTCTCTGGACGGTACCTTTCCGCTTGCGATCTCAACGCCGCTCTCGGACGCCTCTTCGCCGCCACCGTCCGCGGCCACGTCCCTGCCAAAACCACGCGCAGTCTCGCCTATCTCGCCCAAGTCATGGTCCAATGGATCCATCTCACCGGACACGAATTCAGCGGCACCTTCGGCGGCGGTCTGATGCAACTCAGCGACCTCACCAGCAATCCCACGAATCCGCTGCGAGTCGTTGGCCTGGTGCTGAAGGACCCGGTCAGCGGGCAGCCGGTCTTCGTGGCGCGCAGCGTGGTGGAGTTGACGAACTAAAAAGAAATAAACCTGTCATTCCGAGGAACGAAGCGACGAGGAATCTGCTTTGTCATGGAGTCCATACGAAAGGCAGATCCCTCGCTTTCGCTCGGGATGACAATCAAGCAATCTTTCAACAAACCACTACGCGCTGTGGCCGGCGCAGTGCAGCACGCCAAGATAGGCGCTCCACGGACCTACAGCGTCGCGGTATTGGTGGGCCATAACGCGCGAGATTTGGTGCAGATGTGTCAAATCGTGAGCGGCCCAGGACGCCAGCAACTGAGACAGGGTCACTACACCGAGGGCCGGATGGCGTCCGCGGCGTGCGAGGTCTTCGGGCTTTAGATTCAGCGCGCGTAGTTCGTTCAAGTTTTCTGACCTCAAACGGGCGAATTCATCCAGTAATTGCGCGAGCGACTTGCCCTGGCTCTCGCGTTCCTGCGCCCAGCGATCGAACGGCTCAAACGCCTTACTTTCGCCAAATTGCAAAATCATTCTTGTGCGCAGCATCCAATCCGTGCGTTCGCCGTGAATCAGGTGGCCGACGATGTCGAACGCGCTCCAAGTGCTTCCGCCTTCGTTGCGCAGCGCCCACGCCTCGGGCAGACCGCGCAGAAGCGCGTCGAGCGCCGCGGGAGTACGACTGAGAAGCGAAATGATGTCCTGCAAGTTGTGTTGCATCTTGATCCTCGATCGAAGAAATCACATTGCGGTAGTCGCTAATCGCCGGAAACTCGGATTGTAGTCGTTCTGGGTCGGCTCCGTTGCATGGATCCAGCGCGACTGTCTCTGCCATATTGGCGGGGGCCAGCTCTGGCGATTCGCCTTGCGCTATTCCGCCCTGGCGATCCATCAACGTTTACGCAACGACTTCATATTCCGTTTTGACCAAGCCGCTCGGATACTGCTGCGTCGTTATGGGTCGCAGTCGGATATCGCGGGGCAATTTGCCGAACAGAGAAATACCGTCTCCAATGAGCACCGGCACTCGCGTGATGATCAGGCGTTGAATGAGTCCAGCGCGGAGAAAGTCTTGGATGGTGACGCCACCATCTACATAGAGATGCCGCGCGCCGCTCGCAGCGAGCTTGGCGACGATCTCCGCCGGAGCCCCGGCCATCTGTTCGACCACGCCTCCGCGCACCGCGGAGAAATCGAGCGGGCGGCTGCTCAACACCACCACGCGTTTTTCGCCATAAGGCCACGAGGGAAAGGCGAGAACTGTCTCGAAGGTCTTGCGGCCGATGACCAGCGCATCGACGCTGGCCATGAACTCGTCATAGCCGTGCGGTTCTCCGCCGTCCGCCGGCAGAAAGTCGAGCGCTCCGTTCGGTCGCGCAATGAACCCGTCGACGCTGGCGCCAATGAACACGGATACGGTCATCGTTCACCCCATGTCTGCAACCACTGACGAGACTTCAGTGGAGGAAGTGGCGCATTCCTGTAAAGACCATTGCGAGACCGAGGCGGTCCGCGGCGGCAATGACGTCCGGGTCGCGCACGGAACCGCCGGGCTGAATCACCGCAGTCGCGCCGGCTTTCGCGGCTTCCTCGACGCCATCAGGGAAGGGAAAGAACGCGTCGGAAGCCACCACGGTTCCCGCGAGGGGCGATTGCGCCTTCATCACCGCGATTTTCACGGAGTCCACGCGGCTCATCTGCCCGGCGCCGACGCCCACGGTCGCGCCGTCTTTCGCGAACACGATGGCGTTGGACTTCACATGCTTCGCCACTTTCCACGCGAAGCGCATGGTGTGCATTTCTTCGGCAGTCGGCACGCGCTTGGTGACCGTGCGCAGTTCACGGTCATTGAGCTCACCGAGGTCTGGCTGCTGGACCAGCATTCCGCCGAGAATGCGTTTGAGCTGCAGCTCGCGTTCCGGATCGAGTCCGCCGGGAGGAAGTTCAAGCAAACGCAGATTTTTCTTCGCCGCAAAAAACTCCTTCGCGCGGGCGGCGAATCCCGGCGCAGCGATGCATTCGACGAACAGCTTCGCGACTTCTTCCGCGGTTGCTGCGTCCACTTCGCGGTTGAAGGCCAGCACGCCGCCAAACGCGGAAACCGGATCGCACGCGAGCGCCTTCAAGTACGCATCGCGCAGCGTTGTTTGTTCGGCCGTGCCACAAGGGTTGTTGTGCTTGATGATGACCGCTGCGGGATTCTTGAATTCCGCCGCTAAGCTGCGCGCCGCTTCGAAGTCCACGAAATTGTTGTAGGAAAGTTCCTTGCCTTGTAGTTGCTTTGCCGCTGCCAAACCTTCAGGCGCGCGGCCCGCCGGCACGTAGAGCGCGGCGGCTTGATGCGGATTCTCGCCGTAGCGCAATTCCTGTTGCCGGCGCAGCGCAAGGTGCACACGCTCCGGAAGCGTGTGTTTCGTTTGTAGCGCCACATCTCCGTTGGCCGTGAGGCGCTCCAGTTCCGTGGTGATCATTCCGTCGTAGCGCGAAGTGGTTGCAAAGACTTTGCGCGCCAAGTCGAGGCGTGTTGCCAGCGCGGTGTCGCCCGAGGCTTCGATTTCTTTCGCTACTCGCTCGAAGTCCGCGGGGTCGCAGACCACGGTCACGCTCTCGAAATTCTTTGCGGCCGAACGAAGCATCGTCGGCCCGCCGATATCAATGTTCTCGATGAGTTCCTCAGCGGTGAGTCCGGGTTTTGCGGCAGTCGCCTCGAAGGGATACAGGTTAACGACGACGAGATCGATCGGCGCAATGCCGTGCTCCTTGGCTTGTTTCTGATCGTCAACGTGCTTGCGCCGGAAAAGCAGGCCACCGTGCACTTTGGGATGCAGCGTCTTCACGCGCCCGCCGAGCATTTCAGGCCACCCGGTGAAGTCAGAAACATCGCGAACCGCGACTCCGCTTTCACGGAGCAGCTTGGCGGTTCCGCCCGTTGAGAGGATTTCGATCTTTAGCGCCGCGAGCCGCCTGGCGAAGTCCACGATTCCGGATTTGTCAAAAACGCTGATGAGCGCGCGCTCGACCGCCATGAATCCCTCCGCAAAGAGAAAAGCAGAACAGTGTAAGCGCGCGGCCCGGATTCGGAAAGTGGCGATGTGGGAATCTGAAGAGAAGGGCAGAATGCAGAAGGGCTGAAAGCAGAAGGCAGAAAAAAATAGGAAATGGAACTAAAAGCGAAGCTGGAAAAACCTCAGGTTTTTACGAGGGCCTTGAGTTTGACCTGGCCGTCCACGGTTTCAACGACGTATTCCACGTCTTTGCAGTTTTTCTGCGTCTGCAATTCTTTGGTTTTCTTCTGGACAAATTGATTGAAGCTGGAGCGTGACAGCCTTCCCGTGTGCTCTCCGGCCAGTTGCTTCGCCTGCAGAAAAGCCTCATACAGCTTCTCGACCTTGTCTGGCTCGTTTTCGGGGTGCGAGCAGACCATGCGAAAGGCCTTGGTATTTCCGGCCGCAGCGGCAACGGCTTCTTCTTTGGCCTGTTCTTTAGCGCGTGCGGCCTCAATCTGTTTCGCGGCCGCGCCGAAATGCCGCTGGATGGTACCCTCCTCCTTCTGCTTCGTTTTCTTCCGGAAAATGTCTTTATATTTTGCGTAAGTCTGGGTGAGGTTGTTGAAGCGAAAACGCTGGTGAGATTTCATGTCGCCGCCGCGTTCGTTATAGCGCTTGACGAGAAGGTCGATACGCCATTCGATTTCGGTCGGAGGACGCTTGCGGCCGCCGCCGAAATACTGGTCGTACTCGATTTTGAGCTGGCGGATGTCCTTTTCGATCTGGCCCAGATCTTCGTCTATGGTTGCCATGTCGTGCGGAAATCTCCCGAACCCCCATGCTAGGGCGACCTAGCGAAAGCGTCAACAAGCGGGCTGAAAAGATGCTTCGAATGCGATACGGCGGAAACCGGGCCGTGCGGATTGAAACTGGGCCTGGCCGAGTTCAAGCATTGCCGGGCGGGCGGCTCTGTGCTGAAATGTTCGCATGGCGTCTCACACTAAACGCGCGATTTCCGCGGAACAGTCGGAATTGCTGCGGCAGATTCCCTCGGTGGACGAATTGCTGGCGCAGCCGCGGCTGGCGGAGCTTTCGAAACGAGTGGATCGCAACCTCGTCGTGGAGGTCGCGCGCACCGCGCTGGACGACCTGCGCGCGCGTATCACCGGGCAAGTGGCGACTGCCATTCTTGCCGAGATTGCTCCAGTTGCCTGCGACCCTGCTTCGCTGGAAGAGCGCATCACTGCGCTGGTAGAGCGGATTCTTGCGCGCTCGCTTTTGCCGGTGATTAACGCCACGGGTGTGATTCTGCACACGAACCTGGGGCGGGCGCCGCTGCCGGAAAGCGTGGTAGAGGAATTCCGGCTTGCAGCGACGCAGTATTCCAATCTGGAATACGACCTGGAAGCAGGTGCGCGCGGCAAACGCGATGTACACACGACAGAAATGCTGATGCGGCTCACCGGAGCGGAGGCGGCTATTGTGGTGAACAACTGCGCCGCAGCCGTGCTGGTGACGCTGGCAGCCTTTGCGCGCGGCGGCGAAGTGATTGTTTCGCGCGGAGAGCTGATTGAAATTGGCGACGGCTTTCGCATTCCCGAAATCATGGAGCAGAGCGGCGCACTGTTGCGCGAAGTGGGAACGACGAACCGCACCAGGCTCGCGGACTATGAGAATGCCATCGGTGAAAAAACGCGCTTGCTGCTGCGCGTACATCCTTCGAATTTCAAAGTGACGGGCTTCACGGACAAACCTTCTCTTGAAGAACTTGTGGCGCTGAGCCAGCGCACGGGAATCCCGCTGGTGGAGGACTTGGGTTCGGGCTGCCTGGTGAATTTGGCGGACCACGGGATCACGGAGCCCACGGTGCGCCAGAGCATCGAAGCCGGCGTAGGGATTGTGACCTTCAGCGGAGATAAGCTGCTTGGCGGGCCGCAGGCGGGCATTATCGCAGGGAAAAAAGACCTGATCGCCCGCGTGCGGCGGCATCCGCTGTTTCGCGCGCTGCGCGTGGACAAACTTACGATTGCCGCGCTGGAAGCCACGCTAGGGGCATACCTGCGCGCGGCGTGGGAGGAAATCCCCGTGATGCGGATGATTCGCGCGACACCGCAGGAGCTGAAGCGCCGCGCGGAGAATTTCATTCGCGAGCTGCGTCCCGAGCTGCCGCTGGACGAAGTGGAGATTGAAGTTATGGACGGCGCTTCGCTCGCGGGAGGCGGCTCGACGCCGGCACAATCGCTGCCGAGCAAAGTGATTCGCATCACGAGCGCGCGCTACTCGGCGGCGAAGCTGGAGCAGCGCCTGCGCCGGGCGCCCGCCGGGATTTCCGTCATTGCGCGAGTGGAAGAAGACCGCCTGGTGCTCGATTTGCGCACGGTTTTCCCCGCACAAGAACCACTGCTCGTGAAGACGCTCGCCGCCGCGCTGCACTGAAAAAACCGCAAAAAGCAGATTCCTCGCTTCGCTCGGGATGACAAGCTGGCTTTGGTAACCGGCGTAGATCAGAATCACACAAATACGAAGTCCGACCGCCAGATCTCTCCTGTTGACATTCAACAAGGCTAGATGCATACTCCTGTTGATTCTCCACAGGAGAGAACATGCCAGAAGAGAAGCCGGGGATTCTACAGGGCACGCTGGACCTGATGGTTCTCAAGACTCTGGAGACCATGGGGCCGCTGCACGGTTACGGTATTGCACGGCGCATCGAGCAAATCAGTGAGGATGCATTGCAACTCAACCAGGGGACAATCTACCCGTCACTGACTCGTCTGCTGCAGAAAAGATGGATTTCCGCCGCTTGGGGCACCTCCGAAAACAACCGCAAAGCGAAGTTTTACGCCATCACGAAAGCCGGGAGGAAGCAGCTTGCGCATGAAGCACGGAGCTGGGAAAGGATTTCGGGAGTGATTGGGCGCGTGCTGAGGACAGGGGATAGAGGTTAGGGAAAGGGACTGGGAATTAGCTTCTTAGAAGCCCGAAACTGAGGTGACACCAATGCCGGGTTGGCTATGGATGCTTGTTTCGCGAATCGTGGGATGGCTGTGGCGGCGTCCCGCGGAAGAAGAGTTTGCGCGGGAGCTAGAGTCGCACTTGGAAATGCTCGCGCAAGAAAACCTGCGGCGAGGCATGACGCCAGAGGAAGCGCGGCGAGCGGCGCGGGTGCGGCTCGGAGGAATGACACAAATCAGCGAGAGGCATCGCGAGATGCACACGCTGCCGCTGCTGGAAACATTTGTTCAAGACATCCGATACGGGCTGCGCACGCTGAGGAAGAGTCCAGGGTTCACGACGGTAGCGGTGCTAACGCTGGCCCTCGGCATTGGCGCGAACACCGCGATTTTTACCTTGGTTCATGCGGTGTTGCTGAAGCCATTGCCGGTGGCGCATCCCGAAGAACTGTACAACCTGGGTGACGACCAGAATTGCTGCTCGCTCGGCGGAAGCCAGCAGAGTTTCACGCTGTTTTCCTATCCCTTGTACAAAGAGACTCGCGATCACACTCCCGAGTTTTCTGAGATTGCCGCGTTTCGATCTCATGTGCCAAAGCTGAGCGTGCGCCGCCGCCGCAGCGACACGTTTGCGGAACCTTTCCGGTCGCAATTCGTCTCTGGCAACTACTTTTCGATGTTTGGCGTGGGCGCATTTGCCGGGCGCACGCTAACGCCAGCGGACGACGAACCTGGGGCATCGGCGGTAGCGGTGATGAGCTATCGAGCCTGGCAGAACCGTTTTGCCGCGGATCCCTCAATTATCGGGAGTCAGATGATCATGGACCGTCAACCGGTTACGGTCGTCGGCATCGCGGCTCCGAGTTTCTTTGGGGAAAGGTTGGGCGGTGACCCTGCGGAACTGTGGGTTCCACTCGCCTCGGAGCCAATACTGATGCCGATTGGCTCACACTTGAATGATCCGGACGACTACTGGCTTTACGCGATCGGCAGGCTGCGGCCGGGGATACGGCCCGAACAAGCCCAAGGACGGCTGAAATCCGAAATTCAGCAATGGATTGCGGCGCGGCCTAAGATGTCCGGTTACACACGCGAGGAACTGGAAAAGATGGTCCTGACGCTGACGCCCGCGAGCGGCGGAGTCAGGAGCCTACAGGTTGATTACGCGGAGCCGCTGCGGTTTCTCACGGTAGTCTCAGCGTTTGTTCTGCTGATCGCATGCGCCAACGTCGCGAACCTGCTTCTCGCGCGGGGCACGGCGAGCCGCGGTGAAATTGCAGTGCGCGTGGCGCTGGGGGCCTCGCGGGTGAGGCTGGTTCAGCAGGTCGTAACTGAAAGTGTGCTGCTGGCATTGGCTGGAGGCGCGGCAGGCGTGGCGCTGGCGTTCCTGGGAACGCGAGTGATCCTGTTGCTGGCGTTTCGAGGAGCGGAATACGTTCCCATCGAGGCGAGTCCTTCGATTCCCGTACTGGTGTTCGCGTTCGCGCTGTCGGTGGCGACGGGAGTGATTTTCGGGCTGGCTCCGGCGTGGGCGGGTTCGCATGCGCAGCCGGCAGAGACACTGCGAGGGGCAGGCCGCTCCACGTCGGATCGTTCCCGAGTGCCGCAGAAGGCGCTACTGGTTTTGCAGGCTGCGCTTTCGCTGGTTCTGCTGGTGGGAGCCGGGCTGGCCACCGAAAGCCTGCGGCATCTGGAAAATCAGAAGTTTGGTTTCCAGACGGCCGGGCGCCTGATGGTGAGAGTGGATTCGGATCTGGCGGGCTATGCGCCCGAGCGGCTGCCGAGTCTTTACCAGGAATTGCAAGAACGATTGGCTGGGATTCCGGGAGTTCAGGGAGCCAGCCTTTCGATGTACAGCCCGATGGAGGGATCGAATTGGGCTGACCCCATCAGCATCGCGGGACACCCCGTGCCTCCCGGCGATGTCTTTTTCAGTTCGCTGAACTCCGTGAGCGCGCATTATTTCGAAACGATTGGGACTCGGCTCGTGCGCGGACGATTCATCGATGAACGAGACACGCCGACGTCGCAACACGTGGCGGTGATCAGCGAGGCTTTCGCCCGGAAATATTTTCCAAATGAAGAGGCCCTGGGCCAGCACTTTGGGATCGGAGACGCGAGCCATGCCGGGGATTATGAAATCGTGGGCATTGTGGAGGATGCGAAGTACATTGACGCGCGCGTGCCCGCTTACGTGACGGCGTTTTTGCCGTTATTACAGGCTCGCGAGAACAATTCCAACATCTTCCACGACATTCAACTGCTGGTGGCTGGTTCGGCGAAGAATCTGCAGCCGGTGATCCGGCGGACACTGGCCAGCGTGGATCCGCACCTGACTGTAATTCGTGTGACGCGTTTTGACGAACAAGTAGCAGAGAATTTCAACAGTGACCGGCTGGTGGCGCGATTGACGACACTCTACGGGCTGCTCGCCCTGGTTCTCGCCTGCGTTGGCCTGTATGGAGTTGCAGCGTACACGGTGACGCGACGCACAAGCGAGATCGGCATTCGGATGGCACTGGGCGCGCCAAGCGGCAGCATTCTGGCGATGATGCTGCGCGTGGCGATGACTCCCGTCGCGCTAGGACTTTTGCTGGGGCTACCGCTGGCTCTGGCAGGCGGCCGCGCGATCGCCAGCGAGCTTTACGGCGTGAGAGGTTACGACTCCGTTGTGCTTGGTACAGCGGTCTTGGTCCTGATTGCATCGTCCATTGTGGCAGTGGTGATTCCGGCGCGGCGCGCTTCCCGCGTCGATCCGATGGCGGCGCTGCGGTATGAATGAAATGAAAGCGGCGAGTGGGGAGTGACGAGCCAGCAGAATCAAAGCCGTGAGGGAGTTAGAAGTCGGAGGGTATAAGCTGCGAAGCCTAAAGCCAGGTATTTACCGGAAAGTACCCTCCCTGCAATCCGACCTTGAGCGCGGGAAACAGAATGGTAAGATGCAGCCAGGAAGCGCGAGTGGCTGATCCGCCCCAGGGCCTCAATGGAAAACATACTGCAAGACGTCCGCTATTCGATCCGCACGCTGAGCAAAAACCCGGGCTTTGCTGTGGTGGCGGTGTTGACGCTGGCGCTGGGCATTGGGGCTAACACAGCCATCTTCAGCGTGGTCGAGAACGTGCTGCTGCGGCCGCTGCCGTATCCTCAGCCGGAAAACCTGGTACAAATCTGGAATACCTATCCGCCGCAGGTTCCTCGGGGCGCATTATCACCAGGTGATTACGCGGACTGGCGGCAGCAAAACGCCAGCTTTTCGGAAATGGGCGGATACGCGCAAATCTCCCAGGGATTCAACTTAACGGGTGAAGGCGAGCCGCAGCGAGTGCTTGGGAGCTATGCCAGCGCGGGACTGTTCCCGATGCTGGGCGTCCACCCGGCCGCGGGGCGCTACTTCCTTCCGGAAGAGGACCGGACAGGCAGTGCTCCGGTGGTGATGCTGAGTCATCGGCTCTGGCAAAGCAAGTTTGGCGGCGATTCCAAGGTGATAGGACGAACGATCACGCTCGACAACCAGGGCTATACCGTTGTGGGCGTATTGCCCGGCGATTTTCGTTTACTGCGCTGGCCGGACCTTTGGATGCCTATCGGACAGTATGGCGATGATTTGACGGAACACATTCATCACGCGTTCAACGGGATTGCGCGGCTGAAGCCGGGCGTCACGCTGGCGCAAGCGCAAGACGAATTGAAAAGACTGAACGAACAGGAAACCCTCAAGTATCCGGATTCGCACAAGTTTTTTGGCGTGCTCGTGGAGCCGATGGAGGATCCGTCCGTCGCAAAGTTACGGAGCATCCTGCTGGTTCTTTCCGGGGCGGTGGGGCTGGTGCTGCTGATTGCCTGCGCGAACATCGTGAACCTGCTGCTGGTGCGCAATTCGGGAAGAGAGCGGGAAGTGGCGGTGCGAACGGCGTTGGGAGCGAGCCCGTGGCAGTTGTCGCGGCAACTGCTGACGGAGAGTTTGCTGCTGGCGGTGGCGGGCGGGGCGGTTGGGTTGGTGCTGGCGGTGGCGGGGCTGCGGGCGTTGATGGCGTTTGTTCCCGCCGACTTGGGAGCTGTGCGGGAGAGCGGGGTGAATGGCAAAGTGCTGGCGTTCACGGCCGGGGTTTGCATGGTTGCAGGATTCATTTGCGGGCTTCTACCAGCGCTACGCGCCTTACGGTCGAACCTTGCCGGAACTCTCAAGCAGGGCAGCAAAGGCGCCGGAGGGTCGGGGCGTCACCGGACACACAACGCTTTAGTGGTTTCCGAGATCGCGATGGCGCTTGTGCCGCTGATTGGGGCGGGACTGCTTTTGCGGAGCTTTCAGCATTTGCTGGAAGTGAGTCCCGGTTTTCGCGTGGACCACAT
>Ga0075436_100001832_pt1 | contig 14567 bp, 17 predicted proteins | sample RhiMethybrSRZTD5_FD_75303 | JGI IMG/M metagenome (GOLD analysis project Ga0075436, IMG submission 75303) | Populus rhizosphere microbial communities from Tennessee, USA - Rhizosphere MetaG P. TD hybrid SRZTD5 | ecosystem: Host-associated > Plants > Roots > Rhizosphere > Soil | place: USA...
TGTACCTGCCGCGGCGTAGCGACTCCGATGGTGTCGGCCAGGACGATCTCGTCCGCTTCGAGCTCGGATGCGAGCCCGGCGACGACGCCGGGGTCGACCCTGCCCTCGAACGGGCAGCCGAACGCGACGCTGATCGTGACTGTCACCGGCAGCTCGGAGCGCTCGATCACTTCCGCGGCCGCCGCGCGGGCCTCTGCCATGGACTGGTTGGCGTTGCGCCGGCTGAACGACTCCGTCGCGGCGAGCGTGAAGTTGACGCGGTCGAGGCCGGTTGCGGCAAGCCGCTCGTAGCCCTTGACGTTCAACGCCAGCCCCGAGTACTCCGTTCCGTCCCGGCGCTCGATCGCGTGGACGACATCCTCCGCGCCGGCCATCTGCGGCACCGCGTCGGGCCGCACGAAGCTCGCCGCCTCGATCCTCGGCAGCCGTGCCGCGCCCAGGCGGTTGACCAGCTCGGCGCGAACCTGAGTCGGGAGCGTCTCGGGCTCGTTCTGCAGGCCGTCGCGGGGCCCGACATCGCAGATCGTCACGCGCATGGCTACGGCGCCGCGCGCGAGAGCCGCTCGAGCACCGCTCCGGCATTGGCCGCCAGCGCTCGCGCGACGTCGACGTCGGCAGGGCCGAACCGCCGCCCGTTCCCGTAGACCTCGACCAGGCCCCACGCCGCGTCCTCTGCCTCGATCGGCAGCATCAGCAGCGAGTCGAAGCCGAGCTCGCCGAGCAGGTTCGTCTCAGCCGCGTCGGCGTCCGGGTCCCCCGTGTACACGGTCTTGGGCTCCCGCTCCTCGATCACCGCCCGCGTGAGCGGATAGTCGGAGATCAGGTAGCCGTGCCCGAGCCGGGCGAGCCGGCCCTCGCGGCGGTGCTGGACCAGATCGACCAGGAGGTCGCCGATCACCCGCGAGATCGTGCACGCCGGCGCGTCGAGCACGCCGACGAAGGACTCCGCGGTGAGGCCGAGCAGCTCGGCAACGCTGCCCGCGCCGCGCAGCTGCTCGGCAGCGGCCGCGACACTCGACGATTGATCGGCGCCCACGCGCCGAGTTTACGGCGCGGTTCTAGCCGTCGAAACCGCTCGCGTCGACCTTCTCCGGCTCGATCAGGACTTTGAGGCGCTGCTCGGTCGGCTTGCGCCAGGGGTACTTGTCCCTGCCGATGTACTTCTTCGCGAGCTTGTCGATCTGGTCGTCCGCGCCTTCTTCGGTCATGCGCGCATGGCCGCTGACGGCGACCCACCTGTATGCGTCGTTCGGGTCGACGACGACCAGCGACGCTCGTGGGTCGTGCTCCAAATGTGCGGGCTTCGCGCGGCCGGTCGCCGTGTTGAACGACGGCTTGCCGTCCTCGACGTCCACCCACACGACCGTCGAGTGCGGCGATCCGTCGTCGCGGAGCGTCGTCACGATCCCCACATAGGGGTTCTCTTCGAGGAACTTCTTCTGCGGTTCCTTCAGCTTTGTCACTCGCCACCTCCTGTTTGCCTCCACCTCAAACGGGCCGAGGCGGTAGCGTCTTCCCCGATGGGCGTCGTCTTACCCGTCGGGACGCGCAAGGGGCTCTTCCTCCTCCGAAGCGACGACCGCACGAAGTGGGAGGTCGAGGGCCCGCTGCTGGAGGGCTGGGCGGTCTACCACGCGATCGCCGACCCGCGTGACCGGACGCTCCACGCCGCCACGAACAACCCGTTCTACGGCGCGAGCGCGCACCGTTCGTCCGACGGCGGCAAGAGCTGGGAGCGTGCCGACGAGCTGGGCCTCCCCGAGGACGGCGAGCTCAAGCTCAACGCGACGTGGCATATCGAGCCCGGCGGCGACTCGGAGCTGTGGCTCGGCGGCGACCCCGGCGTCCTGTTCCGCTCCGGCGACGGCGGCCGCACGTGGCAGCTGAACCAGGGGCTGTTCGAGCATCCGACGCGCGACCGATGGCAGCCGGGCGCCGGCGGTATGTGCACTCACTCGATTCAGCTCGTCGACGGTGCCATGTACGTCGCCATCTCAGCTGCCGGCGCCTTCCGAAGCGAGGACGGCGGCGACAGCTGGACCCCGATCAACAAGCACGTCGCGGCGGAGTTCATGCCGGACCCATATCCCGACGTCGGGCAGTGCGTGCACAAGCTGCTGGTGCATCCCAAGCAGCCGGAGCGGATCTGGCAGCAGAACCACTGCGGCGTCTACCGCTCGGACAACCGCGGCGACGACTGGCAGCGCCTCGACGGCAACGGCCTACCCACCAGCTTCGGCTTCCCGCTCGCGCTCGACCCGGATGATCCCGACGTCGCGTATGTCATCCCCGAGCAGTCGCAGGAGCATCACTACACCGCCGACGGCCGCCTGGGTGTGTATCGGACAGGTGACGGCGGCGCATCATGGGAGCTCGCGTCGGACGGCTTGCCCGAGCGCGCATGGGTCGCTGTGCTGCGCGAGGGCCTGGCGTACGACGACGAGGCGATCTACTTCGGCACGCAGAGCGGCTCCGTCTGGACCGCGCCGCGCGGCGGGGCTCGGTGGACTGAAGCCGCGCGCGACCTGCCGCCGATCCTGTCGGTCGAGGCCGCGCCGGCGTAGTGGCGATCGTCCTCCTCCCCGCGGTGCTCGCGGCGGAGGCGGGCGGGCAGAAGCGGTTCGAGCTCGAAGCCGCGACGGTCGGCGATGCGCTGCAGCAGCTGCCGGTGCGCAACCTCCTCTTCGACGAGCGCGGCGAGCTGCGCCGCCTGATCAACGTGTTCGTCGACGGTGTCGATGTCCGTGGCGGGCGGCTGCTCGACGAGCCGTTGCAGCCCGGCTCGGAGGTCCGAGTCGTGGGTGCGGTCGCCGGGGGCTAGCAGGTCAAGGCCGTCCGGGCCGGTGCCGATTCTTGTTCGGTGCGGCTCATCGCAGCAGCCCTTCTGATCGTCGGCGCGCTCGCGGCGGTCGGCTTCGCGCGCCGCGAGGACCGCATCCGCCAGCAGACGACACTCGCCGCGATCGCGACCGAGCTCGCCGGCCGTCCGGTCGGCGTCCATTGCCCCGGCTTCCTGAAGTCGCTGGTCGACACGCGCGGCGAAGCCGGACGCGTCGCCTTCGGGGCCGACGGCCGTCCGGCGAATCACACTGATCTTGCGCCTCCGACGTGCTCCGCGCTGCGCCACCTCGACCGCGTCGACTTCACCTGCATCGAGCGCGGCGACTGCGGGTTCAAGGAGTTCAAGGCGGCATGGGCCGCGCACACGCTCGCGCACGAATCGTTCCACCTGCGCGGCTTCCAGGACGAAGGCATCGCCGAGTGCTACGCGCTGCAGAACACCGCGTTCGTCGCCGAGCGACTGGGGGTGCCGACCAGGCAGGCGCAGGAGCTGCAGGCCTGGCTCTACAAGGACGGCTATCCGAACGAGCCCGAGGACTACCGCTCGTCGAACTGCTACGCCGGCGGCGCGTTGGACCTCCGCCCGCAATCAGCCGCCTTCCCGTGAGGGACATGTCCCGGGACTGTCCCGGGACATGTCCCTGGTGCCGCTTACGGGACTTCTGTCGGAATGTTCTTGATCTTGCCGCTGATGATGTCGGCGCGGACCTGGTTGATCTTCGCAACCTCGGACTGCGGCACCTTCGGCGAGATCTTGCCGATGCCGACGCCGTTGTCCTTGAGGCCGAAGACGATGTTGCCGCCCTTGAACTTCCCGTCCACGACGAGCTTGATCGCGTCGTACACGGCGGTGTCGACGCGCTTCACCGCGCTCGTGAGGATGTGCGGGCCCAGGAATGACTGGTCGGCGTCGACGCCGATGCCCCACACCTGCTTCTCCTTCGCGGCGTCGAGGGCGCCCAGGCCGCACCCCCCGGCGACCTGGAAGATGACGCCGGCGCCCTGCTCGATCTGGTTGAGCGCGACCTGCTTGCACTTCGCCTGGTCGGAGAAGTCCTGCGAGTACGCGTTCAGGGTCTTGATCCCCGGGTCGGCCGCCTTCGCGCCCGCCTGGTAGCCCGCGATGAAACGGTCGACGGGCGGTTGCTTCTGCCCGCCGACGGAGCCGATCACGTCCGGGCCCGGACGCCGCTTCTCCTCGAGCGCCGCGAGGTAGCCGACGAGATAGCCCGTTTCCTGCTCCTTGAACAGCAGGCCGAGCAGGTTCGGCGGCTTGTGAGGCTCTGTCGTCTGGTCGACGTCGACGATCGAAAAGTTCGATTTCGGGAAGTTCGTCGCCGCCGTGTCGATCGCGGTCGCCTCCGTGAAGCCGACGCCGATGGTCAGGTTGTAACCCTGCCGGGCGAACGTGGAGAGGTTCGGGACGTAGTCCTGCGTGGACTTCGCCTGAAAGACCTGCGTCTGGACGCCGAGCTCCTGCTGCGCGCGCTGGAGCCCGACATACGAAAGATGGTTGAAACCGCGGTCGTTCAGCCCGCCGATGTCGGTCACGAGGCCGATCTTCTTGCCGGCGCCGGGCTTACCGCTGCCGGCGGTGGTCGTCGACGAGCTGCTGCTGCTCCCGCTGCCGCCACAGCCGGCGGCGAGCAGTGCGACAACGCCGACGAGTACGAGCGATCTCTTCATCCAGAACCTTTCCGCTAAGGTTTGCGACTATGGGGCGAAAACCGTGAAGGAGCTTAGCAGCGCGCACCCTACCCCCGCTCAGGTCAGCCTCGCGGTCGTGCTGCAGGTGCGCGGCGGCGACCTTCAGGTGTTGCTCTGGCAGCGCGCGCAGCAGCCGTTCGCCGGCAGCTGGGCGCTGCCCGGCGGCTACCTCGAGCCCGGCGAGACGCTCGAGCGGTCGATCCAGCGCCACCTCGCGGAGAAGGTGGACGTGCGCGAGCTCGCACACCTCGAGCAGCTCGAGACGCGCAGCGAGCCCGAGCGGGCACCGCACGAGTGGCAGCTGGCGACCGCGTATCTCGGCCTCGTTCCGAGTGACGGGGACCCGCGCGTGCCCGACGACACGGAGTGGCATCCCGTCGAGGCGCTGCCCGCCATGGCCTTCGACCACGAGTCGATCGCCCTCGCCGGGCGCGAACGGCTGCGCGCGAAGCTCTCCTACACGAACATCGGGTTCGCGCTGGCCCCCGGCGAGTTCACCATCTCGGAGTTGCGCGATCTCTACGCGGCAGCGCTAGGCCACGACGTGTCGGCGACAAACCTCCAGCGCGTGCTCCTGCGGCGCGGCGTGCTCGAGTCGACCGGCCGCCTGCGCGCGTCGGGGCCGACCGGCGGCCGTCCGGGGGCGCTGTTCCGGTTCCGCACCCGCACCCTCGAGGTGACGGACCAGTTCGCGGTCCTGCGGCCGCCTGGACCTGCGCGCGCCTCGGTCGCGTAATCCTCTGAATGGACCTTGATGGCGGGCTCCGAACGCGATGACCGCGCGTGGGTGCGGGGCGCGCAGCGCGGCTCGGCCGCGGACCTCGAGGCGCTGTTCAGGCATCACTGGCCGCGTGCCTATCGCGCCGCCTACCTCGTCGTGCACGACGCGGCAGCGGCCGAGGACATCGCGCAGGAGGCGTTTTTGGCGGCCGTGCGCGCGCTCGACCGCTTCGACCGCCGTCGCCCGTTCGGCCCGTGGCTGCACCGCATCGTCGTCAACCGTGCAATCGACTGGTCGCGCTCGCGCGCGCTCCGCCGGGAGTCCGGCGACGCGGCTCTCGACAGCGTCGCCGCGGCACCGCCGCCGGACAACCCCCACGCCCGCTCGCTCGCGGCGGCGCTCGCCGAGCTCTCGCCGGAGCACCGCGCCGTGATCGTCCTCCGACACCTGCTCGAGTACACGCCCGGAGAGATCGCCGAGCTGACCGGTCTTCCGCGCGGGACCGTGAACTCGAGGCTCCGCCGCGGTCTCGACCACCTGGCAGCACGCCTCGGGGAGGACGTGCAGTGAGCAGGTGGCGCGATCCCGCTCCCGGCGAGCGCGACAGCATGGGCCGCAGCTGGGAGGTCGTGCGCCGCGCGTACGAGGAACGGCTGCCGGCGCCGACTCGCCGCGACCTGCGCCCACTGATTGCGATCGCTGCGGCGGTCGTGATCCTCGCAGCCGCGCTGAGCCCGCCCGGTCACGCGGTCTGGGGCTCGCTGCGTGACGCCGTCGGCAACGAGGATCGTCTGGTCGCGCTCCCAGCCGCCGGGCGCGTGCTCGTCAACACTCGCGACGGCGCGTGGGTCGTGAGCGCCGATGGCTCGAAGCGGTTCCTGAGCGACTATCGCGACGCGGCGTGGTCGCCGCACGGCCTGTACCTCGCGGCGGCCCGCGGGAACGAGCTCTTCGCGCTCGAGCCGAACGGCAAGGTCCACTGGAAGCTCGCGCGCCGCGGCGGCGTCCAATCGCCGCAATGGTCGTACGAGGGCTTCCGGATCGCCTACTTCGCCGGCGGTGGACTCCGCATCGTCAACGGGGACGGAACGGCCGACCGCCTCCTGACCCGCGATGCACGTCCCGGCGTAGTGGCATGGCAGCCGGGGACGCACTCACTCGCATATGTCAACCGCGCAGGGAACATCGCGATCGCGAACGTCGACCGCCCGCGTTCGGCCGCGCACGTGCGCACGCGGCTGTCGCCGGTGCACCTCGAATGGACGGCCGACTCGAGGCTGGTCGCGGTCGGGCCGCGCAGCGTCGGCATCTTCGCGAGGCGCGGGCCACAGCTCCGGCGAATCGGCGTGACGGGTCGGATCACGGCGGGGTCGATGTCTCCCGACGGTCGGCGCCTCGCCCTCGTGGAGCTGCGCCGCGGGCAGAGCTCTGTCCACGTCGGCGGCAGGACGGTCTTCACCGGCGCTGGCGTGATTGCGAACCTGGCCTGGTCGCCCGACGGACGCTGGCTGTTGCTCAACTGGCGCGGCGCCGACGAGTGGCTCTTCTTGCGCACGCCGGCGAAGAAGGTCGTGACTGTGCCCAACGTCCGCGGCACCTTTGGCGACGGCGCGATGCTCGCGGGCTGGTGCTGTCCGTAGCCCTCTGCTACGGTCAGAGCGTCCCCGGCAAAAGGAGGTCGACCAGATGACGATTGCGCTTTGCCTCCTTTCGAAGAGCTCGCGGCTCTTCGTCTAGCCGGACCCGTTCCGCTCTAGCGCGAGTCTCGAGCTTCACCCCGCTCACAAAGGAGACTCGTTTTGCCTGCTCTGGACGAGCTCGGGTGGGATGCCGGCTGGGCCTCCGCATTCGAGCAGCTGCACGAAGACAACCTGATCGCCGCACGCGTCGCCGCGCAGCATCGCGGTGCCTATGTCGTGTGGACCGCCGACGGCGAGCTGCGGGCGCGCGCTGCAGGGCGGCTGTACTACGAGCACGAAATCGGCGAGCCGATCCCGGCAGTCGGCGACTGGGTGGGCGTGCGCGGGGAGACTGTGACGTCGATCCTCCCGCGCCGCAGCGCCTTCATCCGGAAGCGCGCGGGGCTCGGATCGGACGAACACGTCCTCGCGGCCAACGTCGACACCGCGTTCCTGCTCGCGGGCCTCGACGACGACTTTAGCCTGCGCCGGCTGGAGCGCTACATAACGACCGCGTGGGACAGCGGCGCGGAGCCCGTCGTGGTGCTGACGAAAGCCGATCTCTGCGACGACGTCTCGGCCGCGATGCTGCAGGTCGAAAGCGTCGCGATCGGCGTTCCGGCGTACCCGATCTCCAATGTCACCGGGGTCGGGGTCGACGAGCTCGGTCGGCATCTTCTCCCCGGTCACACCGCGGTGCTGCTCGGATCGTCGGGCGTCGGCAAGTCGACGCTGCTGAATCGTCTCGCCGGCGATGAGCTGATGCGCACGGCCGCGATCGCCACCGACGGCACCGGGCGGCACACGACGACGCACCGCGAGCTGGTGCAGCTGCCTGAAGGCGCGCTCGTGATCGACACTCCCGGCCTGCGCGAGCTGCAGTTCTGGGACGGCGACGTCAGCGCGGCGTTCGACGACGTCGAGGCGCTCGCCGCGGAGTGCCGCTTTCGCGACTGCGCTCACGCTCGAGAACCGGGTTGCGCGGTGCTCGCCGCGGTCGACGACGGCACGCTCTCGCTCGACCGGCTGCGCAGCTGGCGGAAGTTCCAGCGAGAGCTCGAATCGATCGCGGCGCGCACCGATCACCGGCTCCGCGTCGCCCGCAAGAAGCGGTGGAAGGCGATCGCCCAACACACCCGACAACGCCCTCGACTTTAGAATCTGCGAAAGCTTCGCTTTCGCAGATTGATGGGGTTCCCGCTTCGCGGTAAACGCGCGCGGGCAAAGCCCACACGCTCCTCGGATCGTCGGCGACTGTTCCCTTCCGTGCTAGAAGCTGCGAAAGCTTCGCTTTCGCAGCTTGATGGGGTTCCCGCTTCGCGGTAAACGCGCGCGGGCAAAGCCCGCACGCTCCTCGGGTGGTCGGCGATCGTTCCCTTCCGTGCGGCGCGAGCATGCTTCGCGTGCTCGCGCCGCATCAGCCCGCCTCCGCGTAAGCACCCGCTTCGCTTCGGCTTACGCTCCGGCTTTACGCGCGAAGCTAGTTGCGGCCGAGGACGTCGACCGAGACGACCTGTCGGCCGTCGATCGTCGCATCGCCGACGGCGACGGTACCGCCCGCCTCGGCTTCGTCGATCACGCGCATCCCGATCGCCTTCGCCGCTTCGAAGTCGGATGCCTCTGCGACGAGCAGCGTCGCGCCGCTGTCGAGCGTCACTTCGACGCGGTACACCGGCCCGGCCGGAGTCTGCGGCGCAGCCTGCGCACGTGCCTCGGCCAGCGCCATCTGCGTGATCGTCCCTCTCGGCTCGTGCACACGCTGGATCGCGTCCTTGATGTCGGAGCGCGCGGCGGTCACCAGTCGGATCGGCCCGTGCAGCGCCTCGCGCAGCCGGGTCAGATGCGACGAGTTGTCGGCGTCGGGCACGGCGACGACCGTGCATTCGCCGTCGCGCTTGAGCGGAAGCGCGCAGTACATCTCGGCCGCAGCACGCGGCAGCAGGAAGGCGACCTCGTGGTCGATCGGATACGCATCGAGATCGACGAACTCCTGGCCCTGCTGCGCCGCGAGCAGGCGAGTCAGCTCACGCTCGGGCAGCCCGTACTGGAGCAGCACCTCGCCGAGCCTGCGGCCGCTGTCCGCAGCCTCCGCGAGCGCCCGGTTCACCGTCTCGAGAGGCATCAGGCCCGCACGCACGACGAGCGTGCCGAGCGGATAGCTCCGCATCTCCGCCGTGCTGTACGGGGGAATCGCCGGCGCCGCCGGCGCCGCCGCCGTGGTGGTCTCGAACAAGCTCATTTGCCGCAGGGCCTCCAGGCCAAAGAGTCGTCCGGAGGACGGCACCCGTCTACCCCCGTTCGGGCTAACACGTTTGAGTGAATCGCGAGGGCGGAAAGGCGAGCTCGTGGAGCTCTACCAGGCGGAATGGTGCCCGCACTCGCACAAGGTGAGGCAGCGGCTGACGGAGCTCGGCCTCGACGAGGCGCCGGGCGCGGGCGCGCACAGCGCGAAGGCGCGCCAAGAGGTCCCGACCTTCGCCGAGGTCGGCTCAGCCCAGAGCTGACGCGAGCGTCTCGGCAGACAGCGCGTCCTTGCGCACGAAGGCGTGCGCGGCGCTAGCGGCGACGAGCGGAGCGTAGTCGTCGCGGCTCGACGTGAGCACGACTCGGGGCGGGCGCTCGAGCCGGGCCAAACGCCTGGCGACCTCGAAGCCGTCGAGATCGGGCATGTGCACGTCGAGAAGGACGACGTCCGGGCGGAGCTGCTCTGCGAGGCGCAGCGCGCCGCGCCCGTCCTCGGCTTCGCCGACGACGTCGAAGTCACCGCTCTCGAGGAGGCCACGCGCACTGTCGCGGAACGGCTGGTAGTCGTCGACGATCAGCACGGTCGTCATCCGCGTAACCACCGCTCGGCCTGCGGCTCCGCGAACTCGACCGCGCTCGAGCGCTTCAGCTCGTCGAGCGCGTCGGCCGCCTCGTCGTCCGGGAGCTCGACCACGTACAGGGAGGCAAGCTCGGGGTCGGTGTCGTCGGGAAAGAGTCGCACGGCCCCGGGGACGTCGAGCGTCGCGCCTTCGCGCAGCTTGAACTGGATCCGCACCGCGGCTCAGTCTGACGCGAGCAGGGCGGCGATGTCGAGCAGGCCGGCGCCGAACTCCTCCGTGAAGCTCTTGCCGCCCATGTCGGCGACCTTCGCCGCACGCCCGCGCAGATGCTCCTTCGTGTCCGCCGGCGTCCAGTCGGGATGCTGGGCGGCGACGAGCGCGGCAGCTGCGGCGACGTGCGGCGTCGCCATCGAGGTCCCGCTCCACGACGCGTAGCGCGTGTCGGGCCGGAACGACGAGGGCTGCGTCGGCAGCGTCGAGAGCACGTTCGAGCCCGGTGCGGCGAGACCGATGTGCGCCCCGGTGTTGGAAAACGGCGAACGGCGATTCGTCTCGGCGACCGCGCCGACGGCGAGCACGTGCTCGTAGGCGGCCGGATACTCGACCGGGTTGCCGTGGTCGTGCTCGTTCCCCATGGCGGCGACGACGGTGACGCCCGCGCGCTCCAGCCGGTCGAACAGGAGCTGCTCCGCCTGCGACGACTGCGTTCCGCCGAGCGACAGGTTGAGCACTTTCGCGCCCGACGTGGCGACGGCGTTGAGCGCCCGGAGGAAACGCGAGCCGTCGACGTAGAAGTTCCCGGTCGTCGGCTCGTCCGGAAAGACCTTCCACATCGCCACGCGACAGCGGGCGACGCCGACGACGCCGGCAACGTCGTCGGTCCGCGCCGCGACGATTCCACTTACGTGTGTGCCGTGGCCGACGATGTCAGTCGCGGTCGCGCCTGCGTGATCGTACGAGGCGACGACGCCCTCGAGATCCGGATGCGCCTCGTCGACGCCGGTGTCGCAGATCGCGACCGTGACCGCTTCCGCTGCGGGCGCCTCGGCGTCGAACCAGCGAATCGCCCGGAGGCCCCACTGGCGGTTGTGTCGCGGATCCGCGGCTTCCGCGACGGAGAGCCAGCGCGCGGGCACGCGCTCCGCGAACGCGACCGCCGGCGACGACTCGACCGTGCGCAGCAGCTGCGTGGAGACCTCGCGGTCGTCGACCCACACGATCGTGAGGTCACCGTCGAGCGACTCGACGCTGTGCGCGCCGGCCTCGCGCTCGAGGTACTCGAACGGCTCGCGGACGTCGTCGTGGACGCGCACCACGATCCTCCCGGGCACGTATTCGAGCCGATCGTGCGCGGGCGCGAGAAAGGTGGGAACGTCGCTCTGGAGCGGGACGGCCATTCGCAGCCGCGGACGCTACCCCACCGGTGTCAGGAATCCGTGAGGCGCTCGCCGGTGTCGGAATCGAACAGGTGCGCCTCCTCGGCACGCGGGCGCAGCGTCACGCGCTCGCCCTGCTGTGGCGCGTTCCGCACGTCGGTGCGCGCAACGAGGCGCGTCTGCTTGCCCTTGACGTCGGCGCTGCAGAAGACGTACACATCGGCACCGATGTCCTCGACGACCTCGACGCGTGCGCTGATGCCCTCGCCGTCGCCGGCGAGGTCGAGATGCTCCGGGCGGAAGCCCACGACCTTTCCGTTCGTGCCGACCCCCACCGCCTCCGCAGGCAGCAGGTTCATCGCCGGCGATCCGATGAAGCCGGCGACGAACAGGTTGGCCGGCCGCTCGTAGAGCTCGCGCGGCGGGCCTACCTGCTGCAGCTTGCCCTCGTGGAGCACGGCGACACGGTGCCCGAGCGTCATCGCCTCGGCCTGGTCGTGCGTGACGTACACGGTGGTGACCCCGAAGTCGGCCTGCAGGGCGGCGATGTCGGCCCGCATCTGCACGCGCAGCTTCGCGTCCAGGTTCGACAACGGCTCGTCCATGAGGAAGACGCTCGGCACGCGCACGATCGCGCGGCCCATCGCGACGCGCTGGCGCTGCCCGCCCGACAGCTGCGCAGGCTTGCGCTCCAGGTAATCGGTGAGCCCGAGCAGCTTGGCGACCTCCCTGACGCGCGCCTCGCGGTCGCGTTTCGGGACCTTCGCGATGCGCAGCGGGAAGCCAATGTTCGCCGCGACCGTCAGATACGGGTAGAGCGCGTAGTTCTGGAACACCATGGCGACGTCGCGTGCCTTGGGCGGGTCGTCGCTGACGTCGCGGTCTCCGATGAAGACGGCCCCGGCGTCGACCTCCTCGAGGCCGGCAAGCATGCGCAATGCGGTTGTCTTGCCCGAACCGGACGGGCCGACGAGGACCATGAACTCACCGTCGGCGATGTCGAGGTCGAGCGCGTCGACAGCCGGAGCATCGTTGCCGGGATAGACACGGGTCGCGGCGACGTAACGGACCTCAGCCAACCCGCACCTCCTCGAACTCTGCCCGAAGGCGCCGCTGTGCGTCGGGACCGGCGTCGAGCTCGTCCAGCCCGAGCAGCGCCGCGCCGACGATCGCGGCCGACGCCGTCGGTCGCACGGTCACGTTGGGCGCCGACTCGCGCAGGCCCCTGTCGATCGCGGCCAGGAGATCGCCGTCGGCGTCCTGCAGCACGCCGCCGCCGAGCAGCACCTCAGCCGCATCGTTCGTCAGCCCGAGGCGCTTGAGCGCGACCCGCGCCAGCGCGACGACCTCGGCCGCGAGGCGCTGCACGATCCCAGCGGCGACTGCGTCGTCCGCCGCCTCCGCGAGCACCACCGGCGCGAGCTCGATCACGCGGCGCTGCGCGATCTGCCCGAAGTGGATCGCCTCGGCGAGCTGGCTCGGCGCCTCGAGGCCGAAGTGCGCGGGCACGGCGTGCTCGAGGCTCGTCCGCGGGCCGCGTCCGTCCTCGCTCCGCGCCGCCGCGAACACGGCGGCGAGGCCGAGGTCGTACCCCCCGCCCCAGTCCCCCGTGATCTCGCCGAGCGCCGGGAAGCGCGCGTGGCGACCGTCCGGCGAGACGCCGACGCAGTTGATTCCGGCGCCGCACGTGATCGCGACTCCCCAGCCACGCTCGGTGCCCGCGCGCAGGACGGCGAACGTGTCGTTGTCGACGTTGACGCGCTTCGCCCAGCCGCGCGCCTCGACCGCCTCACGCACGGCCCGCTCCTCCGCGGGGAAGTCGACGCCCGCGAGCAGCATGGTCGCGACGTCCGCGACTTGTCCGTTGTGCTCGCCGACCGCCTCGGTGAGCAGACGGTCGAGCACGTCGAGGCAGCCGCCGACGCCGAGGTGCTGCGGCGAGCTGAGCGGCCCGCGCGCGAGCGCGAGCAGGGAACCGTCGGGCCCGACGAGCGCGAGGTCGGTCTTGGAGTTGCCTCCGTCGACGGCGAGGACCGCGGCGCGGCTCATACGCGCGTACCGCCGGCGAACTGCGGCAGGTGCTGCGCTCCCGCCTCGAGCAGGCGGTCCACCAGCTCGACGGACACGGTGTCCTGTGCGACGAGGGGATGTGTGAGGAGCGCCTTGTGGACGAGCGTGCGGTCGCCGGACACTGCCGCCCGCGCCGCGAGCCGCTCGTACGCGGCCACGTGCTGCATGAGGCCGAGCAGCTCCGGAGCGACGGACGGCTGCGGGAGCGCGTGCGCGCCGTCACGATCGATCTGGGCGGGCACCTCGACGACGTCGTCCGGCGCCATACCCTCCACCGTGCCGCCGTTGCGGATGTCGACGACGTGGACGACGCCGTCGCCGGTCGCGAGCGAGCCCACGAGGCCGATCGCCGCCTCGCTGTAGAAAGCGCCGCCGCGCTGTTCCAGCAGGGCGGGCTTCTCCGTCAGGTTGGGATCGCGATAGAGCTCGAGCAGGCCGCGCTCGATCTCCGCAACGGTCGCCGCGCGCGGCACGCCGTCGAGTTGCTCGGCAAGCACCCTGTCGTGCTCGTAGAAGTAGTGCAGGTAGTACGACGGCAGCACCCCGAGCTCCTCGAGCAAGCCCCGCCGCAGCCCGACCTCGTCGGCGAGCTCGTCGCCGTGCGACGTGAGCAGCTCCGGCAGCACGTCCTCGCCGTCGACGCGGACGAAGCGAACCCAGGACAGGTGGTTGAGGCCGACCTGGTCGACCATCACACGCTCGGGCTCGACGTCGAGCAGCCGCGCGATCATCCGCTGGGTCGTGATCGCGACGTTGCAGAGGCCGACGGCACGGTGTCCGTGGTCGAGCAGCGAGCGCGTCACGATCCCGACCGGATTCGTGAAGTCGACGATCCAGGCGCCGTCCGCCGCGCGCTCGCGCACGCGGTCGGCGATGTCGAGCACGACGGGCACCGTGCGGAGCGCCTTGCCGAGCCCGCCCGCGCCGGTCGTCTCCTGCCCGATGCAGCCGCAGGCGAGTGGCACCGTCTCGTCGGAGAGCCGCGCCTCCTGACCCCCGACGCGGATCTGGATCAGCACGAAGTCGGCTCCGTCGACCGCGCGCTCGAGGTCGTCCGTGACCTCCAGCGACCCGTCGTAGCCCTGGCGCGCGAGCATGCGCGCGGCGAGGCCGCCGACGACCTCTCGGCGCAGCTCGTCGATGTCGTGCAGCACGAGCTCGCGCACGTCGATGCGGTCTCGCTCGCGCGAGAGGCCCGACACGAGCTCGGGCGTGTACGTCGACCCGCCGCCGATCACCGCGATCTTCATCCCTTGACCCCCGTGAGCGTCACGCCCTCCACGAACGCCTTCTGGGCGAGGAAGAACAGGATGATCACCGGCGCCATCACGAGCAGCGTCGCCGCCAT
>Ga0075436_100001833_pt1 | contig 14567 bp, 6 predicted proteins | sample RhiMethybrSRZTD5_FD_75303 | JGI IMG/M metagenome (GOLD analysis project Ga0075436, IMG submission 75303) | Populus rhizosphere microbial communities from Tennessee, USA - Rhizosphere MetaG P. TD hybrid SRZTD5 | ecosystem: Host-associated > Plants > Roots > Rhizosphere > Soil | place: USA...
ATCCAGTGCGACTTTCCCGGCGAATCGCAGCGCAGCAGCTGGGGAAATGAATTGACCGTGTTCACCACCATGTCCACATCGCCGTCGTTGTCGAAGTCACCGAAAGCGCAGCCTCGCGCCGGCGCCGGCGTGGTGATCCCTGGCCCCGCCACCAGGGAAACATCCTCGAATTTCCCGTTGCGCAGGTTGCGATACACCAGCTTGCGTTGTGCGTAACCCTCCTCTGTCGTAAGCTGTTCCACTTCCGGATACACGTGCCCGTTGCAGATCAGGATGTCAGGCCAACCGTCGTTATCCATATCGAACCAGCCGCAGCCCCAGCCCAGAAAGCGCGTGTTCAGCCCCAGCCCGGCGGAGTAGGTCGTGTCTTCAAAGTTGCTGCTCCCCACGTTGTGGTAGAGCGAGTGCGTGTCGCCTGCGAAGTTGGTCTTCACAATGTCGAGGTTGCCGTCCAGGTCATAGTCGCCGGCGGAAACGCCCATACCTGCCTGCGGCTTGCCATCCGGGCTGAAGGCGCACCCGGCCAGAATTCCAATGTCCTCGAACTTGCCGTTCTTCTTGTTCTGATATAGCAAGCTGGGGCTGGAATCGTCGGCCACGTAGATGTCCGGCCAGCCGTCGTTGTCGAAGTCCGCGGTCAGTACTCCCAGCCCGTAGGTGCCGTTGGCCTGCAGGATGCCGGAGGGTTCCGACACATCTGTAAACGTGCCATTCCCATTGTTGTGGTAGAGGATGTTCTTACTGCCGTTCAGGCCCGGCGGCCCGCACGCCACCATCACGCCCTTGTATAGGCAGGGTCCTGACTCCGGCACGGGCGCCGTTTTCAAATCCAGATCAATGTAGTTGGCCACGAACAGGTCGAGATGGCCATCGCGGTCGTAGTCAATGAAAGCGCAGCCGGTGCTCCAGCGCTTGCCGTTTCCGCCCACACCCGCGTTGTCGGTTACGTCGGTAAACGTGCCATCGCCATTGTTGTGGTATAGAGCGTTCTTGCCGAAGTAAGTGATGAACAAGTCTTCATAGCCATCATTGTCGTAATCGCCAATGCACACCCCCTGCCCCCAGCCCGTGTGCGCCAGGCCCGCTTTGGCGGTCATATCAGTGAATGTGCCGTCGCGGTTGTTTTTGAAGAGATGGCAATGCGGCTCGCTGCCGGCGGGGAATCCTTCTAACCTCCAGCCGTTCACCACAAATATGTCCAGCCAACCGTCGCTGTCGTAATCGTAAAACGCGACTCCGCAGCCGGTGGTTTCCAGCAGATACTTATTCTTGTGCTCGCCCCCAAAAATAGTTTTCGCATGCAGGCCCGCCTCCTTGGCCACGTCCACAAAACTTATTCCCAGCTCAGAAAATTTTGGCGCTGCCGGATATTTGGGAGCCGCCGGCTTGGGAGGGGTTGCGGCAGGCGCGGTGCCCGCGCTCTGCGGCCGCAACATCGCGCCTAGCCTGCGCGGCGCGGCCATGGCCAGCACCCCTTCCAGGGGCAACACCAGCGCTGACCGGCTCAACGATCGGAGAAATGCACGCCGCGAAAGAGGCAAAGGCAGGTACCTGACGGGAATTGGCCCGTGTTAGAATTCGCCGTTTATTTCTACATAAATGCCTCGCCCCTTGCAACCGCTCCCGCTTTTGTCCCCGCTGCAACCGCTGTTGGCAACGTTCCGGTTGGAAGTGGCGCTGGTCGCGCTTCTCCTGGTTTCTGCGGTTCCGGCTGGTTTGGCCGTTCCGAATCCCAGCGCTTCTGCCCTCGAACTCTCACGCCCCGCGCATCCCTGGGAGTTCCTGCCCGCTGTGGGCCAGCGTGCCGCTCTATTCGGCAACGAGGCTGGAGAACTCGAAGCCTGGGTTTATCCACTAAAGCTGTTTCGCGAGTTTCATCTCATCTTTCACGCCGGCGGCGAAGCCATCCCTGCCGAGTCGCTGGCCCGCACCATCACCGTGCGTCCGGAATCTGCAACCGTCCTCTACGCCTCCGATACGTTTCAGGTGCAGGAAACACTTTTCGTTCCCGTTACAGAACAGGGAGCGGTGATCGTCCTTAATATTCAAACCGTTGAACCGCTCCAGCTGCAAGCTTCGTTCGTGCGCGACTTCACCTTGGAGTGGCCGGCCGCTCTGGGCGCGACTTATATGAGCTGGGACCCGGCCCTGCACGCCTTCTCCCTGGGCGAGGAATCGAAAAAGTTTTCCGCCCTGGTAGGCTCGCCGGATGCGGTCGCCTTCCGCCAGGAGTACGCCACCAACTTCTCCGCTTCTAATGAAAGCTCGTTTACGCTCTCGCCGGCCAGCAAAGGCGGCTCCACCCAGATCATCGTCGTTGCCGGTTCCGTAACCGGGCCCGCCGCTGCTGAAACCACTTACAAGCATCTCGCCGCCGGCTACGCCGCTCTTCTCCACGACTCCGCCGAGTACTACCGCCGCGAACTGGCTCAGACCATCAGCCTGCAACTTCCCGACCCGCAACTTCAGCAGGCTTACGACTGGGCCCGCGTCAGCTTGCTCCAGGGCGTGGTGGCCAACCCTTACCTGGGCACCGGCCTGGTTGCCGGCTACCGCACCTCCGGCGACAGCCAGCGCCCCGGCTTCGCCTGGTACTTCGGACGCGACTCCGAGTGGAGTTCCTTCGCACTTGATGCCGAGGGCGACTTTGCTCACGCCCGCCAGGCCCTCGACTTCATTTCCCGCTACCAGCGCGCGGATGGCAAAATCCCCCATGAGATTTCCCAGACCGCAACCTTCGTGGACTGGTTCAATAAATTTCCTTATCCCTGGGCGTCAGCCGACGCTACTCCCCTGTTCATCATCGCGGCGCGTGATTACGTGCGGCAAACCGGCGATGTCGCCTTCGCCACGGAGAAGTGGGGCAATCTCTGGAAGGCCTACCAGTTCCTGCATTCCACCTGGGACGCGCATGGATTTGCGCAGAACCTAGGCGTGGGCCACGGCTGGGTCGAAGGCGGCCCGCTGCGTCCACCGGAAAGGCCCGGTACCGCTTCGGCTTCCGCTCCCGGTCCTGCTTCGCAAGTAATCAAGACCGAGCTCTACCAGAGCGGCCTGGGCATCGAAGCCCTGCGCGCCCTCGCCGATCTGGCCCGCCTCACCGGCCACGGCACCGTTGTTGGCGAACTGCAACAGGCGGCACAGCGCCAGCTCCCCTTGCTGAATCAATCCTTTTGGGATCCGCAGCAACGCATCTTCGCTTTCGGGCTGGACCCGAACGACCGCCAGATTGCTGTCGCCAGCATTCTCGCCACGGTACCCATGTGGTTTGATCTGTTGGATACGGACAAATCCGAGCTGATGATCAGCCACCTCGCCGCTCCCGATTTCGAAGCTGATTGGGGCACCCGCATCATCTCTGACCGGGACCCCCGCTACGATCCAGGTGGCTACCACTACGGCAGCGTTTGGCCGCTGTTTACCGGCTGGGCCAGCGTTGGTGAATACCGCTACCATCGCGCGTTGCCCGCCTATGCCAACCTGCGCGCCAATGCCCTGCTCGCCCTCGATGGCTCCCTCGGCCATGTCACTGAGGTCTTGTCGGGCGATTACTACCAGGGTCTCTCCACCGCTTCGCCGCACCAGGTCTGGTCTGCCGCCATGGTCGTCGGCCCGCTGTTGCTCGGCATGATGGGCTTGCGGGCTGATGTACTCCACCACACGGTCGTCTTTGCTCCCCATGTGCCCGCGGACTGGAATTCGTTTCATATCAGCAACGAACACGTCGGCCCGGTCACTCTCGACCTCGCTTACGCGCGCACGGACGACGAAATCACGCTTCAGGTCCGCCGCAGTGGCCGCGGCGGCTGCACCTTCGAATTCTCACCCGCAATAAGCCTGCGCGCCCAGGTGACCGGCGTTGAAGTCAACCGCCGTCCCGCATCTTTCCGTGCCGAGCGTAACGCCGAGGACCAGCACGTGCACGTGCGCTTCGCCGTCTCCGAGCGCGACAGTACGCTCCGCATTCACCTGCGCAACGACTTCGGCGTGGACTTTACGAATACTCTGCCCCCGCTGGGCGCCCGTTCTCAAGCCCTCAAGTTTCTTTCGCAGTCCTGGAACGGGGATCGTACCGCGCTGACTCTGCGATTGGCCGGACTCGCAGGCCATAACTATGATTTGTTCATACGCAATCCCGGACAGGTCGCCTCGGTCCAGGGCGGACAGATGATAAAGTTGCCGGACGGTGCGGCCGCGCTGCGCGTCAGTTTTCCCGAAGCCACTCAACCGGAATATGAAAACACCGCTGTCGTCATCCATTTCATTTCCGGACAGACCTCGTCAACAATCAGGAAATGACAACAGCGCCAACAGTCTACGTATGCCGCCAGGCAAAAATCTTGTGCTACAACACGCCGACTGCTTGTGCTAGAACATACCGGCTTCCGCTAAACCTGCTGGCTCGACATTGCACTCGATCAGCCCGGTACCGGCGGTATAGTTAAGCCCAGGGCGGAAGCCCTGGGTAGCCGCTAAACCGAAATTCGAGTCCCCGGAGGGACGGCAACGGGAAATCCGCCGCGTCGCGATGAGGAAATTCACGATGATTAAATCATCCGTTCTGGTCTTTCTCCTATCTCTCCTGTGTTTCTCTTCTGCCCAGGCGCAGCAACGCACGCGCGACGCCGAAGGCCACCAGTGGTGGCAGCACGCCGTCTTCTACGAGATTTACCCGCGCAGCTTTGCCGATAGCAACAATGACGGCATTGGCGACCTGCCCGGCATCACTTCCAAGCTCGCCTACTTACGCGATCTCGGCGTGGACGCCATCTGGATCACCCCTTGCTACCCCTCGCCGCAGGTGGATTTCGGCTACGACGTTTCCGATTACGACAACATTGATCCCATGTATGGCACCCTCGCCGACTTTGACCGCATGGAGCGCCAGGCCAAGCAGCGCGGCATCCGCATCATTATGGATTTCGTGATGAACCACACCTCCGACCAGCATCCCTGGTTTATCAACTCGCGGTCTTCACGCACCGCCCCCAAGCGCGACTGGTACGTCTGGCGCGACGGCCGCGCTCCCGGACAGCCGCCCAACAATTGGGAGTCGACTTTCGGCGGCTCCGCCTGGCAGTGGGATTCCAAGACCAGGCAGTTTTACTATCATTTCTTCTACGTCCAGCAACCCGACCTCAACTGGCGCAATCCCGCGGTGGAGAAGGCCATGTTCGATGTGCCCCGCTTCTGGTTCAAGCGGGGGGTTGCCGGCTTCCGCCTGGACGCGGTGGACACTCTCTTCGAAGATCCCAAGCTGCGCGACAATCCCACCCGGCCCGGCACCAACGCCTTTGGCCTGCCCAACATGGTCAACAAGTACAACACCAAGCTGCCCGAACTGCATGATGTGCTCCGGCAACTCCGCCAGGTGGCCGACCAGAATGACGCGGTGCTGATCGGTGAAACCTGGACCAAAGACATCTCCGAACTGCAGCAGTATTACGGAGGACACGGCAAGGAGCTGCAGATGCCCATGGATTTCCTGTTCACCCAGGTGAACAAGCTCTCCCCGCCTGAATTCCGCCAGCAGATTGCCGCCGTGGACTCCGCCGGTGGCTGGCCTGTCTATGTGTTCAGCAATCACGACATCCGGCGCGCCTACAACCGCTACGGTGATGGCCAGCACAACGACCAGATCGCCAAGCTGCTCGCCGGTTTCTATCTGACCCTGCGCGGCACGCCCATCATGTATTACGGCGAGGAAATCGGCATGCAGAACAACGATCCCACGCGCCGCGAGGATGTGAAGGACCCCATCGGCCGCCGCGGCTGGCCCAAAGAAAAGGGCCGCGACGGCGAGCGCACCCCCATGCAGTGGAATGACACCGCCAACGCCGGTTTCACCACCGGCAAGCCCTGGCTGCCCGTGCCCGACAGCTATCACACTCACAACGTGGCCAGCGAACTTAAAGACCCCGATTCCATCCTCAACTTTTATAGGCACGTACTGGCTCTGCGCCACACCAACCTGCAACTGCGCGAAGGCCGCTATGTGGCTTTGAACGAGAGCGACAACAACGTGCTCTCGTACCTCCGCTCCTACCAGGGCAAGGCGGTGCTCGTGGTTCTGAACATGTCAGATAGCGCGCAGAAGCCCAGCTTCAATCTGGCGCCGCAAGGCTTTGCCCGCCCGCGCGTGAGCACGCTGCTGGCCACCTCCGCCAAATTGTCATCGGATTCGAAAACCGTGCAGACCGAACTTCAGCCCTTTGGAGTTTTCATCGGCGAGGTGTCCGCCGCAGGCAAATGATGAACTTTGTGGCGCGGCTGCCCGGGCCTGCGCCGGCAGGATGACTGGCTACGCGCTGCCCGCTGGAACTGTGTCCTGCTGATTGTGTTCCTCGAGCAGCCGCCATAGCACCACCGAGCAGCCCATGAACAGCCACACCAGCGGCATCACCTCGCCATCTCCCAGCGTGTATTGCACCAGGCAGCCCAAATAGAACGCGAGCGCGCTGGCAAAAATTCCCAGCGCCAGTCCGCGATAGAACCACTTTGCCTGCGCGCTGGCTCGCAGCAAACGCCGCAGGTGCCGGAAGTAGGCCACCATCAGCCACAGCCACAGTCCCAGCACCGGCAGCCCGCAATCCACTGCCAGTTCGATGTAGGTGGAATGGAAGTGACCCCCGTGCAGGGGAAAAACTTTGTAGGCCGCAATATTAAAGCGGTTTCCCGGCAACTGCACGCTGTCCAGCCCAATGCCGAGCAGGGGATGCTCCCGGATCAGCCGGGGGCTCGCCTTCCACATCATCATGCGGAACTCGGTGCCGGGCTCCTTGCTGTTGAACCATGAAAGCCGCCGTTGATCACGAATCCAGAACGAGCCGGCCAGCACAATGCCAACCGCAGCCAGCGTGGCAACAATCCGCACTTTCGGACGCGCTGTCATCCATAACGTCACCAGGCAAGCCGCCAACAGAGCCAGCACGTAGGAGCGCGTCACCGTCGCCCACAAACTCGCTGCCAGCGCTGTAAAAATCACCATCAGCAGCACCCGCTTGCTTCTCCTAACGCAGCTGCTGCTCAGGAGCAATCCCCAGCACAGGGCGGCGGCTTCCATCAGCATGCCGGCATACGGAATAGCGTGATAGAAGTGTCCCTGTGCGCGCAGCGGATACCCGTTGCTCACCAGTTCACCGGGAGTTCGCAGCCATTCCTCAATTGCCGCCCGGGGCACTGCCGTGTAGTAGTAATGAAATCCGCCGGCAAATGGCCGCGCCACCCGCATGTACAGCATCGGATCTCGCTGCGTCAGCCGTAACGCGCGCCGCCACAGCCATAGCTCGCGTACCGAGTGCCCGTTGATCTCGCGTACCACGTCCCGCGGACGCAGTCCCGCCTCGCGCATGGGCCCGGGCGATACATAGAGCAGCTTGGTCCCCATCCCCGCCGTGAACTGCCAGCCGGTCTGCACCGCGGTTATGAAACTGGAAAGCAGCAGCGCCGCCACCAGCCACTTCAGCTGCGCCCCCGTCTTTGTATTTTGGGTTACCAGAAAAAAGATCAGCCCCACGCTGTACCAGGCCAAACGCGACCAACTCAGCAGCGGCGCATAGCTGAACACGGTTGAAGCCGCGACTCCAACAAAGAACAGCAGCAAAGGCAACGCTAGCGGATCCCGCCGCAGCCTGAAACCTGTCAAGGCCAGCTTCAGCACCCACAATGCGGCCGCAAGACGGAAAACGAAAAGCACCGTCCGAGTGGAGAACGGCTCCGCCAGTACCATCATCAGCAGCGCAAAATAAACCGCGTGCTCCAGCCACACAATCCAGAATTGCTTGTCGTGAAACGCTCGCCAACCCGATACGTGAGTTGCGGCCTCCCCCAAACCGCTGGAGGACGCCGTGGGTTCGGTGGCAGGAATACTCAAACTGAATGTCCGCGTTTTGATTTCGCTGAAGTTGCGAAATTATACTACGCGCGCTGCGGCCTCCTTTTGCTCACCGGCCCCTTAAGCCCGCTCGTGATATGCTTTCGCCATACGGGTTGAGGTTTCCATCCGCAGTTGCATGTTCCTAGTTGGACTCTCTCTTTCGAGCCCTCGATCCGCTTCTCCATATGCATCAGGCTCTCCACCGTACTCCCCAGGACGATACTTCGCTTAAAGACATACTGGTCGTCGCCATCTGGTTCGGCCTGACCACCGGTCTCGTCGAAGGACTTCTGTTCTTCCACGTCCGCCACCTTCGTATCCTCGACCTCACCTGGGTTCCGATTCCGGTTGACCTGGTCATGGCGCTGGTTGTGGCCCTGCCCCTCCTGGCGCTGCGCAAGTTCCTCATCGGCCGTCCTTCACTCTTTCTTCGCGCGGTATGCCTGTTTGCCTGGCTCATGTTTTTTGACTGGCTGCGCGTGACTTCCTCCGTGTGGGAAGCCGCTTTGCCGCCCCGCTGGTTCGCCGCCATCGCCGCCCATCCCCTGGCTGAGACCGTTGCCCTTATGCTCCTTGCATTGTTGCTGGCGGTGGGAACGGCTCTGCTCCTGGCCCGCCCTTTCGTGCGCCGTCTGCATCGCCGCAGTTTGCCTTGGCTTGTGGCTGTGACCGCCGCCCTCGTCGTCGGTTTACCCGTGTGGCAGCATCTTCACGAAGCGCGGCAAATAGCCCATCTTCCCGGTGCCGCCCCCGGGTCGCCAAATGTACTGGTCATTGTTGTTGACACCTTGCGCGCCGACCATCTCTCCACCTATGGTTATGCCCGTGCCACCAGTCCCAACCTGAGCCGAATCGCTGCTCAGGGCGTGCTCTTCCAGAATGCGATGGCGCCCTCCTCATGGACTTTGCCCTCGCACGCCTCCATGCTCACTGGCCTCTATCCCCACGAGCATGGCACCACCTACATGGGCTCCAGTCTCCTGCCTCATATTCCCACCCTGGGGGAGGCATTCCAGCGTCTCGGTTATCGCACTGCCGGCTTCTCCGCCAGCACCTATTTCTTCTCCCGCCGTACAGGCATGGGGCGCGGCTTCATTCACTTCGAGGATGATTTCGAGTCCCCCGCCAGCGCCTTTCCGCAGACCTACTACGGCGAGCGCCTGGAGCAATTGCTCTATCGCCTGCATATCGCCAAGGACCGCATCGGCCGTCGCAACGCGCGCCAGATCAACCAGCACGCTCTGCGCTTCATGGCCTCCGGCCCGCACCACCCTTTCTTCGTATTTTTGAACTACTACGATGTCCACGATCCTTACCTGCCGCCGGATCCTTATCTCCATCGCTTTACCAGCGTGGCCCATCCCTCTGCTCCCATCCCGCAGGCCTGGGACTGGTTTGCTTCCCTCACGCCCGAGCAGCGCCAGGCAGAAATGGACGCTTACGACGGTGCCATCCGGTACACCGATACGGAACTAGGCGATTTTCTCCGCCAGTTGCACCAGGGTGGACTGGACAAAAATACCTTGGTGGTGATCACCTCCGATCACGGGGAGGAGTTCAATGAGCACGGTTTCATGGATCATCTGAACGCCCTCTACCGGGAACTCATCCATGTCCCGCTGATTTTTTGGCAGCCGGGCAAGGTGCCGGCCGGCATCCGCATCCCCACTCCCGTCTCACTCGTGAGCCTGCCCGCCACTCTGCTCAGCATGGTGCACAACGGCGATCACTCTCCTCTGCCCGGCATGTCTCTATCGCAGCTCTGGACCCATCCCGGACAAAATGTGCCGGTAATGCCGGTTATTTCCGAACTGATCCAAGCCAAACTGACCCCGCTCTTTCCCAATTACTACGGGCCCTTGACTTCCATCACAACGCCCCAATGGCACTACATCGCTGGCGGAAAGGCCGGTGAAGAGCTTTTCTCCTGCTGCTCCAATGCGCCTGAATTTGACAACCTGGCCAACACCCAGGAAGGCAAACGCGTCTGCCAGACATTCAAAAAGCAGCTTGAGTTCACCGTGGAGAAGCCGGAAGTAGTTACTCAACCGCTGCCGGGACGACTTCCTCCTCTTCCCTGAGGTCCACCGCGGCCGGTGATCCCACACCCACCCTGCCTGTTGCGACCGCGGTTCGGACTGGTTCTAATCTGAACCACGCCCATTCCAAAACCTGACCTCGGCCCTCCGTGCTGTCCGGGTCCCTTCTCACGCTGCTTCCCCGTCTGACAATGATGCAAGGCGTCTGCCTCGGCGGATCTCCATGCCCATGCTTCTCTACCGTGCTGCGATCGCTATGGCGTGTCTCCTCGTGGGCTCCGTCATTCTGTCCGCACAGACCACCGATCTATCCCAGGCTAGTCTCGAGGAACTGCTGAACATCAAGGTCACCACCGCCTCCAGGTATCTGCAGAGCGCGGAAGTCGCCCCTTCGCTGGTTACGGTCGTGACCGCCAATGAAATCCAGAAGTATGGCTATCGCACCCTCGCAGATATTTTGCGCAGCGTAGGCGGGTTCTACGTCACCTACGACCGCAACTACAGCAACGTCGGCGTACGCGGGTTCAACCGCCCGGGCGATTACAACACGCGCATCCTGCTACTGGTGAATGGGCACCGCATGAACGATTCCGTGTACGAACTTGCGTACGTCGGCACCGAGTTCCTGCTGGATGTGGACCTTATTGATCGTGTGGAGGTCATACGCGGCCCCAGTTCCTCCCTGTATGGCACCAATGCCTTCTTCGCCGTTATCAATGTCATCACCAAAACTGGAGCGCAGCTCGACGGCGCGGAATTGTCCACCGAGTTGGGCAGCTTCGGCAGCTATAAGGGCCGGGTAACCTACGGCAAGCAATTTCGACCCTTTCAAATTCTGCTCTCCGGCTCCTACTACACAAGCGCCGGCCAGAACCTCTTCTTCCCGGAGTTCAACACCCCGGCAGATAATTTTGGGGTCGCTGTCCACGGCGATGATGACCGCTCCCGCAGCTTGTTCGCCCAAATTGAGACCGGCAAGCTAAAGGTGTTCGCGGCCTACAGCATGCGCGAAAAAGGTATTCCCACGGCCTCCTTTGGCGACCTATTCAATGACCCCGCCACCCGCAGCTTCGACGGGTTCCGCTCCTTCGACGTGCAATACCAGACCACCTTTTCCCGTGACTGGGGCCTTTCGCTGCGCGGCTTTCACGATCTCTACACCTACAACGGAAGATATTTGTGGAAGGACCCGAACATTTCTCAGCCCATTCTTAACGTGGATTTCGCGCGCGGAGAATGGTGGGGTGGAGAAGCCAGGGTCGCGCATCAGTTTTTCGAACAGCACAAAATTACGGCGGGCCTTGAATTCCGCCAGAACCTGCGTCAAGAGCAGCAAGCTTTCGACGTTCAGCCATTTTTCATGTACTGGAATGACCGGCGTAGTTCCTTGCTGGGCGCCTTCTATGCCCAGGATGAGTTCTCGCTCAGCCGCAAGTTCTTGCTCAATCTCGGCATCCGGCACGACCAGTACTCCAGTTTTGGAGGCACCACAAATCCGCGTCTGGCTTTGATTTTCCACGCCCGCGAAGCGACCACTCTGAAGTTTCTCTACGGCAGCGCGTTCCGGGCGCCCAACGCATTTGAAACCCGGTCTATTACTCCGGGCTCCACTCCCACGCTGCACCCAGAAACAGTTTCCACCGCCGAGGTGGTCGTGGAACAGGGCCTGGCGCATCACCTGCATTTGGCGGGCTCCGGCTATTACAACCGCATCAACAACCTGATCAACCAGTACACCGATCCGGTTACTGGGCACAGGGAATATCGAAACCTGGACAAGGTTTCCTCCAAAGGCTTGGAGTTTGAGCTGAGCTCGAAATGGCTGAGCGGACTGGAAGCTCGTGCCAGCTACAACCTGCAGCGCACCCTGGATCGCTCCACCGCACAAGTGCTCACGAATTCCCCCCTCCACCTGGCTAAGTTGGGCATCATCGCGCCGCTGCCCGGCAAGCACCTGTTCGCCTCCGTGGATTCCTGGTACATGAGCCGCCGCAGCACTCTGGCCGGGTCATCGGTCGGCGGCTTTCCGGTATTCAATTTCACCTTGCTGAGCCGAAACCTGGGAGAACACATGGATGTGGCCGCCAGCTTGTACAACGCCTTCGACAAGGCTTACGCCGACCCCGGCGCCGAAGAGCACATCCAGGATGCGCTCCGCCAGGATGGCCGCAATTTCCGCGTGAAGCTTACGTTTCGCTTTTAGTACGTGATGCGCCGAATTCTCACTATCGCCTGTTTCCTCGCCCTTGCGGTGACCGCGGCGGCGCAGTCCGCCCGCGCCCCCGAATACGAGGTCAAGGCCGCTTTCCTGTACAACTTCGCCAAATTCGTCGAGTGGCCGTCCCCCTCGTCGGCTCCCTCCTTCCGCATCTGCGTGCTGGGCCGGGATCCATTCGGCCTCGCCTTGAGCAACATCGTCCAGAGCAAGTCCATCTCCGGACGTCCCATCGTCAGCGTGCAACTGCAGTCCCCCGCCGAGGTGCGCCTCTGCCACGTCCTCTTCATCAGCCAGTCTGATCCGGAAATTTTGAAGCAGGTGCTGGAGCGAACACGCGGCCTTCCCGTGCTCACGGTGGGCGAGAGCGCTGATTTTCTGCGCCTCGGCGGCTCGATCAATTTTGTTCTGGAACAGGACCGGGTGCGTTTCGAAATCAACCTCGGAGCCGCCGAAAGCCACCACCTTAAGCTCAGTTCCAAGCTGCTGGCGGTCGCGCGCGTGGTCAACGTTGGGGGAGGAGCCAACTGATGCGCAGCTTCCGCGACATCTCCATCGGCAGCAAGCTCACCTTTCTCATCATGGCCACCAGCAGCACCGCTCTGCTGCTGGGCTGTCTGGCGGTTGGCGCTTATGACCTGCTGGATCTCCGCCGCAGTATGGCCAGTGACTTGAGCATTATTGCCGCCATCGTGGGCGAAAACAGTACCGCCGCTCTCACCTTCAATGACGCGAATGCCGCCCGTGATGTGCTGGCCGCCCTTCGTTCCGAACCCCACATCCAGTCGGCTTGCATCTTCAACCGTGACGGCAAGCAGTTCACCCGCTACGCTCGCTGGGCCGGCAACCTTGACCCCTGCCCGCCACTTCGGCCGGACGGCAGCTACTTCACCTCCAGTCGTTTATTGCAGTACCGCGCTGTTTCCTTGGCTGGTGAGCCCCTGGGGGTGGTTTTTATCGAGTCCGACCTGCACGAACTCGCCAGCCGCCGCAACCGCTATCTGGCCATCGTAGCCGCCATCATCGCCGCCTCTCTTGCTTTGGCCTCGTTTCTCGCCTCCCGCCTGCAGCGCCTGGTTTCTCTGCCCATCATTGAACTGGTGGGCACCGCCACCATCATCTCTCGCGACAAGGACTACAGCCTGCGCGCCTTCTCCCGCAGCCGCGACGAAGTGGGCAAGCTCATTTCCGCCTTCAACCAGATGCTGGAGGAAATCCAGGCCCGCGACCAGGCCTTGCAGAAGCACCGCGAGCATCTCGAATCCGAGGTCGCCGCCCGTACTGCTGAACTGCTGGCCCTTAACCAGCAACTGCTCATCGCCAAACAAGCAGCGGAGGCCGGCAGCCGCGCCAAAAGCGAATTCCTCGCCAACATGAGCCACGAGGTCCGCACCCCCATCAACGGCATCATGGGCATGACGGAACTCGCGCTTGATACCGAACTCACGGCCGAACAGCGCGACTATTTGACCGCCGTCCATCAATCCAGCGAACTCCTGCTTAATGTGGTCAACGACATCCTCGATTTTTCCAAAATTGAGTCCGGCAAGCTCGACCTGGAATCCATTCCCTTCGACCTGCGCGACTGCCTCACCCAGGCCATCAAGCCCATGGCTCTTCCCGCCCATAAAAAGGGCCTGGAGATTTCCTACCGCATCGCTCCCCAGATTCCCGGACGCCTCATCGGCGATCCCAGCCGCTTGCGCCAGGTTGTGATCAATCTGGTCGGCAACGCCATTAAGTTCACCGAGAGGGGCGAGGTTGCTCTGGAGGTGGCGCAAGAAACAGCGGACGATCAGGCGGTTCTGCTCCATTTCCAGGTCAGCGACAGCGGCATCGGCATCTCCCCGGAAAAACAGGAACACCTGTTCGAAAAGTTCTATCAGGCTGATAGCAGCACCACTCGCCGCTTCGGCGGCACCGGCCTGGGCTTGGCCATCTGCGCCCGGCTGGTGGAGATGATGGCCGGCCGCATTTGGGTGGAGAGCACCGAAGGCCGCGGCACCGTCTTCCATTTTCTTGCCCGGTTTCCTCTTGCGGCTCTCCAGACCGCCGCCACCGAAGATACTCTCGACCTGCGCGGCGTTCCCGTCCTTATTGTGGATGACAACGAGATTAACCGCAGGCTTCTTCTCGAATTCACCTCGGGGTGGGGCTTGCGCGCTGTAGCCGCGGAAAGCGGTGAGCTGGCTCTACAAAAATTGAAAGCGGCCCAGCGCGAGCGCGCTCCCTTTCGCCTCCTGCTTCTTGACTGCCGCATGCCCGGCATGGATGGCTTCACTCTGGCGCAGCAAGTCCAGCATGACCCCGAACTCAGCGGCACCATCGTCATGATGCTTACCTCCGACGCCCAGCGCGGCGATGCCGCCCGCTGTCGCGAGCTCGGCATCTCGGTTTACCTGGTCAAGCCCATTCACAAAGCAGAACTGCTGCAAGC
>Ga0075436_100001834_pt1 | contig 14565 bp, 16 predicted proteins | sample RhiMethybrSRZTD5_FD_75303 | JGI IMG/M metagenome (GOLD analysis project Ga0075436, IMG submission 75303) | Populus rhizosphere microbial communities from Tennessee, USA - Rhizosphere MetaG P. TD hybrid SRZTD5 | ecosystem: Host-associated > Plants > Roots > Rhizosphere > Soil | place: USA...
GCAAGGGCACAATTTCCTGAAATTTAGTTCGGAAATCGCACAGCGCGAGTACAGTGAAGTCAGCATAGGGCTCCGTCCGACTCGATTCGTTCGCCAATTTTGTGGGTAAAGGGAGGTAACTCCGAATGAAGCTACGCACGAGTGTAAGAAATTTCGTTAGACCAGGCTTGTTTGCCGCTGCAGCGCTTGCGCTGCCGTTGGTGGCAAGCGCACAAGACGATACGCCGAAGGCTCTTCCCGCTGTATTAGGCGCGGGATTGATTGGTTTCATTTTCATTTGTTTTCTCGCCATATACGTTTACATGGCGCTCGCACTGCAAACCATCGCGCAAAAGACCAATACTGAGAACGGCTGGTTTGCGTGGATACCGATCGCCAACATCATTCTGATGCTGACCATCGCAAAGAAGCCAATCTGGTGGATCGTACTGTTCTTGATTCCGCTCGTTAGCATCGTCATGGCTATCCTCGTCTGGATGGCAATCGCCGAAGAGCGGAACAAACCGAGTTGGTGGGGAATCATGGTGATTGTCCCGGTGATGAACCTGATCATGCCGGGATACCTTGCGTGGTCCGACTAGCCAACGCCCAAAACCTTTTACGCTCCATCCATCACCCTTTCCGGTCAGTCCGGAGAGGGTGATTCGTTTTGGCGTGGAAAATCACGGCACAAAATTTACGAACGGGAGGGCGCGCGGCGGAAGTATGATCGCAGCCGCAGAGACGAGGCTGGGCGGGCATGGTCGGCATTCTGGTGCACGGGAATAATCATTTCATTTTGAGCGGGCCGGAGCCGGCAGAGGCGGAAGCGATTGCGGTGGCCCGGCACTTTTCCCTGGTGAAGATCGGTGAGCCGGTTTCGAATGCGTTTGAGAAGTGGGAGATTCGCAACAAAGAGTTCCGCGAGAATCTGGAATGGGCCGTGGTGGTGCCCGGCGATTCGGAAGTTAGTCGGGCCGCATCGCAATTGCTCGGCGAGTTAGCGCAGCGCGGAGTGATCATTCGCGCTTGTGGCGAGGGCTGCTGGTAGTTCTGAACTCACGAAGCGACGACCGATAAAATTAGCAAGACATAGTGGAAGGGACGTATAGAATGACGGGGCGTGTGGAGAGTAAACAAATACTGCAAAGGTTACAGGCGGAGGGCGGCAATGAAATCGCGCAGAGAATTTGTGAAGTCGGCAGCCGTGGCCGGAGCCGGAATTGCTGCGAATCTAGGGCTGGCCGGAAAAACCTGGTCGCAAGGCACAGGTTCGGCGACGGCACGGATTTATCTGGATGCGCGGCGAACGATTGGCACGGTGGACCGCAACATTTTTGGATCGTTTCTAGAGCATTTGGGGCGCGCGATTTACGAAGGGATTTACGAACCGGGTTCGAAGCTGGCGGACGCGAGCGGATTCCGAACCGATGTGGCGAACGAAATAAAAACGATGGGCGTGCCGATTGTGCGCTATCCGGGGGGAAATTTTGTGTCGGGATACCACTGGCTCGACGGCGTAGGACCAAAAGAGAAACGGCCGCGGATGGTGGAGAAGGCGTGGAATTCGATCGAGACGAATCAGTTCGGATTGAATGAATTCATGGCGTGGTGCAAGACGGCCGGTACAGCCCCGCTGATGGGTATGAATTTCGGGACAGGGACGGCGGAGCAAGCGGCGGCGCTGCTGGAATATTGCAACGTGGAACGTGGCACGAAGTGGAGCGACTTGCGTCGCGAGCACGGAGTGGAGAAGCCGCACAATGTGAAGCACTGGTGCTTGGGAAATGAAATGGATGGGCCGTGGCAGATCGGGCATATGACGGCGACGCAGTACGGGCAAATTGCCGCGGATGCGGGACGGCAGATGCGGGCCGTGGATCCGAGCGTGAAGCTGATTGCTTGCGGCTCGAGCGGCACATTCATGCCGACTTACCTGGAATGGGATCGCGAGGTACTGGAGCAGTGCTACGAATATGTGGATGGGATTTCACTGCATCGTTATTACGGAAACAACGCGCGTGAGACCGGTAGTGACAGCACGAAGTACATGGCGCTGAATCTGGCGATGGAACGGCAGATCGAGGATATCGAAGCGGTGTGCAATTACGTGCAGGGGCGAAAGCGCTCGTCGAAGAAATTGTGGCTGTCGTTTGACGAATGGAATGTGTGGTACCGCGAGACTTCCGGGGATGGGCACAAACAAGTAGCGCCACATCTGTTGGAAGAGATTTACAACCTGGAAGACGCGCTTTTGGTGGGCGGGCTGATCAATGCTTTGGTGCGTCATTCGGACCGCGTGAAGATCGCGTGCCTGGCGCAACTGGTGAACGTGATTGCGCCGATCATGACGAACGAATCGGGGTTGTACCGGCAGACGATTTTTTATCCGTATGCGTGGGCGCTGCAATATGCGCGCGGCGCGGCGTTGCATCAATTAGTGGAATCACCGACCTATGAAGTTGCAGGGATGGGCGCCGTGCCGTACGTGGACGCGGCAGCAACGTTCGATAAGGAGAGCGGGAAGACGGCGCTCTTCGTGTTTAATCGCGATTTGACGAAGGCGCACGAAGTGGAAGTGATGTGGGAGGACTCGGCACCGGCGCGAGTGGCGGAAGCGATGGTTCTGACTGGTGACGATTTGAAGGCGTTCAACAGTTTTGATGCGCCGAAGCGAGTTGCGCCGCGTGCGTTAGAAAAGCCGGCAGTGAGCAACGGAAAAATGAAGTTTGAGGTGCCTGCACGTTCGTATTCGATGATTCAGTTGACGGCGTGAGGCAGAAAAGAAATAGGGGCGGCCTACGCTTCGGCAAGCTCAGCGTAAAGAGTCCTGCCCCTGCACAAACCTCATTTCGACTATAAAGTTAGTGAGGCCATTTGTCGGGCGGAAGCGCCTGACGAATGCTACTAATGTTTTGGAAGCCGTCTTTGATTACGGTGGAATTGACATTCGATTTGTTGACAGCGACGACGGGGCCGAAAATTGCCGGAACCGGGCGCTTGCCGTTGGAAATTGAACCGGTGGATTTCGGCGGCTGGCCGTCCGCGAGCGCTACGGCAGCTTCGGCGGCCTGCGACGCCAGCGAGGCGAGCGGCTTATAGACGGTCATCGTTTGCGTATCTTTTAGAATTCGAATGATGGCGGCGAGATCGGCATCCTGTCCAGAGACGGCGACTTTGCCGTCGAGTTTATTTTCTTCGAGTGCTTGCACGGCGCCGCCGGCGGTTCCGTCATTCGAAGCGACGATCGCGGCGATTTGACCGTGATTTTTTGCGATCACATCGGTGAGGCGAGTGTAAGCTTCGAGCGGCTTCCAGTCCGGGCACCAGATTTCGGCGACAATTTTGATGTCACCTCGATCGACGAAAGGCTGAAGCGCTTTCTTCTGGCCCTCAAAAATGAGATGGGCGTTGCTATCGGTGGGCGCGCCTTCGAGCAGAACGTAATTCCCTTTCGGAGCGACGGCAGTGAGCGAATTGGCCTGCAGCTCGCCGATGGCGACGGTGTCGACACCTACGAAGAAATCGAGCTCACTGTTGGGAATCATGCGGTCATAGGCAATGATCGGCACACCTTTGGACTTGGCGAGTGCGACGATGCGCGCGGCCTTGTCGGTATCATGCGGAACGATAATGAGCGCTTTGACGTGCTGATCTATCAGCTTTTTGGCCTGCTTAAATTGGAGATCGTCATTGCCATCAGCGTCGGCTAGCTCGACGGTTGCGCCAAGTTCCTCGGCGCGCTTCTTGAACGAGTCGAAGTCGGTCTGCCAGCGTTCGATTTTTAGCGTATCGAGGAGAAAGCCGATTTTGGGCTTGGCCTGGGAACCCTGTGCGGAACTCCGCGCGGGAAAAAAGCAAGCGCTACAGAGTAGGAGCAGAGCAACATACAGCCGGACCCGGGGAGAGGGAGTCATTGGCACCTCCTGCCAAGATTGAATGTGAATAAACGTTAACATCGAAAGATGGAATGAGAGGACGAGGTGGCCTGAGTGGTGTTCAAAAGGGGATTGATTCGGTGGCCAAATGACCAAATGCTATGGAATCTGGGAGAAGGTACAATTCGGGCCGCGAGGCGGTCGGGGAAGAGGATGGGGGGCAACAATGACGCTGCGGCGGTTCGGGTGGGTGGCGATTCTTGTGGCTGTGGGGGTTGGGACGGTGGCTACGTTGGCGGCCACTGGAAGACCCGGCCTGGACGAGAACGCGGGAGTGGTTGCGTTTAACGAAAAGTTTCGGGCGGCGCATGAGCGGATGGATACTCCGGGGATTCTGGGGTTGTGGTCGGAGACGGGCGTGAGTCTGTTGCCGGAGACCGCGCCGGTTGTGGGTAAGGCGGCGGTGACAAAGTTCATGACCAACGCGGTTGCGAATCTGGCGGGCTATAAGGAATTGAAAGTGGAGATGAATTTTCAGGACGTGCGTGTGTGCGGTGAATGGGCGACGGAGTGGGCGATTGAGCATCAGGTGATTCAGCCACCGGACGGAAAGCCGGTGATTGATCATTGGGGGAAGTTCGCATTGATTCTGCACAAGGATGCGGATGGGGCGTGGCGTGTGCAGCAGGAGATGTGGAATTCGACGCCGAAGGTGGAGTGAAGGTCAGTCTGGAATCGGACAAATTCGCGTGGAAGTGAACTCTTTGCCAGCTTTTGAATTCTCAATAATCCTCATCTGCTCTGAATAGGATGTGACGCACCACGTCTTGCGAATTCTGTCCGACAGCATGTCTTTATCGTATGGGCTCATGTCGTCGTCGGCAGGGCCTCTTCCAAATTGGGTGCCGAAGATTTGCGGTTGTTCGATCGAGCGTAGGTAACGATCCAGCGTCGCGGCCGAGAGCCATTTGGCGGGAGCAAATCCCTTGCCGAGCGCGGTCGTAGCCAGTACGTGCGCGTAGAGATAGTCTTCCGGCCTCTGACCGTGCTGAAAAATGAAAGCTGCGTAGTAGTAGTCTTCGCCGGATTGAAGCTTGTCGTCGGCAATCAGCTGCCTTACTTGCGCTCGACGACGCGCATCGCCCTCTGAATCGTTCCGATTCTTTTGATCTTCGTCGTAAATCTTGCGAAAAATGCTTTTCGCCGGCTGACCGTGCTGCCGGGAGTTCGTATTTGCCGCGCCGAGCGAGAGAGCCGTCAAGGCAAGCAGGACAAGAATGACCGAGCGTTGGAAACGAATCGAGTAGGTCATGTAACCTCCAACCTCCACCGCGGGGTTGGATGCACCGTTCGGGTGAAAAGTGGCTGGCCAAAAAACGAAGCAACTGCTTCAGCGGGCTATGAGAAATGGCGGGAATAGGTGGCCATGTCTTTGTCGCCACGGCCGGAGAGATTGAGGATGACGAGGTCGTCTTTGGTGAAACGCGGGGCGCGTTCGATTAGGCCGGCGATGGCGTGGGCGGATTCGAGCGCAGGGATGATGCCTTCGGTGCGGGCGAGAGTGCGCGCTGCGTCGAGCGCGGCGGCGTCGGTGACCGCGGAATATTCGGCGCGTCGCTGATCGGCGAGCCAGGCGTGTTCGGGGCCGATGGCGGGATAGTCGAGACCCGCGGAGACGGAATGTGTGGTGGCGATCTGGCCGTCTTCAGTTTGTAGGACGTAAGTGTAAGTTCCTTGCAGAATTCCGGGGCGCGCGCCAGTGAATCCTTGCGCGGCGGCGAGGCGCGCGGCGTGTTCGCCCAGTCCATTACCGCGGCCGCCGGCTTCGATGCCAATCATTTTTACTTCAGAATCCTTTAGAAATTCGTAGAAGAGGCCAATGGCGTTTGATCCGCCGCCGACGCAGGCCATCAGGTGCGTGGGCAAGCGTTTTTCCGCGGCGAGAATTTGCGCGCGAGCTTCGCGGCCGATGCAGGAGTGAAAATCGCGAACCATTGTTGGGTAAGGATGCGCGCCGAGAACCGAGCCGAGAAGATAATGCGTGGTGCGGACGTTGGTGACCCAGTCGCGCATGGCTTCGTTGATGGCGTCTTTTAGGGTGCGGCTGCCGGAATTTACGCCGACGACTTCCGCTCCGAGCATGCGCATGCGGGAGACGTTGAGGGCTTGGCGCTCCATGTCTTCCGTGCCCATGTAAACGACACATTCGAGGCCGAGATGCGCAGCGACAGTGGCGGTGGCGACGCCGTGCTGGCCGGCGCCGGTTTCGGCGATGATGCGCGGCTTCTTCATTTGCACCGCGAGCAATCCCTGGCCGATCGCGTTATTGATTTTGTGCGCGCCGGTGTGGAGAAGATCTTCGCGCTTGAGGTAGATGCGCGGACCACCGAGATGTCTTGTGAGGCGTTCAGCGAATTGCAGCGGCGTGGGACGGCCTGCAAAATTCTTTAAAAGATCGTTGAACTTTGCTTGAAACGCCGAATCGGATTTGGCTCGCTCGTAGACACGTTCAAGTTCTAGCAGCGGCACCATCAGCGTTTCCGGAACGTAGCGGCCGCCGTAGGGACCGAAGCGCCCGGGAACAGAGGCAGGGATGGTGAGTTGAAAAGCCATGGAAGCATAATTGTCGCACAGGGCGGGCCACCCGGCGAAAGGCCCAAAATGGCGCATAAACTTCCGATATGATTGCGCGGCCGAGGAATGGAGGTCGAACGGTGAATACGAGGACGGTTGCACTAGACGCCGAACCGCATGGGATAGAACTGGATCTTTCCAAAACGGCGGTGATCGTAATTGACATGCAGAATGACTTCGGGTCGAAGGGTGGCATTTTTGATCGCGCGGGAATCAATATTTCGGCGATTCAAAAGGCGGTTGCGCCAACTCGAAAGGCCTTGGATGATGCCCGAAACGCAGGGCTAAAAATTGTTTACCTCAAGATGGGATTTCGACCGGACCTGTCCGACCTCGGGGCAGAGGATTCCGTGAATCGCACGAGACATCTTCATTTTGGCGTGGGTCAGGATTGCAACGCGCCGGATGGCCGCAAGAGCCGTTTTCTTATCCGCGATACGTGGAATACCGACATCGTTGATGAGCTTACACCGCGGCCGGAAGACATCGTGCTTTACAAACATCGGTTCAGCGGATTCTTTGAAACAGACCTGGACAAAATTCTGCGCGGGTTGGGAATCACGAATCTCATCGTTACCGGATGCACGACAAGCATTTGCGTGGATTCCACGATTCGAGATGCAATGTTCCGTGATTACCGGTGCGTCCTACTGTCAGACTGCTCCGCGGAACCAATCGGCGGAGAGTTTCCGCGAAGCAATCACGAGGCGTCATTGCTGACTGTGAAAATACTCCTGGGCTGGGTTTCCGATTGTCCGCGATTCGTTTCTGCACTAACAGCCGATGCGGCGGCGCAAACGGCTAGCTGATCGTTGCCAGGGCGCGGTTGGCGCGGGCGACTTCGGCGAAGAAGTCGCGGAGCTTGGCGGGGTCTTTGACGCCGGGGCAGGATTCGACGCCGCTGGCAACATCGACGGCGTAGGGGCGAACCGTGAGAATCGCTTCGCCGACGTTTTCGGGCGTAAGACCGCCGGCGAGAATGATTTTGTGCTTCGCGGCGGCTCTTTGCGCGATGGACCAGTCGAAAGTTTTGCCCGTGCCGCCGAATTGGTCCTTTTTCGCGGCGGCATCGAGCAAAAAGTAGGACGCGCGCCGGAATCTTCTGAAATTAGACATGGAAAAACCGGGGCCCACGCGAAAAGCTTTGCTGACGGGCAGATCGTTCTCAAGGTAGTTGAGCTGCTTCGGCGTTTCGTCTCCATGAAGCTGGACGCTCGTTAGCTGGAGTGCGTGGACAAGATACAGGATGACTTCGGGCTTCCAATCAACGAAAACGCCGACGGCTTCGGTGGTGCGAGCCATTTTGCGGCGAATGTTCCAGGCTTCGGCTGGAGTCACCGCTCGCGGAGATTTTTCGTAAAAATTGAGGCCAATGGCCCAGGCGCCGAGCTTTTCTGCTAGGCGTGCGTCCTGCGCGCGAGTGATTCCGCAAATTTTGACGAGGGTGGTCATAACGTGTGCGTGTTCTTCGTCAAGTGTGGCGCTTGAAGCTTACGTTGAGGTCCTTCGCACATCTTCATGGAGGTGCTCAGGATGACCCGGTTTGTAGATTGAAGCCGCACGATGAAATTGTAGCGCAATGGGTATTTAACTTCGGACGCCGAGCAAAGCGGTGAGAGCGGCGGCGGGGTCGGGTGCGAGCATCAGGCTAGTGCCAATCAGGCACGCGTCGTAGCCGGCGTCACGAAGCTTGAGAAGTTCGGCGTTCGTGCCGATGCCTGATTCACTCACCGCGATGCAGTCGTCGGGAATTTTGTCGATGAGCTCGAACGAAGTTTCGACGCGGACATCGAGCGTTTTGAGATTGCGATTGTTAACGCCGATGATTTTTGCGCCAACGGCAAGCGCACGGTCGAGCTCGGCGGACGTGTGAACTTCGACCAGCGGTTCCATTTTCAATTCGCGGCCGAGGGTGAGTAGCTCTTCCAGCTGTCGGTCGGCGAGCGCGGCAACAATTAACAGAAAACTGTCGGCGTCGTTCGCGCGCGTTTCCCAAATCTGCCACGGATCAAAAATAAAATCTTTTCGAAGAACGGGAATCTCGATCGATTTGCGGGCGTCGCGAAGATTCTTGAGTGTGCCGCGGAAGAACTCCCCTTCGGTCAGAACGGAGAGTGCGGCCGCGCCGGCAGATTCGAGCGACGCGGCGAGACCGACAGGATCGAACGGTTCGCGAAGGACTCCGCGGGAAGGAGACGCGGGCTTTAGTTCAGCTAGGACGTTAAGGCCAGGACGCGTGAGTGCAGCGGAAAAATCGCGAAGTGGTGTAGCGGCCGCAACGCCGTATTTGAGCGCGGTTTCGGGCAAAACCTTTTTGCGATGCTCGACCTCAACGCGGCGCGCTTCGAGAATGCGATCGAGAACCGTGCCGGTGGGAACAGGAGTGTGCATGAGTGTGAGTTATCATGCTAAGGAGTGGCGCAACGAGAGTCAAACGGGCAAGAGCCGTCAGTCATCAGTTTTCAGTCGTCAGTTCGGAGAAGAATCCAGGGCGGGCAGATGGTTAAATACAGCGAGCAGTACGGAAAATTGCTTGAGGAGATTGCGAAAGAGGCGGACGCAATTGCGCTGAAATATTTTCGGACCGCGGATCTGCAGATTGAAAAGAAGCGCGACGGCTCACGCGTGACGCAGGCGGACAAGGCAGTGGAGGCGATGGCGCGTGAGCGTGTGGCGGCGAGCGGATTGCCGCTGGATGTGCTCGGCGAAGAGATGGGCGGGACCGGAGCGAGCGCTCCGGCCGGCGCGCGGGCTCGAATGATAATTGATCCGATTGACGGAACCGAAGAGTTTTCGCGGGGAATTCCCACGTTCGGCACATTGATGGGAATCGAAAAGGATGGAGAAATTGTCGCGGCATTTGTCAGCGCGCCGGGCTTGCACTCGCAGTGGTGGGCGTACAAAGGCGAGGGCGCATATCGCGACGGAGTGCGGCTGCACGTTTCGAGCACGGCGACGCTGGCGAAATCCATGGTATTCAGCACAGGAACCGGGCCGAGCAAGGATTCGTCCGACCAGGCGCGGATCCGAAAATATCTGGATGCGTCACGAAACAGCCGGTCATTCGGCGGATTTTGGCAACACATGCTGGTGGCGGAAGGCGCGGTGGAAGCTGCACTGGACTGGACATCGAAATCCTGGGATTTGGCGCCGTTGATCTTAATTGTCGAAGAGGCGGGCGGGAAATCGACGACGATCGGCGGCAAACGAACAATTTATGAAGGCAGTTTGCTGAGCACGAACGGCAAGATTCACGACGAAGTGATGGCGCTGTTGAAATAGAGGAAAGCAGTGTTCGTAGCGAAGCGAGTGTACGATGCGGCAGCGAAGGACGACGGTTACCGAGTGCTGGTAGATCGATTGTGGCCACGAGGATTGACGAAAGCCAAAGCGAACGTGGACCTCTGGCTGAAAGAAGTGGCGCCGAGCACGGCGCTGCGAAAATGGTTTGGACACGAACCGGAAAAGTGGGCTGAGTTTCAGAAGCGCTATCAGGCGGAACTGAAGAAGGCCGACGCGGCAATCGCCCGGCTGCGCGACTTAGAAAAGAACCACAAGAAAGTCACACTGCTCTATGGAGCGAAGAGCGACGAACGCAACCAGGCCGTGGCGCTGTTGCGAGTATTGCAAAAACCCTGAACCCGAGCTTCGGTTACGGCAAGGCGTTTTTATAAGACAGAATGCTGTTCCAATTTGGTTGTTCCGCGCCGCACCATCGAGGCCTAACCTTGGCGACAGAAACTTTTAAATGTAGTGGAGACCCAGATGGACATCCAAACACAAGCCGCGAAAGCTGAACAATTCCGAAAACTACATCACGGCCCGAAACTGCTTTTGCTGCCGAATGCGTGGGACGTGGCCAGCGCGCGAATTCTGGAAGAGGCCGGACACGCTGCCATCGCGACAACTAGCGCAGGAATTGCCTATTCGCTTGGTTACGCGGACGGGCAAAACATTTCGCGCGACGAGATGCTTTCGATGGTGAGAAGGATTGCGCGGGCGGTACGCGTTCCAGTGACCGCCGATCTCGAAGCAGGCTATGGCACGACGCCGAAAGCAATGGCGGAAACCGTGACGGCTGCGATCGAAGCAGGCGCAATCGGAATGAATCTCGAGGACCTATCCGGCAACGACAAGCAACCTCTTGTGGATCTGCCGTTGCAAATTGAAAAGATTCAGGCGATTCGAGAGACTGCGGCGGCTCTGGGAGTTCCGTTTGTGCTTAACGCGCGGACAGATATTTATCTGGCGGCAATCGGACCAGAGGCGACGCGATTTGACCGGACCGTCGAGCGATTGCGAGCGTATCGCAAGGCTGGCGCGGATTGTGTATTTGCGCCAGGGCTGACCGATCTCGATACGATCGCGAAACTTGTGAAAGCGGTCGATGCTCCACTGAATATTCTGACGGTGGCGGCTGGCCCGCCGATTGCGGAACTGGAACGAGCCGGCGTGGCTCGCGTCAGCACAGGCTCCGGCATCATGCGCGCGGCGATGGGACTTACACAGCGCATTGCCAAAGAAATGATCGCGGAGCGGTCTTGCCAATCCATGTTTGCCGGCGCGACGCCTTTCTTGGATTTGAAACGCATGATGACGCGCGAACGGTCTTAGGCTCATGGCGCAAGCAGATTCGCGATTGCGCGTCTTGAACGAAGAAATCGTTGCGTGCCGGAAATGCGCGCGGCTCGTCACGTACCGCGAAGAAGTGGCGCGGGTGAAGCGGCGCGCGTTTCGCGAATGGGAATATTGGGGCAAAGCTGTGCCGGGATTTGGCGATCCGCGGGCGCAGCTTTTTATTTTGGGGCTGGCTCCGGCGGCGCACGGAGCAAATCGTACCGGGCGTGTATTCACTGGCGACCGCAGTGGCGATTTTTTGTACGCGACGCTGCACAAGGCGGGATTTGCAAATCAGCCCACTTCCCTGCACCGCGATGACGGATTGAAATTGAAGAACGCGTACATCGCCGCGGCGGTGCGGTGCGCGCCGCCGGCAAACAAGCCGGAGCTTTCGGAGATTCTAAATTGCCGGCCATATTTACAAAGAGAGCTGGAGATTTTGCAGCCGCGGGTGGTGCTGGCACTGGGAAAAATTGCCTGGGACGCGTATCTGGAAGTTTTGAAACAGGAAGGCAAGATTACGTCGCGAGCAAAATTCGTTTTTGGACACGGCGCGGAAGTGAGGCCGGTCAGCGATGGGCCATTGCTGGTCGGCGTCTATCATCCGAGCCAGCAGAATACGCAGACCGGCAAACTGACGGCGGCGATGTATGCGAAGGTGTTGAGGCGAATCGGGACAATTTTGCCGGCCGGTCGGCGCTTCGGTCAGACTAATGCGGACGCACACTGAAGCGTACGCTACTGCCGGGTTTAGCTGGCGCAAGTGGTGGATGGCGGCGACAGTCTTCAATTGAGCTCATTTCTGGCAGAGATCCTCTGCTGATAAGTCCAATGAAGAGAATGGGTTGCCAAGCTGCCGGAAATGGCCGACGGCGATTGGCGTGCTTTCTTCCCGAGGGACGGGGAGAAGGAACAGACCAATGAAAGCACTCGGAAAACTGTTTTTGATGGGCATTGCAACTGGAGGGATGGGCATCGGCGCGAAGGCACAAGCTCAACAACCGGAAGATGACAGGCCGCCGGTTATATCGCGCGACACCGTGGGCGGAACCGCGCCGACACCTGGACCATCGGCTGGGCCGTCGCAGCCAGCAGACGGTTCGCGCCATGGATTGCCGCTTGAGACGTTTGCCGTGGTGCCCGGGACGCGGGTTCTGGTACGGCTCGAAGATGAGTTGAGCACCGGTGAGTGCAAAAGCAATTTCAAATTCAAAGTTCGAACGATGGAGCCGCTCGAAGCAGGCAGTGGATTTTATTTGCCGAGTGGCGCAGAGATTCACGCTCACGTGAGCCGCGTGGAACCAGCCAACATCACCGGACACGCAAAGCTCTGGCTGGTGTTCGACGAAATCAAGACGCGATTTGGCGTGTTGCCGATCGTGGCGGATGTGGTGGACGTTCCGGGCGACCACAGCGTGAAGAGCGGACCAGGAACGGAAGGCATGATCGAAGGAAAGAAGAGCACGCAACAAGCAGCGGGAGAAGCGGCTGCGGAAGGCGCCGCATTGGGCGCAGTGAAGGGCGTGAAGGATAAAAACGCGAAGGAAGCTGTTACCAGGGCGGCGGAATCGGCGCTGGCGGCTTATCTAATGGAAAGCGGGCGCGGGCACGAAATTGTCTTGCCGAAGGGCGCGAAGCTCGAGTTGGAATTGGAGCGTGCTCTCTATTTGGTGAGGGAGTAGGCGCTCACGGAGAAGTGCGCCCACCTCGGAAGGTGGCCGCCACATAGCTCGTGCCAAGCACAACGGGGTTTAGAGCCCCTAAGCTACACACACACGAGCACCGGGCCGGGACAGGCATATCGTGCCCCGACAGATTTTCATCTAATCTCAAAATAGTCCGGACACCGTTGCCACAAAACGAATCCGTGTGTGCAGACCGCTCTGAATCTGCCAAAATAAGGACGACAGCCCAGGAAGAGGTCTCGGATGACCGAGGATAAGAAGGCGGCGGTGCGCGCGGTGGAGACGGGAGAGCGCAAGGACCGCGTGCTCATCGTTGAAGACGAAGAGAACGCACGCAAAGGGTACGAGCAGCTGCTGCAACGCTGGGGCTGCGAAGTGCTAGGCGTGGGCACGGCGGAAGACGCGCTGGCAAAATTCGGCGGCTTTCAGCCGGACGCATTGATTGCCGACGTAGAATTGCCCGGCATGAATGGACTCGACCTGCTCAAACAACTTGGGCTGGAGCTGACAGACGTTCCCGCAATTATCATCACAGGAAAAGGAAGCGAAGAGCGCGCCGTGGCGGCGATTGAAGCGGGCGCGTTCTGGTACATCGAAAAGCCGTTAAAAGGCCCGGTACTGCGCGCATTACTGGATCGCGCCTTGAGCAAGGCGCGCGATGCGCGTCAACTGGCCGTGCTGCAAAGGCAATTGCGCGAGTCGGGGCGCTTGGGCGACCTCGTCGGCGGTTCGAAGCCGATGCAGGACGTGATGAGGATTATCGAGATGGCCGCACCGAGTTCCGCGTCTGTCTTAATTACCGGCGAGACGGGTTCGGGAAAAGAAATTGTGGCGCGGACGCTGCACAAGCTTTCGCCGCGCGCGGGCGGGCCGTTCGTGGCCATCAATTGCTCCGCGATTCCGGAAAGCTTGATGGAGAGTGAAATTTTTGGGCATGAGCGTGGCGCGTTTACTGGTGCGGCGGAGCGCCGCATTGGGTGTTTCGAGCTGGCGGATGGCGGAACGCTGCTGCTCGATGAGATAGGCGAGATGCCGGCGCCGACGCAGGCAAAACTCCTGCGTGTGTTGGAAGACCGCAAAGTACGGAGGCTCGGAAGCAAGGTGGAAACACCGGTCGACGTGCGCGTGCTGGCGGCCACGAACAAAGATCCGGAGCAAGCCGTTTCAAGCGGGCAGCTGCGCCAGGATTTGTACTTCCGCTTGAACGTGTTTCACGTGACGCTTCCGCCGCTGCGCGATCACAAGGAAGATATTCCGCTGCTGGTCGAATACATACTGCGCGACGTCAATGCCAAACACGGAAAGAGCGTGCGCGGAGTCGGCGCAGAAGTGATGGACATTTTCATGAGCCACACGTGGCCGGGAAATATTCGCGAGCTGCGCAACGTGCTGGAGCGGTCCGCGATTATGTGCGAGAAGGATTTGATTTCACGCTCAAGCTTGCCAGGAGAATTCGGCAAGACGACAGCCAAAAACACCGGCGACCTCGGCGGGGTAAAATTCCCGATCGGGACGACCGTGGAAGCGATGGAGCGCGAACTGATTCTGCAGACGCTTGCGGCGACGAACAACAACAAGACACGCGCGGCGGAATTGCTGGGCATCAGCTTGAAGACTCTGCACAACAAATTGAAGGAATACGGCGGCGCCAACGCCGACGGGGAGTAGGAACCCGCGATGCAGCTGCGGCTGCGCACAAAACTTACGCTGGTGATGACGGGGCTGGTGTTCCTCGTCGTGGTGGTCCTTTCCGGAGTGTTTTTCGCCAG
>Ga0075436_100001835_pt1 | contig 14562 bp, 12 predicted proteins | sample RhiMethybrSRZTD5_FD_75303 | JGI IMG/M metagenome (GOLD analysis project Ga0075436, IMG submission 75303) | Populus rhizosphere microbial communities from Tennessee, USA - Rhizosphere MetaG P. TD hybrid SRZTD5 | ecosystem: Host-associated > Plants > Roots > Rhizosphere > Soil | place: USA...
ATGGACGACGCCGAGGTGGCGGTGTGCCTGATCTCGGCGGACTACCTGGCGTCGGACTTCTGTGTGAAGGAGGAGATCCCCTATCTCTTGAAGCGGCGGACGGAGCAGGGGATGCGGCTACTACCGGTGCTGCTGCGCCCGTGCCCCTGGAAGTTCGTGCCTTGGCTGAAGGCGATCCAGATGCTGCCCCGCGACGGCAAGACGGTTACGGTCGATTTCGCGGCGACCTGGGACGTGGCGTTCGACGAGGTCGCCGAGACGATCGGCGGATGGCTCCAGGAGGAGGGAGGGGGCGGGGGAGGCGGCGGAGAAGAGGCGCTGCGCTCGTTCGGGAAGACCTATGAGGCGTCGAGTGATGTCTTCCGTACGGCGACGCTGGCGCCAGTGTTTCGCGACCGGCTGGAGTCGCTCGGCCCGTCGGTGAGAGTGGACGTCTCTCGACTCCCCGACACCGGGGCGACCGTTTTCGGGCGGGAAGCCGAGCTGCGGTGGCTGGACGCGCTGTGGGAGGCGGGCACGGTGCGCGTCGCCTCCGTGGTGGGACCGCCCGGGGTCGGCAAGACGGCTCTGATTGTGCGCTGGATCGCGGCAATCGAAGAGGAGGACGGCCGTGGCGCGCGCCGGATCTTCGGCTGGTCGTTCAGCGGGGCCTCTGCGGACGCCTTCCTGCGGGAGGGGCTCGCCTGGTTCGGCGATCCCGATCCTGCCGGCGGATCGCGGGTGGACCAGGGAAAGCGCCTCGCCGGTCTCGTCGCCGCGGAGCGGACGATTCTGGTCCTCGACGATCTGGAGACGCTCCAGGACCCTGCGCTCGCTGCGCTGTTGGCCGAGCTGGCCCGGGCCGGCGGCCGAAATCGCGGGCTGTGCATCCTGACCAGCCGCGAGCCTTTGACGGATCTCGAGAGGCTCCCGGAAGGCGCGGTCGCCCGGAAGGTTCTCGGGCGGATCTCCGCGGCGGCCGGGCGAGCCCTGCTGCGAGTCGTGGGTGGGGTGCGCGGGACGGACGCGGCGCTGGAGGAGGCGGCCCGGGCGGTGGGTGGCAACCCGGCGGCTCTGAAGCGCTTGGCGTCTTCTCTCCAGGGCGAGTCCCTGCCCCTACCGTAGAACGAGCCTACCGCGCCTTCCCCGCCTTCAGCTTGACGTACCCTTCCTTCGAGAGCTTCCAGAAGACGAGCAGCGCGTCGAGCTGCGGCATGGGAATGATCTTGAGGATCGACTGGATGTCGTAGCTGCCGTTGATGCGGGTCAGCATGAAGCCCTCCTGGGGAGAGAGCTTCGAGCTGGTGAGCTGCTCGAAGGAGACGGCGAGCTGCGGGATCGAGGAGAGCGTCACGCCGCTCGACTCGACGGCGTCGCGGATGTTCTTCTCGGTCTGGGACAGCATGTCCCCGATGTCCTGGTTCTCCGGCTCGAGGCTGCGCGCGGCGCGCAGGTGGCGCAGCGCCGCTTCGAAGCTCTGCTGGGCCAGGAAGCCGCGGGCGGCTTCCACCAGGGAGGTGGCGGTGGGCGGACCGCCTCCCGCTCCGGCCGGGGTTGCGAACACCGCGATGGCGCCCGAGACCTCGCGCCGCCGCGGTGTGACGACTTTGACCCGCCCTTCCTGCCATTGCCGGTAGAGCACCCGGGAGACGTGGAACTCGCTGGAGTGCGTCTCCAGGCGGATCTCCTCCACCGTCCGCTCGTCGTTCACCAGATCGAGGATGAGCCGTTCCCCGGCGTCCAGCTCCTCGTAGTTGAGCTCGGCGATGACCACCGGGATGGCGGTCTGGTTGGGGATCAGCTTGCGGATGCGCCGGAACTCGTCGACCCGCTGCACGCCCTCCATCAGGATACCCGTGACGTCGAGCGACATCGGCACCATGGCGCTCTCGGGCAGCACGTCGTCGTGGAAGCGGAAGTCCCCCTCTTCCCAGTAGAAGACGTCGTAGATGCTCTCCTCGGTCTTGAGGCGGAGCATCTTGTGCAGGTCCTCCTCGGTCAGCCATCCCTTGGTGACCAGGATCTTGCCCAGCAGGACATGGGTCTTCTCCTGCAGGTCGACGGACTCGGCGAGCGCCGCCTCGGTGATCAGCCCGTGGCTGACCAGGAAGTGCCCGAGGTACTCCTCCGGGCGGTTGGAGGAGGAGGAGACGATGAGGCCGTCGCGGAAGTAGATCTTCTTGGCGAGCTTGTCGTGGTTGATTTCGAGCGTACCGGTCTTCTTGCTCAGGGAGAGCCACTGGAGCAGCTCCTCGAGCTGCATCGTCTTCAGGTTCCCAACGATGCCCATGGATGGATGACCGACCCGAGGATTATAGACCGTTGCGAATACTGGAGAGGACGGGGCCGGCCGGAGGTCGCAACGGCCGCGCTGAGAGTCTCATTCGCGCGCTGGCGTCGTCCCTTTCTGCCCCTGGTAGTGACTGCGGGAGCCCGGCTCGCCGTAGGCGATCTCCGGCTCCGACTCCATGGCGATGAAGATGAGCTGGGCGATCCGCCGGCCGGCTTCGAGGATGAACGGCTGCGGACCGAGGTTCTGCAGCTCGAGGGTGATCTCGCCTTCGAATCCGGGGTCGCACCAGCCGGCCAGGGAGTGGTTGATCCACAGCCGGCCGAGCGTCGACTTGAGCTTGAGATCGCAGGCCACGTTGCGCGGGATGCGCACGTACTCCATGGTCGACGCCAGCACCACCTCGCCCGGAAACAGCTTGACGTGCCGGGCGCGGAACTCCTCGGGATCGCGGGTGGGGCAGATCCAGTGGTCGCCCACACGGACGTCGTAGCTGGCGGAGTTGACCTGGCCCTCCTCGTACGGCGTCACGCCGCCGTCCTGTCCCCAGCGGCGGATCCAGTGGTCCGGCTTGATCATCAAATGAACCGCACGGGCGTGGTCACCTGCTCGCGGTGGATGGTGTCGATGAAGCGGATGATACGGCGCGACAGGGACATGAACAGGGTCGAGGTGCGCGAGCCGCCGCCGAAGAAACGGACGCCGCGCAGCAGCTCGCCGTCGGTGACTCCCGTGCAACTGAAGAGGATCTCGCTGCCGGGCGCCAGGTCCTCGGTCGTGTAGACCTTGGAGAGGTTGTGGAAGCCCATCGCCTGGGCTCGGGCCTGCTGCTTCTCGTCGGTCGCCGTCAGGCGAGCCTGGATCTCGCCGCCGAGGCAGCGCATGGCGGCGGCGGTGATCACCCCCTCGGGAGCGCCGCCGATCCCCATCACGGCGTGCACGCCGGTGCCGCGCACGGCCGCCGAGACGCCCGCCGAGAGATCGCCGTCCGTGATCAGCCGGATGCGCGCTCCGGCGTCGCGGATGTCGGCGATGAGCTGCTGGTGGCGCGGGCGGTCGAGGACGACGACGGTCAGGTCGCTCACCTTGCGGCTGAACGCCTTGGCGATGTTGCGCAGGTTCTCGGCCACCGGGGCGTCGAGCTGCACGGTGCCGCGCGCCGTGGGACCGACGACGATCTTGTCCATATAGATGTCGGGGGCATGGAGGAGGCCGCCGCGCTCGGCGGCGGCGAGCACGGCGATCGAGTCCGGGGAGCCGGTGGCGCACAGGTTCGTGCCCTCCAGGGGGTCGACCGCGATGTCCACTCCCACGGCGCCGTCCTTGCCACGCAGGGCGCCCAGCTCCTCGCCGACGTAGAGCATCGGCGCCTCGTCGCGTTCCCCCTCGCCGATCACCACCCGGCCGTCCATCAGGAGCGTGTCCATCTCGTGGCGCATGGCTTCGACGGCCACCTGGTCGGAGTGGTGGCGGTCGCCGAAGCCCATGGTCTTCGCCGCCGCGATGGCCGCCTGCTCGGTGACGCGGATGAAGTCCTGCTCCAGCAGGTTGTCCATCGCCATCAGCGCGCGCTCCCCGCGGTGGCAGTCTGCGGCGCCTGGCTGGGCGATTCCGCGGGCTCCTTGGCAGACCTCTCCGGCGCGTTGTACGCCGGGATGCCGGTCAGCGCCTCGCCGATGATCAGGCCATGGATGTCGTGGGTCCCCTCGTAGGTGTACACCGACTCGATGTTCAGCATGTGGCGGATCACCGGGTAGTCGTCGACGATGCCGTTGGCGCCCAGGATCTCGCGCGCCAGGCGGGCGCACTCGCGGGCCAGCCAGACGTTGTTGCGCTTGCCCATGGAGATCTGCCAGTGCTTGAGCCGGCCGTTGTCCTTGAGCCGGCCGAGCTGGAGGTTCAGGAGCTGCCCCTTGCTGATCTCGGTGGCCATCCAGGCGAGCTTCTCCTGCACGAGCTGATGGCAGGCGATCGGCTGGCCGTTCCACTGGATGCGCTCCTTGGCGTACTGGAGGGCGGTATGGAAGGTCTCCATCGCCGACCCGACGCCGCCCCAGGAGATGCCGTAGCGCGCCTGGTTCAGGCACATGAGCGCGTTCTTGAGCCCGGTCGTCCTGGGCAGCAGGTTGTCGCCCGGGATGCGGCAGTCGTGGAAGCCCAGCTCCGAGGTGGTGGAGGCGCGCAGAGAGAACTTGCCGTGCTGGTCCGCGGAGCTGAAGCCCGGCGTCCCTTTCTCGACCAGGAAGCCGCGGACGCCGATGTCCTTACTTCCATCATTCGTCTTGGCCCAGATCACCGCCACGTCGGCCAGGGTGCCGTTGGTGATCCACTGTTTGGAGCCGTTCAGCACCCAATCGGAGCCCACTTTCCGGGCCCAGGTGCGCATGCCGCCGGGGTTGGAGCCGAAATCGGGCTCGGTGAGGCCGAAGCAGCCGATGGCTTCGCCGCTCGCGAGGCGCGGGATCCAGCGGTCCTTCTGCTCCTGGGAGCCGAAGCTGTGGATCGGGTACATGACCAGGGAGCTCTGCACGGAGACGAAGCTGCGCAGCCCCGAGTCGCCGCGCTCCAGCTCCTGCATGATGAGGCCGTAGGCGACGCCGCCGAGGCCGGGCAGGCCATAGTCGGAGAGGCTGGCGCCGAAGAGGTTCAAGGCGCCCATCTCGGGCACCAATTCGAGGGGAGTGCGGGCGTCGCGGTGGCACTCTTCGATGATCGGCTTGACCTTGTCATCGACGAAGGCGCGCACCGTGTCGCGCACCAGCCGCTCCTCTTCACTGAGGAGCGCGTCCAGCTCCAGAAGATCGACGCCTGGGAAGCGGCTCAAGGGGAGATCCTCCTATCCAGAGACTCGGCAGAGTCGTAGTGTCGCAGACTGCGGACGATTTCCGAGGATATCACGGGCCTCGTGGGCTCGCCGTGCCGCCCGGCGCGGGATATCATCGCGCCCGATGCGCTCTCCCGCCGACTTCCGATGCAGGCTCCCGACGCGCTGCGGCTGATCGTCCCCGCGGGCCTCGCCGTGCTGGCGGCCTGGGGATTGGACCGCCAGAGCGCTCGCCGGGGGCTCACGCCGCCCGGGTTCGCCGTGCCCTGGCGGCGGACGCTGGCCTCCGCCTGCGTTGCGGGCGTGCTGTGGATCGGTGTCACTCTGCCTCTCGGCGGCATCGGCAAGGAGGCGCCGCCGACCGACTTCTCCCACATTCCGACGCCGCAGCTCTTCCTCCTCCACATCTTCATGGTGGTGGCGGTCCTCGCCTGGTTCCTGCTCGGGTTCGCCCGTGTGCACCCCGACCGGGAGCTGACGCCCGCGCCGGTCGTGGAGCCGGCTGCCGAGGCGGTGACGGAGGCGGTCTACCCCTACGCGCCGCCGGCCGCCCCTGTGCTGGAGCCGCCCGCGCCCCTCGCGGTGAGCGCCGGGAGCGCGGAGCCGCCGCCGCTCCCGGCCCAGACGGTCTCTCTGGGGCGCCGCTTCACCGAGCAGCTCGGCCTCGTCGCGCCCAGCGTGCCGCGCGAGCTCGGCCTCGGCGTGCTGCTCGGGGTCGCGGCCTGGGTCGTGGTCCTCGCCGGGGTGATGGCGATCGGCCTCGCCCTCTACGCCCTGGGCGGCGAGAAGGCGATCCCCAAGGAGCCGCCCGCGATGGTGACCTGGATCGCCGCGCTGCCGGTCCTGGTCCGCATGTCCATCAGCCTGTCGGCCGGCATCGTGGAGGAGGGATTCTTCCGCGGCTTCCTGCAGCCGCGGGTCGGCATCCTGGCCTCGACCGCCCTCTTCGTGCTGGCCCATTTCTCCTACGGCCAGCCGTTCATGCTGGTGGGCATCGCGATCCTGTCCCTGATCTACGCCCTGCTGGTGCGCTGGCGCCAGAACATCTGGCCGGCGATCGCGGCGCACACCCTGTTCGACGGGGTGCAGCTCCTGTTGGTGATCCCCGGCGTCCTCAAGCTGATGCAGACCCAGGCCCCCAAGACGGCGGCTCTGTTGGGGTTCTGGTAGACTCCCGCGGGAGAGCCGGGGACCGCGCGGCCATGGCAGACGAGCACTGCTTTCATCTCGACCTCGGAAGCCGGTTCGAAAACATCGAGCTGGTCCAGGTCGTCCTCCGCGACACCCTGGTCCGGCTGGGAATGGACGAGGACGCGCGGCATTGGGTGGACGTGGCGGTGCGCGAGGCCATCGCCAACGCGATCAAGCACGGCAACGCCCAGGATCCTCAGAAGCAGGTGCACGTGGATCTCTCCCTCGACGGGGAGGACCTGGTGATCCAGGTCGGCGACGAGGGTCCGGGCTTCGATCCGGCTCAGATCCACGATCCGTTGGCGCCGGAGAACCTGCTGCGGCCGAACGGGCGCGGCATCTTCTACATGAAGAGCTTCATGGACGAAATTCACTATGGGACCCGGCCGGGGGGAGGCACGCTGGTGACGCTGCGCAAGCGGGTCGACCGAGCGCAGGAGCCACCCCCCCAGGGTCACCGCGAGGAGGGAACGGAATGGAAGTGAAGAAGCGGGAGAAGGGTGGCGCGACGATTCTGGATCTCAAGGGCAGGATCACGATCGGAGCCGGCGAGATCGCTCTCCGCAACGCCGTCCAGGACGCCATCAGCGCGGGCGCCAAGAAAGTCATCCTCAACATGAAGGACGTGACGACGATCGACTCGTCGGGCGTCGGCGAGCTGGTCAGCGCCTACACCACCTCGATGAACCGCGGGGCCCAGCTGAAGCTGGCGAACCTGCCCTCCAAGGTGCAGGACATCCTGGTGATCACCCAGCTCATCACCGTGTTCGACGTCTTTGACAGCGAGGACGAGGCCATCGCTTCCTTCTCCTGAACCCGCACCTCCCGGGCCGCACCCGCGCACCCTGGCCGGCGGTCTCGCCGCATTGGTGGGGCGCGTCGACCGGCGGCTGCCCGAGCTCCTGCCGCCCCCGGATGAGCGTCCGGCGCCCGTGCACCGGGCCATGGAGTATGCGCTGACCGGCCCCGGGAAGCGGGTGCGGCCGGTGCTCACTCTCATGGTGGCGGAGCTGTTCGGCGAGCGCTCCGGCCCGGTTCTCGACATCGCGTGCGCCGTCGAGATGGTGCACGCCTGCTCGCTGGTCCTCGACGACCTGCCGGCGATGGACGACGCGGGGCTGCGCCGCGGCCGGCCCACCACGCACAAGGCGTTCGGCGAGAACGTGGCCCTTCTCGCCTCGCTGGCGCTGCTGAACCGCGCCTACGCCCTGGTCGCCGCGAGCGCGAGCCGCCTGTCGCTCTCCCGCTATACCGCCGAGGACATGGTCCATCATCTCGCCGCCGCCATCGGCAGCGACGGGCTGATCGGCGGCCAGGCGCTCGATCTCCTGGCGCGCCCGGAGGACGCCGACCTGGAGCTCCTGGAGTACATCCACAGCCACAAGACGGGAGCGCTCTTCATGGCCGCCGCCGAGCTGGGCGCGATGGCCGCCGACGCCCGCCGGCGCGACCTGGAGGCGGTCTCCCGCTTCGCCAAGAACCTCGGCCTGGCCTTCCAGATCGCCGACGACCTGCTCGACGTCCTGGGCACGCCCGAGGAGACCGGCAAGGACACCGGCCGCGACGCCGCGAAAGTGACCTTCGTGAAGCTCCTCGGGGTGGCCGGCGCGCAGGCGCTCGCCGAGGAGCTCCTCGGCTTCGCCGTGGCCTCTCTCGACCCGCTGGGCCGCCGCGCCGACCCGCTCCGCGAGCTGGTGCGCTTCGTCAGCGCGCGGTCGCGCTAGGGCGGAACGCATGCCCCGGGGAAGGCAGCCCATTGAGCGCAGAAACGATCACCCAGCTCCTCACGAAGTGGAGCTCAGGAGACGAAGAGGCCGCCGAGCGAGTCCTCCCCCTGATCTATGACGAGCTGCGCCGCATCGCCTCCCGCCAGCTCCGCCGGGAGAGAGGCGCTCACACGCTCCAGGCGACGGCCATCGTGCATGAGGCCTACATGCGTCTCGTCGGGCAGGCCGGCCTGGAGTGGCCGAGCCGCGCCCACTTCTTCGCCTTCTCGGCGCACCTGATCCGGCGCATCCTCGTCGACCACGCCCGCCGCCGCAACCGGGCCAAGCGGGGAGGCCTGTCCGAGAAGATCACCCTCATCGAGATGGCCGATCCGGCCCTGGAGAAGAGCCCCGATCTGGAGGCCCTGGACGAGGCGCTCGCCGCTCTCGAAAAAGTCGACCCGCGCAAGGCGACCGTCGTAGAGCTGAAGTTCTTTGCCGGGCTCACCCTCGCCGAGATCGCCGAGCAGCTCGGGGTCTCGGCCGAGACCGTGAGCCGCGAATGGCGGCGCGCCAGGGCCTGGCTCTACAGCACGTTGCAGACCGACGCGATGAACGGCGCATGATCCATCAAGGAGGAGCGATGGACCCCGAACGATGGCGCGAAGTGGACCGCCTCTTCGCGGAGGCCCTGGACAGACCGCCAGAGGAACAGCCGACGTTTCTTGACGCCGCGTGCGCCGGGGACACCGGTCTCCGGCGGGAGGTGGAGCGCCTGCTCGCGGCTGACCAGGAAGGGTCGCGTTTTCTGGCCGGCGTGCCGGGTGAGCTGCTGGAGCTCGCGCTCGACGATCGGGAGGAGGGAGGAAGCCTCGGCCCCTACCGGTTGGTGCGGAGGATCGGCAGCGGCGGCATGGGAACCGTCTATCTCGCCCGCCGGGAGGATGAGGACTTTCGGCGCGACGTCGCCGTCAAGGTGCTCCGCTCCGGCCTCGCGAGCACCGAGTCCTACCACCGATTCATCGCCGAGCGGCAGATCCTGGCCCGCCTCGAGCATCCCAACATCGCCCGTCTGTACGACGGCGGAAGCACGGAGGACGGCCGCCCCTACCTGATCATGGAGCTGATCGACGGGCTGCCGGTCGATCAGTACTGCGATCGGCACCGCTTGACCGTCGACCAGCGGCTCGCGCTGTTCCGGAAGATCTGCGCCGCCGTCCAGCACGCCCATCAGAACCTGCTGGTCCATCGCGACCTCAAGCCGGGGAACATCCTGGTCACGCCCGAAGGGGAGCCGAAGCTGCTGGATTTCGGGATCGCCAAGCGGCTCGCGCCGGAGTCCGGCAGCGCTTTCCAGGAGACACGGACCGGGCTGCGGATGATGACTCCCAGCTATGCCAGCCCCGAGCAGGTTCGGGGCGACGCGATCACCACGGCGAGCGACGTCTACTCTCTCGGCGTCCTCCTCGCTGAGCTGCTGGCGGGCCGCAGCCCCTACCCCGCGGCGACGGACGTGACCTACGAGATCGAGCGCGCCATCTGCGAGCAGGAGGCGGAACGCCCCAGCATCGCCCTGTTCCGGCAGGGACCGCCGAGCGCGGAGGACATTGCGCAAGCCCGCAAGGCGAGGCCTCAGACCCTTCGTCACCGGCTCCAGGGAGACCTCGACAACATCGTCCTGATGGCGCTGCGCAAGGAGCCCCGGCGGCGGTATGGCTCGGCAGCGGCGCTCGCGCGGGACCTGGAGAAGCATCTCCAGGACCTCCCCGTCACGGCACGTCCCGACACGCTGCGCTACCGGACGCGGAAGCTCGTGCGACGCCACCGCGCCGCCGTCTCGGCAACCGCCGTCGTGATCGTGCTCGTGGCGGTCTTCGTGGCGAGCCTGGTCGCCCAGGGCCGGCAGCTCGCCCAGGAACGGGACAAGGCGCGCTATGCCCTGTCGTTCCTGGTGGACACCTTCAAGCAGGCCGATCCGTATCACACCAAGGGCGAGAGACTCACGGCCCGCGAAATTCTCGACCAGGGGGCGGGCCGCATCTCGCGGGAGCTTTCCGCCCAACCGGACGTACAGGCCGCCATGATGGACGCGATCGGCGAGGTCGACCTGGGCCTGGGACGCTACGCCGCGGCGGAGCCGCTCCTGAAGCGCTCTCTCGCCCTGCGCCGCCGGGTCTTCGGCCCCGACGCCCTGGAAGTGGCGGACAGCCTGGAGCACCTGGCCGGGCTCCGGAGCGAGCGCTCCGATCGTGCCGATGCGGAGTCCCATCTGCGGGAGGCCCTGGCCATCCGCCGGCGCCGGCTGGGCGACCGGGACCTCGCCGTGGCCAGGACCCTCAACGCTCTCGGCAAGACTCGCGCCGAAAAAGGCGTCTCTCCCGCAGCCGCGCCCGAAATCGCGGCGCTCCATCAAGAAGCTCTCGCCATCGCCCGTCGCGTCGAAGGACCCGAGGGCCTCACCGTGGCCGAGACCCTCCTCGCGCTCGCGGATCTGCGACGGGCGCAGGGGAGCTACGACGGGGCCGAAAGTCTCTTCCGGGAAGGGCTGGCCGTCGAACAGAAGGTCCTGGGAGACCGGGACCCGCGGCTCTGGCGCGACCGGTCGCGGCTCGGGGACACCCTGATCGAAGCGGGTAAGTTCAAGGAGGCCGAGGCCGTTTTTCGCCAATGTCTGGAGGTGCAGCGAAAGCTCCTAGGCCGAGAGCACCCGGACGTGGCGAGCGCGCTGAGCGGCCTTGCCGCGGCAATCCACGTCCAGACCCGGTATGTCGAGGCGGAAGCTCTGGAGCGCGAGATGCTGGCGCTGGCGCGCTCGCTGTATGGTCCGACGCATTGGCGGGTGGCCGACGCCATGTGCGATCTGGCGGCCAGCCTCACGGGCCAATTCAGGATCGAGGAGGCGATCCCTTTGTATCAGGACGCTCTGGAAATCCGGCGTCGGGCTCTGGGCGAGAAGCACTGGCAGGTGGCGCAGATCCTGCTGTTTCTCGCCGAGGCCCACCGGCACGAAAAGAGATACTCCAAGGCGCTCGGGCTCGCGCGCCAGGCCTACGACGTCTTCGCAGCCGGGGAGGGCCCGGACCATCCCTACGTGGCCCACGCGCTGCGGGAGATCGGCAGGAACTACCTGGAGCAGAGCCGCTTCGCGGAGGCCGAGCCCTTCCTGCGCCGTTGCCTGGAGATCCGGCAAAAGAAGCTCGAAGCCCGCCATCCCGACCTCGCCAAAGCCCAGCTCTCGCTCGCCAAGTGTCTGATGGGGCAGGGCCGCTACGACGAGGCGACGGTCCTGCTGCAAACGGCGCGCACCACCTTCATCGCCGTGTATGGACCGAACAGCGAACCGGCCCAGCTGTCCGGCACCCTGCTGGCCGAGATCGAGAGCCAACGAGCCAAACCACAGCTCGGCTCCGGCGGATCGAAGCCACGCGACAAGAGGTGACGGAAAAAGCCGCGCGCTCGCGCATCTCTCTCCAGATGCCCGCGGACGGGCAAGAAGGAGAGAACCATGGAGAAGAAGCAATCGACAGCTCAACAGAAGGCCACATTGAGACTGCGGACAGAAACTCTCCGCCGGCTCGCCGATTCCGAGCTGCTGGGCGTGGCTGGAGGTGCCACGCTCCGCATTCCCATCGGCTTCGAGGACGACACCACGCCCATCTACGCCGACACCGCCGGTTAGCACCCGTCCATCACACCCCGGGAGCGCCATGCCGATCGGCATGGCGCTCCCGGAATCCCGGAACCAAAATCGGCCTCCCCCCTTCTAATCGGGGAGGAGGTGAAACATGCTCTTGGCGACCACGTCCCTCGATCTCAAGGCTCTGGGCCTGGAGAGCCTGGGCGCCACCAGCCTGGTGGTCCTGGGCGCTCTCACCCTGCTGTCCATCTGGTCCCTGGGGGTTTCGGCAGAGCGTCTGGTCGCCCTGCGGCGTGCGCGGCGCCAGTCGATCGCGTTCGCGCGCACGCTGGCGGACAGCCGGCAGCCGGACTGGATGCGCGACGCTCTGGAGGCGGCGGGCCGCTATCCCCACAGCCACCTCGCCCGCGTGGTGGCCGCCGGTCTCTCGACCTTCCAGCGCAAACGGTCGAGGGGGATCCTCTCCCACGCCGAAGTGCTGGAGGCGGCAGAGCGGGCGCTGGAGCGCTCGACGCTCCTCACCTGCGCCGACCTCCGGCGCGGTGTGGGAAGCCTGGCGACCATCGCCACCACGGCGCCGTTCATCGGCCTCTTCGGCACGGTGATCGGCATCATGCACGCCTTCCAGAGCCTCGGACGAGCCGGCACCGGCGGCTTTACCACGGTCTCGCAGGGGATCGCGGAAGCCCTGGCCACCACCGCTTTCGGCCTCATGGTCGCCATCCCCGCCGCCTGGATGTTCAACTACCTCACCCAGCGCATCGAGCGGCTGCAGGTCGAGATGGCCAACTCGTCGTCCGAGCTGATGGACTTTTTCCTCGATCTCGAGGAGGGGCGCGACTGAAGTCAGCGGGGGCGCCACAGCGAAGCTCGCCCGACCAATCCGTCCGAACCGGTGCGCGGCCCCCCAGCTCGGTGGCGGATCGCCACGGCTCGGTGCCGTGGTCCCCCAGCCTGGGGCGGCAGCCCCGGCAGAGGGGGAGCTGTGCAAAAGCTCGGTCGGACGGCGGGTCCCTGGGGCGCAGCGGCTGAGACAAGGAGCGCGACGGCTGAGGGTGGGAGCGCAGCGGCTGAGACTCGGTGTCTGAAGGGCTGAGACTCGGAGCGCAACGGCTGAGCCTCCATGTCTCAGTGGCTGCGACTCCGAGCGCGAGGGCTCAGGCTCCATGTCTCAGCCTACGAGGATGGGAGCGCAGCCGCCGAGGATCGGAGGCTCAGAGGCTGAGGCTCGTTGACTCAGCCGCTGAGGACCGAAGCGCAGCCGCTGGGCTCCCAGGCTCAGCCGCTGAGCCGCGTCTGGAGGTGGAACAAGCCCACTCATCAACGGACGCGAACGCCTGTCGGGAGGAAACCGCCGGCCCGATCTCGGAATTCCGGGGTGGACTGTACACTAACCCGCGATGGAGACCACGCCGGCCCACGATCTCGAGGCGGTCCGCTCCGAGCTGCGGCGGCTGGGGTATCTCAACCACGGGGTCGAGCGATTCCTGCTCCAGGACGCGCTGCGCCCGCAGCGGCCGGGCCGCGTGCTGCTGCATCTGACGGTCAAGGTGGGGCTGCTTTCGGGGGTGGCTCTCGCCCTCGCTCTCGCCCTGGCGTTGGTGACCGCCAACGCCGAGGCGTCGGCGGGGCCGGTGGCGATCTTCCTCGACACGCTGGTCCTGTTTCTTCACCTCTTCCCGCCCATCTCGGTGGTCGTCGGGGTGGCGTTCTTGATCCTCAGTTTCGTTCTCCTGGGGGTGCTGCGCCTCTATCCGGTGCGCCGCATCGAGACGCTCTCCCTGGCCGCCGCGGTCGGGGCCGGCGCGGCGGCGCTCGCCCTCGCCCTGCGCGGGGCGCGCAGCCTCCTCGCCGAGAACGACCTCGCGGTGACGATGGTGCTGGCGCTGGCGACGCCGGTCGCGATCTACCTGCTGATCAAGCTCATCTACCACGGGCTGCTCACCCTGGCGATCCAGCTCACCGACTCGGCGCCGGGGGCGCGCCTGTTCTCACGCCGCTGGCTGGGGCTCGCGATCCTCTCCGCCGCCTTCCTTCTCACCCTTCCGGCGGTGCTTTCAGCGCGTCATGAAGCGCCTCCTCCTCCTGCCACGCTTCCCATCGCGCCGGGGGAGCGGGTGGTGCTCGTCGGGATCGACGGCGTGCTGCCGGAAGAGATGGAGTACCTGATGAAGATCGGCGACCTGCCGACGCTGTCGACGCTGGTCGACGGCGGTGGCAGGGTATGGAGCTATCAGCGCCGGGACGAGCCGCCGGCTTCGTTCTGGACCTCGGTGGCCACCGGCGTGCGCGGTCCGGCTCACGGGGTCACGGCTCTCGACAGCTTCCGTCCGCGTGGCATGCGTACGCTGCTCGCCCGCAGCGGTCCGCTGCGCGTCTGGTGGAGCCGGGTGGAGGCGCCGCTCGGGCTCGCCGAATACAAGCCACTGCTCGCCAACCGGCGCAACGCGTTCGCGGTGTGGGAGCTCGCGTCGCGCGGCGGCGCGCCGGTGCTGGCCGTCAACTGGTGGGCGACGTTTCCGGCCGAGGGGCTGCCCGGGCTGGTGGTGGCCCATGGCGCCTGGCAGCTCCTGCGCGAAGGAGCAGAGGGAGCGGTGGCGCCGGCTGCCGACGCCGCGGCGATCCGTGGCGTCGCGGCCGAGGCGGCCAAACCGGCCGGCGACGGCACGGAGACGCGCCTGGCGGCGGCTCTCGCTCCCGCGGCTGCGGCGTCCGTCCTCGACCGCGCCCTGGTCCCCGACCGCTTCTACCGGCAGATCTTCGAGAGCCGGCTGGGCGGGGAGCCGCGGGCGGCCGCGCTCTATCTTCCGGGTCTCGACATCGCGGCCGCCGGCTGGCAGGGCGGCGACGTCGCCTTCGCCGACCTGGTGCGCTCCGAGCTGCGCGCCGCCGACCTGCTCCTCGCCCGGGCAGCGGCCGGCGCGGGGACGGTGGC
>Ga0075436_100001836_pt1 | contig 14551 bp, 28 predicted proteins | sample RhiMethybrSRZTD5_FD_75303 | JGI IMG/M metagenome (GOLD analysis project Ga0075436, IMG submission 75303) | Populus rhizosphere microbial communities from Tennessee, USA - Rhizosphere MetaG P. TD hybrid SRZTD5 | ecosystem: Host-associated > Plants > Roots > Rhizosphere > Soil | place: USA...
GTCGGCGAGGAAATGGAGATCGTGGGTTTCCGCGACACGCGCAAGACGGTCGTCACGGGCGTCGAGATGTTCAAGAAGCTGCTGGACGAAGCGCGCGCCGGAGACAACGTGGGGCTGCTATTGCGCGGGGTGGAGAAGGACGAAGTGGAGCGCGGTCAGGTAATCGCCAAGCCGGGATCGATTACGCCGCACAAGAAGTTCAAGGGCGAAGTGTACGTGCTGAGTAAGGAAGAAGGCGGGCGGCACACGCCGTTCTTCAAGGGCTACCGGCCGCAGTTTTATTTCCGGACCACGGACGTGACGGGAGTGGCGGAGATGCCGGCGGGCACCGAGATGGTGATGCCGGGCGACAACGTGAGCCTGGTGGTGGAGCTGATCACCCCGGTGGCCATGGACAAGGGCCTGCGCTTCGCCATCCGCGAAGGCGGCCGCACCGTCGGCGCCGGTACTGTTACGGAAGTTGTGGAATAGTCATGGCGCTGAGAGAACGTATCCGCATCCGTCTGAAGGCGTACGATCACCGGGTGTTGGACCAGTCCACGACAGAAATCGTGGACACGGCCAAGCGGACGGGGGCGAGCGTTGCCGGCCCGATTCCGCTGCCGACTTCGCGGAGTGTCACGACCGTGTTGCGGTCGCCGCACGTGGATAAGAAATCTCGCGAGCAGTTCGAGATCCGGACGCACAAGCGGTTGCTCGATATTCTCGAGCCGACCCAGCAAACGGTAGATGCGCTGATGAAGCTGGACCTGCCGGCTGGCGTGGATGTGGAGATCAAGGCGTTTGGGAAGGATCACAAATAGGTGCCAGGCGTTAGGTGAAAGGTGCTAGCAACGGGCTAACACCTTGCACCTAGAACCTAACACCTGAGGTTTTTTATGACTCCAGGAATTCTTGGAAAGAAAATCGGAATGACGCAGGTCTTCCGCGCCGACGGGCAGGCCGTGCCGGTGACGCTGCTGAAGGCGGGCCCGTGCCTGGTGGTGCAGCGTAAGACGCCGGCCATCGACGGCTACGACGCGGTGCAACTGGGCCTGGTGGAGTTCGTCAAGCCGGCGCGTGTCAATAAGCCCTTGACCGGCCATTTTAAGAAAGCCGGCGCCGAAGGGGCGAAGTTCCTGCGCGAATTCCGTCTGGGCCACGGCGACGACGATCTGAAGCCCGGCGATAAAGTGCTCGTCGATCAGTTCAAGCCGAAGGACAAGGTGGACGTGATCGGCGTCAGCAAAGGCCGTGGTTTCGCAGGCGTGGTGAAGCGGCATCATTTCCGCGGCGGCGGCGGCTCGCACGGCTCGATGTTCCACCGCGCACCGGGATCCATCGGCGCATCCAGCTTCCCATCCCGCGTGCTGCCGGGCATGCGTATGGGTGGGCACATGGGGAACGAGCGCGTGACGGTGCGGAACCTGGAAGTGATCGAGGTGGATACCGAGGACAACGTGCTGATGGTCAAGGGCGCGGTGCCGGGGCCGAACGGCGGCTACGTCGTCGTGCGGCGGGCGAAGAGGTAACGGCATGCGCGTGGATGTGGTCGATTTGAATAATCAAAAGGTCGGGGAGATCGATCTCGCCGACCAGGTGTTCGGCGCCGAAGTCAACGAAGCGCTGCTGTACGAAGCCGTGCGGCACTATCAGGCGGGCCAGCGCGCGGGCACGCACAAGACCAAGGTGCGGTCCGAGGTCGCAGGGTCGGGCAAGAAACTCTGGAAGCAGAAAGGCACGGGCCGGGCGCGCATGGGCTCGATCCGCTCGCCGCTCTGGCGGCACGGCGGAACGGTGCATGGCCCGGTGCCGCGCAGTTATGCCTATAAACTGCCGCGCAAGATGGTGCTCGGTGCATTGCGCTCGGCGCTGACCGCGAAGTTGCGCGATGGCGAATTGAAAGTCGTCCAGACCTTCACCCTCACCGACCACAAGAGCAAAACCATGCGGGCCGCGCTCAATCGTCTGGAAGCCAGCCGCAAGGTGCTGCTGGTGGATAACGGCGAGAACCGCAATCTGACGCTCGGCTCGCGCAATCTGGATGGCGTGACGCTCGTGCCCACGCGCGACATCAACGTCTACCATCTGCTGGATCACGACCGCGTGCTGCTTTCCCAGGCCGCGGCGGCGAAACTTTCGGAGGCGCTGGCCTGACATGACCCTGCATGAGATTATCCGGCGGCCGCTGGTGACCGAAAAAGGCGTGGCAAAGAAAGAAACCGAGCTCACGCTGTGCTTTGAAGTGGCGCCGCGGGCGACCAAAGTCCAGGTGAAGGCCGCCGTAGAAAAGCTGTTTAAGGTAAAAGTGGACCAGGTGCGCACTTGCAATTTTCTGGGCAAAGAGCGCCGCCGCGGGCGCTTCACGGGGTTCCGGCCTGACTGGAAGAAGGCCTACGTGAAGCTAAAGGCGGGCGAAAAGGCGCCTGACTGGGCGGAGATCTAGACATGCCGATCAAAACATACAGGCCGACCACCCCGACCCGCCGATTCCAGACCGTCGTTTCGCGCGAGGACATCACCAAGGAGCATCCCGAGAAATCGCTGCTCGAGCCAAAGCGGGGAACTGGGGGGCGCAACAGCAACGGGCGGGTGACTTCGCGCTTCATCGGCGGAGGCCACAAGCAGGCTTACCGGGTGATCGATTTCAAGCGCGACAAGACCGGTATTCCGGCGACGGTTGCGGCGATCGAGTACGATCCCAACCGCTCGTCGCGCATTGCCCTGCTCCACTACAAGGACGGCGAGAAGCGCTATATCCTCCATGCGGACGGTTTGAAAATAGGCCAGAAGGTGGTGTCCGGGCCGGAAGCCGACATCCTGGTGGGGAATGCCCTGCCCCTGAAAAATATTCCCGCCGGCACCGTGGTGCACAATATCGAACTGCGTCCCGGAAAGGGCGGGCAGATGGCGCGCTCGGCCGGCTCGCAGGCGCAACTGATTTCGAGAGAAGGCGGCCTCGCGCTGCTGAAGCTGCCTTCTGGCGAAGTGCGGCGCGTGCAGGTGGATTGCATGGCCACCATCGGGCAGGTGGGCAACCTGGATCACGAGAACGTATCGATCGGCAAGGCCGGCCGCACGCGCTGGCTTGGCAAGATGCCGCACAACCGCGGCGTTTCGATGAACCCGGTCGACCATCCGCATGGCGGCGGCGAGGGCAAGACATCGGGCGGGCGCCATCCCGTGACACCCTGGGGCCAGCCGACGCGCGGGTTCAAAACGCGCAACAACAAGCGCACTGACAAGTGGATCGTGACGCGGAAGGCGAAGAAGAGATAAAACATGGGGCGTTCCGTCAAGAAAGGGCCGTTTACCGACGGCCACCTGGAAAAAAAGATCGACGCGCTGAACACCGCCAGCGAGAAGAAGGTGGTGCGGACGTGGTCGCGGCGTTCTACGATTTTGCCGGAGTTTGTGGGCCATACTATCGCGGTACACAACGGCAGGAAGTTCATCCCCGTGTACGTCACGGAAAACATGGTGGGGCACAAGCTGGGCGAGTTCTCGCCCACCCGTCAGTTCAAGGGGCATTCAGTGAAGGCCGCGGCTGCTCCCACCACCGAGAAGTCGGCCAAACCGGCGTAGCGGAGAAACGATATGGAAGCCAAGGCAGAAGCTCGATACATACGGGTCTCCCCGCAGAAGGCGCGGCTGGTGGTGGACCTGATTCGCGGACAGCAGGCCGGGCAGGCGATTACCACGCTGCGGACTACCAATAAGCGCATCGCGCCCACCGTCGAAAAGGTGCTGAAGTCGGCCATCGCCAACGCGCAGAACCGCTCGGAGGATGTGGACGTGGACCGGCTCTACGTTTCGGAAGCGTACGTTCATGAAGGGCCGCGCATGAAGCGCATCCGCCCGGCGCCCATGGGCCGCGCGTACCGCTATCAACGTCGCATGGCGCACATCGTGGTCAAAGTGGCGGAAAAGGAATCGTAGATGGGACAGAAAGTTCATCCATACGGCTTCCGGCTGGGTTTCAACAAGCCCTGGCGGTCGCGCTGGTTTGCCAAACAGGGATACGCGAAGCTGCTCCAGGAGGATCTGGAGCTGAAGTCGGACTTGCGTGAGCGGCTGAAGTCGGCCGGGGTCAGCTCCATCGAAGTGGACCGGCCGGGCAACAAGCTGCGTATCACTATCCGCACCTCGCGGCCCGGCATTATCATCGGGCGCAAAGGCGCTGAGATCGAGAAGCTGAAACAGGATCTGGCCAAGCGCACCAAGCGCGAGGTATTCATCGACATTCAGGAAGTGCATAAGCCGGAGCTGGACGCGCAGCTGGTTTCTGAATCCATCGCCCTGCAGCTCGAAAAGCGCGTGGCTTTCCGGCGCGCCATGCGGAAAGCCGTGGACTCGGCTCTGCGCTTCGGATGCAAGGGCATCAAAGTCCGGGTATCGGGCCGCTTGAACGGCGCGGAAATCGCCCGCAGCGAATGGTATCTGCAGGGGCAGCTTCCGCTGCACACACTGCGCGCCGACATCGACTATGGTTTTTCAGAGGCGCGCACCACTTATGGCGTCATCGGCGTGAAAGCATGGCTCTATAAGGGCGAAATTCTGGATTCCAAATCCCGCCGCTCGGGCATTGGCTCGGAACCCGAGCCTCGCCGCATGGAGCCGCGCCGGGATCGCGACCGCGATCGCGATCGCCGCCGGGAGCCACAGCCCGTTGCCGCCGAACCATCAGGCCCCGCAACCCAGGCTCCGCCGGCGGATCTGCCGCGGCCGGCGCGTTCCGGTGGTCCGTTGATGCCGCCGCTCATGCCGCCACAGCCGGCCTGGAAGCAAGAAGCTCGGCCTGAGGCGCAGCCGTCCGAAACGGCGCCCGAGACCAAGCCCGAAGAGGAGAAAAGTTAAGCCGCCATGCTGATGCCAAAGAAGGTCAAGTATCGCAAGCAGCAGCGCGGCCGCATGACGGGAAAAGCCTGGCGCGGTTCGACGGTGGCGTTCGGCGATTATGGGTTGAAGGCCATGGAGTGCGGCTGGATCACAGACCGCCAGATCGAGGCCGCCCGTGTGGCCATGACGCGCTTTATCAAGCGCGGTGGCAAAGTCTGGATCCGTTTGTTCCCGGATAAGCCCATTACCAAGAAGCCCGCCGAAACCCGCATGGGAAAGGGCAAAGGCGCGCCCGAGCAGTGGGTGGCGGTCATCCGCCCGGGTAAGGTGTTGTTTGAAATGGAGGGCGTGTCAGCCGAGACCGCCAAGCAGGCGATGTCGCTGGCCGCCGATAAGCTGCCCATCAGGACCCGTCTGGTCTCGCGGGTGATGGCGGAATAAAGAGGAAGACGATGCGATCGCAAAAGATTCGCGATTTGGATAGCCCGGAGCTGCAGCACCAGCTGCGCGACATGCAGGAGCAGATGTTCCGGCTGAAGCTGCAGATGTCCATGGGCCAGATGGAAGGCCTGAAAAAGGTCCGCAACATTAAGAAGACCCGCGCGCGCATTTACACCGTGTTGCGCGAGCGCGAACTGGCCGAGCAGGCCGCGGGAGAAAAACGGTAACGTATGGCCGAGGAAAAACAAGGGATTAAGAACGAGAAGATCGGCCAGGTGGTCTCGACCAAGATGCAGAAGACCATCGTGGTCGAAGTGAGCCGCCGCGTGCCGCATCCTCTCTATAAGCGCATCATCACCAAGCGCAAAAAATTCTACGCGCATGATGAAGAAGGCACGGCCAAAATGGGCGATGTCGTGCGCATTATCGAATGCCGGCCGCTGAGCCATTTGAAGCGTTGGAAGTTGGGCACGGTGGTCCGCCGCGCCGCCCAGGTGGCGGTGCAGCCGCAAGATTTGGACGTGAAGGTCTAAGTGTCAGGTGCCAGGTTCTAGGAGCGACTTATGATCGGAATGCGAACCATTCTCGAGGTTGCCGACAACAGCGGTGCGCGCCGGCTGCAGTGTATCCTGCCCCGTGGCGGCGATCTCGGGCTGCGCGCGGGTTTGGGCGACGTGATTACCGCGAGCGTCAAGGAAGCCGCTCCTGATTCCGCGATCAAGAAAGGCAAAGTCGTGCGCTGCGTGATCGTGCGAATGCGCAAAGAGACCCGCCGCAAGGACGGCACCTATATCCGGTTCGACTCCAATGCCGCCGTGCTCATCACCGAGACTAATGATCCGGTGGGCACGCGCGTCTTCGGCCCGGTGGCGCGCGAACTGCGCGACAAGAAGTTTATGAAAATCGTATCTCTCGCGCCGGAGGTGATCTAATGGCTCTCGCGCGGCGCAAACCGGCCGAGCCGGTGCGCATTCAACTCAAGAAAAATGACCAGGTCCGTGTCATCGCGGGCCGCGACAAAGGCAAGAGCGGGCGTGTCCTGAGCGTGGATCCGGGCACTAACAAGGCGCTGGTCGAGCACATCTCCATGATCAAGCGTCATACCCGGCCGAATCCCGCCAAGCAGATCAAAGGCGGCATCGCCGAGCGCGAAAGCCCCATCGCCGTGTCGAACCTCATGATTTTGTGCGCCCAGTGCGGGCCGGTGCGCATCGCGCATCACATCGAAACCCTGCCGGGCGGCAAACAACGGCGCACGCGGGTCTGCCGGAAGTGCGGGCAAGCGTTGGACAAGAAATGAAGACAAGAGGCAAAGTGCAAAAGATAAAAGGCAAGAGGGCGGGTGGCTCCGGCGTCTCTAGTCTTTTGCCTTGGGTTTATATATGGCAGCACGATTAAAGCAGCACTACACGAAAACGGTCGTTCCGGCCCTCAGCAAGGAATTCGGCTATAAGAACGTCATGGCCGTGCCCAAGCTGGACAAGATCTCGGTCAACATCGGCATGGGCGAGGCCACGCAAAACGCCAAGCTCATGGATGGCGCGGTCAATGAGCTGGCCCAGATCGCCGGCCAGAAGCCGGTAGTGACCAAGGCGCGCAAGTCGATCGCGGCGTTCAAGCTGCGCGAGGGGATGTCGATCGGCTGCATGGTGACGCTGCGCGGCGACCGGATGTATGAATTTTTCGACCGGCTGGTGAACGTGGCGCTGCCCCGCGTCCGCGATTTCCGCGGCGTCTCGACCAAGTCCTTCGACGGCCGCGGCAATTATACGCTGGGCATCCGGGACCAGTTGATCTTTCCGGAAATCGATTACGCCAAGGTCGAAAAGACCAAGGGCATGAATATTTCGATCACCACCACCGCCCGGACCGATGCCGAAGGCCAGGCGCTGTTGAAGGCCATGGGCATGCCGTTCCGGCAGTGACCCGGTAAGGAGAAGCGAAAACGAATGGCAACCACCGCGAAGATGGCCAAGGACCTGCAAAAGAAGCCGAAGTACAAGATCCGGCGCCGCAACCGTTGCTGGCGCTGCGGGCGTCCGCGCGCCTTTCTCCGCAAGTTCGGCGTGTGCCGGTTGTGCTTCCGGCAGCTCGCGCTGAACGGTGAGATTCCTGGCGTAATCAAGGCCAGTTGGTAGGAGGGCGAATGACCAGCGATCCCATTGCCGATATGCTGACCCGTGTGCGCAATGCCATGGCGTCGCGGCACCCCAAAGTGGATGTGCCCGCGTCCCGGCTCAAGGCGGAAATTGCGCGCATCCTCAAAGAGGAGGGCTACATCGTCAATTTTAAGGTGGCCGAGGAAGGCGTGAAGAGAGTCATCAAGATCTACTTGAAGTACTCGCCGGCGAACGCGCCGGTGATTACCCGCATCGAGCGCGTCTCGCGGCCCGGATGCCGCGTCTACGTGGGCCGCGATGACATTCCACGCGTGCAGGGCGGCCTCGGCATCAACATTCTCACAACGCCGCGCGGCGTTATGACCGGCCGGACGGCGCACCGGGAAGGCGTCGGCGGAGAGGTTCTCTGCCAGATCTGGTGATTTATGTCTAGAGTTGGAAACAAACCGATCCCGCTGCCGAAAGGCGTGAAGGTCGATATCGGCGACGACATGCAGGTGGAAGGGCCCAAGGGCAAGCTCCGCGTGCCGATCCCGGCCGGCATCAAGATCAAACAGAACAACGGAAATATCGAGCTGGCGCGCCAAAGCGACCAGCAGGCCGCATTACATGGGCTCACGCGGGCGCTCGCCGCGAACGCCATCAACGGCGTCGCCACGGGCTTCACCAAGGAGCTCGATATCGTGGGCATCGGTTATCGCGCCGACGTCAAGGGCCGCATCGCCACGTTCACCCTGGGCTACTCGCATCCCATCGAGGTTCTGCTGCCCGACGGGGTCGATCTGAAAATCGACAAGCAGACGCACCTGGTGCTTACCGGTTACGACAAGCAGTTGCTGGGCCAGGTGGCGGCCAACATTCGGGCGTTGCGCAAACCGGATCCGTACAAGAACAAGGGCATCCGCTACACGGGCGAAGTGCTGCGGAAGAAGGTCGGCAAGACCGGCGCAGGTGGCAAGACAGCATGATCCAGCGAACTAATAAGAACGAAATCCGGTGGCGCATCCACAAGCGCATCCGGCACAAGGTACGGGGCACCGGCGAGCGTCCGCGCCTGGCGGTATTCCGCAGCTTGTCGCACATCTACGCGCAGATTATCGACGATACGAAGGGCCAGACGCTGGTGGCGGCCGCGTCTTCGGAAGAATTGTTGCGCGGCGCGGCGCCCACAGCGCCCTCCGCCGCCCCTGCCGAAGCGCCCGCCGCCAAACCCGCCAAGGGCGAAAAGGGCGAAAAAGAAAAGAAAACCGCCAAAAAGGCGGGCCCGGCAGCCAAGGCCAGCGGCGGTAATCTTGCCGGCGCAAAGCTCATTGGCCAAGCCATCGCCAACCGCGCCAAGGAAAAAGGCATCAAGCGGGTGGTATTCGATCGCGGCGGTTACATTTACCACGGGCGCATTAAGGCGCTCGCCGATGCCGCGCGTGAAGCGGGACTGGAGTTTTAGCGAATGGCTTCTACGGTAGTAAAACGGATCGACCCGCAGTCGCTCAACCTGAAAGAGCAGGTGGTATCGATCAACCGCGTCACGAAAGTCGTGAAGGGCGGCAAGAACCTGAGCTTTTCAGCGCTGGTAGTAGTGGGCGATTCTTCCGCCAAAGTCGTGGGCTTCGGCGTCGGCAAAGCCAAGGAAGTACCCTCGGCCATCCGCAAAGGCATTGAAGCGGCAAAGAAGAATCTGCGCAAGATCCATTTGCTCGAGACCACCATTCCCCATCAGGTGCTCGGCCGGTTCGGCGCCGGGCTGGTGCTGCTCAAGCCGGCGCCTGAAGGAACCGGCGTCATCGCCGGCGGTCCGGTGCGCGCGGTGGTGCAGGCGGCCGGGATTCCCAACGTGCTGACCAAGTCGATCGGCTCGCACAACCCGCATAACGTGGTAAAGGCCACCATCAACGCTCTCGAGCAGTTGCGCGATAAGAGCGCGGTGGCCGACATGCGCGGCATTGCGGTGGAGAAAATGTGATGGAAGGCAAAATCAAAATCAGGCTGGTGCACAGCCCCATTTGCACGCCCGAAAAACACAAGAAAATTGTGCGCGGGCTGGGTCTGCGTAAAATCAACCAGGTGGTCGAGCGGCCCGACACGCCGGGATTTCGCGGCATGGTGAAGAAGATCCCGCATCTGGTGGCGCTGGTCGAGGAGTAATCAATGAATCTCAGCAATTTGAAACCTCCGGCGGGGCAGAAGCACGCCAGGAAGCGGATTGGGCGCGGCATGGGGTCTGGGCGCGGTAAGACCGCCACGCGCGGCAGTAAGGGCCAGCGCGCCGGCACGGGCTACAGCCTGATGCGCGGCTTTGAAGGCGGCCAGATGCCGCTGCACCGCCGTCTGCCCAAACGCGGCTTTACCAACATTTTCAAGAAGCAGTATGCTGTGATAAATCTGGGGCGGCTGGACAAGCTGGATGGCGATGCATTTACGCCGGATCGTCTGGTCGAACTGGGAGTGGTGCGGAAAGCGCGCGACGGCGTCAAGATCCTGGGCTCGGGCGAACTGACCCGCAAGATCCGGGTGGAGGCGCACTTTTTTTCGCGCTCCGCGCTCGACAAGATTCAGAAGGCTGGCGGCGAAGCCACGGTCATCGGAGCGGCAGCCCCTCAGCAATAGCGCGGCCGAGGCAAGATCATGAGATTCTTCGAAGCCGTTGGAAACATTTTCCGGATCCCGGATCTGCGCAAGCGCGTGCTGTTTACGTTGGCGCTGCTGGCGGTTTACCGTCTGGGCGGGCATATCCCCACGCCGGGCATCAACCTGCAGCGCTGGTCTGATTTCTTCTCGCGCAATCAGGGCACCATCTTCGGCTTCTTCGATCTGTTCGCCGGCGGCAACATCCGGCGGCTGACGATCTTCGCGCTGGGCATCATGCCCTACATCACGGCCTCCATTATTCTCCAGCTGCTCACCGTGGTAGTTCCCACGCTCGAAAAGCTGCAGAAGGAAGGAGAGCTGGGCCGGCGCAAGATCACCCAGTGGACGCGCTATCTCACGGTTTTCCTGGCGCTCGCGCAGTCGTTCGGAATCGCCGAAGGCCTCCAGCAGATGCAGGGCAATATCGTCATCAGTCCCGGCTTCGGGTTCGTCCTGATGACCATTATTTCGCTCACCACCGGCACGGCTTTTATCATGTGGCTGGGCGAGCAGATCACGGACCGCGGCATCGGCAACGGCATGTCGCTCATCATTTTCGCCGGCATCGTCGTGGGCCTGCCCGGAGCCATCGGCAACATCTATACCAACGTCTTCAAGACCAGGGAATGGAGCCCCCTTCAGTTGGGCGTCATTCTGATCATGATGGTCGCCGTGGTGGCCTTCATCGTGCTTGTGGAACGCGGGGAACGCCGGATTCCGGTGCAGTATGCCAAGCGGGTGGTCGGCCGCCGCGTCATGGGGGGCCAGTCAACGCACATGCCGCTCAAGGTCAACGCCGGCGGTGTGATTCCGGTTATTTTCGCGTCCTCCATTCTGGCCTTTCCGCAGACACTGCGCCAGCTTCCGGCGGTCCAGAACAGTAAATGGCTGAGCGGCATGCTGTTCACCATTCAACACGGCGAGCCGCTGTACGTGGTGTTGTTCGTACTGGGCATTATCTTTTTCTGTTTCTTCTACGTATCCATCATCTTTAATCCGAACGAGGCCGCCGACAACATGCGCAAGTATGGCGGCTTCATCCCGGGCATCCGGCCGGGCCGCAATACCGCCGAGTACATGAACACCATCCTGACCAAGATCACGGTGGTCGGCGGTATTTATCTATCGATCCTGTGCCTGATACCCGACATCATGATCTCGGGTGTCCACTTGCAGCACCTGCCCCTGGTCGGCAACTGGATCGACACATATTTCCCCAGGTTCCTGCTGGACGGCCTGAACGTGCAATTCTATTTCGGCGGCACCTCGCTGCTCATCGTGGTGGGCGTGGCCATGGATACAGTCAACCAGATCGAGGCGCAGTTGATCATGCGCCACTATGAAGGCTTTACGCCGCGCGCCGGCCGTATTCGCGGGCGGAGAAGCACATTCTAGAACCGGATTCAGGACTTAGGATTTGAGCGAACCAGTGAAGGGTCCACGGGCAGTGGCAGTCAGCCAGATCCCAAATCCCAAATCCCAAGCCCCGTTAGCCCTGATCCTTTTCGGGTCACCCGGCTCGGGAAAGGGGACGCAGTCGAAGCTGCTGGCGAAAGCGCTGGGCATTCCGCAGATTTCGACCGGCGACATGCTGCGTGAACATGTGCGCAGGGGCAAGGCCATCGGCACCAAGGTGGAGGCCAAGATGAAGGCGGGCATCCTGGTCAAGGATTACGTCGTGAACCAGCTCGTCGAAGAACGGCTGGCACAGCCCGATGCCGCCAACGGTTTTATCCTGGACGGCTACCCGCGGACCCGGGCTCAGGCCGAGGCGCTGTGTGGGATCTTGAGTCCCCGGGGAGTCCAGGCAGTGGTGATTCATCTCGTAGTCGATTACAATGTAATTATTGCTCGCCTGACCGGACGCAGACAGTGTCCTGTGTGCGGCACCTTGTACAACGTAACGTCCAAACCGCCCAAGGTGCCGGGTGTGTGTGATTTAGAGGGCGCGAAGCTGATGGTTCGGGACGACGACCGCGAAGAAGTGATCCGCGAGCGGTTGGATGAATATGAGAAGCAGACCCGGCCGCTGATCGATTTTTTCCGGGAAGCGGGCAACCGGTTGTACGAGATAGATGCCAGCCACGACAACCCGCAGACGGTGTTCGGGAAGATCGAGGAACTGATTCGGGAGCCATGATCATTCGCAAGACGGCCGCGGAGTTGGACAAAATGCGGCGCAGCGGACTTCTGGTGTACCAGATCTTGCAGAAGCTGGGCGACATGGTCGGGGAAGGCGTCAGTACTTATGATCTGGAGGTCGCGGCGCAGCGCATGATGGACGATGCGGGCGCCCGGCCGGCGTTTAAGGGTTATTTTGTTCCGGCGGCGGGCGAGCGGTATAAATACGTTCTCTGCACCTCGGTCAATAGCGAGATCGTGCACGGCATTCCGTCGCCCAAGCGGATTTTGAAAAAGGGCGATATTGTTTCGATCGACACCGGCGTTCAATTGGACGGCTATTACGGGGATTCGGCAATTACAGTGGGCGTGGGCGAATTGGGCGACGAGACCAGGCGGCTATTGCAGGTGACCCAAGAGTCGCTCGAGCTGGCGATCCAACAGGCGCGCCAGGGCAACCGCCTGTTTGATGTGTGCGGCACGGTCGAGCGGCACGTGGTTTCGAACGGGTATTCGGTGGTGCGCGAGTACGTGGGACATGGCATCGGAACGCAGCTTCACGAAGAGCCGCAGATTCCGAATTACGTGGACCGCAAGAATGAGAATCCGCGCCTGAAAGAGGGCATGGTGCTGGCCATTGAGCCCATGGTGAATGTCGGCAAGCCGGACGCCCAGGTGCTGGGCGATAAGTGGACCGCGGTGACCAAGGACGGGTCGAACTCGGCGCACTTCGAGCATTGCGTGGCCGTGACGTCGAACGGACCGTGGGTCCTGACAAGGCCGTAGGTGCCAGGTTCCCGTTGCCAGGGGCTGGTGGTGGCGGAGTTACCGCAGTTGGTTTATCGCGTCGATCTGGGCAAGGGCCGCCAGGTGTTGGCCCATGCAACCGGTATGGCGGAACGGAATTTCGTGCGGCTGCTGCCGGGCGACAAAGTGGAGATTGAGCTGGCGCCCGCGGATGCGACGCGCGGCAGGATATTGAAGAAAGTGGAATAGGCATTCTTGCCTGTAGGACGTCTGAATGAAAGTGCGAGCATCGGTCAAAAAGATCTGCGATAAGTGCAAGGTGATCCATCGCAACGGCGTGGTGCGGGTGATTTGCCCGAACCCGAAACATAAGCAGCGCCAGGGATAGGAGAAAGTTATGGCACGTTTAGCGGGCGTCGATCTGCCGCCCAAAAAGAGAGCCGAAATCGGTTTGACTTACATCTACGGCATTGGCCGCAGCCGGTCTCGTTCCCTGCTCCATCGCGCGGGGATCGATTTCGACAAGAAAGTCGGCGACCTCACCGAGGACGAGGTAAACCGCGTCCGCACCATCCTGGAAGAAGAAGGCGCCGTGGAAGGCGATCTTCGTAAAGAGATCTCGATGAACATCAAGCGCCACATCGAGATGGGATCGTACCGCGGCATGCGCCATCGCCGCAGTCTCCCGGTGCGCGGCCAGCGGACTCATACTAACGCGCGCACACGCAAAGGCCCGCGCCGCGGCACCATTGCCAACAAGAAGAAAGCGGCGTCCAAGACATAAAATTATGGCTAAAGCTCCGCAGGCCAAACCGGCAGCAAAAGCAAAGAAGAAAACCTTCAAGAAGAAGGAGAAGCGCGTCGTCCACTCGGGAATCGTGCACATCCAGGCGACGTTCAATAACACCATCGTGACCATCGCCGACCAGGAGGGCAACACCATTTCCTGGTCGAGCGCCGGCTCGCTGCTGTTTCGCGGGTCGCGCAAGGGCACCCCGTTCGCCGCGCAGCAGGCCGCGATGACCGCGGCCAACAAGGCCATGGAAAGCGGCATGCGCACCGTGGAAGTGCGCGTCAGCGGTCCGGGATCGGGCCGCGAGTCCGCCGTGCGCGCCCTTTCGACGGCCGGCCTGGAGGTCCGCAACATCAAGGACGCCACGCCGATCCCGCACAACGGGTGCCGGCCGCCGAAGAAGAGAAGGGTTTAAAGGCAGTTTGTAGTGAAGCAGGAAGAAGGTCCGGTTCCGGATCGTAAACTGCACGTGACAAGGATCTAAGGAGGTTTGATTGGCACGTTATCGAGGCCCCGTTTGCCGGCTCTGCCGGCGCGAGGGCATGAAGCTATTCTTGAAAGGCGAGCGCTGCCACAGCGAGAAGTGCGCCATCGAAAAGCGCAACTTCATTCCCGGCCAGCATGGGAAGGATCGCAAGGCCAAGCTCGTGGGCTACGGCCTGCAACTCCGCGAAAAGCAGAAACTGCGCCGCGTGTACGGGCTGCTCGAAACTCAGTTTCGCAACGGGTTCGAAAAGGCCGCGCACCAGAAGGGAATCACCGGTGAGAACCTTTTCGTCGGACTCGAGCGCCGGCTCGACAATGTCATCTACCGCATGGGTCTCGGAACCAGCCGGGCCCAGGCGCGCCAGGTGGTGCGCCACGGCCACATCCAGGTCAACGGGCG
>Ga0075436_100001837_pt1 | contig 14550 bp, 15 predicted proteins | sample RhiMethybrSRZTD5_FD_75303 | JGI IMG/M metagenome (GOLD analysis project Ga0075436, IMG submission 75303) | Populus rhizosphere microbial communities from Tennessee, USA - Rhizosphere MetaG P. TD hybrid SRZTD5 | ecosystem: Host-associated > Plants > Roots > Rhizosphere > Soil | place: USA...
TGTGAGGAAGACTGCTAAACCAGAGATTGCGAATCAGCAATACGCGGTGATCGCGCCAACGCTTCACTGCTCGTACAAACGCGCGACGGAGAACACGATGGTGGGCGAGCGAAGCATGGGTGATGCGCGGCTGAACTACGACGAGCTGACTTATGCGTGGTTCGATTACTTTCTCAAGGGCGAGAAGAACGGAATCCTCGAAAAGATGCCTAAGGTGCGCTACTTCACGATGGGCATCAACAAGTGGCAGTCATCAGATACGTGGCCTCCTCGAGGCGCGCAGCCGATGAGCTTGTACCTGGCGAGCGGCGGAAAAGCAACTACGGGCGCCGGTGACGGCGCGCTCAGCAACGCGGCTCCTGCATCGGATAGTCCTGACAAATTCGACTACGATCCGATGAATCCCGTGCCGTCTTATGGCGGTAATGTTTGTTGCACTGGCAACGCCGTGCAAGGCGGCGCGTTCGATCAAAGAAAGTTGGAAGAACGGTCTGACATCCTTGTTTACAGCAGCGAACCTCTCAAGCAAAGCATTGAAGTGAGCGGCCCAATCGAAGTGACGCTCTACGTATCGTCGGACGCGAAGGACACAGACTTCACAGTCAAGCTCATCGATGTTTATCCGGACGGTCGCGCATACAATCTGGACGAGACGATTCAGCGTGTCAGATATCGAAACGGGTACGACCGACCCGTGGCCTGGATGGAACCTGGCAAAGTTTACAAAGTGACGCTGCAGCCGATGACGACAAGCAACTTCTTCGAGGCGGGCCATCGAATTCGACTCGAAGTATCGAGCAGCAACTTCCCTCGCTTCGATCGCAACCTGAACACCGGCGGAAAGAACTACGACGAATCAACCGGTGTAATCGCGCACAACGCCGTGCATCATTCGACACTGTACCCGTCGGAAGTGAAGCTCACGGTGGTGAGAAAGCCGGCAATTGAAGGGAAGGCAAGCAAATGACTCACGACTGAACTTCGCGCAAGCGGCGTTCGAGAAACCGGCGCTCGCTTTCATTGGTGACCAACTCGAGCGCCTTCGTATAACTCTTCGCTGCTTCCTCGGTGGAGCCGATGCGTCGCAGTAAGTCCGCTCGCGCCGCGTGCAGCAAATGATAATCTTCGAGATCGCCGGTTGCCGAAAGCTCTTTTATTAACGCGAGCCCGGATCGAGGTCCCTCCGCCATTGCAATCGCCACCGCGCGGTTAAGCGACACGATTCGAGAAGGCTGCAAGCGTTCGAGCACGTCATAGAGCCTGACGATCTCACGCCAATTTGTGTCTTCTGCTCGCAGCGCGGAACAATGCACCGCAGCGATTGCGGCTTGAACGGCGAACGGCCCCGGTACATCTCGAAAAGCTTCTTCCACAAGCGGAAGAGCTTCAGCGATCTGGGCCTTGTTCCAGAGACTTCGATCTTGTTCCTCGAGTGTCACGAGATCGCCGGCCTCATCGAGCCTCGCGTCTCGTCGCGAATCGTGAAGCAGCATCAGAGAGACGAGAGCAGTCACCTCCGCCGGAGGATGCGGCGCCGTCAACGCCAGCAGCAGCCTTCCGAGACGAATCGCCTCGGCGCAGAGATCATTTCTCACCAGCGGCTCACCTCGAGTTGCCGCGTAGCCTTCATTGAATATGAGATAAATTACTGTCAATACCGCGTCCAGCCGTTCGGGCAAATCTCGCGTCTCGGGCACCACGTACGGAATGCCTGCGTCGCGAATTTTTCTCTTCGCTCTCACGAGCCGTTGAGCCATTGTCGTAGTGGGAACGAGAAACGCTCGAGCGATCTCGTCGGTTTCAAGCCCGCCCAACGTGCGGAGAGTCAACGCAACTTGGGCCTCGAGAGCAAGCGCCGGGTGACAGCAAGTGAAGATCAATCTCAGGCGTTCGTCCGGGATTTCGTCCGTAAAATAGTCGGGTTCAGTGATGACCGGCATCAAACCGGACTTCAAGTGCTCTCCGAGTTTTTCTTCCAGTCGCGTGCGTCGACGGAGACGATCGATGGCCTTGTGGCGGGCAGTCTGAATGATCCACGCGCGTGGAAATTCGGGAACGCCGGAAGCAGGCCACTGATCAACGGCCGCGGCAAATGCCTCCTGGGCCGCGTCTTCCGCGACATCAAAGTCACCGAAGTATCGAATTAGCGTGGCGACGATCCGGCCCCAATCCGAGCGATAGACTGAATCAACAGCGGCGTTGGCGTCCGAGAACACACCCCATCATAATAATTCTTAGGCCGAGTGTCGATTCGCGCTCTTGCCGTTCGACTCATTTATGGAGGCGCGATTATGAAATACATGCTGCTGGTTTACCTGGACGAGCAGGCGATGAGCGAAGAAGAAAGAGAGCATTGTTATGTCGAATCGGCGCGGCTAACGCAGGACTTAAACTCCAGCGGAAACTATATCGCTGCCGGGCCGCTTCATCCGACTTCGACTGCGACCAGCGTTCGAGTTCGCGACGGCAAGAGAATCGTGACGGATGGACCTTTTGCAGAGACGCGCGAGCAACTTGGCGGTTACTATGTAATCGAGGCGAATGATCTCGATGACGCGATGTCCATCGCTGAGCGGATACCCGTGGCGCGCGTTGGCACAATTGAAATACGGCCGCTGCTCGAGATTCCAGGCTTGCCGGATTGAGCAAACAAGCTGATCGCCATTGAGAGGTTGATCGACGAATCGCAACAACATTCATCACTACGAACGGTTACGCGGTCAACCAAGAAAAATGGAATCGTGAGATACATTGAATGCAACTTAGGCAAGCTACCAAAACGTACTTTAATGTCTACCGAAGGTCATTTGATCATCGGCTGTCCGCCATGATTTGATCGAGTCTTAACAACTTCGAAAGGAGAAAAGTATGAGCGGAGTACGAGTGTTGGTCGGAACGCGGAAGGGAGCATTCATCTTGACTTCAGATGGAAAGCGACAGCAGTGGGAGGTCAGTGGTCCACACTTCGCCGGCTGGGAAATTTATCATCTCAAAGGCTCGCCCGTTGATCCCGATCGGTTATACGCATCACAGTCGAGCGGCTGGTTTGGGCAGATCATTCAACGCTCCGACGACGGAGGCAAGACGTGGTTCCAGCCGGGAACACCGGCGGGTGAGCCGACTACCACGCCGGAGGGCATGCCTAAAGCCGAGAGCAACAAGTTCGTTTATGACACCTCCGCTGAAACGGGCGCGCCTCTCACGACTCACCAGTTCTACGACGGCACGCCTCATCCGTGGGAGTTCAAACGCGTGTGGCATCTCGAGCCTTCGCTCAACGACCCGGATGACGTTTACGCCGGAGTCGAAGATGCCGCCTTGTTTCGCTCGACCGATGGCGGCAAGAACTGGCATGAGCTCGCCGGACTTCGCGGTCACGGCACAGGACCCGCCTGGCAGCCGGGCGCCGGCGGATTGTGTTTGCACACGATCATCCTGGATCCAAGCGATCCGGGAAGAATCTACATCGCGATCTCGTCTGCCGGCGCCTTCAGAACAGACGACGCAGGCAAAACATGGAAGCCGATCAACCGGGGACTGTTTTCAGAGTACATACCAGACCCAACCGCGGAAGTGGGTCATTGTGTTCATCACGTCGCGATGCACCCGTCGCGCCCGGGCGTGTTGTTCATGCAAAAGCACTGGGACGTAATGCGAAGCGACGACGCTGGAGATTCGTGGCGTGAAGTGAGCGGTAATCTGCCGACGGACTTCGGATTCGTGATCGACGTTCACGCGCACGAGCCCGAGACGATCTACGTTGTCCCTATCAAGAGCGACTCAGAACACTATGTCCATGAAGGCAAGCTGCGAGTCTATCGTAGCCGCACCGGAGGCAATGAGTGGGAAGCGCTCACAAACGGATTGCCGCAAAGCAACTGCTACGTGAATGTGCTGCGAGATGCAATGGCGGTCGACTCGCTCGATAAATGCGGTGTGTACTTCGGCACGAGCGGTGGACAGGTCTACGCTTCCGCGGATGCCGGAGACAACTGGGCTCCCATCGTGCGCGATCTCCCCCCGGTATTGTCAGTCGAGGTTCAGGTGTTGAGATGATCAGAGTCGCGCTTCCGTATCATCTGCGAACGTTGGCTAAGGTTGATTCAGAAGTAACTTTCGACGTTCAGGGTGAAGTCACGTTGCGTGCGGTCCTCGATGCGCTCGAAGCACGCTATCCGATGTTGCGTGGAACGATTCGCGACCACACAACCGGTAAGCGCCGGCCGTTCCTGCGATTCTTCGCGTGCGGTGAGGATCTGTCTCACGAATCGACGGACGCTTTGCTGCCCGAAGCAGTCGCGACCGGCGCAGAACCTCTTGTGGTGCTGGGTGCGATAGCCGGCGGTTAAGAACTAGGTTCGAGTCCCGGAAGTACGTAGGCGGCAAACTTTTTCAAACGGCTTACGAACTTCCCTGTGTAAGTGGCGCTTCAGATGTTTTCATGAGGAGGGATAACATGCAATTGAGTCCGCATTTGAATTTCAATGGCCAGTGCAAAGAAGCTTTCAAGCTCTATCAAGAATGTCTTGGCGCTACGCCAAAATTTGCAATGACCTGGGGCGAGTCGCCGATGGCCGATAAAGTACCAGCGGAGTGGCGCGACAAAATCATTCACGCAGCTCTGATTATCGGAGAGACTACGCTGACTGGCGCCGACGCGCCTCCCGGTCATTATGAAGAACCAAGAGGGATCACCATTGCGATACCGGCGAAGGATCCGGCTGAAGCGAAACGCATATTTCGATCGCTGTCGGAATGCGGAAAAGTAACGATGCCATTGGAGAAGACTTTTTGGTCTCCGGCGTTTGGCATGTTGGTCGACCGGTTCGGCATACCGTGGATGGTCAATTGCGAACCGGCTGAATCGTCCTCTTCCCAGTGACGCACCGAATCACTGAGCGAAGCGAATTGCGCAGGTAGCGACGTGGTGTTCTTATTAGCACCTCACTTCAGTGAGGTGTACGGCGACGCATTTTGACCTTGAACGGTTTCCAACGGTTTCCAAAGAAGACTCAAAACTGTTAGACACTTTGTTGATTCACACCTCTTCCACCTTGATGAATCGAAGTAATGTGAGACCTTGCAATCTCAATCGCTTCAGATGGTGATCCAACCGAACATCGCGCAATCCTTTCAATCGCCAATCGTCCGAGTGTTGCTTGGCGCAATTGCCGCAACGCTGCTCTACGTGCTTTGGAAGGAAGTTCGCAAAATACCGGCCAAGCTCTTCACTCTGATGGCAACCGCCTTCGTAGACATGGTCGGTCTGCTGATGATCATTCCGCTGCTGCCGTTTTATGTTAAGGAGCTCGGCGGGTCGGGATTTGATTTACTTGGATTCCACGTTGGAATCGGAACCATCTCGGGATTCATTGTAGCTTCGTTCACAATCGCACAACTCCTGAGCGCACCGACGTGGGGCCGCTTCTCCGATCGCGTAGGCCGACGGCCCGTGCTGTTGATCGCGCTGGGCGCGGCAGGAATCGCGTATCTCATCTTCGGCTTCGCACATTCGCTCTTGGTGCTGTTCATCTCGCGGCTCGTGCAGGGCGCAGGCGGAGGCACTGTCGGCGTGATCCAGGCTTACGTAGCCGACTCGACCGATCCGAAAGATCGTGCGAGAGCGCTTGGATGGCTCTCGGCTACAACCAATCTCGGCGTAGCGCTCGGGCCCGTGCTCGGTTCTTTCGCGATCGCACTAGGCAAACGCGATCTTGTGCCGGGCCCGCGGACGTTAGTTCTTGGGCGCGCGATGCCGGGAATCATGGCCGCAGCTCTGTGTGGACTCAACATGATTTTCGCCTGGCGTTATCTGACCGAGTCTCGTGATCTCAGCGAGCATTCATACGAAGAGGATAAGCGCCAAACTTCGCGTCAGGCGATTTGGCGAATTATCTCACATTCGAGCGAGCCGGCCTCGCGGCTCATTCTGATCTACGCGATCTCGATCGGCGCTTTTCAGGGAAGCTTCTCGGTGCTGGCTCTTTTCCTGAACGCGCGTTTTCAAGTGACCGAACAAACGATCGGCTACTTCTTCATGTACATCGGGTCGATCTCGGTGTTCGCTCGAGTGCTGCTCCTGGGTCGCGCGGTGGATTGGCTCGGCGAAGCGAATCTCTCACGACTTGGTCTGGTGTTGTTAGCCGCCGGCGTTCTCGGGATGCCTTTGTCGCAGAACCTGTGGATGTTGGCGCTCGCCGTAGCATTGATTCCGTTAGGCACAGCCTTCACATTCCCGTGCGTGACAGCTCTTCTTTCAAGAGTTATTTCTCAACGAGACCGCGGCTTGTATATGGGAATGCAGCAAACTTATGGCGGAGTAGCTCGCATAATCGCGCCGTTGTTTTTCGGCTGGGCGTTTGATTCGATAGGAGTCTCATCGCCTTACTTCTTCTCATCGTCGATCATACTGGCGACGATTTCACTTGGCTTCGGCTTGGATAAGTACGCGCGCCCGAGGCCTGCAGTCTCTGCGGAAACCAGCGCGGAAAGGCAAGACGCGTAGAATCCGACTGACGCACCTGGCGCGAATCATTGACCAACCACGAAGTGGTTGCGGCTCAAAGCCCAAGGTTGCTGTACTCAGCTACCTTGGGGCTTGCGCGACAATCCGCCCAACCCCAACGGGGTTGCGGCTCTGCTCCAAATGAAAAAGGCAATGGAATTCATCAAACGACAACGATCTGAGACAATCTGATGCGCCATCTCTGTACGCAGAGTTCAGCCACAACCCCGTTGGGGTTGGAACTCGCGGACTTTCCCAGGGTAGCCGAGTACAGCAACCCTGGGCTAAAGGACGAATCCCCTTCGGGGAAAATTATTAGCGCCACGGGATACAAAAGAGACTCTTGTGGGAAAGATTGTGGAGTGTGAGAAATCAGAAATGAAAACAGCAGCAAATAAAACCAGCGCGGCGCGGAGACTTAATCCTCAGCGTTATGGTCGCTTGATCGCCCAACGGTGGAAAAGTCTTCGTCGAGTGAAGGGCTGCATCGGTGCCGAGGGAAAGAATGATCACCACGAGTAAGCCGCGATCACTGCGCCGATATTTAGAAGCATGCGGCGCGGACGTTGCGATTCTTTCGCGCCGTTCTCAGTTTCGTTCGAGCCGCTAATGTAGTTAGTCATTTGAAATCGATGTTCGTAGTACCGCCTTCAGGCGGAAGTTTGTAAGGTGGATACCAACTTCCGGCTAAAGCCGGTACTACGAAACGCATGATGCGTTCGTCAAGATTAGTGTCCCTCGTAAGCTTGCTTCAAAGTTGCTATGTCCAACTTGGTCATTTGAAGCATCGCTTGCATGACTCGCTTCGATTTCTCGGGGTCTTTGTCAGCGTACATTTCATCCAACACGGTCGGCACAACCTGCCACGACAAACCATACCTGTCTTTCAGCCAGCCGCATTGTGATTTCTGTCCACCTTCGGAGAGCTCCTCCCAGAACTCATCCACTTCTTCCTGAGTCCTGCAGTTCACCACCAACGAAGCGGCTTCGTTGAAAGTGAAGGGATGTTCCGTGCCGCCGTCCATTGCGATGAACTTATGCCCAGCCAGTGAAAACACTCCGTGTTTGACTGCTCCTTCTTTGTTTTGTTCGCCCGCAACATAACGCTCTACTCTGTCGATGCCCGAATTGCCAAAATGCGAGATGTAGAAGTTCATCGCTTCTTCGGCCTTACCATTTTGTTCTCCGACGAACATCAGGCACGGAGTGATCTTCTGCGGAAAGTCGGCGAGATTCAATTGCCACGACAAACCGAACCGATCAGCAACCCATCCGAATCTTTCACTGAATGGATACTTGTCCAGAGGCATCAACACCGAGCCGCCTTCGGAAAGTTTCTCCCACAGCTTGTCTACTTCTTGCGCTGTCTCGCACGCGACGTATAACGATAGGGCCGGCGTGAATTTGAAATGAGGACCGCCGTTAAGCGCTATGAATTCCTCGCCCGCGAGCTCGAACTTCACCGTCATCACCGAGCCCCTCGGTCCCGGTCCCGCGTCGCCGTAGCGGGCGACGGTTTCGATCTTTGAATTTCGAAAAAGCGAAACATAAAAGCTCGCCGCTTCTTCGGCTTTATCGTCATACCATAAGAACGGAGTAATTTTTTGCATGTCGTCTCCTTGAATTTTACTCGCGATCAAACCATCGCTCAGTCTGAATAACGTGACGCGTCCGTCCGAATCTCAGAGAGCAGATCGAAACTATTTACTCTCGGCTTCTTCACGATTGCTGTTCGATCTGTGCGCGCAGAAGCTCCTCTTTTTCTTTGAGCTCAGGAGTGAGCTCTTCGCCGAAGTCCTCCATTTCAAACACCGGTCGAATCTCGATCTCGCTCGGCGTGTTCATAGGATTGGGACAACGTTTGACCCACTCGACCGCTTCGTCCATCGAGTTCACTTTCCACATCCAGAAGCCCGCGACCAATTCTTTTGTTTCGGCGAAGGGCCCGTCGATCACGGTGCGCTTGTCTCCGGAGAATGCGACGCGTTTGCCCTTCGAACTCGGTTGCAGTCCGTCGCCTGAAAGCATAACGCCGGCGTTCACCAGCTCTTGGTTGAACTTCATCATATCCGAAAGGAGTTTTTCGCTCGGCATCACTCCCGCTTCTGACTCCTCAGTAGCCTTGACCATCACCATCACTCGCATCGTAGTCTCTCCTTTATGATTTCAAATTAAGAGCCGGCCCGCGAGCGGTCGCAATCTGTTTTCGACCGCTGATCCTCGCTCTCTATTGTATTGTCGAATGAGGCTCAACGAAATCGACAAGTTCAAATTCTTTTTAAAATATTTCTTTTTAGTGTTGGGAAATGGGTTTCGTATGCCGTCAACCAAAAACGAGTTGAACTCATCGAAGGTTGAGCTTCATCATAGAGCGAACTTGCCCGGTCAAGTTGAAGCGGGTTACGATGGGCGCGCTCGCTTCGGCGAATATTTCTCTGGTGTTTGAGGCGGCTCCAATAAAGGACAATCCAATGACACTTCGTACTTGCGCAGCGATTCTTGTCCTCGCAGCGACACTTGCAGCGTCACCGCAAAATGATGCGAGAGACGATCGAAAAGAAGATCGCGAAGCTATTCGCGCTCACATCGACAGCATCTTTCAGGCGTTCATCAACAAAGACGCCGCAAAGCTGCGCGCAACGCATCATCAGAACTGGCTGGGCTATCTTGAAGGCTCGCGCACGATGATTCACGGAGTCGACGGCTACATGAACAACGTATACGTCGATCCGAAGAGTCCTTACGGCATGAAGAGCTACAAGATGCGCGAGTTCGACATGATCTTAAAAGGTGACGCGGCGTTTGTATGTTTTGTCGCCGAAGTCGAATCCAACACTCCGAGCGGACCGGTCTGGCGCACGCTTCGCATTTCGGATTTCTACACCAAACAGGACGGCAAATGGATTCAAACCGGCAGCGATACCGAGCTTCACCCCGAATCCGTCGAGGCGCAACAACAGGCGCCGGCCACGCTTGGCGACCGAATGAAGAAGCGCTTGCTCGATGCAAGAGAAGCAGTGTGGCGCGCGTACTTCTCGAACGATCGAGCTGCTCTAGAAAAGTTGATTCCCGAGGAAACGATTACCATCGAAGCCGGCGACAGCAATAACTGGTCGAATCGACAAAATGTTCTCGACGGAGCAGAACGTTTCGCGAAGAGCGGCGGCAAACTCATCAAGCTCGAGTTCCCAAAGACGGAAATCCAGGTCTACGGTTCCACAGCGATCGTCTATTCAAATTATGTGTACGAGATTGAAGCCGGGGGTCAACACTTCAACCAAAGCGGCCGCGTCACCGAAGTGTTCGTCTTACGAAAAGGGCAATGGGTGAATCCCGGATGGCATATGGATAGTGGGAAGTAGGTGCACTGTAGGATGAAGGCTAACAGACTAGGCAGTCACTTGAGACAGAACAAAAGAAAGAGAACGCGAGTTTTCTTGATCGTGCCCTTAATGTCGCTAATCGCCTTCCCTCCCCTTTTTCCACATCACAATGCACAAAAAGGAATCGATCCACAAGAGCCCGAATTGGTTTCTCGCCACCTCGCGTTCTGGAACGGTTTTCAAGAGAAGCTTGATAACCTGGGGGCGTACGCCTTCCAGCATCCGGAAGATGCCGGTGCGCAGTACCGATATGGAATGCTCTGTCTAAAAGGCCTTCACACCGCTGACAAAGCTAAAGACGCCTTCAAAAAAGCCATCTCACTCAAGCGGGATTTCGCTGAGGCATACAACGGATTGGGCTGGGCTTACTTTGATCTGTGGGGAATCCGAGCCGCTCTAATGCGGTCAATACCGAAAGACGATGTACGACGTGGCGAAGGGGCCTTCAGGCGGACAATTGACCTAAAGTCTGAGTATTCGGATGCCTATCTCGGCCTAGGCTGTGCCTATATGCTGATGGGGCACTACGCAAACGCGTTGAAGTACCTACAAAAGGTAGTCGCCCTCGATCCGAATAACGACGAAGCCTGGGAGGTGCTCAGTCAAACTTACGAAGCATCGGCCCAATACGAAAAGGCAATCGATGCTCGGCTGCAGAGTATGCGCTTTCGTTCTGATAAGGACACGGAGATAGCAATCACTTGTAACCACCACCACCTTACTGGGCACAACCGTGATGGTTACTTTGATCTCATCAATCTTGGTCGTCTGTATGAAAAGGCGAAGCAGTATAATGCCGCTATACAGGTTTACGAGCAGGCCGTAGAGAGGAAGCCTGATGAGCTGGAAGGCTATCACCATCTCGGCCTCGCTTATTTTGCTAAAGGCGATAAGGAATCGGCCTTTGTGCAGTTGGGCATACTTCAAAGTATCTGCGAGCGTGCCGAGCCGGAGAAAGCCTGCGACCACTACGCTGAAGATCTGTTTCGGCGGATTCACGAGTAAACGTTCTACCAAAGTGGCCCAACGTGACTTCTTTAACATTCGAGGCTGGTGCGGGAGGCGGGGCGATCTCTCGATACACACAATCATCAGAAGCGAGTACCAGGATGATCGGATCGAATTGGACTCATTGGATCTGCGAAGCATCGCACTTCATTGCCCAGCACGACGCGGCGTCTTCGCTGTAGCGGACAAGACCGGAACGTGGGTTATCCCGGCACCGCATTCGGAAAAAGATACGCGTACGCCATCACGATCGCACCCACAATAGACGCCAGCGCGATCGAATGCCACAACACGAACCTGAAGATCATTCCTTCATTGCCCACTTGATTCGTGGCTGCGGTCGCTACGACGATTGATTGCGCATCAACCATCTTGCCCATGACTCCTCCAGCGCTGTTGGCGGCGCACATCAGCACCGGGCTGAGGTTGAGCTGTTGAGCAGTGATCCTTTGCAAGCCGCCAAACAGAGCGTTTGAAGAAGTGTCGCTGCCCGTAAGCGCGACGCCGAGCCATCCGAGGAACGTGCCGAAGAACGGAAACAACCATCCTGTCCGAGTGAAAGCCAACCCCAGCACCGCATCCATCCCCGAATAGCGAGTTACAAATCCAAGCGCGAGCATGAACGATATCGCCAGAACGGCAAACCTCATTCGAACAAGTGTCCGCCAGAAAATCCTTGCAAGCTCCGCGGGCGCGAGTCGAAGCAAGAGTCCGGAAAAAATTGCGGCGAGAAAGCAGGCCGTTCCGGTAGCCGACAGCCAGTTGAAATCGAACTTAGCCTTTTCGGGTTCTGGTTTTGAAACGACCGGAGCGGCTCGAGTCACGGCCAGATTCAACACCGGCACATCCCAACCGCCGCGGTCGAACGCGGGAGTCGTGGCCTTGTTGATTACCGTCTTGATGGCGGGCAATCCCCAAATCAAAACAAAAACGGCGAGCATCGCGAAGGGCATCCACGCGTGAGCTACTTGCGCGGGCCTGTGCGAATTCGCGTCGTGACGCGATCCATTTGCAACGCTTTCTCGATCGTTTCCGCTTACGTTTTCTTCAACCGCTCGATCGTAGTCGAAGCGCCATATTCTTCGCGGCTGCCAGAATCGCAAAAAGATCACGGTGGAAATCATGGACACCAGCCCGCTCGCAATGTCGACGAGATTACTGTCGATGAAGTTCGACCACACAAACTGCGTCACACCGAACGAAACGCCGACGACCAGAATTGCGGGAAGCACTTCGAATGTTTCGCGCCAGCCGACCATCGCTCGCACGAGCCAGAACGGAACGATGACTGCAGTAATCGGAAGAATTCGACCAATCATCGAATTCAGATCCGATTCGGGAAGTCCCGACACTGCGGCCAGAGTGTGAACCGGGGTGCCGATCGCACCCCAGGCGACGGGCGCTGTATTCGCAATCAAATTCAATGCTGCGGCGTGAAACGGCCTGAAGCCGAGCCCGATCATAAACGCGCCGGCGATGGCCACCGGCGCTCCGAAGCCCGCGGCGCCTTCGATGACCGCGCCGAAACAGAAGGCGACGAGCAGAACTTGCAGCCTCCGATCAGGGGTAATCGAGGCTACCGACTGTTTCATTATTTCGAACTGCCCGGTCTGAACTGTTATGTCGTACAGAAAAACAGCGGCGACGACTATCCAGGCGATTTTCAAAATGCCGAATCCCGCGCCGTAAAACAGGCTCGCGGTTGAAAGGGACCACGGCATATGAAACACGACGCTCGCGGCAAGAAGAGCAGTCGCGGCTCCGGCGATCGCGGCCAGGTGAGGCTTGACGCGAAAGATCGCCAGCAAGCCGAGCAACACAATTACGGGAAGCGCGGCGACTAGAGTCGACAACCACCATGCGCCGAACGGATCATAAACTTGTGTCCAGGACATCTTTGCTAAAGCCTTCGAATCACGGATAAGACGAAAGTCGCGCGGTACAATACACCATTTCAATGGGAGATGCTATCGGCAGGCGGTCTCTGTGAGAAGAGGGAGATTGTCGACCAGTATCGGACTTGAGACTCAGGCAGGAGAGCTTTTGGGGGACAAGCGTCAGACTTACAAGGTCTCGCCTTCGCAGAGTTTTCCGTATTCGCTCGTGTAGTGAAGAGGGATCTCGCGATACTCACCGGACTCCATCGAGTAAACCAGGCAGCGATCGAAGGGCCGCGAATAAATGTGCAGGCTCACTGCGCGTTGATTGAAGCCGGGAAGATTCAGCACTTGATGGATTGGTTCTTCGGGATCAACTTCGGCAGGAAGCAGTTTGTGAATATCAATTGCGGAGGTCGGCTGCAGACGGCAGAATCGAGTGGTCTCGTTTTGTTCGAGAAGCTTGAAGTTTTGCACTCGAAGCTTGCCGACAGGGATCGTCATCCAGCAATTCTGATTGTGGTGATTGTGAATCATCGACGATTGACCAACTTCCCAACATACCGCTACCAGCTCGAAAAGCTCGTTCTTAAAAATCAAATTTCTAGTGTAATGACTCTTGCTGAAATAGAAGTACGGCTCGAGCGACACGGCGTCAACCGCGTGGCTCTTGAGATAGTCGTAAACCATTCCCGGAACGAAGCGCGCTTCGGGTATGTCACAAAGGCCCGAGACAAATTTTTCGACAGGAACAACCTCAACTGCGGGTTCGACGGTCATTGTAGCTCCTTGCATATGAAGGCACACGTCGCCTCGGTTTGGTGTTTAATCATCTGATCTGGTTGATTCCCAGTTCGAAGCTCACTCGCTCTGAAGCATGGATCTCAGCTGTTCTCGAAGCTCGGGAGTATTCGGATGCCCGTGACTTGTGACGGCATGTTGCACCGCAATCTCGAGAATTTCATCTTCCGTTCCGGAGATTCTGAGGCTGCAGTTTCTTTCGCCTGGATAGTTCCTGCAGTCTATGAATTTGCGATCGGTCTGTGGAGCTGATGTTGACATTTACGCACCTCCAAGCTTCTGTGCGTGGAGTTTAGAAAAAGTCTATTCGGAGTTGATTCTCCGAGGCGAGCTCAAATACTCGAACACAGTGTCAGCGTCTTGAAATCCAAACCAACCAGCTCTGTGCTTACCTCTTTCCGAATTCGCGAACGCGAGCCACTACAGCGGTGATTTCCTCGTCGGAGAGTTTGCTCTTGAAAGCGGGCATGTATTTACCTTTTCCCTCCTTCGTGAAGCCTGCGATTTGGGCGTCCGTTCGTGACTTTTGCCACTTAGCATCCGTGAAATCCGGCTGGCCCTTTGCGCGCCAGTTTGGAGTTCCCCGGCCATCCTTGCCGTGACATACCGAACACCGTGCTGCGTAGATTGCGTTGCCGTCGGCCGGCGTAGCGGAAACGGAGCGAGATCCAAAAGCTGCCGCGTACGACATGACGATAATAGCTGCGATAAGAAACAGCGACTTGACCTTCGTGACGTTCCTCATTAGTGATTGAGTGCTCCTTGGTTTTATTTGCTCGTTATGAATGAGACCAATTTGATCTATCTTTGAGCGCCGATGATATCAAGAGCCCGACGAAAAGCCAACCGGACTCACCGCCGCCATTCGTCTATTAACGACGCGACCAGCCCGCTCCATCCCGTCTGATGCGAAGCGCCGATGCCCGCGCCATTGTCTCCGTGAAAATACTCGTAGAACAGAATGTAATCGCGCCAG
>Ga0075436_100001838_pt1 | contig 14550 bp, 12 predicted proteins | sample RhiMethybrSRZTD5_FD_75303 | JGI IMG/M metagenome (GOLD analysis project Ga0075436, IMG submission 75303) | Populus rhizosphere microbial communities from Tennessee, USA - Rhizosphere MetaG P. TD hybrid SRZTD5 | ecosystem: Host-associated > Plants > Roots > Rhizosphere > Soil | place: USA...
GGCGGCGGTCACATTCGCGCGCGGCAAATTGGCGGGCGCGCCGATTTGGATACCGTCGGCGGCAATATCACGGTTGGGCGAGCTGCCAGTTTCGTGAGCGTCCGCACCGGTGGCGGCCAGATCGATTTCGGCGAAGTGCGCGGTTCCGTACGGGCGCAGACCGGTGGTGGCGGTATCCACGTAATCTATGTCTCCGGGCCTTTGGAAGTGGAATCCAATGGCGGCAGCATCTGCGTGACGGGAGCCTCCGGCGCGGTTCAGGCGGCTACTTCCGGTGGCAGCATCACCGCCTGGATCAATCCAACCATAGCTGCTGAACGTGGTATGGTGCGTTTGGAAGCCCCTTCGCAACTTTCGTCCGGAACGGGCGACCTCATCGTGTACCTTCCCCGGAATCTTGCTGCAAATATAGACGCGCTCGTCGCCAACGGCACCGCCCAGCACATCGAAGCCGATTCCGCTCTGCACTTGACGATGCAGGGTCCTATGAACGGACTCGGTCAGGTCCGCGCCATGGGCGTTTTGCATGGAGGCGGCGCCCCACTGAGGCTGCGGACCACAGGCGGCAAAATACGGCTCCAATTCATGGACTCGCAGGCCGCGCTTCGAGATTCGCTCATGCATGAACAAGTGGATCGCCTCAACAAACGGTTTGTGGAGGTCGGGTTTCCTCCTGTTTCATTCACTTTTATGGGGGCAGGGTCTGACATCGCAAATCCGCCACGCAACGATGCCAAATCCGAACAGCCTCAAAAAAACACTGGGGATTGGATTGAAGACTTTCTCAATGACCTGGAGCGCAGGTTTCGCGGCAGCATCAGCGAAGATCCTGATACTTTCCTGAGGCGTTTCGCACATCCTCCCACCCCTTCGTATCCGCCGCTCGCCCAGCGCGCCGGAATTCATGGTTTTGTGACGCTACAAGTCAAGTTGACCAAAGACGGCCGCGTCGAAGTGCAAAAAGTTTTGGAAGGAGAGCCGGTCCTGGCCGACGCTGCGATTGATGCCGTGAAGCGCTGGCGTGCTAAACCGGAATGGATAAAGGGAAAACCGTGTGAGGTGATTTCGACTGTCAAATTCGATTTTCAGTTGCCGTGAGCGCTCTTCTCCTGGCAATTGATGTTGTCTGGTCCTCGGCTCCGGAAGTAGCTCGATTCTGTAATTTGCAGTCTCAAGGGGGTAGAAGGTTATGTCACGGCACGGTTTCCGCGCGACGGTTTTCTGTTTTTGCTCTCTTCTTGCAACCGCTTTTGGGGTCGTTCCCAGCTACGCCATCAGCAAAGACTTCAATCAAACGGTTCCCTTGCAGCCTTGCGGCACGTTTGAACTGCAAAATGTAAACGGTCCCGTCGACGTCCAAGGATGGGACCGCAACGAAGTGGAAATTCATGCCGTGAAAACAGCCAAGCAGCAGGAAAGCGATCTTGAGCGCGTTTCAATTGAAGTTAACGCGCGCCCGGATGCCGTCGCCGTCACCACGCGTTACCCCCAAAACGAAGGCGTGGAAGTCGCCGTGGAATACACCATTCATGTTCCGCATCGGGTTCACGTTGAGCACATCGGCACGGTCAACGGCACACTTCGCATCTCCGGCCTGGACAACGTGGAAGACTTGCACACTGTGAACGGAGACATCGAAGTGTTCGAGGCCGGAGGCAACGTTCGCGCTCACACCACCAATGGAAACGTGCGCGTCGAGCTGGCGCATCCCCCGGACAAGGCTGGAGCCACCGCGGAAACCACCAATGGGTCGCTGGTTCTTGCCGTGCCTTCCAATCTGGAAGCGGATGTCGACGCCCGCTGCCTCAACGGCAACTTTTACTCCGAGCTTCCCATGACCATGGAGAGCACCGACCGTCCCCGGGAAATGCGTGGCAAGCTGGGCCGCGGCGGGGTCCCGATTCACCTGCGCACGGTCAACGGCGGCATCCGCTTGATTGTCCTGCGTTCCAGCGTCTGACGATTTTCCTTCTGCTGCGTCTAAGTGCTGAGGAGGATGGGACGAAAATGAACAAGCGCAATCTTTTAATCACCGGAGGGGTCGCGGCACTCAGCCTCGCGCTGATCGCTCTGCCGGCGCCTCCTGCCAATTCCCAAACGCCGTGCCCGGACGAATCCGTCACGGCTCGGCTTGCCGAACGATTGGCTCAGTTGCAGGCCAAGCTTCAGGGACGCCAGGATGAAGTAGCCGCAAGGCTCGCGGAAGCTAACTCTAAGTTGGCGTCGTCACAAATGGCTCTCGCGCAACACCGTCAGGCCCTCGAGCAGCTCGAGGTGTTTCCTGCTTTGGCTGGCGACGATGACGATGACCAGGTAAGTTTTCTTCTAGACGCTGACGGCTCGAGCTGGCTCGGCGTGGAACTCCACGAGGTCACCAGCGAAACCGCCAAAGAATTGAAACTTCCCGCCGAACGCGGCGTCGTTCTCAATTCCATCGTTCCGGACAGCCCTGCTGCAAAAGCCGGCCTGAAGGAGAATGACGTTGTGACGGAAATCAATGGCCAACGCATCGAAGGCGCGTCGCAATTCCGCCGCATGATTCGCGAAATCCCCGCCGGCCGCACCGCTCAAATCACCGTGTGGCGCGATGGCCGCGCTCAAACCATCAGCGTCACTCTTGGCAAAGCCGAAGAGCGCCGCCACTCTCTTAAGATGTTTACGCCCGCGCCCGGCGCTCCTGGAAGCTTCGCCTTTGCCATGCCGGAAATTCCTATGGTTCCGCCCATGGAATGGGACGGCAGCCGCTTGATGATGGGTGGCCAGCCGCGGCTTGGAATCGACGCGGAAGACCTTAACGGCCAGCTCGGCAGCTTTTTCGGCGCTCCCGATGGCGAAGGCATTCTGGTTCGCGACGTGAATCCAGGTTCCGCGGCCGAAAAGGGCGGGCTCAAAGCCGGCGACGTGATTACTTCCGTCAACGGCGAGCGGGTTCGCACGGTCGGTGACCTGCGCGAGAAGCTTGCCGCGAAGCGTGAAGCCAAGGACAAGGACAAAGACCAGACCGTCAAGCTCGGTGTTTTGCGCAACAAGAGCGAAGTTTCGCTCACCGTCGAGTTACCGGCACCGGCTTCTCGCACCAAGCGCCTCATCTCGCACCGGACAAACATCTGAGCTTTTAGTTGCTGCTTCTAAGGAAGCCCACAAAAGCCTCGCTTCGGGAAAGCATCACTCGCGAAGCGGGGCTTTAGCTTTTCCGGGGCCTCTTGTAACAGACGCCACACGCAATCCCGTGGCTTCGCTCAGCGCTCTTCCTCAGGCATCGACGCCAGCGCCGCATCGAAAGCGGCATAATGGTGGTGCCGCTCTTCCGTTTCATTCAACGCAATTCCCTCGCGCTCGACCCACGCATGAGCTTCGAGGTTTCCGCCTTCTTTGCGGACTCCCACGCGTAGTTCAGAAGTGATTCCCTGCCGCCCAAGCAACCACCACAGCGTAAACGACTTAACCAGGCAAGAAGGATGAACCAGCCCGTGTCGGTCCGCAGCGTTCACCATATGCGCGGTCAAAGCGATTTGCTTGTTGAGGGAATCCGAATGCTTTTGTGATGTCGCGTGTGAGAGCGCTTTCCGGAGAGTGGAACGCGTCGCTTCGAACCCGCGAAACTTCAAACTCAGCCACACCAGCGGAAGCATCGCCAGCGCGCGCATAAACAGCGTTTGCGCCGGCCGCTCCAGCGCGCTAAACCGCCGCAGGCGTTCCAGCATCAGCGGGCAAAACTTGCAGCAACCCGTGTTCGACGAGACGGCCCAGCAATTCGTTCAGGTTCTCGCGAAGCATTTCTGGTTGAACGTCGTATTCCGCGAGGAGTTCCTGATATGCCGCATCAATGTTGGGCGAAGTCGTCACCACCTGCCACATGCGCGTGCCGGTTTCATCCAGGCCGAAGTATTGTTCCGATTCTAGGTTTAGCAAGACGGATTCCTGATCCAGAAGCCGCACGAGCACGTGCGCCGGCGCTGCGGCTCGATCGCTGAATGTCAACATCCGCGCAACTCCTCTTCAAGAGCCTTGCCGCGCAATTCGCGGCGAAATAGCAGTATCTGGCTCGATGAGTATTCTACCGGTGATTGCTATGCTTCGCTACAGACAGCAGGAACCGGGAGCTTTGCCACCCACGGCGTTCTCACTCATCCGCAAAACAACAGGCTGGCCCCGATTTACGGGAACCGGCCTGAAGTGGAGGAATCCGCTCGTCAGGATTTTTTCTTCTTCACGTTGACCTTGAGGTCGATTCCGGGCGCCATCTGCTGCAACTGTTCCAGCCCGGCTTTGGCTTGTTGGCCGTATGTGCCGTTGGGGTCCAGCTCTATGGCTTTCTGATAAGCCTCGATCGTTCCCGGCGCAAACTCCGGCACCTGCTTATCCCCCACTTTCTTGATCGTCATCTTGTAAACGAGCGAGGCGCCAAGCAAATACCACGTTTGCGAATTCTTGGGATCCAGTTCGGCGGACTTCTGCAAAGGCTCTACCGCGTCACCCAGCCGGTTCGCATTGTATAGGCTGATGCCGAAGTTTCTCCACGCCGTTGCGGCATTCGCCGGATCAAGTTCCGCGCTCTTGGTGTACGCCGCCTTCGCTTCGTCGATCTTCCCCGCGCGGGCCAGCACGTTCCCCAGGTTGTTATAGTAGCCGGGCACATCCGGCTTGGCGGTGACCGCCTGCTGATACGCTTGCGCGGCCTCGTCGTTGCGTCCCGCGGTGTCGTAAGCCTCCCCAAGCTTGGCCCAGAGCAGGTGCACGTTGGGATCCTTCTCGCCGGCGGACTCTTGCGCTGCTTTATATTCCTTCGCTGCCTGATCGGAAAGATCCATCAGCTTTTGCTTGGCGGCATCGCGCTGGTCCCCCTTGGCGTTTTGTAATTCTGTCTTGGCCGCCTTCTCCTGTTCGAGGATGGCATTCCCGGCGCTAAAGTGCGCCTTCATCCCTTCAAACTTGGCCTTGGCCTCCTCGTTCTTTTTGACCTGTTCCGCTGCCGCAGGCTGTTTCGCCAGGATGTCCTTGAAATTCGCGTCCGCTTTGGCTTCCCCGGCGCTCTCGACTTTGACTTTCGCCAGATCGTACGGTTGCTGCTTGTCATTTGGCGGAGGGAAAGCGGCGATCATCACCATATAAACGCCGGGGCGCAGGCCGGGGATGCTGTATTTTCCGTCGTTGTCGGTCTTGGCTGTCGATTTTGCGCCCTGGTCGCTCGTCGCCTGGATGGTCAAGCCCACCCACGGCTTCGCGTTGATGTCTAGAATTTGCCCGCTGATCGTTCCCGTCTGGGCCGCGGCGCGCGGCGCGGATGTCAATGCGAGCGCGGCCACGAGAATCGCAGTCAGCACAACTGGCTTATTGAAAATCTTCATGCTCCATTCTCCTTTTCGTCGAGGGAGCTGGTCCCGAACCTCGGGACCCTTTTCGACCCATTATCGCTCTTGTCCCCGCCGGATTCCAAGCCTGCCTCCCCTGGGCGGGCGTGCCCGCTTCCTGCGCGATTTCTTCCCGTCGGCTCAGCGCCCTGCGGAAACCACACGCCGGTACGGAATCGGGTCGGTGGCTCCTGTTTCCGCAAACGCGCGCAAGCGCAACAGGCAACTGTCGCACGCGCCGCAAGCCATCTCTTCGTCCTGATAGCAAGACCAGGTCAGATGCAGCGGCGCTCCCAGTTCAAGTCCGCGCCGGATGATTTCGCTCTTCTTCAACGTGATGACCGGCGTCACCATTTCAATCTGCGTTTCCGGTCGCGTCCCCACGCGTATCAATTCCTGGAAAACTTTGTAATATTCCGGCCGGCAGTCCGGATAGCCCGAGCTATCTTCCGCCACCGCTCCAATGTAAATCGCGCCCGCGCCGATCGCTTCCGCCCAACTCACCGCCACGGAAAGAAAATGCGCGTTGCGAAATGGCACGTACGTTACCGGAATCGCGCTGCCATGCGGGCCGGGCGCGCCCAACTCGTTTTTCGGTACGGCAATCTTTTCGTCTGTCAGCGCGGACCCCCCAATCGCGCGGAAATGGTCGAGCTGTACCACCAGCCGTTCGCGCACGCCGTAGAAATCAGCGATGTCTTCGAAAGCCCGCCGCTCGCGCCGCTGCGTTCTCTGCCCGTAGCCTGCATGAAGCAGGGCGATGTTTCCCGCGCCGCGCAGTTCGCGAGCAATTGCCGTACTGACGCAGGAGTCCATCCCCCCGCTCAGCAGCACCACCGCTTTTCTTTCATCGCTCATGCTTAGCTCTCGTAATCGAAGCGCCGGAGGCGCGTCACAGTTTAGCCCAACCCGTGAGGGTTGGGCGTAGGTAGTAAGAAAATCGCGAGCGCCGTAGGTGCGGCACTTAATGTGTTCGGCTGGATTCCTTTTTCTTTGCTTCCTACTTCAATGCGTTTGACATTGTCTTCAAACGCCCTTCGCGGCCGGATCCCAAATAAACTTATGCAATTGCAGTCCCAGCCTCACCGCCAAACCATCCGCCAAAATCCATTCCGCCAACTGGCGCGGTTCCAGCCCCGGCCATTTCCCCTCTGGATCTTCAAACACCGGAGAAAACAAAACCTCTCGTACGCGCCCCGCCAATCCCTGCTGCCGCGTGAATTCGCGTGCAAACTCGTAATCCCGCCGGGTTGCGAGCACAAATTTCACTTCATCGCTGTCCGTCAGCTCTTCCAGGTTGCGCATCTCAAACGTGTCCGGCTCCCCCGAGTCCGGGCACTTCACGTCCACAATCTTGATGACTTCCTTCGGCAGCCGCCCGATGAAACGCTCTCCACTCGTCTCCATCATCACCGTGTAACCCGCTGCGAGCAGCTTTTCCGCCAGGGGATAAATCTCTTCTTGCAGCAATGGCTCCCCACCCGTCAACTCCACCAGGGGCACGATGGCTCTCGCGCCTGCTTGGCGTCCTGCCAGCTCGTCCACCCGCGCCAGCACTTCCTCCACGGTCATCTTCTTTCCACCGTGAAATGCGTACGCCGTATCGCACCACGTGCAGCGCAGATTGCATCCCGTCAACCGCACGAAAATACACGGCAATCCGGCACGTGTGCCCTCGCCTTGGATGGATTTGAAAATTTCGGTGATCACCATAGCCGAATCGTGACGGAGTGGTCCGCCGCTCTCGAATTTGCTTTACGCCTTTTGCGCCCCTCTCGGCTTTTTAGGCCAGAGCCAATACGCAGCGGCGACGAAAACCACGCCTCCTAAGATGAATCGCAAATAAACGAGAGAGAGCCCCAGCAAACGGAACACCAGAACGTAGCCCAGAGCCACCAGAATTGCAGGCACGAGAATGATTAGGAACGCGCGATTCATCAGTATCTGCCATCAACACATTGCGTCATCGCCACGGATGTCATCCGGGAGGCTGCATCTTTTTCGGCCGAAGGATCTCAACGTAAGAACCGGCAGTGCCCAGCCTTCCACGACTCTCGCTTGTCTCACTACGCTCCAGGCCGGTATTGCGCCCGGCTTGTGTCCGTCTCCCACAAGACTACGTCGGTGACTTTGGCGCCTGGCGGCATGTCCTTCAGTTGTCTCGTAATCTCATCGTAAAAATACTTGGCCACATTTTCCGCCGAAGGATTCACGCACTTGAAAGGCTCCAAATCGTTCATAAATTGATGATCCAGCCGCCCCATCACTTCGCGAATGATTTGTTTCACATGCACGAAATCCACCAGCAAGCCGATGGAATCCAGTTGCGGCCCCTCTACGGTCACGCGTACCCGGTAATTGTGCCCGTGCGGGTTTTCGCATTTGCCTTTATAGCCGCGCAGGGCATGCCCGGCGGAAAACGTCTCTTCCACGCTCACTTGAAACATTTCGCTCCAATAATTGCGCCGCCTGTTCACCGGATTCTTGGTTCTGACGCTTCAGGCGGGACTTGCCGAATTCGCCGCTCTTCCCTTCGCGCTGGATTCCAAAAACCGGGCCACGTCTGTTAATTCCTGTGTCACCCGGTAGCGCGGCAGCGACTCTAGAAAAATCTTACCATAGGGCATCCGCTGAATCCTGGTATCCAGCAGCGCCAGCACACCGCGGTCCGTCTTGGTTCGTATCAACCGCCCGAACCCCTGCTTCAGCGAAAGCACTGCTTGTGGTACCTGAAATTCCGCAAACGCGTTGCGCCCATCCTCCTGCAAAGCCGCGACGCGCGACGCCACAATCGGATCGCTCGGAACGGCGAACGGCAGCCGGTCCACGATCACGCACGACAACTGCTCGCCCGGTACGTCCACGCCCTGCCAGAAACTGGCTGTCGCGAACAGCACCGCCGCTTCCGTGTTCTTGAAACGTTCCAGCAGCGTAGACCGCGGCGCCGTCCCCTGCAGGAGCAAAGGAAACGCAACTCGCGACCTCACGCGCTCGTATAGCTCATTCATTTGCGTATAGCTCGTAAACAGGCAAAACGCCCGGCCCTGGCTGTGCTCCAGCAATTGCACGATTTCATCCGCTGCCTTTGCGGAAAATCCCGCATCCCGCACGTCCGGCATTTTGCGCGGCAAATACAGCATCGCTTGTTTTGGATAGTCAAATTCCGGCGGCAGCGTCCGCTCTTTTGCATGATCGATGCCCAGCCGCTGCCGGATGTAGTCGAATCGCCCGCCCACGGTCAGCGTGGCCGACGTGAGAATCACCGTGTCAAATTGTTCGAAAAGCTTTTCCCGCAAAATCTGGCTAACGTCGATGGGCGTGGCCGTCAGGAATACGCCTTTGTTCCTTCGTTCGTACCAATACACGAAATTCTTTTCGTTCGATTCGAATAAGAAAGAAAGCTCCTGCCGCAGCTCAAAGCTGCGCCGTGCCATACGCGTCAGCTCTTCCGGCCGGTTGGTCAGTGCCCCAAGTTCCGTTTCCAGGCTCTTCAAGGAAGAAACCAGCGCGTCATAAGTCTCGCGGTTTTGTTCCAAAAATGCCGCTCGTTCGTTCCGCGAAAAAGAAAACCTCCCTTCGCGCGGTGGAAACACTTCGAAAAAGCTCCGGCTGCGCTCGCGGATGCGCTGTGTCTTTCGCAGCAGCGACGGCGTCCCCTGGTGCAGGAGCCGCAGTGTCTGGTCCGTGTCCCGCGCCAGCTCCTCGAACCGGAAGTTCGAAATCTGCCGCCCAAAATAGTCGCTGGCCACGTCTTCCATCTCATGCGCTTCGTCAAAAACTACCGCCGAATATTCCGGCAAAATGCTCCCGAAATCGTCCTGTTTCAGCGCCAGGTCCGCGAAGAACAGATGATGGTTCACGATAATCAGGTCGGCTTCCTTTGCCCGCTGCTGCATCCCGGTGACAAAACAAGGATTGAAGGACGGGCATTTTTGGCCGGTGCAGGTATCCCGCCGCGCGTCCAGCCGCCCCCACAATTCCGAATCGTCCGGCAAAAAGGTCAGCTCCGCTCGGTCGCCCGTTTCCGTCAGCTTCGCCCAATCCTTGATCTGCCGGAAATAATCCAATTCCTCGATGCCCTTTAGCAGCGCCTGGTCCTGCGTCTGGTTCAGTTTTGTTATGCACAGAAAATTCGATCGCCCCTTCATCACTGCGACTTTCAGGTTGGGCGCAAAATGTTTCTGCAAAAACGGGATGTCTTTCTGGAAGAGCTGCTCCTGCAACGATTTTGTCGCCGTGGAAATCACCACGCGCCGCCCGCTGCAAATCGCGGGGATAAGGTACGCCAGCGTTTTTCCCGTTCCCGTGCCTGCTTCCACGATTGCGTGATGATGCGATTCGAATGCATCATGCACCAGCTCCGCCATCTCCAGTTGCCCGGCACGGTATTCGTAATCCGAGCTCACCACGGAGCGGTCGAAGCCGCCCTTCATGCATTTTTCGAGAAATCCGCCCGGGCCGAAAACCTCCTGCATCGAAGCCTTGGCGCCCGCAGCCCCGCCCTCGCGGCTGGACGTCTCCCTCGAGTCGTCCCCGACGGGCACGTACCTGCGCTCCGCGGTTTTCACCGCCTGCGCGGTGCTTCCGGCCGTTGCTTGCCTGCTCGAGTTGCTGTTTTTCCTTCCCAGGTGTCACCTTGACCCGGCCAAGCTAGCTGCCGGAGCAGCTACGATAGCATACCCTTCTCTTGCGCTCGCGGACCTTCCCTCATCAGGAGACGCTTTCGATGGCCTACGTCCGAGGACGTTAGCCTTCGGGCATTTCCATGATTTTTGCTATGCTCTCTCTTCTCGCGCCGCGTTAAATTCAACGAGGGGATTCCCGGCGTTTTCCTTCTCAGCAACGGGCAAACGCAAGCCAACCTGACCGTGGGGTGCTGGATGCTTCGCAACAAAGACTTGTTCTTCGTGGTCCTCGTTTCTGCTCTCGCTTCTTCCTCCTGCACCCTTCACCGCCCGAACGGAGGCGGCGGGGGCGGAGGCGGGGGGGGCGGAGGCAACGCCACGGTGAGCTTCACGCTTGTCGCCGACACATTGCCTGCAAATCTATCGATTTTGTCTTTCAAAGTTTCTGTGACTAGCGTTGTGCTGACTCCCACAAGCGGCACGGCGCAGACCCTTACGCCCGCAACCGCCGTTGTCGACCTGATGCGCCTGCAATCCGATACTGCTTTTCTCGGCACGCTCTCAAGCGTGCCCTCGGGAAGCTATACCGTGAAGGTCGCGTTTTCGAGTCCCGAAATTACTTTCCTCAACGATACGGCTTCCGCAATTACAGCCGGCTCCGCCAGCTGTGCCAGTGCCGCGGTCTGCGTCTTCTCCTTTTCGGCTTCCGGCACTCCTACCATCGGTTCTTTCACGGTGAACGTTACTTCTTCGGGACAGCAGGGCATCGGCATGGACTTCAACTTGAATAATGCAATTTCTCTTTCCTCCGGAGCTTTGTCCGTGAACTTCAACCCTTCTTCGCCGGTTCTGAGCGCTTTCACTTTGCCGCGCTCCAACGCCAATCTCGGCGCCAATCAGCTCGATCTCATCGAGGACTTCACCGGCGTCGTCACGCTGAACGGCACCACCGGTGTGACCCTTAAATCTCCCACACGCGGAAATCTGACGGCCACCGCTGTGTCAGCCACGAATTTCGATCCCGACCCTTCGGGAACCGATTGCCCCACAGGGACAGCGCAGTTGACCACCTGCGTATCCAACAACGAAATAGCAAGCATGGACGTAGTTCTCAATTCTGACGGCACTTTCTCAATCCGCGAAATCGAGCCGCTCCTCTCCGCGCAGCAAGATTTGGTGGAAGGCACGGTTTTCACCACCAACACCACAACACAGTTCTCGATTGCAGTGACCGACAAGACTCAGGCTGCAACGGGCTCGCTCATCGGTGGGCTGCATACCGGCGACCTGCTAACCGTGAATATTCCTTCGCCGCAGCCTTTCTTCGTCGATACGAAAGGTCTGCTCGTCCCCGCCGGCAGCAAGGGATTGTTTCAAGGACAGACCGACACCAGCGCCATTCATCCTGGCCAGGCCGTTGCCATCCACGTTATGGCATTTACCGCCGCCAACGGCACGACTATCGCTTCGGCGACCGCCGATACAGTTACGCTGCGGTGGTCCAGGCTGATTGCGTCCCTTACTGGCGCTATGCAACCCGGCCAAATTAACGTGGACGCGGTACCGAGCTACTTTCTCATAACTCCCTCGTCGGTTTTTCCCACGCAGATCTTTACCGGCACTCTTGGGGCCGACGGCGTAACGAATCTCGACGGCGTTACAACCGCTTCTAGCTTAAACGCAAGTCTCCCGGTGGCACTGCGCGTTCTCTATCTGGACAACACCACCCATAGCGCGCCGTTGCCATTCATGGCTGCTAAGATTCGTCAACACTAGTTCGGCTCGCAGTTTGGTCCCGGTTTTCTCCGCTTCCGCAAAGGCAACGGGCTCTCCAAGTTGTACGGAGAGCCCGTTCTTTCTTTAGGAACAGAGTGCTTCCCTTACGCCGGCAAGGGCCCGCCGATGGTGGTGTTCGGCGGCAGGGGCTGTACGTTGGGCGCTGATGGCGCTCCTGCGGCAATAGCAGGCTGGAACTTCCGGAAAATCACCAGCGAAATTGCTCCGAGGCCCCAGAACGCCGCCCCGTATTTAAAAACCCAACCCACGTGCGGAATCATGGCGAGGGCCCGAATGATCACGACCCCGACGCACATCCGCCCGACGAGCGGCCACAACTCTCTGGTCTTGCCCATCAACCATTGTCCGAGCTGCGCTCCCACAACCACGAGTCCGAAATACAGGGTTCCGTACCACAATGCCAGCGTCGCGAGCCCGACGAAGAGACCAACGACGGTAACGCAAGCGATCAATGCGGCGATAAATAAGCCGAACCCAACGAGCACCGCCAAACCCAACGTCGCGCCAACGTGCTCCTCGAGAGAATTCACCGCGTTTTGCGAAAATGCGGGTAGCAAGGCGAACAACACGAGTCCAAAAAGAATGTACGCGGAAGCCCAGATGAGCTGCCAGATGTAGTAGTGCGGGTTCGAATAATTCGGGCTGTGGGTGATTTTCTCGAAATGAACCGGCGAGGCCAGCTTGGCGCCGTCCGCAACCGACGGGGGTTTGTTTCCTTCGAAGTTCACAGGCCCGCCGACTTGCGCTGTCGAATCGATATTCAGTTCGTCGGACCTGATTTTCGCGGAGCCGCCGATGTTCCCGCTGAGGTTCGCCTGGCCGCCCATGGCCAGAACATCGCGCTGCACGTGCCCGTCTATGCTCAGCCTTCCGGAAAACGAAGTGAGGCTCCCGCCGATGATGGCATCACGATCAATGTTGACGTCGCCCCCGAAAGTCATTACGTTGCGTCCCACCTTGCCCTTCACCGTAATGTTCCCGGCGTATCCCCGAATGCTACCGTCCACCTGGCCAGTCATTCGCACCTGGCCGGATGCAGAAAGCAGGTCGCCATGAACAATGCCCGATACTTCCACGTCTCCGCCAGCGACTACCAGGTCGCCTTCGATGGTGCCGGCGATGCGGATTTGGCCTCCGGCAGCGTACAGGTCGCTGTGAATCACTTCGCCTTTTGCAACGGTCACGCGGTCGCCTTTGCGAATCTCGGTGGCGGACGCTTGCGCCGGTAGCATCAGGGCCGCGCACAATCCCGCGAGCACCAGCGCCAGCGCCGACCCGCGGCGGATGCGCCGCCGCAGGAACATCACGCCCAGCCCGCCGAGCGTCGCCAGCGCGAGAATCTCAAGAAGAGTGATCATGGATTGCCATCCTCTCCAGAAAGAACTCTGGAAAATCAGCAGGCCCAGCAAATTCGTTCCGCTGAATCCTGCCTGCTCCAATTGCAGCTGCCAAGGTTGAATGTAGCCGGTGTAAAGCGCGTACACGCCGGTTGCCGCCAGTCCAAAAGCCAATCCCCAAATCCATTGCATGGAGCGCCGCGCGGCTTCCTGGAATTGCGCCAGCCGTGAGGGCAGCGGCTCGGTGTCTTCCAGCATCGCGCGCGTGAGCAAGCGCGATTCGCGCTCGAGCGCGCGCAACAGCGTGCGGCATTTCTCGCATTCCTGCGTGTGCGCGGAAACTTCCAGCCCCCTCGCGCGGTCCAGTTGCCGCTCGAGGTACATCAAGCAGGTCATTTCGTCCAGATGTTTCGTCTTTGTGTCCTCGATACCGCTCATGAGGTCCCTCCCGCAGCCAGCGCCGCGTTGCCTTCGAGCGCTTGCCGCAGTTCGTGCCGCGCGCGCAGCAGCACCACGCCCACGAAGGCGCGGCGCACTCCCAGCGCATCGGCAATTTCGTCGTAGCTCATGTCCGAGTAATAGCGCATCACCAGCGCCATGCGGGCACGCGCGCCCATTTTTTCGAGCGCCTTGCGCACTTCTTCGCCGGAGCGCTGCTCGATCAGCTTTTCCAGTTGGCTCGGTTCAGGATGCTCCAGCGGCACGTTTTCCACATCATCAGTTTCTTTGTCCTGGCGGATCTTCCGCCGCCGCAGAAGGTCCCAGCAATGATTCGCCGCCACTTTGTACAGCCACGCGGAGAACGACCGCGTCGTGTCGTACTGGTTGAGCTTGCCTTTCAATTTCATGAAAATTTCCATGGTGGCATCTTCCGCGTCTTCGCGCGTGGGCATAGCACGCCGGCAGAAGCGGAAGATCGCAGGAGCATATTCCCGGTAAAGCTCGCCCCAAGCGTCCGCGTTGCCCGCCCTGGCGCGGGCAATCGCCTCCGTCGGCTCGGTTATTCCCGGCGCGCTCATCCGGCCTGGTCTCTGCGTTTCCATAGACTAGTACGCACAAAAAGCTGCAAATATTACATCTTGCAAACCGCTGCGATTCTTTTCCTCAATCCTAACCGATTCATTCGCTGGTACTTATAGCCACATCTCAAGGTCTTTTAGCTTGCCCAGCAATATTGCTGATTCACCGTGAGTCTCGAAGGGCCGCTGTCATTGATCCCTGGCTCTGAATCGCTAACGTATGCTCTACGCTTTTGGCCCCGCCAGCGTCTCACGCATTTTCGAATTTCGATCTCCCGATTTCGGTCTCCTGCCTTCGGTTTCTGCTTTTTCCAATCTGCCCTCTCGTTTGGTGGGCATCACTCTACCAGAAATTCCCCGCACTTCTATCCGTCCCGCTGCGCCAATTCGTACGAAACACGCGAGCGGTGCGTCAGTCGCG
>Ga0075436_100001840_pt1 | contig 14545 bp, 13 predicted proteins | sample RhiMethybrSRZTD5_FD_75303 | JGI IMG/M metagenome (GOLD analysis project Ga0075436, IMG submission 75303) | Populus rhizosphere microbial communities from Tennessee, USA - Rhizosphere MetaG P. TD hybrid SRZTD5 | ecosystem: Host-associated > Plants > Roots > Rhizosphere > Soil | place: USA...
GTTCTCCACGTCTATCGCGCCGCCATGCGCTTCCATGATCCGCTTGCAGATGCTCAAGCCGAGGCCGTAGCCGCCGCTTTTCTTGGAGCGTGAGCGGTCCACGCGGAAGAAGGGCTCGAAGAGGCTGGCCAAGTCCGCTTCGGGGATTCCTGGGCCATCGTCGGCGACACGCACGAGGACGGTTTCGGTGGTCTCCTCAACGGAGATCTCGACCGCTCGGCTGTCGGGGAGGGAGTACTGGATCGCGTTCTCCAAGAGGTTGCGGAGGACGGAGCGCATGCGGTCGCCGTCGAGGTCCAGAACGATCTCGGCGCTGGGCGGGATGAGGCGGACCCCGGGCGGCCGGCCTTCGAAGATCGCCGCGACTTCGCGGAGGATCGGCGTCAGATGTTGCCTTTCGATCCTGATGCCACGGCCGTCGCGGAGCCGCTCCAGCTCGAGGAGCTCGGTGACCATCGCTTCCATCTCCGCAACGTCGGCGTCGATCCGCCGCCTCATGTCGCCCTCGGGCAAGAGGGCGAGCGCCACCTTCATGCGGGTCAGCGGCGAGCGCAGCTCGTGACTGACGTCGAGCAGCAACTGATCGCGGGCGCGCAGCATCTCCGCGATGCGGCGGACCATCCGGTTGAAGGCATCGGTCAGGACACCGAATTCGTCGCGCGTCCGGCTCGGCACGACGACGTCGAGGTGGCCTTCGCCGAGCCGCAGGACTCCGTCGTGGAGCGACCGCAGCGGCCGCAGCGAGCGGCGCAGAACGGCGTACGCCGTCGAGACGACCGCCGTCACGAGAATCAGGAGCAGCCAGATCATCTGGCTGTGCGCGTGGCGCAGACCTCGCCCGACCTGCCAGGCGACGAGATAGGTGCCCCCTCGTGCTCCCGGGGCGAGTTGGAAGTCGTAGCTTCCCCCCCAGCTCCGAACCTCCTGGATCGAAGGCATTCCGGGGGCCGTGGCCCAGTCTCCCTGCGGTCCCTCGTAGCGCACCTGGAAGCCGATGCCCGCCGCGAGCCGTCGCGCGGTGGCGAAATCCGGCGCCGTGCCGGCGAGGAGGCGCGTGTACTCCGCCACAAGACGCTGCGAGGTGTTCACGCTCCGCAGGACGAGCAGCCCGAAGACGACGACCACCACGAGGAGGAGAGCCAGAGTGGTGGCCACCATGATCGCCAGCAGCTTGGCGAAGATCGACCGGTGCAGACGGAGCCGGAGCTCCCGCTCAGTCATCGGCTCCCCCGCCGCCGATGAAGCTGTAGCCGGTTCCCCGCACCGTGCGGATGAAGACCGGCCGGCGGGCGTCGTCGCCGAGCTTCTGGCGCAGGCGGCTGACCAGCACGTCGATCGAGCGGTCGTACGCCTCCCAGTCGATGCCGCGCGTCTCGTCCAGGATGCGGTCGCGGCTCAGGACGCGGCCCCGGTTGCGCATCAGGAGGCCGAGCAGCTCGATCTCCGCCGTCGTCAAGGCGAGCGGACGTCCGGCCAGGCGAGCGGAGCAGGTCTCCCGGCTCAGCTCCAGCTCTCCGGCGCGCAGGGTGTCCTCGGCCGCCGGGCTCGCGCCACGGCGCAGCACCGCTTGCAGGCGGGCCACCAGCTCGCGCGGCTCGAACGGCTTCGGCAGGTAGTCGTCGGCGCCAAGCTCCAGCCCGAGGATGCGGTCCGTGACGTCGCCGCGCGCGGTGAGCATGAGGATCGGAATGCGGCTGGTGTCGCGGATCCTGCGGCAGACGGTGAGACCGTCCATGCCGGGCAGCATCAGGTCGAGGACGATGATGTCGGGAGGATCGACCTTGAGCGCGCGGAGCCCCTCCTCCGGATGGGCGGCCGCCCGCACCGCGAAGCCGAACTGGCCGAGGTACTCGGTGAGGAGCGCGTTCAGTTTTTCGTCGTCGTCGATGACGAGCACCCGCGTCGCCATGGTCCCCCCATGATGCATCATCCCGCCGGTCATTCCGCCGTCATTCAGAAGCCAGGGCCTGGATCGGCGGCAGCAGCGCAGCCTTGCGGGCCGGCAGGGCGCCGAAGCCGAGACCGGTGGCGATCGCCATCGCCAGCGAGGCGAGGAGCGCCTCGACCGGCAATCCCACTTTCCACTCCGTGCCGAAAGCGACCGCCGCGGCTCCCAGCGCGCCGGCCGCGACGCCAGCCAGCCAGCCGCCGAGCGCGAGCGCCGTGGCCTCGGCGAGGAACTGGAGGAGGACGTCACGCGGCTGCGCCCCGACCGCCATGCGCAGGCCGATCTCACCGGTCCGCTCCCTGACCGAGAGGAGCATGAGGGCCAGGATTCCGATCCCGCCGACGGCGACCGCGACGCTGGACAGGCCCGCGGTCAAGAGAGTGAGCGATGCGGCGGTCTCCTGCTGGGCCGCCAGGAGCTTGGCCTTGTTCTGGATGGCGAAATCGTCCGCCCGCCGGTGCCGCTCACGCAGCAGCGCGCCGATCGCGGCGGCGGCGTCCTCCATCCTGGCGGGATCGCGGACGCGCACGAAGACGGTGCTGATCCAGGTGGTGTTGAAGACGCGCCGCAAGGCCGTGCGGATGGGGATCACCACCTGGTTGTCCTCGTCGGAGCCGTCGGCCAGGACGCCCTTGGCCTCCAGCACTCCGATGACCGCGAAGGGAACGCCGTCGATGCGGACCGTCCGGCCGACCGCATCGCCGCCCGGGAAGAGCCGCTCGTCGACCCGGGCGCCGAGAACGGCGACGCGCCGGGCGTCCCGGTCGTCGGCGACAGCGAAGAAGCGGCCCCGCCGCACTGCGAACCGCCTCACGGCAGGAAAGACCGGCGAGGTGCCGAGCACCGTGGTGACGAGGGCGCTGGTGCCGGCCTTCACCTTCAGCGTCCCTTCCGTCCCCGGGACCGCCGCGCCGACCAGAGACAGCTCGGCGATCGCCGCGCAGTCCGCAAGCTGGAGGCTGGTCACGAGGCCGCGCACCGCCTTGCGGGCCACCAGCCGCCTGGCCGCGGCCGGCCGCACGACCAGGAGACTCGTCCCGCCCATCGCCTCGATGCTGCGGACCACCTCGCCCTGCGCTCCCTGGCCGATGGCGCTCGTCAGCACGACAGCCGCCACTCCCATCGCCACGCTGGAGAGCGAGAGAGCGACGCGCAGGCGGTGCGCGAGGAGAGAGCGTAACGCGGGGCGGAGGGCGCGGGTGAGCCTCACCGCAGCGCTTCCGCCGGCTGCAGCCGCGCCGCCCGCCGCGCCGGCACCACTCCGGCCAGGAGGCCGGTCACAGCGGCGGCAGTGAGGCCGAGGAGGATGGCCTGCCAGGAAAAGACGTTGCCGAGGGTGAAACGGCGCGCCGCCATCTCCGCCAGAACAAAACCCAAAAGGAGGCCGGCGAGGCCGCCGCCGAGCGCGGTCACCGCGGTTTCGAGGAGGAACTGCCTTTGGATGTCCGCGGGGAGCGCGCCCACCGCGCGCCGGAGGCCGATCTCGCCGACGCGCTCGTTCACCGCCGCCAGCATCAGGCTCGCTGAAACCGTGCTGCCCGCCAGGAGCGAGACGCCGGCCACGAGCGGCAGAAAGAGGAAGAGGACGCGCTGCACCTTCACGACGATCTTCTGGACCTGGAGAGAGGTGCGGACGACGAAATCGTCCGGCTGGCCGGAGGTGAGGCCGTGGCGCTCACGAAGGATGCGCGTCACCTCGCCGGCGGTCGCCGCCAGCGCGGCCGGGTCCTTGACCACCAGCCTGGCCGCCTGAATGGTGTCGGCGTTCATCAGCCGGCGCATGGCCGTCGAGATCGGCACGACGATCTCGTCGTCGCGGTCCATGCCGTGCGCGTCGGTCCCGAAGCGCTCGAGGACGCCGATGACCCGAAAGCGGACGGAGCTGATGAGGATCTCCTCTCCCAGCGGGTCCGCGCCGCCGAAGAGATCGCGCACCACGGTCTCGCCGACGAGAGCCACCCGCGCCGAGCCGGCCACCGCCGCGGCGCCGAAGCTCTCGCCCCGGGTCACGCCGCGGTTCCAGGTGCGCTCCGTCTGCCCCAGCACCCGCGCCGTCGCGTTGGCTTCCGCGTGCCGCACCGGCGCGTTGGGGAGCCCTTGCTGCGCATCCCAATCCGTGATGGCGGGAAGCTCGCGGGCGAGCGCTTCGGCATCGGCGAGCGACAGGCGGACCGCCTCCCCGCGCGGCCCCCCCATCAGCCCGCCCCCGCGAGCGAAGACGAGGATGGACGAGCCGCCGAAGATCTGATCCACGGTCGCCAGCATCTTGCGGTTGGCGCCCTCCCCGACCGAGACGACCAGCGTCAGCGCGGCGACGCCCACCAGGCTCCCCAGCATCATGAAGCCGCTGCGCAGCTTCGACCGGGCCATCATCCGCAGGCTCTGCCGGACCAGCCGTGCCGTTCTCATGACGCCTCCCGGGCGGCGGCGATCCGCCCGTCTTCCAAGTGGACGATCCGGCCGCAGTGAGCCGCCAGCGCCGGATCGTGGGTGATGAGGACGACCGTCCGGCCGGCCTCGTGCAGGGTCTCGAAGAGGGCCATGACCTCGCCGGCCGACCGTGTGTCGAGGTTCCCGGTCGGCTCGTCGGCGAGTAGCACGTCGGGCTCGTTGACCAGGGCGCGCGCGATGGCCACCCGCTGCTGCTGCCCGCCCGACAGCTCCGACGGCCGGTGGTCGATGCGGTCGGCGAGCCCGACGGCCTCCAGAGCGCGCCGGCCGAGGCCCTTGATGGAGGCGCGGTCGGAATAGAGCAGCGGCAGCTCCACATTCTCGAGCGCGCTCGTCTTCGGCAGCAGGTGGAAGGCCTGGAAGACGAACCCGATGCGCCGGTTGCGCAGCCGCGCCAGCTCGGCGACGCCGAGATCCGCGACGTCCTGCCCGTCGAGGAGGTAGCGCCCGTCGCTCGGCCGGTCGAGCAGGCCGAGGACGTTCATCAGCGTCGACTTGCCCGATCCGGACGCGCCCACCACCGCCACGAACTCGCCGCGGCCGATGCGCAGCGAGACCGCGTCCAACGCCCGGACGGCGTCACCGCCGGGCCGGGTGTACGTCTTGCCGATCCCTTGCAGCTCGATCATGCGGTCCTCCGTCCTCCAGATTGATCCTCACCATCGCCGTCATCTCCGGGCGCAGCGTGCGGTCGCGCGGCGGCTCGAAGCGGACGACGGCGACGTAGTTCACGACGTTGTCGCGGATCTCGGCCTGCGGATAGACAGCCGCCACCCGTCCCTCGAAAGCGCGGTCCGGATAGGTGTCGACGGTGAAGCGGGCCTGCTGTCCGGCGCGGATGCGTCCGATGTCGGTCTCGTCCACGTAGGCCCAGACCTCCAGGCGGTCGAGATCGAGGAGCGTGACGAACGTCGGAGCCGCAAAGCTGGCCGCGACCGTCTCGCCTTCCTGTGTCGAGATGGAGGCGACGACGCCCGCGATCGGCGCGGCGATCCGGGCATAGCCGAGCTGCGTGACCGCCGAGGCCAGATTCGCCTCGGTCTCCTGGAGCCGCTGCTCCGCCACGGTGCACGCCCGCTCCGCCAGATCGAGCTCGCTCTGCGCGAGAAGCCCCGCGGCGCCGAGGTCGCGCTTGCGCCGCAGGTCGGCCTGCGCATAGGCGAGGTCCGCCCGCGCCGATCCGGCAGCCGCGGCGGCCTGGTCGCGGCGCGCAGCGAGCTCCCGGGCGTCCAGCTCGGCCAGGAGCTGCCCCTTCTCGACGCGGTCGCCAATGCGGACACAAAGCCTCCGCACCACTCCCGAGACCCGGGAGCCGACGCGGACCTCCGCGCCGCTCCGCGGCTTGACGACGCCAGTGGCGGTGGCCACCGCCTCGGCCTTGGGTCCATTGCGCGGCGCCGGCTGCGCGCCGGGCGGACGCTCCCCGCCCCGCGACGCAGCCGCCCGAGCCAGCACGACCGCCGCGACAGCGACCGCTCCCAGAATCACGCAGGTGAGGACAAGTCGTTTCATGCGCGGGGCGCCTCCAGGCAGGAGGACTCTGAAGGGGGGACCTTTCCTGCCTGTTGCGGGGATGTAACGGAATGAAACAGCCGGCGAGGTTAGCCATCTATAATCGCCCCAATGACCGGCTGGGCACTCGATTTGGGAACCACGAGCTCCGGCGTGGCGTGCTGGGACGAGTCTCTCGGCAAGCCCCGGCTCATCGAGCTGCCCGCCATCTGCCGGAAGCCCGAAGGCCAAGACCCGCTGGAGGCGCCGCACCTGGTGCCGTCGGCCGTCCACTTCCTCGAGAAGACCGGCCCGCTCGACCGTCTGGGAAGCTGGCCTCCGCTGGCGCGGCGGTTCTTCATCGGCCGCCAGGCGCTCATCGGGCGGCAGGCGCTGGAGCGCAATGCCGGCACGGTCCATCCCTCGTTCGTGCCCACCTTCAAGCCCGGCCTGAGCGACGAGCCGCTGCGGCCGCTGGCGCGGGTGGGACGGGAGAGCCTCACCGCCCGCGACGCCGCCCGCGCATTTCTGCGCGAGCTGCTGCGCGAGGTCAAGCATGCGACCGGGCACCGGGTGCGCGACCTCGTCGTCACGTCGCCGGTGACGGCGTTCGAGATGTATCGTGCGGAAGTGCAGCACGTGCTGCGCGAGCTCGGCGTGCGCCGGGTCCGCTTCGTCGACGAGCCGGTCGCGGCCGCGCTCGGCTACGGGATCAGCCTCAGTCATGGCCGGACCGTCCTCGTCGTCGACGTGGGGGGCGGCACGATGCACGTCGTCCTCGTCCGGCTGTCGCCCGAGGGAGCCGTCAGCGGCCAGGCGACCGTGCTGGCCAAGCGCGGGCGTCTACTGGGCGGCAACGCGGTCGACGGTTGGGTTTTGGACGACCTCTGCCGCCAGATGGGCCACGACCTCACCGAGGACGACGATGAGGTCACCCGCCTGTGGCGGCGGCTGATGCTCGCCGAAGCCTGCCGGGTGAAGGAAGCCGTGTTCTTCGCGGACGACGCCCCGTTCCTGATGAGCCCGTGGAGCCCGACGTTCCGGCACGCGGAGCGGCCGGAGACCTTCACGCTCACCCGCGCCCGTCTGCGTGCGATCCTGGACGAGCAGGGGTTCTATCGCAGCCTGGCCGCCTCGGTGGACGAGGTGCTCGAGGACGGGCGCCTGGCCGCGAGCGACGTCGAGGACGTGCTGCTTGTGGGGGGCTCGACGCTGCTGCCCGGCTTCTTCTCATGGTTCGAAGAGCGCTTCGAGCGGCGCCGGCTCCGCGCTTGGCAGCCGTTCGAAGCGGTGGCCTACGGCGCCGCCTGCTTCGCCGGCAATCGGATGGACGCCCTCGACTTCATCGTGCACGACTACGCGTTCGTCACCCACGACCCGAAGACGGGCGAGGCGCAGCACACGATCATCGTGCCCCGGGGAACGCGCTTCCCCACCTCTCCCGAGCTGTGGAAGCGGCAGCTCGTCCCGACCTGTGCGCTCGGCGAGCCGGAGAGCGTCTTCAAGCTGCTCATTTGCGAGGTCTCGCGCCCCGACGGCGACGAGCGGCGCTTCGTCTGGGACGCCGCCGGCGACGTCCACAAGGTGGGCGGCCAATCCGGCGACGGTCAGGTCGTCGTGCCCCTCAATGCGGCGAGCCCCACCCTCGGCTATCTCGATCCGCCGCACTCGCCGCGCGACCGCCGCCCCCGTCTGGAGATCGCGTTCGGCGTCAGCTCCGAGCGCTGGCTGACCGCCACCGTCCGGGACCTCCTCCTGCAGCGGGACCTGATGCGCGAGGAGCCGGTGGTGCGGCTGGTCTGAGGCGGTCGCGGGATGTGGCCACCCTTCTTCTCGGCCCCGACAGAAGCCCTCATCCTTGTGGGCCGCTACAGGAAGAGGCGCCGGCGCCTGGAGGTCTGGCAGGGCGTCGCAGCGGCGAGCGGTTTGCGCGTGGTGGAGAGCCCCAGCCTCCGGGCGAGGCCACAGGTGCTCAAGGCGCTGGCGGGACCGGTCGAGGTGCGGTTCGAGGACTCTCGACGCTACGGCACCCGGGTCGTGGTCGTGGTTCCGGGTCCGCCGGGTTTCTCCGACGTGACGATCCATCGTGAGCCGGGCCAGCCGTCGGGGCCGCCCGTCGAGGTCGGAGATGTGCTTTTCGACAGGGCGTTCTACGTCCTGGGGCCGGTACCGCTCGTCTGCGCCATGCTCGATGCAGAGGTGCGCGGTCTGCTATGGCGCCTGAGCGCCGAGTGCCGGCTGGAGATCGCCGGCGGCGAGCTTCGGGCGGAGATGCGCGAGACACACGTCGCCAGCCTTCTGCCCCTCCTCCTCGACCTGGGCCAGCGCTTGGCTCAGCACGTGGACCCCCCGCGATGCCTTGCCGAGAACGCCCGGCGGGATCCCGACGCCGGAGCACGGCTGCGCAACCTGCTCGTCCTGGCCCGTGAATTCCCCGGCGCTGCGGAGACCGTCGAAGCGCTGCGCACCGCCTGCTCGGACCCGAAACCCGAGATCCGGCTGCGGGCCGCGCAGGGGCTGGGCGCCGAAGGACGCGATGCCCTCCTCGAGCTCGCACAGAGCGAGCTCGACGACACCTGGAACGCGCAGGCCGTCTCGATCCTGGGCCGGAGGCTGCCGTTCGACCTCACGAGCGGCATCCTCACCCACGCCTTGCGCAGGCGCCGCACCCTCACAGCCCGCGCCTGCCTGGAGTCGCTCGGCCGCAGCGGGGACCCGGCGGCCGTCGCAACGCTGGCGAATGTGATGGCGCGCGAACAGGGCGAGTTGGCCACCGCCGCTGCCCTGGCCTTGGGAAAGGCCGGCAGCACGGCCGCCGAGCCGCCGTTGATCCTTGCCCTGCAGCAGAAGAACACGGACGTCATGGCCGCCGCGGCGACCGCGCTGGGCCAGGTCGGCACGGCCGAGGCCGTGCTGCCGCTCAAGAAAGCGACCGAGCGCACCTCATTCCACCCCGCGCTGCATCGGGCCATCCGTCAGGCGATCGCCGAGATTCAATTCCGCCTCCCGGGTGCCTCTCCCGGCCAGCTCTCGCTGGCGGCCGCCGAGGCCGGCCAGTTATCGCTCGCCCCAGCCGAAGCAGGCCAACTGTCGCTCGCCACCGATCCCGCCGGGCAGCTCTCGCTGCCGTCGGGAGAGGCGGATCGCGTATGTGGGGAGTGATCTTCTCGGCCCTGACGGAAGCCCTCGTTCTCGTGGGCCGCTACATGAGAAGCCGCGAACGCCTGGAGGTCTGGCAGGGCGTCGCAGCGGCGGACGGTCTGCACGTTGTGGAGAGCTCCGGCTCCTGGGCGTGGCGACCTGTGCTCAAGGCCGAGGCGGGACCGCTCGAAGTGCGGTTCGAGGACGCCGGACGCTACGGCACTCGGGTCGTGGTCGTGGTTCCGGGTCCGCCGGGTTTCTGGGGCGTGAGGCTCCGGCGCGAGCAGGGCAAGCCATCGCGGGCGCCTGAGATCGAGATCGGAGACGAGCTCTTTGATAGCACGTTCTACGTTTTGGGACCGCTGCCGATCGTCTGTACCCTCCTCGATGCCGAGGTGCGCCGTCTGCTGGTCCGCGTGAGCGCCGAAAGCCGGCTGGAGATTGCCGGCGGCGAGCTCCGGGCCGAAATGCCCGAGACCCACCTCCCCAGCCTTCTGCCTCTGTTCATCGACATTGGCCGGCGCTTTGCCCGGCACCTGGACGTCCCACGGCGCCTCGCCGAGAACGCCCGGAGGGATCCCAACGCCGGGGTGCGGCTGCGCAATCTGCTCCTCCTGGCCCGTGAGGTCCCCGGCGATCCCGCGACCGTCGAAGCTCTGCGCACCGCCTGTTCGGACCCGAGCCCCGAGATCCGACTGCGGGCGGCGCAGGAGCTGGGCGCCGAAGGTCGCGATGTCCTCCTCGAGCTGGCCCAGAGCGAGCTGGACGACACCTGGAACGCGCAGGCCGTCGCGACCCTGGACAAGGAGCTGCCGGTCGACCTCGCGAGCTCCATCCTCACCCACGCGTTGCGCAGGCGCCGCACCCTGACAGCCCGCGCCTGCCTGGAGTCGCTCGGCCGCAGCGGAGGCCCAGCGGTCATCGCAACGCTGGCGAAAGTGTTGGCGCGCGAACAAGGCGAGCTGGCCGCCGCCGCGGCCTTGGCCCTGGGAACGAACGGCAGCGCGGACGCCGAGCCGCCGCTGATCGCGGCCCTCCAGCAGGAGAACGTGGACGTCCTGATCGCCGCGGCGAATGCGCTGGGCCAGGTTGGGACGCCGGCGGCCGTGCTGCCGCTCAAGGAAGCGGCAGAACGGAGCCCCGAGCTGCGTCGGGCTGCGGGCCAGGCGATCGCCGTGATCCAATCCCGCCTCCCGGGCGCCTCGCCCGGCCAGCTCTCGCTGGCCGCCGCCGAAGCCGGCCAGCTATCGCTCGCCTCAGCCGAGGTGGGCCAACTGTCGCTCGCCACCGATCGGGCCGGGCAGCTCTCGCTCACCGGGCAGCCGGCCGTGGGGCAGGACTGAGGCGCATTCCGGCATGTGGGAAGGAGTCCTTCTTTCGCTCCTGGCCGCCAACCTCTATGCCTTGGCCGCCATCCGGCTCCACCGCTGGAGCCAACGCGAGACTCTGAAGGTCATGCAGGCGGCTGCAGCGTCGTGCGGTTTGCATGTCGCGGAAAGCTCTGCGCCTCCGGCGCGGCGGCGTTTGCGGCTCACGGCACGAGCGGAGCCGCTGGACGTGCGGATCGAGCTCTATCGCAGCAAGAACCACAGTTTCAGGATCACGGTCGTGGTGCCGGGGCCGCCGGGTTTTTCCGGCGTGAGGATCGTTCCCGAAGTGGAAAGACCGACAGGTGCCCACGAGGTCGAGGTCGGAGACAAGCCTTTCGACAGCGCCTTCTACATCCAAGGGCCGACGCGGCTCCTGCACGCTCTGCTTTACGCGGAGGTCCGCCATCTGCTGATCAGCGTGAACGCCGAGAGCCAATTGGAGATCGCGGGCGGCGAGCTGCGGGCAGGAGTGCACCGGTACCAGATCGCCGGCATCCTGCGCCTCCTGCTCGAAGTCGGCCAGCGATTCGCTCAGCCCCTGGACGCGAGGCAGCGCCTGGCCGAGAATGCCAGGCTCGATCCCGACGCCGGCGTGCGGCTGAGCAACCTGCTTGTCCTGGTCCGCGAGGACCCCGGCGATCCGGTGACCTTGGAAGCGCTCCACGCTGCCTGCGCGGACCCGAGCCCCGAGATTCGGCTGCGGGCGGCAAAGGAACTCGGCGTCGAAGGCCGCGACATCCTCCTCGAGATGGCGCAGAGCGAGGGGGACGACACCTGGAGCGCGCGGGCCGTCTCGGCCCTGGGCCGCGATCTGCCGTTCGACCTCGCGACCACCATCCTGAACGTCGCCTTGCGCCGGCGCCGTCACCTCACGGCCCACGCTTGTCTGGAGACTCTCGGCCGCAGCGGCAACGCCGGGGCGGTCCATCTCCTGGCGAAGGTCCTGGCGCGCGAAGAGGGCGATCTGGCCGCCGCCGCCGCCCTGGCCCTCGGAGCGATCGGCAGCCCAGCCGCCGAGCCGCCGTTGCTCCTCGCCCTCCAGCACGAGAGCACCGAGGTGCTGATCGCCGTGGCGAACGCCCTGGGTGAGGTCGGCACGGCGGCGGCTGTGCTGCCGCTCAAGGAAACGAACGAACGCAGCTCACACCACCCCCAGGTCCTCCGAGCCATGCGCCAGGCGATCGCCGCGATCCAATCCCGCCTCCCGGGCGCTTCCCCCGGTCAGCTCTCGCTCTCCGGAGCCGAAGCCGGTCAGTTGTCGCTGGCCCAAGCTGAAGAAGGCCGACTGTCGCTCGCCGCCGATTCGGCCGGGCAGCTCTCGCTCCCGGAGCGGGAAGCCGGCGAGGGTACAATGGCCGACGGGAGGTGAAGCATGAACCGCCTCACTGGAAAATACATTCTGATCACCGGCGCGTCGCGCGGGCTGGGGCGCCAGTTGGCGATCGATTTCGCCCGCGAGGGCGCTGCCGGAGTGGCCCTGGTCGCGCGGCGGGCCGAGGCGCTCCAGGAAGTCTGTGACCGAATCCGGGAGGTTTCGCCCAGCACGCGGGCTCTGGTCGTCGCCGCCGATCTCAGCAAGGAGGCCGAGATCGAACGGACCGTCGCCACGACGCTCAGCGACTTCAAGGGACGGCTCGACGTGCTGGTCAACAACGCCTCGGCGCTCGGCCCCACCCCGCTCCCCTACCTGCTCGACTACCCTCTGGAAGACTTCCTCTCCGTGCTCCACACCAACCTGGTCACGCCGTTCCTGCTGATCAAGAAGGTCCTGCCGGCGATGATCGAGCAGGGCGGCTCGATCATCAACGTCACCAGCGACGCCGGAGTCGTGGGCTATCCGGGCTGGGGCGCCTACGGCGTCTCCAAGTTCGGCATCGAGGGCATGTCGCAGACCTGGGCGGCGGAGCTTGCGGGGAGCCCGGTGCGGGTCAACTGGGTCGATCCAGGCAGCTTGAACACCGCCATGCATCGCGCCGCCGAGCCGGAGGAGGACCCGTCCGAGTGGGCGGACCCGGCGGAGGTGACCGAGGTCTTCGTCTACCTGGCCTCCGACGAATCCAAGGACGTCAACGGCCAGCGGTTCCAGGCCCAGGAGCCGAACTGGGGCCGCACCCCGGAAGACGCCCTGCACGCGAACGCCAGCTCCCAGTAGGGGTTCCGGTGACCGCGCCGTTTTCGTTCACGCTGCCCCCGGAGCTGTCGGCCAACGAGCCGCCGGAGCGCCGGGGAATCGCGCGCGACGAAGTGCGGCTGCTGGTCATCGACCGCCAGACCCACCGAGTCGAGCACACCCGCTTCGACCGCCTGGGCGAGATCCTCCGCCGCGGGGACCTGCTGGTCTTCAACTCAAGCCGCACGCTCCCCGCGTCTCTGCAGGGCTGCGCAGCGCCCGCCGGTCCGTGCATGGAGGTGCGTCTGGCGGAGCATCTCCCGGACGACGCCTGGCTCGCTCTCCTCCTCTGCCAGCGCGGCGATCCGTTCGGCTGCGGTCTCCGCCCGGGCATGCAGATCGCGTTCGGCGAAGGCCTGAACGCCACGGTCGACGAGCGCGACGAGCACATCCCCCGGCTGTGGAAGCTCCGCTTCTCGGCGTCCGGGAGCGCCTTGATGGACCTGCTGCACCGTCTGGGCCAGCCGATCCGCTACGAGTACGTCTCCGCTCCCTGGGACCTCGACTACTACCAGACGGTTTACGCCCGCGAGCCGGGCTCGGCCGAGATGCCCTCGGCGGGACGGGGCTTCACCTGGAAGCTGCTCTTCGACCTCCGGCGCCGCGGCATCGAAACCGCGCACGTCCTGCTCCACACCGGTCTCTCGTCCTACATGGACGACGACCTCGACGCGCTCCACCCAGCCTCCGAAGAGGAATACCTCGTGGGGGAGCCGGCGGCCGAAAAGATCAACCGCGCCCGCCGCGAAGGACACCGGGTGGTCGCCGTGGGGACCACCGTCGTCCGTCTCCTGGAATCAGTAGCCGACGAGACCGGCCAGATCCAGGCCGGGCACGGCTACACCCGCCTGCGCATCACCGCCTCGCACACCCTCAAGGCGGTGGACGGCCTGCTCACCGGCCTGCACGAGCCGGAAGCGAGCCACCTCGACCTGCTCACCGCCTTCCTGCCGGCCGAGACGATCCGGGAGATTTATGAGGACGCGGTTCGCCGCCGCTATCTCTGGCACGAGTTCGGCGACCTGAACCTCATCCTCTGACGCAGTCAGGCCGCGCCCCGAGCCAAGGGGCGAACGGCAATGAGGTCTTCGTCTTGTACCGGGCGCACGTCGCCAGCCCGCAGGGTCACGAGTGCCTGGGTTCGGCCAGACGCCGTAACGAACTCCACTTCGAGGCCGTCGGGCTCGTAGGCTTCCACAACAGCGCCGAGATCACCCGCTCGCAGGCGGTATTGGGGGAAGTCTCGCTCCAAGACGACGGTATCGAGAACGTGGAACTTCATCGCGATCCTCCGGGGAAGGCCGTCACGAATCTCGGAACCTGCTCACCTTTCAAAACGATCCAGACCACTACTACGGCCGCGCGTCGCCCTGATGGCCCTTCAAGGGTAGCACGCACCTCGAACTTCTGGCCGAACGGGCTTGGCGAACCAATGACCGCGTCGGCAGATCGCGCCGAGAGCAGAAGCTCGCCAGACAAGACCTGCCAGTTCTCGCGCGAATAGCCGAGGCTCGCGAAGAATACAGCTTTGAACCGCCCAACGGCGTGTTCCGGCGAGAGTAGGTAGTCCCGCACCTTGGCGGGATCGACGATGGCCCTGTCTGCGCCGGGTATCTTCATCGGCGCGGGGGTTCAGGTCACTCCTCGTCCCTGACCTGAGCGGCCCGCCAGAGCTCCAGGAACTTGTCCCGCACGTACGGGTGGAGCGACTCGGCAGACCGCTCGTCCAGGCTGTTCACCCGGATCAGCTCGATGACGTCGGCGAGGTCCCGGAGCCGGTGCGGCGCCGTCATCCCGGAGGCCAGCTTCAGCTCGATGATCTTCGGCAGCGGCAAGAGCGCGAAGCGCTCGCCCTGAATGGCCTCAATGGCCGGGTCGGGGAACGCGATGGGCTTCTTTTTTCCGTCGCCCGGATAGTCGCCTGTGAGGAGCACGTCGATTTTGACGTTCTGGTCCGCATCCCGAAGGCCCTTG
>Ga0075436_100001843_pt1 | contig 14538 bp, 15 predicted proteins | sample RhiMethybrSRZTD5_FD_75303 | JGI IMG/M metagenome (GOLD analysis project Ga0075436, IMG submission 75303) | Populus rhizosphere microbial communities from Tennessee, USA - Rhizosphere MetaG P. TD hybrid SRZTD5 | ecosystem: Host-associated > Plants > Roots > Rhizosphere > Soil | place: USA...
CAATCCGCCGCTGAGGGGAAAGGATCTGGCGAACGATCCCTTCACCGTGATCGGGCTGAGCAATCCGGCGACGATGACGCTGGCGCCTCGCGGCACGCCGCTCTACCAGACGACCTACGGCAACGTGGCGCCGCGAGTGGGCGTCGCTTACCAGATCGGCGGGCGGTCTGGCTGGGACACCGTGCTGCGCGCCGGCTTCGGGACGTTCTACGATCTCGGACAGGGCTCGCTCGGCGGCGTGACAAGCTACTTTCCCTATGGCGCGACGAGGGTGATTCAGCCATCGCCCGTGCCGTTTCCGTTGAGTGCGCAGGACGCGGCGCCTCCGGCGTTTTCGCTCAGCCCACCGGTCAGTACCATGATCGTCGCCGACCCGGGCCTCAAGCTTCCGCGGACCTACCAGTGGAACGTCGCGCTGGAGCAATCGATCGGCGGGAGCCAGAGCCTTTCGGCGACGTACATCGGCGCAGCGGGGCGCGACCTGCTGCGCGTGTCGAATCTCTCCAACCCAAACCCCGATTTTCAGTCCGTCTCCGTCACCGACAACTCGGGGAGCTCGGATTACCACGCGCTGCAGGTCAGGTATCAACGCCGACTGTCGCGCGGCCTGCAGGGCTCGGCGTCGTACGCGCTTGCGCATTCAATGGACAACACGTCAAGCGATGCCATCACCGCATACCGCAGTACACCTGGCGCCGGCGGCGCCGACGCCGATCGCGCCGACTCGGACTTCGACGTCCGGCATTCGTTCACCGCTGGCGTCACTTACACGCTGCCGTGGAGGGGATCGCGCGAGGCGGTCGAGGCGATGCTCCGGGGCTGGTCGATCGATGCGTTTGTGTTCGCCCGATCGGCAGCGCCCGTGGACATTCTCGGCTCGATCCTGACTGGCAGCGGCACCGTTCTCGCGTCGCGGCCGAACGTCAATGCCGGTGCGCCGCTGGAGCTCGAGGGAGCGCAATACCCGGGCGGCAAGATTTTTAACCGGGCGGCATTTACGCCGGCGCCCGCCGGACAGCAGGGCAACTTCAACCGCAACACGCTTCGCGGCTTCGCGGCGTCGCAGGCGGATGTGGCGGTGCAGCGGACCTTTCAGGTCAGCGGAGGGCTCAGGCTGCGCTTCCGTGCCGAGTTCTTCAACATCTTCAACGAACCGAACTTCGGCCCTCCCACCAACGTCCTGGCCAGCCCGCTGTTCGGCTACTCTACGCAAACGCTCGCGAACAGTCTCGGGCCGGGCGGCGCCAACGGCGGTTTCAACCCGCTCTACCAGATTGGCGGCCCGCGCTCGATTCAACTGGCAGTGAGGCTCGAATTCTAGCCAACGCGCTGCGCGATTCGCCGGGCCGCGGGCGGTGCCGCACGAGGCGGACGGAGCGACGAAATCACGTCGTGCACGGCACGATGGTGGTCTGCCTGCTGCTCGCGTGGTGCCGGTGTGCCTTCGCGCTGAACCCGGCGCTGGACGCGAGTCAGTACGCGCACACGTCGTGGAAGATCCGCGATGGTTTCACCAGAGGCAGAATCGGCGCCATCGCGCAGACGCTCGATGGGTATCTCTGGCTGGGGACTGAGTTCGGCCTGGTGCGGTTCGACGGCGTACGCGCGGTTCCCTGGCAGCCGCCGGCGGGAGAATCGCTGCCGCATGGCTGGGTCCGGAGCCTCATCGCCGCACGCGACGGCACGTTGTGGATTGGGACCCTCGGAGGCCTTGCCAGCCTGAAGAACGGCAAGCTGACGCAGTACCCGGACCTGGCTGGAATGTCCGTTGACGCGCTCCTCGAGGATCACGACGGCACTGTGTGGAGCAGCGGGCTCGCAGCGCGTGGAGTCGGGGCAGTCTGCTCTGTCCGCGGTGCACGAATTCGATGTCAAGCAGAAGACATTGATCTTGGACACTTCGTGACATCCCTGTCTGAAGCTGGAGACTACGTCTGGGCGGCCGCTGGGACGGGGCTGTGGCGCTGGGCGCCAGGGCCGCCGAAGCTCAATCGCTTGCCGGATCAGATTGCCGCTACGTTCAAGGGTCTGATCGAAGGCGACAACAAAGCGCTTCTGATTTCCACGCGCCACGGAATCCTGCGGTTCGCCGATGACAAGGCTGAGACGTTCTCGCTTCCGAATGTACGGCTGCGCGAGCAGGTCTCGGCGCTGCTGCGCGATCGCGACGGCGGCCTCTGGGTCGGCACAGTCGGCCGGGGCCTGCTGCACGTGCACGACGGACGGACGGACTCCTTCGATCGCATGGATGGCCTCTCCGGCAGCAACGTCAAAGGTTTCTTCGAAGACCGCGAGGGCAGCGTCTGGGTATCGACGATCGATGGACTGGACCGCTTCCGCGGGTTTGCCGCCAGCACGTTTGCTGCGAGTCCGCGTCTGTCGAATTACCCGGCCGGAGCCGTTCTAGCAGGCAAGGACGGGAGCGTCTGGGTGAGCTATTTGGGCGGGTTGAACCGCTGGCAGAACGGGCACATCGCGGATCCGAAGGCGGTCCGCGAAGTGGTCCGGATTGAGGGACCGGATCGCAGCACGGGTTCGCTCTTTCAGGATACGAGCGGGCGTGTCTGGCTGGGCGCTTTTGACCGGTTCGGCTACGTCGAGCACGATCGATTTGTGTCCGAGGACAGCATACCGGGCGGGTTCGTGAACGCGATCGTCGAGGACGCCGCAAAGAATATCTGGATCGCCCACCAGACACTTGGCCTCTTTCGTCTCGCTGCCGATCGCCAGGTCCAGCAGACGGCCTGGTCCGCAATGGGCCATGGCGATGGGGCGGACCGGATTGCCGCCGATTCCACGCAAGGGGGAATCTGGCTCGGGTTCCACCGCGGAGGCATCGCGCGTCTCGCTGATGGTCACATTCGCGAAACGTACACGCCAGCCGACGGCCTGGGCGGCGGGCGCGTGAACGACCTTCGTGTCGATCGTGATGGGACGGTGTGGGCGGCCACCGAGGGCGGACTCAGTCGATTGAAGCACGGCCGCATCGCGACCCTGACCGCCGCGAACGGACTGCCGTGCGACGCGGTCGATTCGACACTCGACGACGGCGCCGGTTCGGTATGGCTGTACTTGTCCTGCGGGCTTGCCCGCATCGCCCGCCCCGAGCTCGATAAATGGGCCGCCGCGGCGGACATCCACAGAGAAGCGGGATGGACGATTCACGCGACGTTTCTCGACACGTCCGACGGCGTCAGGAGCGCTGCCTCCGTCAGCAGCTACAGTCCGCACGCTACGAGGCTGCGAGACGGCACGCTGTGGTTTGCTTCGCCGGACGGCGTCACCGTGGTCGATCCGGCTCATCTTCCGTTCAACAGCCTTCCGCCTCCGGTGCACATCGAGCGGATCACCGCTGACCGCAAGACCTATGAGACATCGCCGAACCAACGCCTGCCTCCGCTGGTCCGCGATCTCGAGATCGACTACACCGCGCTCAGCCTCGTCGCGCCGGAGAAGAATCGCTTCAAGGTCAAGCTCGAAGGCTGGGATCGCGAGTGGCAGGATGTCGGCAACCGGCGCCAGGCCTTCTACAACAATCTTCCGCCCCGCAATTACCGCTTCCGTGTCATCGCGAGCAACAACAGCGCCGTGTGGAACGAGGCGGGCGCGTCGCTCGAGTTCGGGATCGCGCCGGCGTACTACCAGACGCTGTGGTTTCGGCTGACGATGGTCGCGGCAGCGGGTGGACTCCTGGTCGCGCTGTATCAGCTGCGTCTCCGCCGTCTGGCGTGGCAGTTCAACATGCGGCTGGAAGAGCGCGTCAACGAGCGCACGCGTGTCGCACGCGATCTGCACGACACGCTCCTCCAGAGCTTCCACGCCGTCCTCCTGCGGCTGAGAGGGACGACGTTTCTTCTCGACCGCCCCGACGACGCGAGGAAGACGCTCAACGAGGTCATCGACGACGCGTCAGACGCGATAACCGAAGCCCGCGACGCCGTGCAGGGCTTGCGCGCATCCAGCGATCCGACGACGACACTCGTGGAGGCGATCGCCGCGCTCGCGAAAGAGCTCGAGGCCGAGGACGCGCGGCCCTCGCGGCCACAGTTCACCATGCACGTGGAAGGCACGCCCGGCGTCCTCCAGCCGCTCGTGCGCGACGACGTCTACCGGGTCGCGCGCGAGGTGTTGCGCAACGCGTTCCACCACGCCAACGCCACGCAAATCGAAGCCGACCTCCGCTACGACCGCCGCCAATTCCGCCTGCGCATCAGGGACGACGGCAAAGGCATCGACGGCCGGCTGCTGGAATCCGGCCGGTCCGGGCACTTCGGCCTGGCGGGGATGCGCGAGCGCGCCGAACTGCTCGGCGGTACCTTCACGCTGTGGAGCGAACCGGGTTCCGGGACCGAGGTGGAACTGACGATTCCCGCGTCGGTCGCCTACTCGAAAGAGTAGTCGCCAGCTGGTCCTTTCGGGGCTCTGTTCGAAAGCGCCCATTCGATACGCTTACGCCTGGGATACCTTGCGTCGTCTATTCTCGACTTTCGCTGACGGCTGGCCGGGCGTCGGTCTCTTATTGATCCGGCTTGCAGTTGGCAGCGTGCTCGTGGTTCAGGGGATCTCGATCCTGCGGAGTCAACCCTCCTTCGAACAAGGTGCTTTCGAGACAGGAGCCATCGCCGGCGGCGTCCTCCTCATTGCCGGCCTGTGGACACCGATTGCAGGCACCGCGATCGCATTGTTCGAACTGGTGAACGTGACGGCACTTGGCGGCGATCCCTGGACGAGTTTTATTCGAGGCACGATCGGTGTCGCTCTCGCACTCCTTGGCCCCGGCGCGTGGTCAGTCGATGCATGGCTGTTCGGATGGAAGCGTATCGACATCGGCGGCCGGCGCGGTTCGCACAGCTAACGTTACATCGTCGTTACGATCGAGTGTGACCACCGACCACCTCAATCGGGTGGTACCCGCGAACCCGAATTGACCGCCGGCGTCCTATCAGATCTGGCGTGGCCGCGCGCGAGGAGCAGGCTCAGAATGGCCCGCGGAGGGGGACAATGAACCCGGGATCGATGGTCGTCGATTTCATGGACCTGCCGTACGACGCGGATTCGTTTGCGTCGCTTCCGCGCGAGCGCGTGCGCGCTGCCCAGCGAGTCACAAGCGACGCGCTGCTGCTCACCGACCTGGCGCCCGACGAGTCGATCGGGCACGGCATTGTCGGCCGAAGCGGCGCGCTGCGGCGGCTGCTCGCCGATCTCGAGATGGTCGCGCCGACCACGGCTGCGGTCCTCGTCTGCGGCGAGACCGGCACGGGGAAGGAGTTGATCGCCCGCGCCGTTCATGAGATGAGCGCGCGCCGGCCGCACCAGTTCGTGAAATGCAACTGCGCGGCGATTCCGACCGGCCTGCTCGAGAGCGAGCTGTTCGGACACGAGAAAGGCGCCTTCACCGGCGCGATCAACCAGCGCATCGGCCGCTTCGAGCTGGCGAGCAGCGGAACGATCTTCCTGGACGAAATCGGCGAGGCGCCGCTCGAACTGCAGCCGAAGTTGCTGCGTGTGCTGCAGGAGCGGGAGTTCGAACGGCTGGGCAGCTCGCGCACGATGCGCACCGACGCCAGGCTCGTGACCGCCACCAACGTCAACCTGCCGGCGATGGTCGAGGCGAAGCGGTTTCGAGCCGATCTGTACTACCGGCTCAACGTGTTTCCGATGCACGTGCCGCCGCTCCGCGAGCGTCCCGAGGACATCGCGCCGCTCGTCAGGCACTTCGCCCGGTACTACACGCTGCGCATGGGGAGGCGTGTCCGGTATGTGCCGGCCGCGACCGTTGACGCGATGACGCGGTACTCGTGGCCGGGGAACATCCGCGAGCTGCAGAATCTCGTCGAGCGCGCGGTGATTCGTTCGGCCGGAGACGAGTTGCAGGTGCCGCTCGAGGACCTCGAGAACGGCGCTTCGATCGAAGGCAACGTGAACGGCGGAACGCTGGAGGAAGCGGAGCGGCAGCACATCCTGGGGACGCTGAAAAAGACCCGCTGGGTGCTGTCCGGGCCGCGCGGCGCGGCGGCGCGCCTCGGCATCCACCGCAGCACGCTGCAGTTCCGCATGAAGAAACTCGGCATCGAGCGCCCGTCGATCGCCGGCGAAATGACCGTATGATCATCGGCTGACCGGGTGACAGCAACAGTGGAGGGAATCGATATGAAGACGCTGGACGCGGACACGATCATCGCGCGGGCGACCCCGCTCGCGCACCAGCAGGCACACGAGATTCAGCCGTTCGGCCACCTGGTGCGGATGCCGATCGCGCTCTCGGAAACCGCCTGCCGCGAATCGGTCGACAACCTGAATCAGCTGCTCGCGGATACGACGGCACTCCGCGATCTCTACAAGAAGCACCACTGGCAGGTAGCGGGGCCCACGTTCTACCAGCTGCATCTGTTGTTCGACAAGCACTACGAACAGCAGGTGGAGCTCGTCGACGCGATTGCCGAGCGCATCCAGTTGCTCGGCGGCGTCAGCGTCGCGATGGCGCACGACATCGCCGAGACGACGCTGGTGCCGAGACCGCCGAAGGGGCGCGAGGAAGTGCCGGTCCAGATTTCACGCCTGCTGCACGCCCACGAAATCATCCTCAAGGAAGCCCGCGCGATGGCGCGGCGCGCTGCCGAGGCGGGAGACGACGGCACGAACGACCTGCTGGTCAGCGACGTGATTCGCACCAACGAGCTGCAGGTCTGGTTCGTCGCCGAACACGTCGTCGAGATGCCGCTCGTGCACGCGGTGTGACGTGTTCACGATCACCGACGGGATCGCCCTCGAAGACAGTGCGATCGAGGAGCGCTTCGTACGGGCGATGGGCCCGGATGGCCGGAATGCGGGGAGACACGCAACCGCCGTCGAGCTCCGCCTGGACGTCAACGCGTCGTCGCTGCCAGCAGACGTCAAGCAGCGCCTGATTCAATCCGGCGGGAGACACATGACGCGCGACGGCGTGCTGGTCGTCGTCAGCCGCAAGTATCGGTCGCAGGCCCGCAATCGGCAGGCCGCCCGCGACATGCTCGCGGCGCTCGTCCGAACGGCCGCGGCGGCGCCTCGGGTTGAACAGTGAGGGGAGCATGCCTGACCTCGATCTCATGCGCGGTGTGGCAGCGGAGTCGATTGCCGACGGGCAGACCCTCGCCGGTCGCGTCGGCGACCAGGATGTCCTGCTCGTTCGCAGCGGGGGACAGTTCTACGCCGTTCGTGCGCAGTGCACGCACTACCGTGGTCCGCTTGCGGAAGGGATTATCGTCGGCAACACGATCCGGTGTCCGCTGCATCATGCCTGCTTCGATCTGGCAACCGGCGACGCGTTGCGTGCTCCGGCCCTCGATCCGCTGCCGTGCTGGCGCGTCGAGCGGCAGGGCGATCGGATCTTCGTCCGGGAGCCCCTGCCGACACCGAGTCCCCGAACGCGGACGTCGCAACCGTCGTCGATCGTGATCGTCGGCGGCGGCGCCGCCGGGTTGGCCGCGGCCGACATGCTGCGCCGCGAAGGGTACGACGGCCCGGTCTCGATGATCAGCGCCGATGGCGATCCCCCGGTCGACCGGCCGAACCTGTCGAAGGATTACCTCGCCGGCGAGGCGCAGGACGACTGGCTCCCGTTGTGGCCGGCGGACTGGTACCCGGAACGCCGCATCGATCTGGCGCTCGGAACGCGTGCGGAACGGATCGAACCCGCGACGCGGACGGTGCTACTCGAGGGCGGCTCGCGCCGCGAGTTCGGTGCGCTGTTGATTGCGACCGGCGCGGAACCGGTTCAGCTGGGCATTCCGGGCGCCGAGACGACCGACGTGCTCTATCTCCGTTCGTTCCACGACAGCCGGACGATCGTCGCACGCGCGCGATCGGCGCAAGCCGTCGTGGTGGTGGGCGCCAGCTTCATCGGGCTCGAGGTCGCCGCCGCGCTGCGCACGCGCGGCGTGGGCGTCACCGTCGTCGCGCCCGAATCGCGACCGCTGTCTCGCGTCATGGGCGACGAGATCGGCGCGTTCATCCAGGCGCTCCACGAAGCCCACGGCGTCGTCTTTCACCTGGGCCAGACGGTCGCGTCGATCGCCGGGCGGCGAATCACGCTGGCGAACGGTAAGACGGTCGATGCCGATTTCGTCGTCGTCGGCGCTGGCGTCCGGCCGTCGATCGCCCTCGCCGAGCGGTCGGGCCTGACTCTCGATCGCGGGATCGTCGTCGATGAGTTTCTCGAAACCAGCCAGCCGGGAATCTTTGCGGCGGGCGACGTCGCGCGGTGGCCGGATCCGCACTCGGGGCAGAACATCCGGGTCGAGCACTGGGTGGTCGCGCAGCGGCAAGCGCAGACGGCCGCCCGAAACATGCTGGGCCGACGCGAGCGGTTCGACGCCGTGCCGTTCTTCTGGAGCCAGCACTACGACGTCACGATCAGGTACGTCGGTCATGCCGAGCTATGGGACCGCGTGCAGATCGATGGCGCACTCGACGCGCACGACGCGACCGCCCGGTTCCTCAAGAATGGGATGCCGTTCGCCGTCGCGACGATCGGACGCGATCGGGCGTGCCTGGAAGCGGAGCTGGCGCTCGAGTCGGCGCAGTCATCGTCGGCAGGCGTATAGGGAATGCCGCGCGAGGAGGAGCGCAAGATGGCCGCGGAGCGAATTGCCGGCATCCACCACATCACCGCGATCGCGAGCGATCCGCAGCGGACGCTCGACTTCTACACGCAAGTCATCGGCTTGCGCCTGGTGAAGCTCACCGTCAACTTCGACGATCCCGGCACCTATCACTTCTACTTCGGCGACGATGTCGGATCGCCGGGAACCATCCTGACGTTCTTTCCGTGGCCGCACGTGCCGCAAGGAGAAGTCGGAACCGGCCAGGTCGTCGCGATCGCATTCGAGGTGCCGGCCGGCTCCCTCGAGTTCTGGACGAAGAGACTGCACGAGCACAATCTGCACGCAAGCGGCGTCGAACGGCGATTTGACGAGGACGTCGTTCGATTTCGCGATCCCGATGGCTTGTGGCTCGAGCTGGTCGCCGTCTCCCGGCCCGCGGATCGACCGATCGCGCGGTCCGGCGCCGTTCCGCCTCAGCACGCGCTGCGCGGTTTTCACAGCGCGACGTTGTCAGAACGCGATTCGGCGGCGACTGAAGCGCTCGTCGCCTTCATGGGGTTCACCAGGGTTGGCGAGGAGGGCCAACGGATTCGCTATCAGGCGAGCGGATCCGACGCCTCAGTCCTCGATATTCTGCGCGAGCCGACGACGCCGCGGGGTGGCCTGGGGGCGGGCATCGTCCATCACATCGCGTTCAGGACACCAGACGACCAACATCAGGAAACCTGGCGCCGCGAGTTGATGCCGCGGGCTCGCCAGGTCACGCCGGTCATCGACCGCGTCTACTTCCATTCGATCTACTTCCGCGAGCCCGGCGGCGTGCTGTTCGAAATCGCCACCGATCCGCCGGGGTTCGCCGTGGACGAACCGGTCGACCATCTCGGCGAAAAATTGATGCTGCCGCCGTGGCTCGACGAATCACGGAGGGAGTTGGAGCGCAGGCTGCCGCGCCTGGTGCGATCCGCCGCGCCGGTGACGTGAGGGGTGACGTCGGTCAGGATGCCGTCGTGAATCGGCTCTTCTCGATTTTGAGCTGCCGAATCTTCGACTCCAGCGTTGACGGTGGAATCCCGAGCCTGGCCGCCGCGCCGCGCGGGCCAGCCACCTTTCCTTTGCTTTCTGCCAAAGCCGTCTCAATCAAATCCTTTTCGTGATCCTGCAGCGCGTCGGGGAGTGCATTCGAGCCGCCCGCATGAAGCGGGGCCTGGCTCGCCAGCCATGCCTCGTCGATTGAAAACGTATCGGTGCTGCACAGGATGACCGAGCGCTCGACGATATTTTGCAGCTCGCGAATGTTCCCAGGCCACGAGTATCGTTGGCAGAGTTCCAGCGTGTGCTTGTCGATCCGGCGGATGCGCTTCGCCATTTTCTCGGCGAAGCGCTTGACGAAGTATTCGACGAGGATCGGAATGTCCTCGCGCCGCTGTCGCAGCGGCGGCACGACGATCGGAAAGACGTTCAACCGGTAGAAGAGATCGGATCGAAACTCGCCCGCCGTCGTCGCCTCCGAGAGATCGCGGTTGGTTGCGGCGATCACCCTGACGTCGACGGGAATGGCGCGGCTCCCGCCAACCCGCTCGATCTGCCGCTCCTGCAGCACACGCAGCAGTGCGATCTGCGTGTCGATTGGAATCTCGCCGATCTCGTCGAGAAAGATCGTGCCCGAGTGCGCCAGTTCGAAGCGGCCGCGACGCTGCTGAACGGCGCCCGTGAACGCGCCCTTTTCGTGACCGAACAGCTCCGACGCAATCAGGGAAGTCAATTCCTTACCGGTGCCTGTCTCACCGGAGATCAGGACGGTCGAGTCGGTCGGGGCCACTAATGGAGACGTGTGACAGGACGACCTTCAGCGCTGCCGATGCGCCGACGATCTCCTCGAACATGAACGCCTGATCGATCTCTTCCCGCAACGCCAGGTTCTCGTCCTGAAGCCGATCCTTCAGGCGTTTGATTTCGTCGAAGGCACTCTCGAGCGCGGCCTGTGCCTGGCGTTGTTCGGTCACATCGATCCCGGTGCCGACGTATGCCAGCAGCTGACCAGCGTCGTTGACCACAGGATGACCGATCGTGTGCAGGTGCTTGATCGTGCCGTCGCGAAGGACGATGCGGTACTCGGCGTCGAACTCGCTGTTCTGCCGCTGCGCGGCCTCGTAGCCGTCGCGGACTCGCCCCCGGTCATCCGGATGAATGCCCGCGTAGATCTGATCGATGTGCGCCAGCGTGTCGCCAGCTGCCGCAATGGCTCAAACGCTGCGCCTCGAGCAGATCGGCTTCGCTGCGTTGCAGCTGCTCTTCCGACTGCTTGCGCGCGTGGATGTCCGTCAGCAGGTTGTACCAACGCACGATCCGGCCAGCGGCCCCGTCGCTACACCGCCGCCTCCGCCGAGGGCAACTCGGCGAGCAGTCGCTCGCACAGCGCCTGACGCAAGACGAGAGCGTGCCGGATGTCGCGGGCGTCCGTCCTCGCAACCTCGAACTTCAGGCCCGGCAGATAGTCGTCCAGCAGCGCGCGGAGAGTGCGTGCGTCGTCGTCGCTCAGCGTCAGAGTCATCGCGTCCTTACTCCGTCTCACGAGATCAATTCATCTGCATGGCAACACGGCGAGGTGACGGGGCGCCGTTCGACGCGACGATGTCGGCGAAGTTGCTCTCGGCGGACCTGCTCGCGCACGTCACCACGGGGATTCCCAGGCGATCGCAGTCGGCTCTCAGCATCGATACCAGATGGCACGCGACGGCATCGACGGCGTCGACGAGCACGATGACGAGTTCGGGGGTCACAAGCCTGATGCGCGCAGAGGCTGATGCGGCCGACTCCATGAAGACCACGTCGAAAACGTTCGCATCCACCATGAGCGCCTCGAGGAGCTCTTCGCGCTGCGCGTCGCCACTCACGGCGACCAGGCCATGTACCGCCTTCATGACTTCACCGCGTGTTCCGCACAAGCGGGTGCGACGGCGTCGAGTCGACGCAGCGGTCGCCTGGCTGCGTGTTCGTTGCCAGCGTCCAGTTGCTGATCCGCATGCCCGAAGCCTTGTCTCCAGTCCTCATCCCCGCTCCTTCGTTGCACTGGCAGATGCATCGCAAAGAGGGTGCCGGGATCGGCGGCACGATGAGCACGCCGCTTGCTGATCGCTTCGACATGGGTACAGTCGCTCGCTCGATTGATCGCCTCGCCGAAATCGTCGGTCGCGTGTTCGGCCGGCTCGCTGCAGTCGTCGTCGGATTGATCCTGATGGTGGCGGGTATCGCGATGACGGCAACCATCGTCATGTTGCCTGCAGGAATCGTGACCCTGTTGATCGGCGTTGCCGTCTTCGTTGGCGGCATGTTCCGCCCGCGATGACCACGCGACGACGAAAGCGACCGATGACGGCGCTGGCTCCCGCTCAAACACCTACCAACGGTCCACCAAACGATGTCTGCGCGGGCCGGGCCTGCATGTGGAGCAGCCGACACGCGAACTGGCGCCGCAGATCGCCCCCGAGTGCATCCACACCGATGTCAGCCGGCTGGCACGTGCGCGCCTGCTGGCACGCGAGGTCGTCGCGACGGTTGCGCCGTCAACGAATTCGCCCATGATCGTTGCCCCGCGCGTGTGGCAGCGATTGTGCGCAACCTCTTGGCGTGCGCGGTCACAGACGCCGCCACAGAGAAAGGACGAGAAACATGCAGGATACCCAGGTCAAAGACGCGATCGACCAGGTTCGATCCGCCACGCAGCAGTTGCACAAGGCGATCAGCGACGCCGCGGCCAAGCAGGGAGGGGCGGCGAAGGCCGATCTCCAGGCAGTTCCGCAGATGGCCAAGGCGGCCGTGGACTCGATCAAGGGTTCGATGGCCACGCAGAACGAAACCGCCAAGAAGCGCCTGTCGGAAGCGCGCACGTATCTGGAAGCGGCGGGGAAACACGCCGCCGACGGCGTGAAGAGCTCCGGCAAGGAGTTCCAGACCGCGGTCAGACAGACCATCGCCGACGCGCGTGCGGCCGCGCAGAAGGTCAGTGAAGCGGTGGCCGCCAAACGCACGGCCGCCGGGGCCGCCAGCGCCAAATAGGAGAGAACGATGCGGAACTACATCGCAGTAGTGTTCGACGACACCAACAAGGCATACGAGGGCCTTCACGCGATCTGGCAATTGGACACCGACGGCGCGATTACCGTGCATGGCACGACGGTCGTCCATCGCAACGACTGGGGCGAGTACCAGGTCGATTCCAAGGACACGCACCCTGCGCTCGCGACGGCCGTCGGCGTGGGCGTCGGCGCCCTGATCGGCGCCCTGGCGGGACCGGCAGGCGCCGCGGTTGGCGCAGCCCGGGGCGCGGCGATCGGCGCGGCCTCGGGCGGCGCGGTTGGCGCGGTCGCGGATCTGAATCGTGCCGACACGCGCGATGAATCCCGCTACGAGACGGCGTGGGTGCTCGGCGCCGGTCAGTCTGCCGTCATCGGCGACGTGAGCGAAGATTCGACGTTCTCGATCGACGAGCGGATGCGGCGGCTCGGTGGAACGGTCTATCGGCGTGCCTGGAGTGCCGTCCGGGACGACAAGTGGTTCGACGACCGGTCTCTCTATCCGTACGACGGGTACCTCTCACCATACGACTACTATCTGTACCCGTACGAGTACGTGCCGCCCTATTCGCCGTGGTGGGCCTACTAGAAGCGCCTGATCGAGAAATCCGCGAGAGCCGTTGCAGGCGAGGGGCGCGCAGTAGCACGGGCTTTGCGCCGGATCATTTCGAATAAGGAATGATCCGGCGCATTACGCGGTAATGCCGTTCAACTCCGCCATCGCCTCGTTGGGCAGGTCGAGCTCCGCTGTCGCGAGATTCTCTCGGAGATGCGCCAACGACGACGTGCCGGGAATGAGTACGATATTTTGCGAACGGCGAAGCAGCCACGCGAGCGCGACCTGCATCGGCGTGGCGGCCGCGCGTTCTGCCACACTGGACAGTGTCGATGACTGAAGCGGCGTGAATCCGCCGAGCGGAAAGAACGGCACGTAGGCGATCCCCTCGCCGGCAAGGCCGTCAACCAACTCGTCGTCATGTCGATGCGCCACGTTGTAATGGTTCTGCACGCAGACGATCTCGCAGATCCGGCGGCCTTCAGCGACTTGTACGGCGGTCACGTTGCTGAGGCCGATGTGTCGGACGAGGCCCTGCTGCTGGAGCTCCGCGAGTGCCGTCACCTGCGCTTCCAGTGACGCGCCGGCGTCGAGCATGTTGCGAAGATTCACGACGTCGAGCACGTCGAGCGCCAGGTTGCGCAGGTTGTCGTGTACCGCCTGCCTCAACTCCGCGGGCGAAAATGCAGGAATCCAGGACGCGTCTTCTCCGCGTCTGGCGCCGATTTTCGTGACGATGACGAGATCGTCCGGATACGGATGCAGCGCCTCGCGGATCAGCTGGTTGGTGATATGCGGGCCGTAGTAGTCGCTGGTGTCGATGTGGTTCACACCGGACGAAACGGCCTCGCGCAGCACAGCCAGCGCCGTGTCACGATCCCTGGGCGGACCGAAGATGCGCGGTCCGGACAGGCGCATCGCGCCATAACCAAGGCGGTTCACGACGAGGTCGCCGAGGCGGAATGTTCCCGAGCGCTGCACAGTGGACATGGTCATCGTGATCCTCGTTGCGGTTCTAGGTACCCGGCGCGATGATAGCGGTCATCCGGAGCCCGGATGAGAAATCCTGCATGGTGCAGCGCTGAAAGCACCTTCGCGCAGGCCTCCGCCCCGAGCGCCCAGAACCGGATGTCTTCTTCAAATTTGATCTGCAATCCCGGGGCTTCATCGAATTCTTCGCGGATCGGTTGAGTGAGAACGTCGAACGCCAGTGTCATCCTCCCGGCCCGCCGCGACGCCCACGATGAGCCCGCCCTGGACACGCGCGACCGTAATCGCATCCGGTGAGCTGCACCAACAGCTGCACCTGACCGACGCCGTGGATACG